>Ga0208219_1000070_pt1 | contig 46025 bp, 31 predicted proteins | sample NGESurshal072012_7_FD_184469 | JGI IMG/M metagenome (GOLD analysis project Ga0208219, IMG submission 184469) | Arctic peat soil microbial communities from Barrow, Alaska - NGEE Surface sample 53-2 shallow-072012 (SPAdes) | ecosystem: Environmental > Terrestrial > Soil > Wetlands > Peat ... | reverse complement strand
GGAGCGCGCCTTAGATCATCAAGAGAGCTGGTCGCGAAGGACACGAGGTGGTCCCATGCTTCTGGCAACGGTGTGGTCCCTTAGGACTGGCAAGCGACACCGAGGTTTGTTGGTTATCTGGTGACGGTGGCGCACCGATAGCCAACTCTCCGATTGATTGGGGACACCTGCGGGATGGTCGTGAGGTACCGCTCAGCTCCCTGGCACGAACAAAGATGTCCGCCATGGCAAGTGAGCCTCGCCCAAACCGCATCGGCCTGGTCACCGGAGTCGGCCGCATGGCGGGAATCGGGGCGTCCGTCGCAGAGAGGCTGCTTCGTGACGGACTCGACGTGGCTGCAACCGGCTGGAGGCCCTACGACGAGCGAATGCCGTGGGGGACGGATGGAGACACCGACACTTGGCTGCAGGCCATCGCCGCTGAATGTGGATCGAAGGGCATCGCGATTGCCGCTGACCTCAGGGAACCTTCATCGATTTCCCCGCTCTTCGATGAAGTGGAGTCACGACTCGGCCAGGTCGACGTTCTCGTCATGTGCCATTGCGAATCCGTCGCAACAGATCTGATGAGCACTTCGATCGAAAGCTTCGACAGGCACTTCGCAGTGAATGCCAGGGCCTCCTGGCTTCTGATCCGCGAGTTTGCTTCGCGTTGCAAATCGCCGGCTGGCGTTGGAAGGATCATCGCTCTCACTTCAGACGCAACCGTCGGCAACTTGCCGTACGGAGCGAGCAAGGGCGCCCTCGATCGCATCGTCCTTGCGGCTGCTCGGGAGCTTGCGCATCTCGGAGTCACCGCGAACATCGTCAACCCAGGCCCGACGGACACCGGCTGGATGGACGACGAACTTAAACTGAGGATCACGAGTGAGACACCAGTCGGGAGATTGGGCGTGCCAGCAGATGCATCCAACCTCGTCTCGTTCCTTTGCTCCGACGAAGGCGCCTGGGTCAACGGACAGCTGCTCCACTCCGACGGAGGACTCCACGCGCGCTGAAGACAGTTCCGACCTTGCCGCTCACCCGGCAGCGTGGACGCACGGCCGGAGAATGTCACAATGGCGATGCCGACTCGACACAGGCAGTTGATCCGGCGCCCGCGATCTCAGACAGTGCTGATTGCAGTACTACTCGCCTACGTCCACGTAATGGGCGTGCTCGGATTGTTCAACGTGGGTGGCGTAGGTCCATAGAACGAGGTGATTACGGACCCGGCGTTGTGGGCAGGGCCGAGAAGATCGAGCTGTTGGCTCAGCCTTCGGGTTCTTCGGCGTCGTCAGACCCGTCTTCATTGGGTTCGTCCACGCCACCCTCCACGCCGGGATCGCTGACGGTGTCTTGGTCCGGATCGCGCTTGTCTGACATGGCTTGATCCTAAGGATCAGCTCGGTGCAGTGGTCGATCGGTAGAGGGATCAGAGGACATGCGAGCTACTCTACGAACCGTCTCATCGACTCGGACCACCTTTGAGTGGGAACCACCGTCCAGGGAAGTCTCAGGCCCGTCCGTCCGTTCGGCCATCGTGGTTCGAACTTGTGCCTACGCCGGGCACGAAGCGCCCCGAAGGCGAGCTCAAGGCCGCGCGAGCACCACCACAAAGTCGCGCGTCCACCCGAGGACGAATTGGTTCCCGGGCCGTTCCTGGTTCGGGACTCCCGCGACGAGCGGACCACCGGGGTGGGGCGTCGAGTCGATCTGAACCCAGTAGGGGTTGATGTCGAGCTCCATCGCACGGACGGCACCGGCGGCGAGCAGTGTTCGAGCTAGGTCGGATGGAAGCGCGCGCATGCTGCCTGCGCAGAGGAGATTCCCCTGTCGGTCCTGACCCACAGCGCTCCGCGCGACCGCGGGGACGCCGCCGAGCGTCACGCCCCACGCGGCCAGATCGCCAATCAGCGGGCTGATGCGACCCGACTTGATCAGCGGCTGGAGGTTCTGGCGCACGCTCGTAACCCGCTCGCCCAGATACGGAAGATCCTGACCCCACACACCGACGTGCGCGGCGCCGTTGCTATCGATGACCAAACTGGCGTCGCCTCGCAGGAGCTTGACGAACACACGCCTCGTCACTTCGAAGCCACCGCTTCCACTCGCGACCTTGAAGCCACCGTTGAATGCGCCGATGACGTGGGGTGCCTCTGCACGCGAGATAGATGGCCCCGCGCGGGGCCCGACCCTGGCTGCAACGCCTGGTGGGTCCTCGCTGCCGGTGTGTAGCGCGAATACGGTCCTGCCAGCACGGAACCGATAGATAGTGACGACGTTGCCGTCGGGCTCGCGGAACGATCGGCGATCGGCAAGGACGACCCCGTGGGATTCAGAGACGATCGTCCACCTCAATTGTGGGAGCGTCATCGCGGGGGGTCGTGCAGCTGCCACATTCGTCCTGACCGTGGACGTCGCTGCGCTTGAGCTAAGGGAGCCAGCGGCGAGTGATGCAACAGAGCTCAGGCTGCACGCGAAAGTCAACGCCGCTAGTTTCGCCACGATACTCAGATTCGGCCCCATACCAGATATCACACCACGACGATCAAGTCGTCAACTTGCATCCTTAGGAACGGAGCAAGAATACCAATCCGGTTGCCGGAGCTATTCCAGTGGACTGGCCCGGAAGCGCCCCGAGCCGGCAGCGGTCGGGAATACCTCCGGACTGCCGTCACCGCAATTGGCTGGCTCCTAGGACCCGCCTTTCACATTGGCTCCGTGGCCTGAGCAGCATTCGTACTGCGTCCGGCAAGCAGCGCGCCCGTATGCGCCGCTCCCAGCGCAATCGACCGCTTCACGCACCCAGCGTTGCACCTGTCTAACTTGACTAACTGTCTTGCCACGTTGACTCTTGGTGATTTTCGAGCAACGCGGCCTGACCACGAAGTTCCGTCCAGGGACGCTCAGATAGCCGCCACTCGTGAGAGACGACGGCGGGGGAAGCACTGGGGAGCCTTGGATCCCCAGAAACTGTGCGCCATTCGCACGCCGTGCCGCTACGGCTGGTACATAAATGGTCCATCGACTCTGAACTGCTGACCCGCACATTCGGTGTCAGGCCAGATCAGAAGGGGTGGAGACGATGGTGGAGACGATGGGACTCGAACCCACGACCCCCTGCTTGCAAAGTTGACCGCGGCATACTTGGGCGAACGGCATGACGCGTATGGCCTGATGAGCGGCGCTTGTGGCGCAGGCTGAACGGGTACGAACGGCAGCGGATGTTCCCAAACAGTTCCCATCATTGAATTCGTAACAAATGGGAGCCGGCGCGCGGTGTCCTTGAGGGTTGACCGTCTGATCCATTGACCTTTACCCGCTTCTGCGGATGTCGTTCAGGAGACGCCAGGGACGGCAACGGTCAGCCCGATCTTGCGCGCTGCTGCTAGCAAACGCTCGTCGTACGCGAGGAAGGCGTCCAGTACCTCGTTTGTCGTCGATGCCACATGCTCGGCCGTGGCGAGGTGGATCGCGTCAAGCGATCGCAGATCGGGATCGTCATACCCCACCGCACGGGCGATCACCGCCGGCGAAAGTGTGACTACTCCGATGCCGAGAAGGACTTCCGCAGCACGGGTGACCCTCGCCGGTCCGCTCCGAATAGTGGCTCGAAGCAACTCGACTTCGATGAGCACCGACGAGACCACAGGAGCTCCCGGCCTGTCGTCGAGCCATCGGGAGAGGTCGGCGCTGTGTTCCTCTGGTCGCACCAGCTTCATGGCGGCGGACGTGTCGATGTAGATCACCCGCTGATCACCAGCGGCCGTCGCCATAGCGGTCCTCGAGCACCGCATCCAGCCCCGCGGAATCTGAGGAAGTCTCGTCTACGGCCGAGAAGGTCGGCAGTGGGCCTCGCGCGGGACTCAAATCCCCCGACTCGATCAGAAGCCCAAGAGGGTGCGGCCGTGCCGGTTCGATGATGGCAACCCGGGTCCCGTTCCGGGTGATCTCCACGCGTTCGCCCATCTCGACTCGGGCGATCACTTCGGCCGTGTGCTGGTTCAGCTCTCGCAACGGGACTTGGCGCACGTCATCAGTGTAGTACGGATGAGTACTACATGCCACTGAAGTCAGCGCGGACAGCGCCTCACTTCTCGGCACCCACACCGACTGGGTCGTCGGACGCGCCCCTCTTCCGGCGTCATCGGGCGTCACCCCGAGCAGCGATTCTGCGCTGCGGTGGGCTTCCAGTGGCGTCGTTACCGGACTTGCGGATTCGGAATCCTCCAGTCTTCTCCTGTCACAAAGACGTGAAGGATTCTTCATGCCCCATCCGCTGACCAATTCGGCTGCACGACTCGCGACACCCCTTTGCGCCCTGGTCGAGTTGGCGGCATGATCGGCGCTCGAGGCGGGCGTGCACGCGCGACGATCCCGCGGTGTACAGGGGGTCATGATGACCGGCAAGTTGCGCAGGTTGGCGGCGTCATTGGCCGTCGTCTTCACGGGTGCGGTGACGCCCTTGGCGTCGTCAACGTCGGCGCCCTCGGCCGCCCAGACAATGGCGGGCGTCTGGAACGTGGTCTACGACTGCGCCGCCGGCTGGTGCGCAGGCGGGACGTTCCCTGACACCTACACCATCTCCCAAGCCCCCGGCTCGTCGACGTTCTCTGGGACCGACGAAGCCGGCGCGACCCTGACCGGGACCCTGACGGGGAACCAGTTCGTGCTCGACGGCACAGAAGGCGCCTACACGTGGCAAGTCAACGGAACGCTCGCCTCGGGCGGGGCGTCGTTCTCGGGCCCTCTCTCCGACAGCAACGGCTCGTCGGGCATCATGTCCGGCACGCTCACGGGCTCACTCGTGCCGTCGGTGGCCGGAGTGATCTGCAACCTCGATCTGTCCAATCCCACGTCGCAGGCCACGTTCGACTGCGACGCTTTTGTGGCAGCCGCCTCGGGATCCGCCACCTCGACACCGACCGGGACGCTCACGTGGTCGGCAACGGTCGGGTCGTTCACGTCGTCGACGTGTGAGCTCACCGCGATCAACGACGGTGTCGCGGGTTGCTCGGTCACGTACAACGCCCCGAACTCCGACGTCCCCGAGGGCGAGCCTGCCCCCGTGAGCGTCGCCTACGGCGGCGACACGAGCTTCGCCCCATCGTCGGGAAGCGACGTGCTCCTGAACGGCACGGGCCTCGACGCATCGGAGCTCGACGGAGGGGAGCCCAACCCGGCCCAGGCGTCTGCGCCCTCATGCGGGTGCGGCGATCCCGTCGACCCCGCGACGGGTGCGATGAGTCTCAAAGCCGCGGATGTCGTCGTGCCCGGACTCGGCCTGGGCGTTGCCCTCGCCCGCACCTACAACTCGGACCAGCGATCGAAGGTCGGCATGTTCGGTGCGGGTTGGGCAAGCAGTTACGGCGCGCACCTTGCGTTGTCGAGCCAGGCGGCCACCGTCACGCTTGGTGACGGCGCGACCGTGCCCTTCGGGCGCGATGGCAGCACGTTCGCACCTGCGACATGGAGCACGGCGACGCTGCGCGCGGTGTCCGGTGACTACGTCCTCACCTTCTCCAACCAGACCACCGAGACGTTCGACGCCACGGGACGGCTCATCGCCCTGGGCGACCGCACTGGAGAGCAGACAGCGCTCAGCTGGGTTGGCTCGCACCTGTCCAAGGTGATCGACGCGTCCGGTCGCCAGCTGCGATTCACGACCGACGCGGGGGGTCAGATCGTCGCCGTAGTGGGTCCGCTCGGTCGCACGACCCGCTATCGCTACGACTCGAAGAAGGATCTCGTCGCCGTCACGAACGTCGGCGGCGGTACCACGACATATCGCTACGGCGCGTCGCACCTGCTTACGGAAGTGCGCGACCCCGAGGGCAACGTGTCCGCCACGACGTACAACACCGCCGGTGCGGTCAGGTCCCAGAGCGATCCTGGGCACCACGTCCTGAGCTTTGCCTACGCGGGTCATGGAACTACCAGGCTGACGACGATCACGAACGGGGACAAGCACCGCGACGTGTACGTCTACCAACAGGGCCTCCTCGTCTCGTCCGTACTTGGCGCGAGCTCCGCGGAGCCGGCGGCCACCAGCTGGCTGTACAACGACGAGGGCCAGGAGGTCGGCGTTGTCGACCCGGACGGAAGCGTCTGGCGCTTCGCACGCGACACGGTGGGCAACGTCCAGAGTGAGACCGACCCGCTGGGCGACATCACTACCCATACCTACGACGCCGACAACGATCTCACTGGCACCGTCGACGCGCTCGGCGAGGTCGACACGATTGCCTACGACATCCACGGGGAGCCGACCAAGGAAGTCCTCGCCGCAGGGACGCCGGCGCAGGCGGTGACGACGTTCACCTACGTGACCGCCCACCCCAGGGAGGTCGCCTCGATGACGAACGCGGACGGGAACACCTGGCGCTACCGCTACGACCGGTACGGCGACCTCGTCAGTTCCGTCGATCCGCTCGGGGACGTGACGACGCAGCGCTGGAACGCGGCCAGCCAGCTCACCGGTGTCACCACGCCGTTGAACCACCGAAGCACCACTGTTCTCGACGCCCTCGGCGAGGCCACCCGCACCACGGATCCGCTCGGTGCCACGACCACGCTCGCCCACGACCCGGATCTCCAGACCATGGCCCAGACCAACGCATCGGGCCAGACCACGAGGTTCGCCTACGACGCCGAAGGCCGACTGACCAAGGTGTCCGCGCCAGGCGCAGCGGCCCAGCTGACGACGTACGACGCCGACGGCAACCCGCTCGGCGAGTACGACGGCTCCCGTCGGCTCACGACCATGACCTACGACGCGGTCGGGCGCCTCGTCGCCTGGACCGCAGCCGGCGGCCGGTGGCACGCGACCTATGACCGGGCCGGCAACCAGACGTCGACGACCAGCCCAACGGGCCAGGTGACCAACTTCCGCTGGAACGCCGGGGACGAGCTCGTCGAGGTCAGCTACAGCCACTCAAGCGCGCCTGCGGTCAGCTACGCCTACGACGCCGACGGCAGGACGATCTCGATGACCGACGGCACCGGCACCACCACGTACACCTACGACCAGCAGGGCCGGCTCGTCTCGACCACGAACGGCGCCGGGTCGACCGTCTCATACACCTACGACCCGACGGGCAACGTAACGTCGATCACCTATCCGAACGGGCTCGTCGTGACCCGGAGCTTCGACGCACTTGGCCGGCTGGTCGCTGTGAGCGACGGCGCCCACACTGACCATTTCTCCTACAACGCGGCCGGGGACTGGACGGGCTCGGTCCTCGGCAACGGCGTGCAAGTGACGATGGCCGCGAACGCCGACGGCTACCCGACGGCGATCACCGACGCGACGTCGTCGACCAAGCTCGCCTCGTTCCGCTACGGGCGCAACGCGCTCGGCGAGGTCACATCCATCGAGGATCCCGCCACTAACGGCACGGCGAAGCTGAGATGGGCGCCTGACGGCGCCCTCGAGTCGATCGGCGCGCAGCGGTACGCGACCGACTCGCTCGGCGACCTCGCAGTGCTCGACGGCGCTCGTGCGACCTATGGGGCCAACGGCCAGGTCACGATGGTTGCCGCGCACGGGAGCAGGCCCGCGACGTCCTACGCCTACAACGCCGACGGCCAGCGCACCCGAACAGCACCGTCGAAGGCTGCGTCGGCCAGCTACCACTGGAACGGCGCCAGCGAGCTCGTGAGCACGACGACCGGCAAGTCGACGACCACCTACACCTATGACGGCCGCGGCCTTCGCAACTCGGCCACGACCTCCGGTGGGACAAGCGCGTCGTTCACCTGGGACCTCGCTCAAGCGACCCCGCAATTGCTGGGCAACGGCACCGACTGGTACGTCTACGGTCCCGCCGGCCTGCCGATCGAGCAGGTCGGAGCGACCGCGACCCTGTGGCTGCTCACCGACCAGCAGGGCAGCGTCCGCGCGGTGACGAACGCCAGTGGCGCGGTCGTGGAGCGCATCGCGTACAACGCCTATGGCGCGGTGACGTCCCGCACAGGGCCCACCGCCACGTCCCTTGGCTACGACGGCTTCTATACGGACCCCGACGGACTGCAGGACCTCGGGGCCCGCTACTACGACGCGTCCACCGCCGAGTTCTTGAGCGTCGACCCGGGCCTCGCGCAGTCACACTCGGCCTATGGGTTCGCCGGCGGGGATCCCGTGAGCTTCGACGACCCAACCGGCACGGGCGCCGACGACGTGAAGATCGCCTGCCTTGATGCCTTCATCGACATGGAAATCGCCACGGCCCCCAAGACCGCGCAAGCCGACGCCAGGTTGGCGCAGCAGCAATATGAAGCGGCGGCCCAGGTGCAGGCCCAAGCCGAGCAAGGCGCGCTGCGCTCGACCGAGATCGACGCCATCCTCTATTCCACTATGTCGACGGTGTACGCCGGCCACGGACAGTTCGATCCCAACAACGGCAATGTCACCGTGCCGACGGGAACGTACATCACGTTTCACTCGCCCCCGAACACGACGCTCACCGACGAGGCGGGCAACGTGGTCGAGCAGGGCGGCACGACCGCCTACTCGGTGACGTACGGACCAGGCCAGTCCATCCCCAACTACACCCTCTATCCACCCGCGGGGCTCAGCGTGACCCGTTACGGGCCCACGACCGTGAACAGCCCCGCGAACCTGTCGACACTTCTCAAGCCGGGCATGGGCGAGGTCGACTGGGCGGCATGCACGTCGGTGAAGGGCGCGCCCAGCGACGGGTCCTACGGACCGGACGGGCCGGTGTCGCCCTGACCCGAAGTTCGGATGCACTCGACGCAGCTCGAGCACCTTCGCCTCGACGTGCGGGGCATCTGGTGCGGGTACGTATCCGGCCCGGAGGCTTGTCGACGAGACCACCGGGATCTTCGGCTGCATAGCGACGCAGCCACCGGTGCACGGTCTGCCGACCGACGTCAAATAGCGACCCACGACCTCGGTCACGGCTCGTCGAGCGGACAATTGAAGTAGCGACCCCCTGCTTTCCCGGCAGGGAGTCGGACCGGATTGAGACTCGCTGGCTGCTAAGTGCCTGGTCAAGGGCACTACCGAGTGTCCGAAGCTCGCTAATTGTGGCGCCGCCGCCGCAGCAAATGTTCCCGAATTGTTCCCATTTCTGAAATTCAAGGCCTACATAGCTCGGTCGATGCTTGCGTTTCCCCTGATCAAGGGGGTGGAGACGATGGGACTCGAACCCACGACCTCCTGCTTGCAAATTCGCTCGAGCCGGACAACGACGGACTCTGACGAACGGCTACGGCTGATCAGCTGCCCATTCTGGACACCTGCGAACAGGTACGAACGGTGGTGGGCGTTACCGCTTTGTTACCACGTCTCTGCCTTGGCGTCCTCGCATCAGCGGCCGATGTGGTCGTCGAACAGGGGGCAAGCCGCCACTCTTGGCGCACGATTGCCAAACGACGTCACGAGCGCGTCACCCCGCCCGAACCCTCTCCAGCGCGGCGACTCCCCTCATCGCGTGACGGGCGCGATTAGGGCACGTCCCGTCGCTCGCCAGTACCGTACGCGGGATGCCGGGTCTGCCCACAGGGACCGTCACGATCCTGTTCACCGACATCGAGGGCTCCACGCGCCTGTGGGAGCAGCACCCCGACGAGATGGCCGCCGCGCTCGCGCGACACGAGACGTTGCTGCGTTTCGCGATCGAGTCCGCCGGGGGCTACGTCTTCAAGACCGTCGGCGACGCGTTCTGCGCGACGTTCGCCGCTGCCAGGGACGCGGTCGGGGCGGCTGGTTCCGCCCAGCGCTCGCTGCACGTCGAGACCTGGCCCGAGAAGGCGGCCCTCAAAGTCCGCATGGCCCTGCATACCGGGGAGTGCGAGGAGCGCGATGGCGACTACTTCGGACCGGCCGTGAACCGCGTGGCGCGGTTGGAGGCGACGGCCCACGGTGGCCAGGTCGTGGTCTCGCGCTCGACCGCAGAGGTGCTCGGCGACCGTCTCCCCTCGGGCATGCAGCTCGTCAACCTGGGATCCCACGAGTTGAAGGACCTCGACCGCCCCGAGGAGGTGTTCCAGCTCGTCATCGAAGGCGTGCCCGCCTCGTTCCCGCCGCTGCGCACCCCCGTCAAGGGCGAGGTCCTGGCTGACCTGCGCAGCCCAACCAACCTGACGCGGCCGGTGTCGAGCTTCGTCGGGCGCGACGACGAGATGGCCCAGATCGCGAACCTGCTCGGTGCGACACGGCTCGTGACCCTCGCGGGACCTGGAGGGGTCGGCAAGACCCGGCTCGCAACCGAGGTGGGGAGCTGTCTCCTTGCAGAGACCCCTGAGGGCGTGTGGCTCGTCGAGCTCGCACCGCTCGTTGATTCCGGAATGGTCGCGTCCAAAGTCGTTGACGACCTAGGGATCGCGGGGCAGCAGGGTAAGGAACCGCTCACGAACCTCCTCGAGGTGCTGGCGGACCAGGAGCGCCTTGTGATCCTCGACAACTGCGAGCACCTGCTCGAAGACGCCGCGACAGTGGCCGACGCGGTGCTGCGTCGGTGTCCGAAGGTCAGGATGCTGGCCACGAGCCGTGAGCCGCTGCGCATCGACGGCGAGGTCATCTACCAGGTCCCCTCGCTGTCGCTGCCGCCCGAGGACGCACGGGACCGCGACGACCTCGCGGGTTCGGGGGCGGTAGCCCTCTTCGTCGAGCGCGCCTCGGCGCAGGTCGCGGGCTTCGAGATCACCGATCACGACGCCGTGCTCGTCGCCTCGATCTGCCGACGGCTCGACGGGGTGCCGCTCGCCCTGGAATTGGCGACGGCCCGGCTGCGCTCAATGTCGCTCGCCAAGCTCCACGACCGCCTCGAGCACCGCTTCGGCCTGCTGACCGGAGGGAGCCGCGTGGCGCTGCCCCGTCAGCAGACCCTCGGCGCGCTCGTCGACTGGTCCTACGAGCTGCTCAGCGAGTCCGAGCGAACGGTGTTCCGCCGGACCTCAGTGTTCGTCGATGGCTTCGATCTCGAGGCCGCCGAGCGCGTCTGCGCACTCGACGACATCGCCGAATTCGACGTCGCCGACCACCTCTCCTCGCTCGTCGACAAGAGCATGGTGGTCGCCACGCCAGACGGCGACGACATTCGCTACCGCCTCCAGGAGACCCTCCACGAGTACGGCTCCGAGCGGCTCGCCGCGGCAGCGTCGGCCGAGGACCTCCCGAGCGAGTCCGACCGGGTCGCCGCCGCACACTGCGACTACTACCTCGGGCTCGCCGAGCAGGCCGGGCCCCACCTCGAGGGACGCTCGGTGCTCATGTGGCTGCGGCGGCTCAACACTGAGGATCTGAACCTGCGAGCCGCCACCGAGCATGCCTTCGACATACACGACGGTGCGAAGCGTGTCCTCGACCAGTTCTGGACTGCCCGTCGGTACTGGATTGGTTCCCCCCAGCCCGCCCAGGTGCTCGAGCTTGTCGAGCGGGCCCTCGAGCAGATTGGGTCGGCGATCGATGCGGGCGGCCGGGCGCGGGCCCTGTACTGCAAAGCGGTCCATCTGTTCAACCTCGATCGGCAAAGGGGACACGACGCGTTCCGCGAAGCCCTCGACGCGGCCCGCGAATCAGGCGACATGGCGCTCGAGGTCGACGCGCTGGCACGGTATTCGAGGAGCCTCGCCCAAATTGAGAGAGGACAAGAGGCAGTGCGCGCCTCAGCGGAGGCGCTCGCTCTGGCGCGGCAACTGAATGACCCGAAGCTGCTCGGAACGGTCCTCGCGCGGCATGCGCTGACGTTGCTGCTTGCAGAAGAGCAAGGCGCTGAGGCCAGCTTCCTCGAGGGTCTGACGATCGCCGCGCGAACGGGCGATGACTTCCTCGCAGGAGGCCTGCAGGCCGACTACTCCTTGTGCTTGATAGAGCGAGGGGAGCTCGTGGCCGCGCGTTACCATCTGGAGCTGAGCCTGCAGCTCAGGGGCGCGGAGCTCAATCATCGCACCGTCGTGACGTATGGGAACCTGGGGTTGGTATTGCTTCTTGAGGGCGACCCGAAGCGCGCCCAGTCGCTGGCCTTGGACGTGCTCAGGGCAAGCCGCCTCGCCGGCATTTTCGTACAGATCCCCTATTCCGTCTTGGCACTCGCCTGCTGCGCAAGCCAACTTGGTGTACCGCAGCACGCCGCCGTGCTGCATGGCGGAGCAGATGCGCTGATCGCCGTGCTCGGAGAGGACTGGGAGCCTCTCGAAGCGACGATCCGCGAGCGCGACCTCGCGTCGGTCCGAGACGTGCTGGGCGACGAGTTTGAACCGCTTTACGCCCAAGGTCTAGCGATGCCAGGAGACGAGATCACAAGGCTGGCGATGTCGTCTCGTTGAGAGCCCTCGTGTGTTGATGAAGAACTCCCTGATTGCACGGCTGCGATCCCTGGGGAGCTGGCTGGGAGTGACGAAAGTCCCCAAATCGCCGGCCGGACCGTCCCGTGCCCCGTTACCATTTTGTTACCGCAACCCGACACCGAAAGATCGTCCCGTGCGTTTCCCCTGATCACACGGTGGAGACGATGGGACTCGAACCCACGACCCCCTGCTTGCAAATACGCCCGACCTGGACGACGACGAACAGTGACGAACGGCTGCGGGAGATCAGCGCCAAGATGCGGACGGCGACGAACGGCTGCGGACGGCTGCGGATGCGCCATGAATGCGCCATCGTCGATTTGGCGCTCGGTCCGGGTCGTCACGCGGATGGGTTCGACCGAATGAATCTTGAAGGGCTCGATGATCGTCCGGTAGGGCTGCTCCACGATCGCTGCCGTGTCGGGTTCACGTGGTTCTGCGGTACGCCGACGTAGTCCGTGATCTGGTGCCTCCTTGGCACGCTCGCACGCAAGTTGTGACTTTGGTCCATTCCCACATCGAGGAATCTGCCGCAGGATGGAGCCAAGGGAGACGTCCTCGAAGGAGGACTTCAGGAAGGAGACGTGCCATGACAATGGTCAAGCATGAAAACGCAAAGCGTGACGTCGCGTTTGAGCCAAGGTTCTTCGACCGGTTGTTCGATGACCTGCCGTCGCTGGTCCGGCGACCGTTCGTCCTGCTCAGTGATCGAAGCCTCGAGCCGTTCAACGTCGAGGAGTTCACCGAGGACGGGACGCTCGTGATTCGAGTCGAGCTTCCCGGCGTCGACTCGGACAAAGACCTTGAGCTCTCGATCGAAGAGGGGCTGCTGCACCTACGTGCGGAGCGTCACGAGAGCAAGAAGACCGAGGGACGTGACTACGTGCGTCGCGAGATCTTCTACGGGTCGTTCCAGCGCGAGCTCCCTGTCCCGAAGGGGACGAAGCTTGAGGACGTCAAGGCAACGTACGTGGACGGAATTCTCGAGGTACGGGTCCCCGACCTCGCGGCCGGCCGCGAGGTCGCCAAGAAGGTTCCGGTCACCCGGGCGTAACGGACAACCCGTTCATGCCAGCGCGGCCTTGGGGGTTATGACGACCCCATGGCCGTCGCCGGCATCCGGGCTAGGGAGTCTTGATGCACGCTCGCGCCCCAAGGGTTCGGACGATGATGACGAGCCGAGGTCGACGCCGCCGCATGCGAGGCGTCAGGGCTGCGCTCGTCGTCGCGTCGCTCGTCGCCGTGTCGCTGGTCGTGTCGTCGCGCGTTGATGCCGCACGCTCCCTCCAAGGCGCATGGTCCCAGCCGCCCTTCGTCGGTGCGCCACCCTCGATGTGCCCCGCTCCCCTGGCGGATGCACAGTTCACCGCTCCGGCGCGACACGGCGAGCGGGCGATCGCCCTCACCTTTGACGACGGTCCCGGACGGAGCACCCAGGCGATCATCGACATCCTTGAGTCGTTCCACGTCCGAGCCACCTTCTTCAACGTCGGGCAAGAAGAGCTCTATCGACCGGTGCTGGTGCAAGAGGAGGCAGCCGACGGCTTCCTCCTCGGCGATCACACCGTCAGTCACCCGGACATGACGACACTCTCGGCTGCAGCCCAGGCTGAGGAGATCGACGGCGTAGTGCACGAGACCCGGCAGCTGACGGGGACGTCACCGTGCGCGTTTCGACCTCCGGGCGGCAGCTACGACGCGACCACCCTCTCCCTGGCTCGCTCGCGGCACATGTCGTTCTGGATGTGGAACGCGAGCGCCGACGACTGGGAGGCGAGGGGCTCGGGTTCCCCGTACTGGGTGCACCACATCATCTCGGCGGTCGAGTCCGAGGGCATCGCAACCAGCCAGGCCCTGGTCCTGTTCCACAACCAGCCAATTCTCATGCCGGCCACCGTTGCCGCATTGCCGATCGTCATCCGGTTCTTCTTGGACCACGGCTACGTCTTTGAGGACCTGCTCGGGCGGATCGGGCCACCGGGCACCTGTGGCCGGCCGTCTGCGGCGCCGACGTCCGTGCCCGGCACGTTGCTTCGCGTCGGCGCGACGATGACCGCGCGCCACGCAAGACGGTCGCCGTCAGGTCAGTTCGCCCTCACGATGGAGCCAGGCGGGAACCTCGTGCTGCAACTCGCGACCGGACGCGTGCTGTGGTCGGCCAACACAGGCGGTCATCCAGGTGCACGGCTGGCCGTCGAGTCCTCGGGGAACGTCGAGATCATCTCGCGGTCTGGCGCGACGCTGTGGGCCTCGGGGACGTCGGGCAATGCAGGCGCGGCACTCGTCGTCAGCGACGCCGGCGACGTTGCGGTCCAGCTCGGGTCCAAGGTCCTGTGGCGGTCGTCACCCGTCGTCGCCAGGCTCCTGGCGGGCGAACGGCTCTTCCCGGGATGGCGGCTCACGTCCCCAGGTGGCCAGTGCACGCTGCTAGATCAGCCGTCGGGTTCACTCGCCCTCGTCGACGCAGCACGACAGCTCCTCTGGCGTGTGCCCGCGACAGCCGCAGGCGCGCACTACGTGCTCGAGCACAGCGGCAACCTGGTCGAGGTCGCCCCGTCGGGCACGACGACCTGGGATAGCGGCACGGGGACGAACGGTCCGGCGCAGTTGACCGTGCTCGACGCGGGCCGCCTCGTCATTCGGGCGGCTTCGCGTCCGCTGTGGGCAACGCCATGAGGCGCCGCGACGGCTTGCGATGCTCGACATGTCCCAGCTCGTAGGAGGCGCTGAAGGGGCCCGTTACGAAGTAGCCATTGGAAATCGTCAGCACCCCCGATGCCTCTTCCGCAAGGATCTTGTTCGGGCAGGCGGACATCACGTCCGGTCTGATGGACGTGATGGTCAATGGGTGTCTGCTCGAGCTCACGAATTTCGGCGACGATACGAACGCCAGGTGTCCCTACAGATACTCCTGGAAGTGCATCACCGATTCCCCGTTGTAGGAGGGTGAGAGCGGACTCCCGGCAGGGCTCCCAGAGGCGAGCACCATGTGCCATCCGGTGGCCCCGGTCACGACAACGGCCAGAACGAGAGCTCGTCGCTTCGCGGATGCAGCCCACGCGACGGCGTCCTCAGGTGGGGGCACGCGCCCCACCTGGGACAAAGGTCACGGATTCCTCAAGAAGAGCAGCACGCCGCGGAAATGGCGCAGATCAAGGCACAGCTCGCCGGGATCTAATGGTTTCGCAGCGAGGCGGAAGTACCTAGGAGAGCGTTGAATTAATCGGTCCACAAGCGGGGTTGCGCACCGGGCGTGGCGGAGACTCGGGGGATGCACGGATACTCCGAAGCCGACCGTGAGCTCCTCGACGCCGCCTCACTCTGCCGACAGCTCGTGCCACAGGGCAGCGTCGAGGCGTTCCTGGCTGACCACCGCCATGCCCTGTTCTCCGACGCGATGTTCGAGGACCTGTTCCCGTCCAAGCGGGGTCGGCCGTCGATCCCCGCGGACGTCGTGGCCGCGGTCATGGTGCTCCAGTCCTTGGAAGGCCTCTCAGACCGTGACGCCGCACGGGCGCTCACCGACCGGATCAGCTGGAAGGTGGCGTGCGGGCTCTCCTTGGTCGACGAGGGGCTCGACTTCACGGTCCTCACCTACTGGCGCACCAGGCTGCGCCAGTCCGCTCGTCTAGAGCGGGTCTTCGAGGCCGTGCGCTCGGTGATCACGGCGACCAGCATGCTCACGTGCAAGAACTGCCGCGCGTCTCCAGTCCGGCTCGCGACGATCTGGCCCGGTCTGGCTCGCGACGATCTTGCCCGGTCTGGCTCGGGCGAGCGCTTATTAAGGTGTTCACAGTCGGACGTAGGCAGGTCGCGACGAGCCATGTGCGCGTGCACGCACTGGCTGCCCCGGAGCTCAGCGGCCGCATGGGGTGGGCCGAGCTAGAACCGACATACCCGTCGCGAGTGAGCTGCCGTGGCCCGCTGGTACGAATCCGGCATACCTGCGGGAAAAGGGGCCGACAGGGTTCACCACACGTGCGCGGAAACCAGAGCAACAAGGAAGTCCTCGGGGGATCCTGCGGGGGAGTTCTCGATCCCCAGCACTTGCCTCCCAATCACCGCCCAGACAGGCCCACGCTGGACGCCTGCGGACACGGGCGGCCTGATCAGAGGCCTGCTGGTACACCCTCGAACGCCTCGGAACGGCGGGGGATGGTGCATCAATGGTGGGCGCCACCCGAGGACTCAGCATTGTGCTCCGCCGATCGTTGAGGACACTGCGAGATCGATCAAACCCATCAAGGCGAGAGGACGGAGCTCCGGGCGACTCCGTGAGCGCCGTCCGGATCACGAGCTGACCACAGGACTTCACGCACGACGAGAGACGTCCAGTCACGGGTGTCCCGTGTCCTGCTCGGGGAGTGTTCGTCGTGATCCCTCCGTTCGAGGCCACCGCGGTCAGTCGCTCTACAAACCAGTAGGTCCGCAAGACTGGGACCGATGGCCGCTGCAGTTGCTTCGGAGGCGAGTCGGCCGAGTCTCTCCGACGCAGCGTCGCTCACCACCGAGGAGGTCTACGAGCTCCTTCAGGGCCGACCCGATGGTCTTACGTCCGACGAGGTGGTCGATCGGCTGAACCGCTTCGGACCGAACCTGCTCAGCACGCACAAGGTGCACGCGAGCTCCGTGTTGCTTCGTCAGATCCGGAATCCGATCCTCATCCTGCTGCTCGGTGCTGCACTCGTGTCAGGACTCACCGGCGGAGGCACGAACGCAGTCATCATCGCGGTGATCGTTGTGCTCAGTGTCGGGCTCGGATTTTTCAATGAGTACCGCGCGGAAGTTGCGATGGCGGCCCTCCGCGCGCAGATCCGACACGAAACCGATGTCCGCAGGGACGGAACGATCTGCAGAGTGCCGGTCAAAGATCTCGTTCCAGGCGATTTGGTCTCGCTGAACATCGGGGCGATCGTGCCCGCAGACCTACGACTCGTAGATGTCGACGACTTCGAGTGTGACGAGGCAATCCTCACTGGAGAGTCGATGCCCGTGTCGAAATCCGCGGAACCCGTCACGGACAGCGACTCGAAGGCACTCGCCGATTGCGCACTCATGGGAACGATCGTCCACCAGGGCTCGGCGATCGGCGTCGTCGTCCAGACTGGGGTCGGAACGGCGTTTGGTCAGATCGCCCTCGGCCTTTCCGAGCACCAAGGACAGACCGCATTCGAGGTTGGCCTCTCCCGGTTCTCCCGATTCCTGTTCCTCGTTGCGGCACTGTTGACCGCCTTCATCTTTACCGCCAACGTCCTGTTGTCGCGTCCCCTGATCGAGACGTTGCTGTTCTCATTGGCCATCGCAGTTGGGATCGCACCAGAGATGATGCCAGCGATCGTCACGGTGAGTCTCTCCTCGGGATCGAGGGCGCTCGCCGCGAGGAAAGTGCTTGTCAAGCGACTCGTCGCCATCGAGGACTTGGGGAACATCGAGATCCTCTTCACTGACAAGACCGGCACCCTCACCGAGGGGAGGATCACGTTTCAGCATGGACTCGATGCCGGCGGCGCCGAGAGCGATCGTCCCCTATTGCTCGGGCTCGTCTGCAACGAATCGACCATGACCGAATCAGGTCCGGTGGGTGGGAACGCGCTCGATCAGGCCCTGTGGTCCGCGCTCGCAAGCGTGCCCGACCGCAACGTTTCCGCGGCAGTCGCCACGTTCCAGCGAGTGGCAATCCTCCCGTTCGACCACGAACGCCAACTGGCATCGGTGCTCGTCAGGGATCCTTCCGGAATGACGCTCGTCGTCACCAAAGGCGCCCCGGAGGTCGTGTTGGATCGATGTCTCCACGTCGCCGACGCCACCCGCTCGGCACTGAACGACCTCTTCTCACAAGGGGACCGCGTGATAGCCGTCGCGAGTCGGCAAGCCACGAACCTGGCGGGGGTGGCTGCGGAGGACGAACAGGGCCTGTCCTTCGAGGGGTTCCTCACATTCGCAGACCGCCCGAAGGCCGATGCGGGAGAATCGCTCGCCAAGCTCACGGCACTCGGTGTGGAGGTCAAGATCATCACGGGCGACAACGGGCTCGTCGCAGCCAAGGTGTGCGCGGAGATCGGTCTCGACTCTTCGGGAGTGCAGAACGGCACAGAGCTCGATCTGCTGAGTGACGATCAACTAGCGGCCGCAATTCCTCACACGACCGTATTCGCGCGTATCAGTCCGGAACAGAAGTCGCGGATCATCAAAGTCGCCCGTCGCACCGGCAAGGACATTGCATTCTTGGGAGACGGCGTCAACGACGCAGTGGCACTCCACCACGCAGACGTCGGGATCTCGGTGGACTCGGGCACCGACGTGGCGAAGGATGCTGCCGACGTCGTGCTGCTCGCGAAGGACTTGGGAGTGCTCGCGGAGGGCGTCATGGAGGGACGCAGGATTTTCGCTAACACGATGAAGTACGTCCTGATGGCGACCTCTTCCAACTTCGGGAACATGTTCAGCGCAGCCGGCGCCTCGGTCTTTTTGAAGTTCCTCCCGATGCTGCCGTCTCAGATCCTGCTCAACAACCTTCTCTACAACACAGGGCAGCTGGTGATCCCGACTGACCACGTGGACCCCGAGGCACTGGCGCGCCCGGCCGCATGGGACATGAAGTTCATCCGAAACTTCATGGCCGTCTTCGGTCCGGTGAGCTCCATTTTCGACTTCCTCACCTTCTGGGTGATGCTGTCGTTGCTTCATGCGGGTCAGGTGGAGTTCCGAACCGGGTGGTTCGTCGAATCCATTGCCACGCAGACGTTGGTGGTCTATGTGATCCGGACGAGAAGGGTGCCGTTCTTCAAGAGCCGACCCAGCGTGGCGATGTTGCTCGTGCCGACGAGCGCGGCATTGGTCGGTGCGATTCTGCCGTACACCGGACTCGCCCACCTTCTCGGCTTCACGCCGCTCCCAACGACGTTTTTCCTCTTGCTGTTCGGGATGGTCGTCGTCTATCTCGTCCTGGTCGAAGCTGCGAAGACCCGCTTCTACCGCGTGCACCGTGTCGTGGGCACACCATCGGTCCCGGGCCACGCCCAACGACTCGAACGGCAGATCCGCCGACGCGCCGCTCGGTTCATCCACCACGAGGCTCCATTCCAGCGGTGAGCGAATCTCCTCGACTTCGCGCTGGTGTTCGGGCTCACGAGAGGATTGGCCATGCTCTCTCGCTCCCGTGGCCGGGTAGATAGGGCCGATTCGCAACCGTTAACTCGGCGCTCACGGCCTACCTCCGATGGCCCGGCACAAAAAAGGTCACCGAGGGGCCACGGGATAAGAATCCGGCGTAGATGGGAACCTATGGGGAGTTCTCGATTCGCAAAACCTACAAGCCGATCATCGACTCAGACGATTTGGGATGGCGCAGAAATGGTGTATCTCGACTTGAGGTCACGAGTCGGGCTCTCGCATCATCCCTGGTCACACCGGGTGGAGACGATGGTGGAGACGATGGGACTCGAACCCACGACCCCCTGCTTGCAAATGAGCCCACGCAGGACGCGTGCGAACACCTGGGGACACGAGTGGCCTGATAGGAGGGCTCGTGGCACGTCAGCGAACGCCCTGGGACGGCTGGGGATGGTGCATGAATGGTGTATCGCAACATCGGTCAAGCCAGACGCAGAGCGGCTCGTTCACCCACGGCAGGAGCAACCGAGGTGCCCTCCGCCCCTTAGCCCTTCGAGGCGTGGGCGCGGCGCGGCCTGGACGAGCCGCTTGCGTTCCTGGCGACGATGACAACCGCGTAGGTGCCCGAGGCGCCTGCCGGCACGGTCACACGGAGGTGAACGGTGGCGAGGTGACGGACGACGCCGTGGGGTTCGTGGACCGTGACCGTGTACCGGACCGGCTCGCCGGCGGGCGAGCTCGACGCGTGCCACGTCACCGTGAGCCTGCCGCTCGCGAACGCGAGGCGCACTCCGGCGGGCGTCGTCGGCGCACGGCCGGCCACGACGAGCCTCGTGTCGACCGCGTTCGCCGAGCTGCCGTAGGAGGTACGGTCCGTGACGTCCACCCGGTACCCGTGGCCGTTGTGCAGGCCGTGGAGCGCGCACGACTCCGTTGTCGTCGTGCACGTGTGCGCGCCGGGCTCCGCCGTCACGGTGAAGGAGCGCACGGGTGCGCCGCCGTCATCGACGGGTCCGTTCCACGTGATGACCGCACCGCCAGGGACCCCCTTGCCCGCGACGCCTGTAGGTTGGAGCGGGCTCGAGACCGTCCGCACGGGCGTGAGGTCGGCCGAGAACGCGTAGTTGCCCTTCGCGCCGAGGTCGGTCGCGGAGCCGACGGCTGTGCACTGGGTGGTCGTGACGCACGAGACGCTCGTGGGCTGGGAGTCGTCCGCTCGGTTCGCGCCGGCTCGCACGCCTCGGACATAGCCGATCGAGCTCCACGAGCCGTCCGACCAGGTGGCCGCGCCAGCCGCTTGGGGCGTCGCGACATAGGACCCTGCCTCGGCCCCCCCGAAGGAACCGACCGCCTCGCAGACGGCCGCCGTGTGACACGAGATCGAGAGGAACGCACCGCCGGCCGCCTGCGGCGACAGCGTGGGGAACGGGAGCGGCGTGGCCGCAGCCCACGTTCCCGAGGTCTCGATCGCGACGCCAGGGAGCGACTGATAGGTGAAGGTCTCGAAGGCGCCGACGGCGACGCACGTGGTCGCGTCGGGACACGCGACCGCCTGCGGGAGGAAGCCCTGGGAGTCCCCGGCCGACGACATAGTGGCGGGAGAAGACCAGGTCCCAGAGGTCCTCCTCCACGCGACGCCGTTCTGGTTGGAGTCGTCGATCTGCTGTCCGACCACCGTGCAGTCCGAGGTGTCGCTGCACGACAGCGACTCCGCGACCGCAGAGTTGCTGGTCGAGATGCCGGAGACGTCGGGGACCTTGCTGGCCGTCCACGCACCGCCTGACACCTGGGTCACGGAGAATAGGTGGATCACGTTGTTGTTGCCAAAGTACGCGCCGACCGCGACGCAGTTTCCGGTCGACACGCAGTCGACGTCGTTCATCTCAGCGTCCTCGTTCGATCCCGACGGCGCGCCCGACGGCAGGGTGACCGCGGTCGCAGGCTGCCAGGTCCCCGCGACCTCGGTGATGACGAGCGGGACGAGCGGCGCGTCGGTCGTCTGGTACGCGCCGACGGCCGTGCAAGTGCCCTCCGCGGGGCACGACAGCCCGAGGACCTTGAACGGGGGGATGGCGCTCGGGTCGACAGCGGGCGGGAGTGCGACCTTGACCGGCGTGCCCCAGTTCCCGGCGGTCTCCGTGGCCGCGGACAGCACCGCGCCACCGTCGTTGTACCCCAGCGCGACGCACTTAGTGGCCGAGGGGCACGAAACGACAGGGTAGGCGCCGCCGTATGGCGAAGGCCCGAAAGGCTTCGGCATCGCCTGGACCTGCGTGAAGCCGGGCTCCGCGCCGACGGGAGACGCGAGCACGACGGCGACGCTGGCGACGCTGGCGACGCTGGCGACGAGCAGGGTGGCGGTGAGGACGCGGACGGCAAAGGACCGGCGTGACATGGCGATTCCAAGGAGGGGGACCGAGGGCAGTGTAGGCAAAAACGGGGATCGGCCTGAGGTCGAACACCGCGGCAACTGAGTCACCGAGCTCTCAGCTTCAACGGTGCTCTCGTCAATCTGATGTCAGGATCGAGCTTCGGACAGGATCAAGGGATCGAGCCGGGCTCAAACGAGCTCTTCGGCATCGCCATGGGGCGAATTACATCGTTTGAGCATGTGACGACGGTGCCGGTCGGGGCGGTTTCACGGGCGGCGCACCTCGAACAAGTAGCCGGGGAGCGCGTGGGGAACGGTTGATCCTCAGCGCCTTACCACCTACTCCGAGGCAGGCGGCTTCGGATGGTGCATGACTTTGCCCGATCAGAGGGTGTTCGCGGACGGTGGCGACGGCAGCGAACGGCAGCGGATGTTCGACCGATGTTCGATCGCGCCGCCTAACAGCAGCAGACAGCGGCCTCACCTTTTGCTTGCACCGCTCCGCTCTTCGAACGGAGGCGGTGCGCCGTCCTAAATGCGCCCCAAGACGCACCGGAACGGCGCGCCAGGCCCTCGGTGAGTACATCGATTTCGAATGCCTGTGATGCTGTCCACAATGTTGACCAAGCTATAGCCACGCAACTCAGGCGTAATCCACTCGCCGAACTGCCTTACCCGCACCTGAAGACAGGTTGAACCAACCGCAACCACAGTTGCGACTCTTCTCGAGCCGAGACGCTGTTTGAACTCCAGTCGGGTTGTTGGACCCAATCGGTTCGGACACACGTCCCTTCCTGGTTGCGCCACCGCCAGTTGATTGAAGAACCTGAGGACAGTCGCAACTGCCCTGGGACGGCTTATGACTGCCGTCACGCTCGACGACGCCTCCGACTCTTGTACGTCGATCACACCCGCGCTCGTGATTAGATCCCCGCGCGGCTTTGGGGGCAGCCATACCACGTCCGCATCAATCCGCAGACCGGTGCCACCACCTGCAAGAGGGACGGCGTTGACGAGAACGGCCTGATCGTTGAACAGCGGTCCGGAGGTGGGCCACGTGAAGACGACGACCTGCTCGTCCGAGTGCGCTCCCTCGAACGCAAGACTCGAGCCACTCGGCGGGCGCTGTGCCATCGACGCTGCGACACCCGCGGCCGACCCGGGGACCACATAGAACTGATGCAGATCGACGAGATTCGGGGTGTGGTAGGTCCGCGACGGGGTTCCAAGTTCGCCGCCGTCGCCTGCAGGCTCGGAGGATGAAACGCTCGACCCTGCAGGGACCAGTGTGCCGGCGAGCATCGCCTGGGCCGCACGAATCGCATCGACATGTCGCGACTGATGACTCGGCCACAACGTGGCTATTGGCCCGGTGAGATGCACCGTCCATCGGTTGGCGTCCCAGTTGGCGAAGAGCGGCTTCGACCAGTAACCCGCCATCCCAACGAAGCCCCTCGATGCGGCGCTACCCACCGCCACGCACGACTCGGCCGTGAGACACGACAAGGCGTCGAAGGAGCCACCGTTCGCGAGGTCACCGACTGTCTTCGGCGCGATCGAGCGCCAGCTCGTGCCGGTCCACATCACGGCCGTTGGTCCTGCCGGAGGGGTCCATCCCGCACCAACGCCGTAGCAGTGCCCACCCACGCACGAGATGCTCGACAAGCTCACTTGGCGCGAAGCCGGGCCCTCGAGGTGCCACGCCCGGCCATTCCAAATCTCGAGGAGCGGCCCTGACTGGCCACCTGTCGCCATGCAGAAGCTGGCCGAGCTGCAGGACACTCCTTGGAGGATCGCCGGTCTGACCAGACCACAGCCGAGAGCTCTAGGAGGGCACCTCGGGCGCGGAACGGCGAGATGAGGGAGCACCCCCAGGTCGCGCCAGACCGACCCGTTCCAGAGCTCCGCGCTTGGTCCAGGACCAGACGAGTCGTAGCCCACTGCCATGCAGCTCGTCGGGCTGCCACACGAGACGCTGAGCAAGTACTTCCAGTCACCGCCTCGCGGGGTGCTCGTGACTCGCCACGTGGTCCCGTTCCACTGCATGGCAAATGTCTGGTATTGCGCGTCTCCGTATGTATGTGAGCCGACTGCAATGCAGTTCGTTGGACTCGTACACGAGATACTCGAAAGCTCGCCCTGGTCGGACGGAGGCAGTGTGATCGCCGTCAGTTGGCCGCTCGAGTACACGTCGGCGAAGCTGAACTGCTTCAGCCTCTGATCTGCTTGGGTTCCGACGAGCATGCACCAGCCACTGACTGGACAGGACACGCCAGTGAGGTCCTTCGGATCCAGCGGGACCGTCACGACACTCCAGTTGGCTCCGGTCCACACCTCCGCGAACGTGTCAGCTTGAGGCCCGATCGACGAGGGTGGTGATACACGTCTGCCGATGGCCATGCAGAACGACGACGTGCCGCACGAGACCTGAGTGAGCTGCACCTGTACCGAACTCGGTATTGAGCGGAGTGTCCCTATAGCGGCTCCCTGCGCGCCTGAAGCTGTGCCGCTTTGGACGGCCGACGCGACCGGCGCCGCACCGTTGCCCAATCCGGTTGTCGGTCGGCCGCCGCCCGATCCCGAGATGGCCATGAGCAACGCGACGATGAGGGCCGTCACGAGGAGCACGACGCCGAGGATCGCGAGACGGCGCGAGCGAGAACGACGCTTCGCTTCCTGCAGCAGAACCTCGATGGGGTCGAGGCCATCCGAAGATGTGACGTGCTCGGAATTACGGGTGACCGTCATTGCTAGACCTCCGACCAGGCTCAAATGATACTATTTGAAACAGTATGATGCGAATCGCCAAGGTCGACAAGCGGGATCCCCTCGCGCTTCACGAGCAGGTGGCCGCCGAGATCCGTCGTGCCATCGCTGAAGGCGAGGCATCGCCTGGCGAGCGGCTCGCCCCAGCAATTGATATCGCCGCGGTGATGGGCGTGAACAAGAACACGGTGATCCGGGCACTCCATGTCCTTCGAGACGAAGGGCTGCTCGACTTCACACGCGGGCGCGGGATCAGAGTCGTTGGCACGCCTCAACGCAGCGCTGTCCTCCTCAAGATTGACGATCTCTTGGCATACGCGCGCCGACAGGGATTGCGGCGGGACGAGGTGATCAAGCTCATGGAGTCGCGTGGCGTCGCGCGATTTGGCGATGCTGAGAGCTGACTCGACGATCCAACCCTACGGCAGGGCCGCTCGGAGACGATCCGCTCAGGAACCGGTCGACGAGCCCAATGGGGTCACGTCGTTGTGAGGCACCGACACCACCTGGATGAGTCCGGCTCCAAACTTCTCATCGAGCTGCGCGATCTGCGAAGCGGTCGGATTCGCCACCTGCACCGTTTCGAGATTGGAAGGTACGTCGGTGCCGAATCCCCGAACATCGATCCCCATGTTCTGGATCGTCCGCCATTCGACCTCCAGTGAGCGCTGGACGGCAAGCAGCTGCGCGAGCGAGTTCTGAACGACATTGAAACGCAAGGAGCCCGGAGGCGCTACGGCTGCGGCGGCGGCACCGAGCTGGGGAGACACCGCTGTCTCATAGATCGTGATGACGGCATTGCAGTCGCTGACCACGACTCCCGCGTAGACGCTGGGATACGCCGACTCGAGTGACGAGTCGAGCTTGACCGCCGCTTGCGCCGTGGGCCAGTTGGGCATGCCGTTGGAGGTGTTGCAAACGGGCTGGTCGTGTCGCGCCGACGACGCGGACGCGAGCTGCGCGCCTGAGAAGAAGGCGCCGGCAAGTGCCGCTGTGAGTGCAACCGCTGCGGCGACCTTCGACCCGTAGCGCCGACCGAGGAGAGGACGATGCCCGGTGTCGTGGGTCGTGACCCGAGCGAGCATGGCGTTCAAGTCCTGGGGCAGGTAGACGTCTCCAGCGATCGGGTCGTCTCTCTGGAGCGCGTCCTCTGGTGTGTTCATGATCCCTCCTTCAAGTGTGCCGACTGATCAGCAGGTGGCACGGATTCGTTTGATTCGTGAGAGTGGAAGGCGGCTCGGAATCGGATGCGTGCGCGCGAGAGCCTGGAGTCGGCCGCTCTGTCCGAGATGGAGAGCGCGACCGCAACGCCGTGCACGTCCAGGCCATCCCAGTTGTGCATCATCAAAATGTCTCGATCAGCTTCGCTCAGCTGCTCCATCGCCTCTCGCACAGCCGATGAAGCCAGCACCCACATCTCTGCTGAAGGATGGGCCGGCAGTAGACGCAGCGACGCTTCCATCTTCGATCGCCGACGGCGAGATCGCTTCGCATTGCTGAGCACGTTGCGTGCCACGTTGATCATCCAGGGAAGCTCGTCACCTGGCGGAACGTCGTCGAGCCGCTTCCAGGCGACGATGAGGACCTCCTCAAGAAGGTCATCGAGGTCTGCATTCGCCAGCGGATAGAGGCGGTGGCGGAGATAATTGCAGACCGCGGGCGTGTTCTCGCCAGCAAGTCTGCGTAGTCGCTCGCCCCGCGTTTCCTCCACACCCTGTCTATGTACACGGGGCTCAATCTCTCGCACTGAATACATCTTCGTGGGGCCAGGACGAATCTTGGAGAATGACCTGCTGAGAATTCGGTTGCTGCCTTCTGATCCGTAGTCGGAATCGTTCGAGTTGCATACGCGCCAGCAGAAACCAGACCGTGTCACTTTCAAGGCATGGGTCGCGCACCAGCGTCACTTGCGCCACGAGTGATCAAGAAATTGGCTATCCCGCGGCTATCGGTACCGGTCGGAGCTCAGCGCAGTGCGAACGTGCTCGGTCCCGTGTCGCTCCCCGCAACGCACCATTGGCTTCCGCAGGAGACCTGCTGATACGCCCACCCTTGTGGCTCGCGCAGCATCCACCGCTTCCCGAAGGACTCGAACACGCCCCCGCGCTGGTCGACCATCATGCACTCGCCGAGCCGCGGGCAGGCCAACTCCTGGGATCCCTGCGCCTCGAACACATACGTGCCGTGCGTCGGCAGCAGATCTGGGAAGTTCCCCCAACTTCGACCTTGGTCGAACGTGAGCCACACATCAACCGGCGCGAGCGTCTCGAACTGGAAGTGGCCCGTGGCAAGTGCCTCGCACGTGCCGTTCGGGTAGCACTGAACCGCGTTGATCAGCTGGTTGCGGAGATAGGTCCTCCGCACCTGGCGACCGCTGAGACTTAGCAGCCAGGACGAGCTGACGCCGGCGTTGCTGCCGAGTGCATTGAGCTTCTCGGTCGTGGCACCCGAGTATGCGATGACGCAGTCGCCGAAACTCTGGCATGAGATCGAGTCCACGCCGTAGTCCCACGCGGGGTCGTCCTGCGGCTGGACCGATTGCAGCCGCATATCGGTGAGCTCTTGGTCGAAGCGCCAGGTTTCTCCCAGGTCCGAGGTCTCCAAGAACCTCACAGGGAGGCCGAGCACGATCGAGTTCCGGATCCGTTCAGGACCGACGACGTCGGCGACGAGACAGTCGCTCGCCCCCCAGCACGAAAGCGCCAGGATGGCGGAACCACCCTTCGGTCCGTGGAGCACCGTGAGGTGGTGCGTGGCACCGGTGTACCGCCAGACCGCATCGCCGCTCACCCCTTGACCGACCAGCAGGCACGAAGTCTTGAGGCAGGACGAGAGGTAGAGGTCGGTCCCCGAGATGGCGCCCGGCAGCGTGTGGAAATCGTGCCATCGTCCGCCGCGATCAGACCACATCGCGACTCCGTAGGGCGGGGAGAACAAGGCGCCGCTGGACGCTGGCGGCATCCAGTAGCCACCGATCGCGACGCACGAGCCGAGCCATGTGCAGCCGACGTCCGAGTTCGCGGTTCCGGTGATGCCGTGGTACTCCGCCGTCCGACCGATTGGACGCAGGGACTGGGACTTCGTCGCGGACTGGCCCGAGCTCAGACCGACGCCGACGACCACCGCGGATCCAACGACAAGCAGCGCGACCAGCACCATCGTCGCGCGGGCACGAATCGCCTTGGGCACGCCCAGAGGTTCCCATATCGCGGAGCGTGCGTTCCATAAGCGTGACGTTCGAGAGATGTTCGATCGCGCGAAGATGCGAGGCGATCTCGAGGTCCGACCGGGAGCATTCGCCCTGATCGGACGCAGTGGAGACGATGGGACTCGAACCCACGACCCCCTGCTTGCAAATACGCCCGACCCGGACGGCGGCGAACACTGACGAACGATTACGGCAGGTCAGCGGCACAATCCGGATGCTGGCGGACGAGTGCGAATGGCGGCGGACGTTACCGTTTTGTTACCACGAACACTCGGCGAGCTCTTTGAGTTCGGCTTTTGCAGTTGAGGCTCAATCAGTCCTGGACTTGGATACGTGCATCGGGAGGACGATCGGCGACGCTTACGGACTTGTGACCACCTCTGGTCCAATGAGGGTGTTGTAGCCAACCGCGATCCACCTGCCCGAGGAGAGCACCATGCCGAAGATCTGTTGCTCCGTCGCCGGTGTGTGATCTACCGCCCAGGTCCCTCCACCGTCGGTGCTCGTGGCAAATTGATCGACAATGGGAAACTCGAATCCACTTGTCCCCACCAGGTGGCAGAGGGATGCGGCACAGGCGATGATCCCGGGTTGCCCGGCGTTCCCCTCGCTCAGGCGTTTCCAGGTGACGCCGTCGTTGGTGGTCCTGTAAACGCCAGTAACTTTGCTGTCGGGCCCTCCATCGAGGTACGTGCCCACGGCCCAACAGGTCGCAGACGACTCACACTGAACCGACGTCGGACCGCTGAAGGTTGCGAACGTGTGCAGCGTCCAGCTGCTTCCGCCCTTCGTGATGTCGATGTCCAGGGATCCACTGGGATTCGAGCCGATTGCCATGCACGAGCCAGGGACGCAGGAGAGGTCAGTGAGTGCGGGCCCATTCCAGCTTGCCGGGAAGGACTTCAAGGACCAGCTTGCCCCACCATTGTTCGACAGCAGGACGCCAGCGGCTCCGCCGCTTTCGGTGGCAACGCAGAAGGTTTGCGATGCACAGGCAATGCGATCTATTGCCTTGAGGCCCGCTGGTAGGGCAACGGTACGCCAGGCACCAGCCGCATTCGTAGATCTGTACAGAACACCTTGAGCCCCTTTCGCCCCAGCCGCGATGCAGGTTGTTGCGCTGGGACATGCCACTCCTGTGAGGGCGGTTCCTGCGGCAATGCCCTGGGATGACGCCGTCCACGTGATGCCGTGGTTCGTACTTCTGATCACTCTCGCACCGCCTACTGCGACGCACGTCGTCGAACTACAGCCCACTGCCGACAGCGGGTCCGCGCCCACCGCGGCATAGAGCAAGCGCCACGAGGTCCCTCCACCCACGTGCTGGAAGACCGTGCCGTCCCTCCCGAAACCGTCCGCGAGGCACAGCGTGGAGGACGGACATGAGATGGAAGGAGGCTGCCCCGGATCCTGGAAGTCAGTGTGTCCGTACAACGTCGAAGTTCGCCACGTGACACCGGCGTTGGTGCTCGTTACGGCCATCAGTGGGCCAGAACTGCTGTGAGTAGAGAGCACCGTGCATGTGCGAGCTGCACAGTTCATGGCTCGCACGTCCGTCGCCAGGGCGGGAAGGCTCGCTGCGGACCACGTTGCTCCGCTGTTGTTCGTGGAGAAGTACGTCTTGGGGGTCGGGGTGCTCTCCGCAACTCCGCACGAGCCTGCGATGGTGCATGCGATGAACACGGGACTCCCATTGCCCCGCCTCGTCAAAACTTGCCGGAAGCTCGAGCCGAAGCGTCTCCAGACAATAAGTGAGTCGGCAGACGTCTTGGGATCTTGTGCGGTTCCGGCCACGAAGCAGTCGCTCGGGCTGGGACACGAGACCGAGGTCGTCGAAGCACCGTAACTTGGTGCGGGTAGCGTGGGGGACGACCAGCTGCTCCCACCGTTGATGGACTGCATGATTGCGTCGCCTTTATACGTGGCGAGACAGAGGATTGCGCTGGCACACGACACCGCAACAGCGCCGACGCCTTGAAATATTCCTGAGACCAGACGCCAGGACCTCCCGAGGTTGTTCGAAGTAAAGACGTTCTGGGTGTACTCGGTGGGATAGGAATAGCCACCCACCGCCATGCAAAACGACATGTTCGGACAGGACAATGCGTCGATGTAACCCACCGACGGCACGAGCGAGTACCTATTCCATGTGGAGCCACCGTTTCTTCGTGGTCGCAGTTCCAACGCCAGCGGCGACGCAGGTGGTGGAAGTCGGGCAAGAAACGGTGGTGAGGGCCTGGGTGCCCGCCAATGTGTAGCGCTGCGTCCAGGATGGGCCATTCCCCCCGATCGGGTGGGACACTTCACAGCCGCCCGCGCCGCCGTTCAAGTCGTTGGCCCAGGTCGGCTGTACTGCGAACGTCCCGGTTGTGAGGGTGATGTCTTGCGTCGCGGCAGGTCCGTATCGATTCCACGTGCACTTGTCGCCATTCTCGTCGCCAACGCTGTCCGTCCAGCCGTAATAGAAAGGGTCGGTGATCGTCTCGGCGTACTCGTGGCCTTCGACGATCGTCACGCCGTCGAGCATGCCGGCCGGGCCGGCGTTCACATAGTTCTGCCCGCAAACGGGGAGATCGGGGAGGTACGGCAGATTCGTGTACGCGAGTGTTTGCCCGGGTATCCCACCCGTGTAGGAGTGCCACGCGCAGAACCCACCTTGCTTGTAGTTGTCCGGGTCCGTGCCGGACGGTGACACCACCACAAATTGCGCGTTGCGGTTCGACGCCCCGGTGTCATTTCCGAAGTGCTGCGATGCGGCGGCTGCCTCGGCACCTATCTGGGCCGCTGTCGCCGCGGATGGCGCCAATCCTGAGGTGTCCGCCCACACGCCCGCGAGCGCACCGCCGTTTGGGTATCCAACGTGGGGATCGGAGGCGCCGCAGGACTGGGCGCCAACCGCAACCCCCTCGCAATACTGCGTCATCACGCCGCTCCACGTCTCGCCGCCAGTGCCGAGCCCCTTGAAGAATGCCTGCAAGTCAGGGGCGACACCGCTGGGATCACCGGAGAACGTGGCATAGCCATGTGCGTTCGTAGTTTGCGAGCCCCACTGGCTTCCCCAAAAGACGAGGTACACCTGCTCGTGGCCGGTCATGACGCCGACGTTGGCACCGTTGATGGTGCTACCACCGCGGAATGTCAGGTTGCCCGCGCTCGCCGTACTGGATTGCAAGTCCGGGTGTGATGCCAGCCAGCTGAGCGTCGGCACCACGCCGTGTCGGTACGGATGCCCTACAAGGTAGGAATCGACAGGGATCCGACGATCGGTCGATGCGCTGCCAGGAGCGCTCGGAACCGCAACGATTCCCGACAGAACTACCGCGCTCGCGAAGAACACCGACGGAAGAACGGACTTGGCGCGATCTTCTCTCCGCTTCCATTCCGCTTCTTCGCGCATCTGATCCGAGATGCTGGAAGTCCTCACGGTCCGCCTCCAAGAGACACTTACAGAATCGAAACAGCGACGAACACTGTTCTTCAACTGTTCAGGTGATTGCAACTTAGAAATGATGGCCGCAAAACCGGGGAAGATGTTCCTCGGCAGCATTTGCTTCTCCTTTGATATCGATCTCTGGGATTGGGAGGACGATCGGCTGCGCTTACGGCGTCGTGACCACCTCTGGTCCATTGAGGGTATTCTCGCCGACCGCGATCCATCTACCCGAGGAGAGCGCCATCGCGAAGACTTGTTGCTCCGCCGAGGGCGTGTGGTCTCCTTCCCACGTCACCCCGCCATTGGTGCTCGTGGCGAATTGATCGACAGCGGGAGCCTGCAATCCACTTGTCCCCACCTGGTGGCAGAGGGAGACTGCGCACGCGATGAACCCGGGTGACCCGACGTCGCCCTCGCTCAGGAGATTCCAGCTAACGCCGCCATTGGTGGTCTTGTAAACGCCGGCAACCTTGCCGTTTGGACCCTCATCAAGATACGTGCCCACGGCCCAGCAGGTCGACGGCGACTCGCACTCGACCGAGGTTGGACCCGTGAAGGTCGCGAACGTGTGCATCGTCCAGCTGCTTCCGCCCTTGGTGATGTCAATGTCAAGGGATCTCCTGTGATTCGAGCCGATTGCCATACACGAGGTAGGGGCACAAGAGAGGTCGGCGATTGCAGGCTCGTTCCAACCAGCTTGGAAGGGCTTCAAGGACCAGCTTGCTCCTCCATTCGTCGAAAGCAAGACGCCGGGAGCTGCGCTGCCTCCGGTCGCGATGCAGAAGGTTGGTGACGCGCACGCAACGTGATCGAGTCGTTTGAGGCCTGGGGGAAGGAAGACGGCATGCCACCCGACGGCCGCGTTCGTAGACCTGTACGCAATGCCTTTGGCGCCTCTCGCCCCGACCGTGATGCAGATCGTTGCGCTGGGACATGCCACTCCTGTGAGAGCTGTTCCAGCGGCAATGCCATGGAATGACGCCGTCCACGTGATGCCGTGGTTCGTACTTCTGATGACGTTCGCACCACCGACCGCGACGCACGTGGCCGAACCGCAGCCCACTGCCGACAGCGAGGCCGCACCGACGGCGGGGTCGAGCAAGCGCCACGAGGTTCTTCCACCCACATGCTGGAACACGACGCCGTTCCTCCCGATGCTGTCCGCAAGGCACAGCGAGGCAGAGGGGCACGAGATGGAGGGCGCAGAAAAATCGCGGGAATCAGGGTGCGCGTACACCGTCGAAGCTCGCCACGTGGCACCCGCGTTGCTGCTGGTTTCGGCAAACAGAGCGCCAGAACTGGTGTGCGTAGCGAGGACAGCGCAGGTGCGAGCTGCGCAGCTCATGGCTTGCACGTACTTCGCCACCGCGGGAAGGCTCACTGCGGACCAAGCTGTTCCGCCGTTGTTCGTCGAGAAGTACGTCTTGGGAGTCGGGGTGCTCTCCGCAACACCGCACGAGCCGGCGATCGTGCAAGAGATGAGCACAGGGCTCCCGTTGCCGGGCCTCGTCAACACTCGCTTGAAGCTTGAACCGAGGCGTTTCCACACAACGAGAAAGTTGGCAGACGTCTTGTGATCGAAAGCGGTTCCAGCGACGAAGCAGTCGCTTGGTCTGGGACAAGAGACGGAGGTCGTCGAGACGGTGTCACCCGATCTTGGTCCTGTTAGCTTCGGAGACGACCAGCTCCGCCCACCGTTGGCGGACTGCACGAACGCGTCCCCTTGGTACGTGGCGAGACAGAGGTTCCCGTTGGCACACGACACCGAAATGAAGCCGACACCTTGGCTTACTCCTGAGACCTGATGCCAGGACTTCCCAAGGTTGTTCGAAGTGAAGACATTCTGTATTTCATTGGTGGGATAGCCGTAGCCGCCCACCGCGAGGCAAAACGACGTGGTCGGACACGACAAGGCGTCGATCGAGCCAACCGATGGCACGAGCGAGTAACGACTCCAAGTGTTGCCGCCGTTCCTGGTGGTCGCGGTTCCAGCGCCAGTTGCGACGCAGGTGGCGGCGGTCGGGCAGGAAACGGATGTGAGGTACTGGGTGCCCGCCAATGAGTAACTCTGTGTCCAGGATGACCTTGAAGCGGTAGCCGCAGACACGCCCATAGGTGCCATGGGAAGTGCGAACAGGAGCATGGATACTGCCACCGACGTTGCGCGAAGATTTCGACGAATGACGCGGCTCCCTCGCATAGGCCCCCCTTGACACGTTGCCTTGCGCGGACCGTACCATCGGGGCCATCAGGACGCCCAAAGTCAAGCGGACCCGTACAAGATCGGGAGGCGATACCTGCTTGGTCCAGCAAATTTGCGAGGAGACCTTGCCCCGGAGCAAGACGCAAGACCCGGGAAGGTCGTGATTTCGCACCTCATCCGTGTCTCTAGCCCCGATGATGCATCGAGTCACCTCCGCGTGCGCTAGATCTTCTTGGTCCCCAGAACTCGTGACTTTGTGACAAGTTTTCTGGACAGCCAAGGAGTCGTCGTGCAAGATGGACACGGACCTGCACCTCGTTTTGCCTGGGAATATCGACCCATTGGGGCGACCAAAGTCTGCTCAACGAGTACGAGTCTGCGATAGGTGACGGCACGCCGTCGCTTGGTTGTCGAGACCCGTGTAGTTGCGTGCGGCCCGAGCTCGAACGCCACCTCAAAGGCGCATGTCCGCACAGGTGAGTCAAGCCTGGTCTTCACGTCGCCCGATGGCACGCAACTGCGACGGAGCAACTTCAACCGCCGTGTCTGGCAGCCAGCGTGCAAGAAGATGGGCCTCCGTGGCTTTCACTTCCACGACCTCAGGCATACGGGCAACACGTTTGCTGCGTCAACGGGGGCAAGCACCAAGGAGCTCATGGCCCGCATGGGGCACTCGAGTACGAGAGCTGCCCAGCACGCCACTCGGGACCGCGATCGTGCCCTCGCCGATGCCCTCTCGAAGCTCGCTGGAGAACCTGTGCAGAATCCACCTCGGCTCAGTCTCGTGGAGGACGCTCAGGAGCAATGGTGTATTTCTGGTGTATTTCTGGTGTATTTCTGGTGCATTTCTGGTGCATTTCCCCCAGATGGAGGTTCAGGGAAGGACGTGACCAAGGGCAAAAGCCCTGATCACAAGAGGTGGAGACGATGGGACTCGAACCCACGACCCCCTGCTTGCAAATACGCCCGACCTGGACGATGGCGAACGATGGCGAACGACTTTGCCTGATCAGAGCTGGTTCACGAACGGTGGCGAACGACAGCGAACGGAGGCGGATGTTCTTCAAATGTTCGATCAGAACCGACTCCTTCCCAGATCGGCACGACCGGGATCTCAAGTTGGGAGAACCATCTACGCGCCGCCCCTCCTCATCCCGCTGCGGTCTCCTTCGGATCACCGCCCGTCGAATTCATGTGTGCTCACGGGTCGGCGATCGTCGAAATTGGCCGCGCCGACGCATACGCGTAGTCCGCGCCGCCGCCGCCACTCTGCTGTTCGTGCCGGCCCTACGTGAATTGGGCGATCGGGGCAGTGATTCTGAAGCTCTGAGGTCCGAAGTATCTCGCACTGGGGCGACCAGGAGCTTGCGCGATGACAGGCATCACCGTCAGCACGCCTGCCTACGTCTTCTTATGTCCAACAATGATGGGTCGAAGGAGGTCTGCCAAGGCAGGCCCGATGTGCCACATCCACTTTCGACTCACATGGTCGTTGTCGGTGTAGATGAGGAATTTCACAGAAACAACCGGGCATGCTTTGGTTGTGCAGAGGAGTCGATCTGCGGGAATCGTCCGCTCCCGCTTGCTCCTTACGGCCATTGCTATTCCCTGATCCACGGTTGCCTCGAAGTATCCAGAACTCCGGGGCACCGCGCACTTATTGACCTCGGAGTAGTAGGCCGCGACGCACTGGGGTGACTCGCCGCCGTCAACGGTGAGCGGCAGAAGGTACACCTGACTGGTTGGCGAATGGAACTCCCCCTTCATGGCCAAGAATTCCTGAGCGATCTCAGATGCGTCCGAATAACCGGAGGGGAGTTCCGGACTACGGCCGGCGGCGAAAATCAGTTGCGGCTTGTGCACACGTACCCACTTGTTCAAAAATGCGTGGAACTCTGTGCATTGCGGATACGGCGTCCCATACCAGTAGCTGGTCGGCACAGCCTCGGCCGGGCAGAGCGCCTTGATCATCATGACGATACGGAATCCAAGCATTCTGCCTGCGATGTCAAACGCGGGTTCCCACATGAAGGCTTGGGAATCTCCCGTCAGCAAGACGGTTATCTTTGACTTCAGATCCCCGTATTGACACAGCGGGACCGTGTATTGCGCCCGAGTCGGCCAGCACCTCGTGTTGAGTGGGGAGGGGCCCATCGCGGTTAGTGGAGCGGCAGCGACTTGGGCCAAGGACGGTGTGAGGGTTCCCGCCACGCGGTGTTGCGACATCGCGTGCTCCAACTCAGTCTCCACCGACTTTACGGTGATAGTCGGTCCAGCCTTTGTTGGCGTCGCAAGAGCGTCGACCTTCGGGGCTAGCAACAGGAAGGAGAGGGGCACGGTCGCGACGACGGCGAGAGTCGCTGCCAAAAGGCGGCTCTTGATACACGCGTTGCGATGTGGCACCCTCACCCCCGACGGGAAAGCCTGCCCGATGTTAGCGTCAAATTCCAGATTGAGTGTGGGATTGACTCGCATCAAATCGAAATCGCGATCGGACGGTTGAGATGATCCACGGGGCTCAATTTCCACATGAGGTAGATCGGCTTCTGGGGTTGCGTTAGTGCGTTCGGACGTCCTCTGGCCGCACGACTGGCAGCGTCTCCCTCTAGTCAGACAAACTCACGCTGATTTGAGGATTGCCGCTTTGACATTCCGGGATCGAGGGCGTTCGCCTTCAGCGCGCCAGCACCCACGCCGTGGCCCTGGCCAAAGGAACACGACCGCACCCTTGGCGAACCCATAACTTAGGAGTCGTGAGCGCTGTCGAACGAGTTGACGGAATGGGCGTTCTCGGCAGCCTGGCCCTCGACTCGCATAGACGCGAACTGTGGTTGTGCATTCGAGGACGATCCGTCACATCTGGCGGACGGCTGCCCGCAGGAGCTCATCAGTTGCGGTCGAACCTTGTGACGTCGTCACGATGAGTCTGGCGAAGTAGCCGTCTTTGATGACGTCCAGCTCAGTGTCCGTTTCGTGTCGATAGGTCTGCTGCCAAGCTTGCACGGCCCCTTGCACATCGAGAAGCCGATCCCAAGGCAGAACCGGCTGGCTCGGAGAATTGAAGGTAGCGATCGCTTGGCCTTGGGCGATCGCCTGCTTGAAGCAGGCAGTCTCTAGGTCGTTCACTACGGCTTCTTCGCTTGCCGCGCTCGACAGACTCCTTATCGATGTCCGTCCGATCTGCTCTTCGAATGTGTCGTCGAGACCGGCTCGTGGACCCTTCATCCACAACGTGAGCTGCGTCGGACCGAACAACCCGACGTCCGGGTCGGTGCACCTGACGAGAGGGTTGGACGCCATTTCGAGAGCAGGCATCCTGGGTGGCAAGTGTCTTGTGAAGACGCGGCTGGCACGGTGCCACCCGGCTGGCAACTGCACCGGCCGAATCAATGTGGCGTGGAGGCCCAGGGGAGATGGTGGACCACTCCACAAGGGGGCAGTCGACGGGCCAGTGCTGGAAGAGGACGTCGACAGCCCACTCAGCACGGCGACGCCAACGGCGGCGAAGGCGGTCACCGTCACGATTGCGGAGGGCACCAGCGACCGCCTCACAGTGCAAGGGTAGGACGCAGGCAGCCCGTGCGTGAGAGCGATCTCCAGGACTCGCAAGACTGACGTGGCTTCGAGCCAAATGCACGGTCAGCAGTACGCTCAGCGAGCGTGCTGACCGGTTTGAAGTCAAACATCCGTCGAAACCTCGTTATTATTGGACTGGGGGCATCCGTAGCCGTTGCTCTCACGGTTTGGCTCGGGTATCAGCGCTCTGGATCGCTCGAAGTCAACTCCGGGATCCCTTTCTCCTGGAACGCTTACGAGCCGGGCCGTGTTGTTGGGTCCCTCTCCTGGGGCGTCGCCGGGACGAAGGTGATTGGCATCCTGACAACCACCGAACTCACACGCACGGGAGAGATCATCAGTCCAGCGAGCTCCTGGTTCAGTGGCACTGACTTCGATGGACGATTCCAGATTTCAATCGGGCCCTCAGGAGCGGCTGGATCGGGTATCCAAGACCTTCACGAGATTCGATTGCGACTGGTCCACTATCCCGGTGGCAACCTGACGCTCGTATTCCACCCGGGATCTGCGTCCAGCTACAACCACGATCACCAAGTTCTGCTCGCTCTGCAGAAGCGACGGTGACTTCCAACACCAGGTGGTTAAATGCCGGGCAGTTGTCGACGTGTCCCGTACCGGAGCAGTCACGGCAGCTGGCACCCCGCTTGTCGTAGTGGGCGTTCTCGGCGTGAGCGGGGGCCACCGCGATGGATTCTCTCGCGTCGCAAGCATGTGGGAACTTCCTGCAGCTGGCTATGACGGAATCCAAGCCCCCCAATGCATCAGGTGGATACCTTCAGGGTCCACTCTTTGACGCGGAGCGTCTCCGGGGTTCCCCTCAACGCGGGTCGAGTGAAGTCTTCGGATCTGTAACCGGCGAAAACGTACCCAGCCTTCTGAGCAACTCGCTCCCAAGCGATGTTGCCTTCGAGGGTTTCGAGATAGAGCTCTCGAGGATCGAGTACATCAACGGCCCATTTGCTGGCAAGCAACAAGGAACGCGTCGCGACCCCTCGCGAGCGACCCCACTCAGCAACCCAGTACCCGAGGGCTGCGCGTCCGTCGGCATCTGGCGGCACGATCACGTTGATGTTGCCCAAGAATACACCCGAGGGCGCGTCGACCATGGCAAATGGGGCAGTGATCCCTGAGCTCCAAAGCTCGGCGTGCCGTTCGATCCAGCCCTGCGCGTCTGACTCGGCGTACGGGTTCGGTATCGACGCGGTCCACCGAATGATCTCTGGGTCCTGGCAAGCACGAGTGACCTCTGCAACGTCGGCCAATGTGAAGCGGCGTAGCGAGACGACGTCGTCAGAGAGTGTTGTCTCGAGGTTTGGGAACGGTCTCATCTGTTGATTCTTCTACAGCCACTTCGCAGCCTCACCGTCTACGGGCAGTGTGGGAAGGTCGTGACCAGGGTCGCGGGCCAGGAGGCGTGAACTCTTCCTTCAACTTTGCGACGTAGCGTCAAGCTTCGTGCCAATACTCGTCGTGATCACTGGGCCCATAGGGGCTGGTAAGAGTTCGGTGGCACTCGCACTCGCCAACCGCCTCAGCGAACAGGGTCGCTCAGCAGCAGTGGTCGACCTGGACGACACCGTCGCGACGCTGCACGCCCCAACTGAGGATGCAGAGCAAACGTGGGACATCGCCCGGGCCATACATGGTCGCCTAGTGGGCGAGTGGCTGGCTGCGGGTGTGGACGTCGTGATCGCCCACGGTCCCTTCTACTCTCGGGCGGAGGACGCTGCGTTGATGTCCCGTGTCCCAGCCCTGAGTGCCCGTCGCCGGGTCATGATTCTGGCCACGTACGAGGTTGCGCTCGAACGCGTCGCGTCAGACCCGAGCCGCGGGCTCTCGAAGGACCCAGCGTTTCTGCGATCTGCGTTCTTCGACCTGCTGCCCGACATTGCTCCGTGCGAGTGGACGTTCGATTCTACGAAGTGCAGCCTTGGCGACGTGGTGGCCACGATCGCCGATACCCTGCAGCGAATCGAGGATCCAGACCCACCAGAGGGACAGTGAGCCACTTCACGATCCCCGAGGCCTTTGCCCGAGGGATAAGGGGCGAGAGCGGCACCGATGGTGACGAATGGCTCGAGCGCCTGCCGAAGCTCGTGGAAGAGACGCTCACAGGATGGGACTTGACGCCAACGGGTGACGTCATGCACGGCTACCTGGCCATTGTCGTGACGGCGCACGACGCCGATGCCACGTATGCCGTCAAGTTCACTCGTCCCGGTCCTCGTGCCGACGAGGAGGCCGCGGCGCTCTCCGCATGGAGTGGGAACGGAGCGGCCAGGCTCTTCAAGTCCCGACTGGAGGCTGGAGCGCTGCTCCTCGAGCGACTCGACGCTCGAAGGACCCTCAGCGTGCTTCCGATCGAGGAGGCCATCGACGTCGCCGGGTCACTGCTTCGTCGGCTCGCTGTCGCTCCTCCCCAAGGGATCGAGTCGCTCGAGGAGCGTGTTCGATCATGGATCGAGCAATGGACCCGCGCCTTCGAGGACTGCGGCAGGCCGTTCCCCAGGAGGTTGCTCGACGCCGCGATCGACCTAAGTCGGCAGCTCGCGCCGCTCGCCGATCGACTCCTCGTGGATGAAGACCTTCACTACGACAATGTGCTCGCTGGAACCCGAGAGCCGTGGAGCGTCATCGATCCGAAGGTCGTCGTCGGCGACGTGGAGTATGGGATTGCGCCTCTGTTTTGGAACCGGAGCGAGGAGAACCGGTTCGATGAGCGCTTGGACGGAATCGTCCAAGCTGCGGGCCTCAGGCCTGGCCACGCTCGTTCATGGCTCTTGGTCCGGACGATCGATCTCTGGCTTTGGGCTATTCCCCTGGGATTCACCGAGTATGCCGGAACGTGCGCGACACTGATCGAGTGGCTGGACAGCCTGAGCTGACCCAACCGTTCGCACTGGCCTGAGCCTTCCGATCGGTAGTCGGAATCGAACACGTGCCATGCACGTCACCGGCGACCAGGAGCCTGCAGCTGCAAGGGCTTGGACGCTTCACGGGCAGCACCAGCGCCACGAGTGTCCAGGAAATTATCCAGCGGCTATCCAGAATCGCGGTCCTCTGCAAGTCAGCCCGACGACGTGCTGATGCCCCGACCCCCTGCTTTCACGGCAGTCCGGGGCTGCGCGCCCATCTCTGGATTCGTAATTCGCCTGATCAGGTGCGGATGTGGCGACTCGCTTACTCAGTCTAGCGCGAGCGCGTGGTACATAAATGGTGCATAGCTCCTCGTGGAGCTCAATTGGAAGGCTGGATCGGTCACTATCATGCCTCATCAAAGGCACATTTCACGGTGGAGACGATGGGACTCGAACCCACGACCCCCTGCTTGCAAATACGCACGATCCGGACGATGGCGAACGGTGACGAACGTCTTGGCCCGTTCAGAAGGCGAAAGTGAACGCCCGCGGACGCCTGCGTACGGCCACGGACGCGCCATAAATGCGCCATGGGACGTGACCGTGTGGGTTCGCGTCAATGGGCCGATCGCAACGATCTCCGACTGGATGATTCAGCCGTGGGCGGCATGACGGCCCTGACCCGGCAACGGCGTGGGCATCCGAAGGGAAGAAAGTGCCATTCGCACCTGTGGCAATCTTGCCGGGACTTCGAACCTGAGGACATGTACAGGTTGTGGTTGATCCCCATGCGTGAGAGCGAATTTCGCCAACTGGTACGGGAGAACACGCCCGCCGTGGCGGGTTATCTAAGGCGCCGCCTATATCCCCTTCCCAACGCAGACCTCGACGACCTGATCGAAGAAACGTTGATCGTTGCATGGAAAAGAATCGATCGTGCTCCACCTGGTGCTGAACGGCCGTGGTTGATCGGCGTCGCACGCAACGTCTTGCACAACGCTAGGCGTGCTCAGCGAAGAAGATCGAGGATGGAGTCTTCGTTGCGTAGAGCCACGACGACGCCCTCGGCGGAGATGTGGGCATTGGCCTCTGTGAGCATCCGGTCTGCCATGGAGCATCTGAGTCCTTCAGATCGGGAGGTCATCATGCTGCACAACTGGGATGGACTGGACGTCGCGGGAATCGCCGTAGCGCTCGGAATCTCGACAGATGCGGCAGAGTCAAGACTCACTCGCGCCCACAAGAGATTTCAGGCGGCCTTTGGCGCGGACGGTGCCGGTTTCGGTCCCTGCGTCGACATTGTACAAGTATGAGTAAAGGACGTGGACCCATGACGACATTCCTCGAAGGGTTCCGAGCTGAGGACCCAATGGCCGGGGTGAACTACGTGCCTCAAAACCTCGATGCAATGGTGACGCGTGCCATCAGGGCTGAAGCGGACAGTCGCGCGCAGCGTCAGTGGCGGTTCGGTTCACGGTCGGCCATCGCGGTTGCGATCGCAGCATCGTTGACGGGTGCGACCCTGGCAGGTGCGGCTATCGCCAACGACCAGTCAACGACTGCGACGACCATCCACGCCCCGGGCAGTCCGACGACGATTCCCTCGACGACGGCGCCATCGACCACTCAAGAGCTGCTGAATCAAAGCGGGCAGGGATCTGGGGTAACCAAGGAGTTCGCGGCTTCTGCTACGCCATGGACGCTGAACTGGAGCATCATCTGCGGATCGAAGCGGGGCGGGGGCACATTTAACCTACTAAAGAAGACGACGAGCGGCTACGAGTCGGTTGGGAGTCCCTCAGTGAAGATTGCAGAGTCGTATGACGCGAACGCCATCTTCCGTCAAGCGGGCGTCTTCAAGATCGACGTGTCAACCTCATGCGCTTGGAATGCATTCGTGACGGAGCCGAAGTAGACGCGAGTTGGCTCTGCTTTGGAGCGTGGCAAAAGTGCCTCGTTCGGAGGCACCCAAATGACCGCCGCTTAGTTAGAGCCAGTGCGGGCGTAGGGAAGGGTGCCCGCGATCACCTGCCGTCAGACCCGCCGGACTCCGCGGGAGGCCTCGCATCGACTCAGGGTTTGGATGGTCCATAATTGGTGTATCGCGGTATGCAAGCAGGGGTCGAACTGCCACATAAGCCCTGATCACAATGGGTGGAGACGACGGACTCGAACCCACGACGCCCTGCTTGCAAATACGCCCGACCCGGACGGCGGCGAACAGTGACGAACGGCTGCGGCAGATCAGGCCGGACGTGCGGATGTTCGCGAACAGGTGCGGACGGCTGCGGATGGTACATAAATGGTCCATCGCAGCTCTCGGGGCGGTTCCGCCGCAGCTTGCAGTGGAGCGTCATTTTTTGTGAGGCGCCAGTATCCAGACCGCCGGAATCGCGCCGGCGAGAAGGGCCGCAATCGCAGCGAGCACCCAGTTTCCGGGATGGCTATCTAGGCGCTGGCCAATAAGTCCTGCGATCACACCTGCAACGGAGAGAGCGACAGTTGCTCTTGTCCGCAGACTCTCGAGCGTGGCAAGTTGACCGTCGATCTTCCCGCGCAATTATGAGAGTAGGAGCTTTGCAGGGGAGCTCACAACAATTCTCTCGAATCGTCCTTGCTCCGTTCCCGGGCCATCGCAGCCATACCTGCTCATTGAGAGCGGTGTCGGCCGGCGAACGCGCAATAGATCATGCGAGTCAGGTCGTGCATGCTACGGCGCGGTCATATCGCGAACTTCCGGTGGTCAGCTCGGAATGCCGCAGATTGATCCGATCACGGGCGACAGACTCGGGCATGATGACCGACAGGAGGTGGCATAACTATGGCAACGAGCAAGAAGGATGCCTCAAAGGCAGGGAAGCTTCTCGGCAACCCAAAGACCCCTAAACGTGAAGAGCGTCGCGGGTAGCGACCTCGCACAGACCAAGGGGAAGGTCAAGAAGTAGCTAACCGTGTGCAATCCGTCGTGCGGGGCCGGATCACGAAGCAATTCTTTCGTGACGGTCCCGTATCCGGGGTGAGGTGACGTCAACGGCTTAGGCGGACTGTGTCGCATGCCGGGGCTCTCTAACTGATCCGGCGTAAAGGGACGATTGACTTGGCCACTCGACAGTGGGAGGCAGGGGCACGTCTCGACGGCCCTTGGTAGTCTTTATCTATGACACTAGATAAACAGAGCACCGGTGGTCGCGACGCCGCCGGACCGTCGATTGCCTTTCGTCTGGAGCCCCACTCTGGGGTTCCCACCTACCTGCAACTCGTTCAGCAAGTTCAGCGCGCACTTCGGCTGGGGTACCTCGAAGAAGGTGACCAGCTCCCACGTGTCAAGGACGTCGTCTCATCCCTCTCGATCAACCCGAACACCGTCCTAAAGGCTTACCGCGACCTTGAGCAGAAGGGTCTCATCAGGGCACGCCCCGGACTCGGAACCTTCGTCCTTGAGTCCCTCGAGACAATTGACAAGGACGAGATCACCGCGCTTCGTGAGGAACTGGTCGAAGGATGGCTGCGCAACGCAGTCGCCGCAGGCCTTGACGAGGCCGACATCAAGGCGTTGTTCGCAAGCGCGCTCCACGAGTTCTACGACGCCTTAACCCGAGAGGACAAGCGACCCAGGTCGAGGTCCCGAGGACGGAGAGGCGCGGCGTGACCGTCCTCGAGGCTCAGGATCTCGGGAAGCGCTTCGGTCGGACGTGGGCCCTACGCGAATGCTCACTTTCGATTCCCAAGGGTTGCACGGCGGCCCTCGTCGGTCCCAACGGTGCGGGGAAGACGACGCTGATCAACTGCGTCGTCGGTCTGAGCCAGCCCACCGAGGGTTCGCTCAGGGTGTTCGGAGACGTCGCCCCGGGTTCGCACCAGGCACTTCGATCGATCGGATTCGTGGCTCAGGACGCCCCCCTTTACGGCCACCTCCGAGTCGGCGCGATGATCGAGGTGGCAGAGCGTCTCAACCAGTCGTTCGATGTGTCACTCGTTCAACGAAGACTCCAGGAGTTGGGAATCCGCTCGGACCACCGGGTTGGAAGTCTCTCGGGGGGCCAGCACGCGCAGCTTGCCCTGTCGCTCGCGCTCGCCCGCGGACCAGAGCTCCTCGTTCTCGATGAGCCACTCGCCCGTCTCGACCCCCTCGCGCGTCATCAGTTCATGGCGGAGGTCATGGCCGCGGTCGCTGACGGCGGACTGTCAGTCCTTTTCTCCTCGCACGTCATCGCCGAGCTCGAGCGGGTCGCGGATCATCTGATCGTGCTGTCGCACGGGAGCGTGCGCGTAGCCGGAGCTGTCGACGACCTGCTCGCGGGTCACCGGATCCTCGAAGGCCCCGCGGCCGACATCGACGTCGTTGGGCGACATCACCAAGTCTTGGATGTGGAGTCAGCCGGCCGCTTTGCCCGGCTCTTAGTGAGGTCGGAATCCCCTGGCGTCGAGCTCTCCAACTGGGAATCCGCCGTCCCGTCAGTCGAGGAGCTGGTGCTGGCGTACCTGAAGGAAGGAGAGGCACCGGCTTCGCCACGCGCGGAGGTCCCACCGCTCCAGATCGTGAAGACGCCATGACGGCGACATTGGCCTCACTTGCTGCGCCTCCGAACATCAAGTCGCGCGTTCTTCTAAGGGATGTCGTGCGCGCGACGTGGGTCCTTCACCGCACGATGTTCGTGAGCGTCTTCCTCGTGATGGTCGGCGCCGGAGCCGCGATCCTCGTGGGCCATGCATCATCAAGTCGGACCTCGCTGTCCGGCTTCATCCAACACGGCTGTGCGTTCGGTGCGCAGGTCGGAGCCTGTGATCGCTATAGGAAGGCGATCGCATCCGACGTTGTCGTCTTCCACGGAATCGTCATCGCCATCTCAGTACTGCCGATACTCATCGGGGTCTTCGTCGGCGCACCCCTTCTATCGCGCGAGAGGGAGTCCGGGACATTCCGATTCGCATGGACCCAGGAGGTCGGTAGATCGCGACTCACGTGGGTGCAACTCGCTGCAGTCGTTGCCATCGTGGCCGTGGGCACGTCCGCTCTCGGCGCGCTCCTGGGGTCTTATTCGCACGGACTCGAAATGGCGAACCTCGACAGCAGGTGGGAGCCAGGACTCTTCGACGCGACGTGGCTCACCCTTCCTGCCTTCTCGGTCCTGGCCGTTGCCACCGGTGCGTTGGTGGGGGCGGCAATAGGTCGGGTGGTGGCTGCGATGGCGGTGACCGCGGCAGTCCTGGCTGGTCTCGTTCTTGGTTTCTTCCTCTTCCTCGAGCACCTGGTAATCGGTGTCGGGGGCCTCGCCACCTCTCGTCTCTCTCCCTATGGTCTGGGCGTCGGAAGCCTGGGGCTGCCGAGCGCCGACGCTTCAAGCAGCCCACAGGGCTCTTGGCTCATTCGCGGCTGGTTCGGATCTGTCGACGGGGGTGCGATCAGTGCTGCGGCACGTCGCACGATCGAGGGTGGGGTCTACGCGAACAATCTCCCAGTCGACTTCGACCCAACCCAGTGGCTCACAATCCACCACTTCGCCTACTGGGTTGCGTACCAACCTTCGAGCTCATTCTGGCCATTCCAAATTGCGTTGCTCGTGCCCCTGGCCCTGCTGACCGCAGCGGCGTCGCTAGTCGCTGTCCATCATCTTCGACGGGGCTGACGAGTGGAGCGTCTCTTGTTGTGCATCCCGGATGCCTTCACGGGCAGGCAACCTGGGCAAGCCGGTGAATGCGTCAGCACTTTCGAGCCAGTAGGTGCCACCCCTCGCGACCATCTGATTCCGGTTGCCAAAACGATTTCCAACGCCAACCAAGACCGGAGTCCCGTTGCGAACCCGTTGCTAAACATCGCGGATCCTCGTTTAGGAAGACCATCGCAGAATCCCTGTGATTGCACCGTTTCTTTCAGCGTGCTCGGAGGGTGGAGACGATGGGTGGAGACGATGGGACTCGAACCCACGACCCCCTGCTTGCAAATTCGCCCGACCTGGACGGCGGCGAACAATGACGAACGGCTGCGGCAGATCAGAGGCGCAATGCGAACGGCGACGAACGGGTGCGAACAGCTGCGGATGCGCCATGAATGCGCCATCGGGTCGGACCGTGCGGGTTCCCGTCGAAGGCCGAAATGGACGATCAATCACACTGTCCCTGAGGGTCCACCGCCCGAAGGCTGGTCCTCAATAGGTTCGGGATCGTTGGCTCTTCGGTCTGACTGAGACGCTCGAGCGTCG
>Ga0208219_1000069_pt1 | contig 46505 bp, 48 predicted proteins | sample NGESurshal072012_7_FD_184469 | JGI IMG/M metagenome (GOLD analysis project Ga0208219, IMG submission 184469) | Arctic peat soil microbial communities from Barrow, Alaska - NGEE Surface sample 53-2 shallow-072012 (SPAdes) | ecosystem: Environmental > Terrestrial > Soil > Wetlands > Peat ... | reverse complement strand
CGCAGCCTCAACGGACGACCGCGCGAGACACTCGAATTCATGACACCATCAGAGAAGCTCGCCGAGGTCCTTGCGCTCACCGGTTGAAACCGCCCAGTGAGTTCGACCGATTACTGCTCGCGGCCGGTTGAGAACGTGAAGGTTCAACGGCAGCACAGTGACAGAGCATCCGAGAGCACATGGATCGGACCCCTCTAGCTCGTCGAGCACCACCTTCGTAGTCGAGAACCCGGAGCGAATCTTTCATGTTGGAAGTAGCCGTCAATCTCCCGGAGAACGAAGCCGACCAAATGTTCTTGGACATCTCGACGGGTCCTCCGTGACACGAATTCACTGCCAGCCACTGGCACGACTTACCTTCTACACGGGCTGCATTTGCAGTTCAGGCACCTTCTCTGCCAAAAGTGTTCGCGATGGCCGCGAACTCCGCTAGTGCAGCCTCTAGGTGCTCCACGATTTCCGCGGCAATTAACGCTGGCGGTGCCAGGTTCTCCGAATCTTCCAGCGATTCGTCACGCAACCAGAAGATGTCGAGTGAGGCCTTATCTCGGGCCGCCACTTCATCGTACGTGAACACTTTGAACCGTTCCGTCTCGCTGCGTTCGTGACGGTTCGCCGAGTTATAGCAAGCGACGAAGTCATCCAGGTCCGAGCGCACGAGAGCTCGAGTTTTTAGGGTGAAGCTGTGATTCGTACGCAAATCGTAGATCCAGAGCCGCTGCGTCCATGGGGTCTCGGACGGTGGCTTGCGGTCAAAGAAGAGCACGTTCGCCTTGACCCCTCCCGCGTAGAAGATCCCAGATGGGAGGCGTAGCAGAGTGTGGACGTCGCACTGTTCCAGTAACCGCCGTCGCACCGTCTCACCGGCACCGCCCTCGAACAGCACGTTGTCGGGCACCACGATCGCCGCCCGACCATTCATGGTGAGAAGCGCACGGACGTGTTGCAGGAAGTTGAGCTGCTTGTTCGAGGTGGTCGCCCAAAAGTCCTCCCGTAGGTAACTCATCGACTCCGTCTCGGTCTCACCGTCAGCCCCAATGACCTTGTAGGAAGACTTCCTGCCGAAAGGCGGGTTGGTGAGGACCATGTCGAAGTGATCTGAAGGCACGGAGCGAAGCGCGTCATCAACTGTGATCAAGCTATCTCCCTCCGGAGTGCCGATCCCATGCAGGAGCAGGTTCATCGCGCACAGGCGAGCAGTGGCGTCCACGATCTCCCAGCCACGTAGCGCATCATCGCGGAGGAACTTCTTTTCATCTGGGTCGAGTTGGCCAGACTTCATTCGCTCGTATGCCAGCATGAGGAAGCCACCGGTACCGCAGGCTGGATCCCCTACGCGGATCGAGGCGGTTGGCCGCATCACGTCGACGATCGCTCTGATCAGCGCCCTTGGGGTGAAGTACTGACCAGCCCCAGACTTCACGTCTTCGGCGTTCTTCGCTAGAAGTCCTTCATAAGCGTCGCCCTTTACGTCAGCGTCGAGGGTCATCCACTGCTCTTTGTCGATGAGGTCTGCGACCAGGCGCTTTAGCTTGGCTGGGTCCTGGATCTTGTTTTGGGCTTTGCGGAAGATCACGCCGAGCGTGCCAGGCTTCCTGCCCAGCTCCACCAGGATGTGCCGGTATTGGAGATCGAGTTCATCGCCATCGAGACGCACTAGAGACGCCCAATCGAGGCCCTCGGGCACAATGGCCGGTCGATTGAACGGCGTGCGCGTTTGCTCGTCGGCCATCTTTAGGAACATCAGGAACGTGAGCTGCTCGATGTAGTCCTGGTACGACAGGCCGTCGTCACGAAGGACATTGCAATAGTTCCACAACTTGGACACGATGGTCGCAGAATCGCTCATTGCTCGGTCTTCTTTCTGAACGGTGTACGGGGCTTGCGATTGCTAGTGGGCTTCGAAATGCAGGCTCGCTCAATAGCGATGTGCTCCAGTAGCCGCGAGGATGACTCGTCGGAGGGATCTTGGGGGACGAGCTTTCCGGAGAATGCCTCCAACAGAATTGAGAGGCGAAGCCGATTTGCTCTCGCTAACTGTTCGGCAAGTCCTGAGACCGTACGAGCATGTGCGTCTTTGGCATCGTTGATCCTTTCCAAGGCGAGGTGACGCTGCCCAGGTGTCGGGAGCACGACTCGGAGCTTTCGAATCTGTTCCAACGTAAGGTTTCCCATCCCCACACCCTTTCCTCCTCCACGAAGAACGCTCTGGATTGACGGCGACCCCAGCCAGGCCATCACGAAGCGTGAGAGCAGAGGATCACGTAAGCGAACTATGGCAAGCGCCTGATTGGTGTTCGCGGGAACATCTCCCTCAGAAACAATGCCGACGCGGCCCAGTGTGCCCGCGATGCTCACAAGCACATCGTCGATCTGGAGCTGGGATCGCTCCAAGTCTGCGTGGGCGGCTTCGGATATGTGAGCGCATTTGCTATGAATGATTCGTCCGTCGACAATGGACTCCACTTTGACGAAGTTGATGCCCTCGTCGGTGAACCGGTGCCCGATCGATGTCGGGGTGGTGCCCTTGGTAACTCTTTCGCACATGTCGCCGAGTGTTGTTTCTTCGGCTTCCGTTGTCTCGGCCACGCCTTTGAACGCCGTTTGAACGGTGGAGTTGATCCATCCATCGATGCCAACCAAGGCACGCTCTACGGCGACCACCCCAGCATCGAGCCGGGAGAACCGCTCCTCGATAGCCGCCACGATCCGCTCCTGCTCGGCAGTGGGTGGAATGCGCAAAGGAATGGTCTTGGCCACCTTCCCGGATATCTCTGAGAAGGTCGTTCCGCTACCCATGTCCCGGATCATCGGGGTAGCCCACTTCAGGTACCAGTAGAGGTACTTGCTACTGAGCCCGATCGGGGGCACGAAGCTCTTGAACCCCTGGTTCGTGCAGATCTCTTGCTTAGCAATTGCGACGTATCCGATTGGCGCTCGCGATGTCAAGAGGACTGTGCCGGGCGGCAGCAGCTGGGTCGAACACGATGCGTAACCCGACTCTGTTAAGCATCGGCGACCCGTGGCGACGTATTGCGAGCGGTCCTTGGCAAGATCGTCGGGGGTTACCCATGGGATGTCACCGTCCCAATACTCTGCGACCGATGTTCGCGGGGTCGAGCCGCCAACGACTGCACAGACGTCCCCAATCGGAACCTCGGTCCAGGTATCGGGCAGCCCACTCACGCAGCCAGAACCTCGCTTAGCTCATCGAGCATTGGCGCGAGTCGGGTGCCGAAGATCTGGGTCGCCTTGCCGATTCCGCCGTGTTCGGAGAATGGGGTGTAGTCGAAGGATCCACTCGACAGACCAAGATCGCTAGCCACGGCGTCCTTCATCCAGGCCAACCATCTGAACTGCTCAGGTGTGAACGTCACACCCTTGTTCTCCTGCACCATCAACCATTCGGTGAATCGCTGCTCCACTTGCTCTCGGAATGGGACGAGTTCGTCGTCCTGCTGCAGGGTGTAGCGAACCAGGGATACGAGATCGGTGAGCATCCTTCCGCCGGATCCTCGCACCTTGGACTGGTCGAGCAGCTCGTAGGCGTGCCACAGTTTCTCGGGAGTCCACTGCCGAGGGGGTCGCTCGATTGCGTGGGCGAGTTCCTTCACCTCTGCGAAGGTCAGCCGCTCCTGGTATGGACGGCTATAGAGAACCTGTAGTGCGCGGATGTCGTCCTTGTGCTCCTCGATGTACTCCCTGAATGAGGTCAGCATGGCCCTGGCTTGCTCCCGACCATTGGCGGAATGGCCAGCAAAAGTAACCTCGTCCTTCGAAACTTCGTCGATCGTCTGTTCGTACGATCTCCGCACGTCGAGGATGGCGTTGCGCAATTCGGCATTTGCCGCCAACGGATCGAGTGCCTGCTGAATCATGGCCGCGGCAGTCGCAGCCACGGCCCCTTCATCATCGGGTGAGTTTCCGGCTTCCTCTGTCGCAGCGACGTGCTGGTCGGGATCGATCGCCACGACCAGATCGCGGGCAATGGTCCCCAGATCGGTGCCGCCCGCCAGTTGGTTCAACATGTCTCGATCGTCCTTCGTGAGGCGCTTGTCGAGACGGGCCAAGCGTCCGGCGACTGAGGACACGACGTCGGTCTCACGGTTGCCGAAGGCCACGAGCTTGAAGAGGTCCTTGAGGCTCGTGGTGGGCTGGCGCTCCAAAGGCTGGACCGTCTCGACGAGTGGCGTGTCCGTCACTCCTACGGCGTCTACGACGACGAAGCGGTCCTTGGATCGCGCGTCGTCGGTCACGGCCTGGAAGTCGGTGTCGTCGATGACGCGAACTCCTCGACCGAGCATCTGTTCGAAGTAGGTGCGGCTCTTGACGCCGCGCATGAAGAGGAGACACTCCAAGGGTCGCACGTCCGTGCCTGTGGCGATCATGTCAACCGTAACCACTATGCGGGGATACATCGAGTTGCGGAACAGCTGAAGGAGGTCTTCCGCCTTCCCGTCGCGAGATCGATAGGTGATCTTTGTGGCGAATTGGTTCCCCTTGCCGAACACTTCTCGCACGATCTGAACTACATCGTCTGCGTGAGAGTCGTCCTTCGCAAAGATCAGGGTCTTCGGCACGGTATGACGTCCGGGGAATAGTTCCGTGAAAAGTTTGTCCTTGAAGGTTTGGAGCACGGTGCGTATCTGGTCTTCCGCGACGACCGCACGGTCAAGCTGCTCGGCTCTGTAGGTGAAGGGTTCATCTACCGCGTTCCACCGGACCCTCCTGGTTTGGCGATTTCGAAATCCTACGAACTCACCTGTTTCAACGGTCGCACCCCCCTTTGTGATCGCGGTCTCGATCTTGTAGACGATGAAGTCGACGTTCACACCGTCAGCGACCGCCATCTCGTGCGAGTACTCCATCACGAGGTTCTGTCGGAAGAACCCGAAGGTCTGTTTCGTGGGCGTGGCGGTGAGTCCGATTAGGTGCGCGTCGAAGTACTCAAGCACCTGTCGCCAGAGTCCATAGATGGAGCGATGGCACTCGTCGATGATGACGACATCAAAACTGTCGGGCGGCAACGTCTGGTTGTAGGTAACTTCGACCGATTCTGGGAGGTGCAGCTCGTACGGCGAATGCTCGTCGGTCTCTTCGTCGAGATCCTCGTCGCCCCGCAGAATCGAAAAAATTCGTTGGACGGTCGAGATGCAGACACGAGATGTCGTATCGACCGTGTTTGTGGTCAGGCGCTGGACGTTGTACTCGGCCGGAAACTTGCGTTGAGTGTCTGGAATTGTGAACTTGTCGAACTCGGCCTTGGCCTGCTTGCCGAGGTTGGATCGATCCACCAGGAACAGGATTCGCTTTGCGCCAGCGTGCTTGACCAGGCGATAGCAGATGTTCGCTGCCGTGAACGTCTTGCCGGAGCCGGTGGCCATCTGGATGAGGGATCGAGGACGGTCGCTGGCCAGCGACTCCTCCAGTTTTCTAGTGGCCACAGCCTGCTTTCCCCAGAGGCCCCGCTCGTCAACTGGAGGCATCTGACGAAGCCGTGCCCGGAATGTCGGACACTCCGGGTCGCTGACAATCTGCTCGGACCATTCGGCCAGTGTTTCCGGGCGGTGGAAGGTGAAGACACGCCGGCTGCGAGCGTCCGGGTCGTAGCCGTTCGTGAATCGGGTTTCAGCACCGGTTGACTCGTAGATGAACGGGAGCGGGTAGACGGGTGGCGTCATCCACTCGGGAAGGCCCTCCACGTACTTGCCGGACTGATGCTCGACCTCGACGAGGGTTGTGCCTTGGGGTTTCGCCTCGATCACCCCGGCTGGCTGGGCGTTGAGGAAGAGGAGGTAGTCGACGCGCCCATGCGGCTTCTCCAGAGTGAATTCGCGGACCGCGACCCCGAGGCCGGCACTCAGATTCAGCACACCCTGGCTCTGTACCACCCAACCGGCGGCCGTGAGCTGCCGGTCGATGTCGACCCGTGCCCTACCCTCACGAGCCAAGTAGTTGTCGTCCGCCCCGTTCTGTGGCACCACAGCGCCCAAAGGTAGGTGATGAAGCGGACCATTGACGAACAAGCCTGGTGAGGCGATCTACCGGCTCGTGCCGGCGAGATGCAGCCAACCCGCGGGCGTTCCCCTGAGTTCCTGCGGCATCGCCGGGTAAGCGCGATGTTCAGAACGGTCCGCCACTTGCCTCTGCTGCCGGTCTCCTGAACAAAGGTGTCGAGCTCGGTGAGGTCATCGGCCAGGTCGGGCTGCTACTTCGCATAGTGGCGCGCCTCCTGCAGCCAGCGACCGATCGCGTGCAGCCTGCGACGGCTCTGGCGAGCTGCGTGTCCCCGGAACGCTTGGCGCGTGCGAGCGAGTCGCTTGCCTCTCAGGTATGTCGAAGTCTCGGCGCGGTCGAGCGCCGCGCGCCTGCCGAGGTGTCGCCCGGGCTCGGGTCCCTCAGAGCTTGTGCTCAGGATGCCGGTGCTCCCCCGACCATGCATCCCTCTACTTCCGCCTGGATCTCCGAGCTGTTGACGGTCCTGGCGAACGCATCGGCGATCTGAGTGCGCAGCGCCTCGGGGTCAGCTCTATCGACGCGGGGATCGCACCAATTCGCTTGCTCGTTGAGGCTCGGTTCGAGTTGGCCTACTCCATCTGGTCGCTGACGATGTCGAGGCCGTCATTCGTAGGTCTTCCGTGGTTCGTTCGGCAGCCAGATGGTCGTCGTCTTGAGACGATATCGAAGTCACTCTAAGTGAGTTTGGTGCCCGATTCCTGCGGGAGTCGATCGAGAGCGGTCACTCGTTGAGATTGGTGGGACCACTCTTGCAAGGCATGGCCGATAGGCAAGGTCAGCGTAGTCTCATCAGAACACCGGAGGTGGTGCATGGCAAAGGCGCAGGCCTCAGTCGAAGAACTTGTTGGGATGATCGAGCGGCGCGAACTGCGCCTTCCGGAAATGCAGCGCCGATTTGTCTGGAGGTCAACGAGAGTTAGAGACCTATTGGACTCTCTCTATCGTGGATACCCCTCCGGAACGATTCTTCTGTGGGAATCGGATGAGGAAGTCCCAACTCACGAGTTCGCAGTTGAGCAGACCGAAGATCCGATACACGGAGTACGCCTCCTGTTGGATGGACAGCAGCGGCTCACGTCACTTTCGGCCGTGATACGAGGACGGCCTGTGACAGTGCGCAACAGGAAAAGACCAATTGAGATTCTATTCAATCTAGAACATCCGGATCATCTTGTTGGAGTTACTGAAGTCAATGAAGAATCCGACGTTGATGATGAGCTGGTTGTCGACGTAGATGAGGAGGCGAACGAAGACGAACTGCAACGTCGTTTCGATCGAATGACATTCGTCCTAGCAACAAACAAACTGGCAGCTCGCTCAACATGGGTCAAGGTCTCTGAAGTCTTCAGAACAGACGAGGATGCGGTGTTCCTAAAGCGAGCTGGAGTCGAGCGCATCGATGATCCTAGATATTCCAGGTACAGCTCCCGGCTTTCAAGGCTACGGGCAATTCGCGCCTATGAATACAGAATGGACATTCTCGAACGTAGTCTCTCGTATGACGAAGTTACGGAGATCTTTGTTCGAGTGAACTCACTTGGGGCGAAACTACGGAGCTCTGACCTCGCGCTTGCCCAAATCACCGCCAAATGGCCACATTCCCTTGCAATTTTTGAAGGATTCCAAAGTGAGTGTAGGAACGCTGGCTTCGATCTTGATCTAAGTATTCACCTGAAGAATCTTGTGGCATTCGCGACCGGACAGTCTCGATTCCTCACTGTTGGCGGATTGTCAAGAGAACGCCTAGAGAAAGCATGGAAGCTCAGCCGAGATGGCATGGAATTTGCCCTGAATTTTCTCAAGACCAATCTTTCACTCGACTCTCCAACCCTCTTGTCATCTCCATTTCTCCTTGTCACGCTTGCCTACTGGGGACATCAACACGAGTATCGCCTGTCCCCAGAAGACGAAGCCTCGCTTCGGTTCTGGGCTCTTGTCTCTAACGCCAAAGGTCATTATTCGAGAGGTTCAAGCGAAACCATACTCGATCAGGATCTTGCGGTACTACGCGACGGAAACGGGATGGGTGAGCTAATTGATAGATTGCGCCTCCAAGTTGGACGCCTAAATGTCACGCCGGACGATCTTGAAGGAAGAAACGCGAGGAGTGCGCTCTTCAAAACGATGTTCCTGGCATTCCGCTCAGCAAATGCAAAGGATTGGTTCTCCAATCTGACGATTGCTCTAGATCACGCGGGGGTAACGCATCGTTTGCAGTTCCACCACATCTTTCCTAAGGCTGTTCTCAAAGCTGGCTACACTTCACGTGACGCCGACGACATCGCGAATCTCGCATTCATTGCCGGGAAGACCAACCGATCGATCGCTGCCAAGCCCCCAAAGACCTACCTACCCGCTGTTCGCACTGACCAGGGTGACGCGCCATTCGCGACGCAGTGCATCCCAATGGATCCTGAGCTCTGGGAGGTGGCAGAGTACAAGCGCTTTATTTCCAATCGTCGGATTCTCATTGCCGATCGACTAAATGAGTATCTGGAGCACGAGTAACCCATAGGCCCATGGTGGCTCTCCCTTAGCCGTTTCGTTTGAGTCTCCCCCTTAGAGTCATAGCGTCAGCACCGTAACGTCGAACTCACTCTGAGTGAGTTCGTCGAGCTGTGAGTGTTTAAGTGGTACTTATGCCTGCCTGAGCACAGCATCTCGGTGGTACTCGAGGTACGAATCCTGATCTGCGTTGAATGCTCCTGCACTTCGAACCGAATCAAGATGCCACCTATTCATCACATCTTGAGGAAGAAGGGGGGATTGAAGGACCTGGCCGTCCTGGCGAAATGAGATCAGCCCGCGGTCGAACAAATGATCCACGTGTGGAGAGAGAAGCAATCCATTCGCCCCATCAACCTTCTCTGCATCCGTTGCCACCCTCCATGGCTTGATATGGCTCGCCCGAAGATGGCGGTGGTCCGTCACTCCCGTGAGTCGACAGTGCGATTCGATGAGTCGCACGTTGTACTTGAAGACTCCTTGCCCCCTCCGAGCAAGAGTCAGCTGCTCGCGCTCGACTGCACCGCGAACGGACTTGGGATCTTGAGAAGACGGGACTTCCGGCTCCTCCCGTGCTGACTCGTCGATTGATGGGGTGGGTACGAGGGCTTGCAGAATGACATCGAGCTCGATTCCTCCTGCTAGCGCGAGAGCCGAGCTCATTCCAGATGAGATCTCTGTTAGGTAAACACCTTGCAACCCGTCTCCATTCGCGCGGAGTGGTGAGTACTTGTCGGGGAGAAGGGGTGCAAGCAACTGCATGTACTCCCGTGGGCGAAATGGAACGGGCAAATGCCAATAGTCGACTTCGACGAGCCAGCCACTCGAATCCCAAGGATCACCTGCCGTTCCAAATTCAGGCTTTGGCGCAGTAGATGCGGGACCTTGAGCGACTCCGACCGCCTGAATGAATGTGTCGTAGAACGAAAAGATCAGATCGCCCGCAGCGACCTCCTTCATTGTGTCGTAGAAGTGATGTGAGCGACCTCCGCGGGCAGTCTTGGGTGACCAGAGGAACCCGCCCGCAAGTTCAACTTTGTGAGTTTGGTTTTGATTCACCCACCAGTGCCGCACAATTCGACCTTACGACCTTGGCCACTACGTTGCGTGAGCCATCGACGACCGACCGGAGAAGGCATCAACTTTCTACGCTGACTCAGGAGACATAGTTACGCGGTGGCGAGAGCGGGAGCGGGACCCCGGAGGGAAGCGCACGCGCGAATCCGCTCCCTTCTGCTGTCTCCCATAATTCTGATTGCAACCTTCATTATTCTCGTGCTCCTCATCGCAGCAGGTGTCGGAGTACCAATTCTCCTTGGAGATCTCGGGATACACACTCGTCCATTTCTGACCGGGATGATTCTCGGCTGCTGCGTGACTACTCTCTTCTGCTGGGTTTGGTACTTCGCAGTGATCTATACCGGTGCTGCGTCGTACCTATCCGGAAGTGAAGCTGAGAGATGGACGGGCGAAGCTCTCGACACTCTGGATGATGACGCTTGGTACAAGTTCCACAATGTTCTGTTTGACGACTCCTTCGACGGCATCCGATATCGAATGGATGTTGATCATGTCGCGGTTGGCGCATACGGAGCGATCGTCCTCGAAACGAAGTACTCCTCTAAACGGCTTGATCTCAACGCACCCCAACTAGACCGGGTCGTCCTGGAGGCGGCCGATCAGATTGAGAGAAATGCTGGAAGAATTCGCGGGCTTCTGCAGCGTGATGCCCCAGACGTTCCTGTCGTACCTGTGGTGATCTACTGGGGGCGATTCGTCGAGCCTCCTAAAGGCTCGCGGCGCAGACTCGGGGATGTGCGGCTCGTACACGGAGGGCAAGCGAATGATTGGCTGGCGTTGCTTGCCTCTCGGGTACGGGTGGCTCCTGAATCCGTAGACCGGGCAGCATCCAAGATCGATTCCTACATTAGACAACAAGAGATACGAACTCACTCGCGATGACTTCGATGAACTTGCGCCCTACTGGAGAGACGATGGTCTCCGAATAGTGGTTTCGGCCCTGGACCGTGACTCAGTCATGCGGTGACCAGCAATGACCGACGAACTCGCCACACAGCTGAACGGGGGTTCGGACACTCAGAACGAGCACTCGAATGGCAGAATCTGGCCGTGCCGCCCAGAACGATCCAAGGTATGCCAGTTCCACCGAGCTTGCGGATCTGGTGGTTCGACTTCGATTTGAAGAAGAAGGCGAGGCAGCTGGGCGAGATGCTTCCGGAGCCATCCGACTTGCCCGGTGATGCATGGAGTACCAAGCGCGACCGTGCTCTGCGGCTTGGAACGCCGCAGTCAATGACTGGACGGGAAAGGAGGGCTCGCGACGCCAAGTGTGTCGGCGTCGTCCGCGTCTATGGGAAGAGTGGCACGGGCTCGCTAGGTGTGCAGCTTTACACCTGGGCCACAGACGACGATGCGGACCAGTTCCTGCCTGAAATGGGGCCATATCGCCACCTTCGACCCAACTGGACCATAAGTCCTGCAAGGGAGGTTGACGGCATGTCGGTGTTGCCCATGTGTCGAGTTGCGCTTGCGGTTGAGCACGACATCTCCACTCCCAAGGGAGACGTGATCAGCCGAGTCGCTGTCGGCTCGTTCGGAACGACGTCCATCTTCATCTCGGCGAGTGGACGTGAAGCCGCGCTGTCATGGAACGAGATCCCACCAATAGCGCAATGCATTGCTGACCGTCTCAGCGAGGGCGGACAGCGGGTGCGTCCGCCGTAACCGTGCATCCGCAAACTGCATAAGTAGCTTCTCAAGGCGATAGATGACGGGTGTCGGTGAGGCCCCCTCTGACCAGGCGAGTCGAAGTCACTTGCGATGAGTTCGACCGACCGGGTCAGTGGGCATCCGTAGGGCGCGATCGGCGCGCACACCGTGCACTGACGACATGCGCCGATGGCGCATCGGCGACCACCCCTAGGACCCTACGACGACACGAGCGCTTGTGGAAGAGGGAGCGCTCCATTGACCGGCGCGGCCGCCACGTGGTCAGAAGACGAAGAAGCCCACCGTGATGAGCGCAAGCGCGACGGGGATGACGATGAGCGTGCCCTGGTTGGAGTGGATGGACTTGTGCCCCACCCACCCGGTTCCCGGACGGGCCGACTTCAGTCCGGTGCGGCGATGCAGCGCACCGAACCCGAGGATGAAAGAGCCGAGACCAGCAGCTGTTGCGAAGACGCCGAAACCAAGGAGAAACACTCCTGAAACGCTGGAGGCCGAGACGTCGTGCGCGACCGAGGGGTTGGACGGAAGGTACGAAACGGTCACGGTGTCGCCCATGCTCACCTGACTGTCAGAGGTGGGTCCGGTGAACGTGTACGACCCACCACTTGGAGTCTGGAATGTGATCGTTGGCGTCCAGTTGGGGGAGCACCCATATCGGCCGCACGTCTCGCCGTTCGCAACCGACACGACAGTGCCCGTGGTCGTCTTTCCACTGGCAATGGGCTGCACGGCGGCCCACTCGTTGTAGCCAGCGATGAGGAAGAAGAGCCCGACCGCTACGAGCACCAGGTTGAGAAGGTGTACCACCACGCGATTCGTCGGCCGGTGTTGCCATCGAGCATCGCCGACCTGCGCCTGAGAGCCCTGATCCTGGTCGGACACGGTCATCAGTCGAAGCGTATCCAACTCGGCGCGGATGCCAACGAACCCACTAGTAACGCCCCTAGAGGCGTGCAGTCGCCTCGACTATCGGTGTGCAGACCGCGTCACGGCGTGGGGCATCCGACGAGAAGCTGTTTGAACGATTCGGCGCGCCGCAGTCGATCTCCGGTCGAGCGGGGACGACTTGCCGATCGCTGACCGAAAGCACATCGAAGACACACTCCGGTGAGTTCGACGTTTCGCGGTGGGGCCATCGCGACACTTGGAGTGCAGTCACTTGGAGTCGATGGCGGTCGCGAACGCGCAACGGGAATGGACCAAAGCTAAGGACTGTGAAGTGGCGGCGGTTCAACGAAGTTGGTCCCCGACGATGTCACACCCTTCGGCTAGAGAGTCATCGTGAGTTTCCGCTACTGGCTGCGAAGCAGGTTGTACGAGGGCGGTCAAGCGGCCAACCAAAAAGCGGACTCCTCTCCTCAGATTGACCTCTATCGTTCCCTAATCGACGTACTCAGAGATCAAATTGCGGCTCAGACCGACTCGGCGGCTTCTAATGACCTCCAGTGTGTAGCTCTGATCGCCGCGGACCTTGCACTAATTGTTGGTCTCCTGATCATCCGGGCCAGCGCGATCAATACATCGTGGGGAAGCTGGTGGTGGATCCCGCTTGTGGGCTTGGCCGTAACCGCCCTCCCATTCGTTGTCCCTGTTCTTCCGGGATCCAGGCGAATGGGAACGTTCAAGGACGGCCCGAGTATCCCCGACTTCCTGCGAGCAATCTCTCTCAAACCACGGACGCCAGAAGATACGTTCCTCTCGCTCATCAAGGATCTCCAGCACTCATGGGACGCGAATGACGCACTGCTGCGTAGAGAGGCTCAGCTGATCCGGGTAGGCGTGGCTCTCCTCGGAGCGGCATCCCTTGCATCCATCGGCCTATACTGTTGGGCATTGAACTAGTGAGGAATGCATGACCCTGGAACCACAGAGAAGCGAGGCAGCGCAGGGCGTAGCGGACAATCCCGCCCCAGAGCTTCTCCTCATTGTTCCTCAAGTCGACTTCTCGGAAGATACGGGACATGAATTGGTCGAATTGAGGAAGTCCTTCTAGTTCAACCTGCGCCAGATCATTGAGGTGGTGGCTCGACGCCATTTCACGGCGTGAACGCCAGACTTCCTCTGTGATGCGAACGCCCTCGCGATGAGTTCGATCAGTTAGCTCTGAGACGCATTCGAGCAGGGCACCCGCGGTCTATCTCGACTACTCCTGCTCGCTCGAGAGGTGGCAACCATCCACCAGGTGGAGACCATCTTCGGATTCGCACCGAGATAGATTCGCCACCGTGAGCCGGGGGGTAAACGCGCAGGTGTCGTTTCCAGTCGTCACTACCCTCCTCGCCGCCGCTTTAGCCCTCTCTGCTTGTGGCGTGGGTATGAAGACAGCGTCCACATCCCTAGCGATTAAGCATCTGCCGAAGAGAGTGATCGTCTTGTGGAGTTATTCGGTGCCCGGCGGTTCGGACGCCTGGAGTCCGAACTTCAACATTCCCGCGTGGGCAGCCGAGTGGGACGAGTCGTGGTCCTACCTCTGTGGGCAAGGTCCGCAAGAGGTGCCCCTCCAGACAATGGTGATCTCTGCGAATTATCCCGACCCCCAAGTCACGCCAGATGCCGCGGTGAACACTTCGTCCCCCGCTCGGCATCCGACCCCAACAAATGGGGGCTGGCAGCCGCATCGAATTGGCCACGGCATTGAGCACTTCCACGATACGGGTATGTTCGGACTAGACGTGTTCGCAACGGGCTGCTCATGGCGAGTTTCGGTGTTCATTCCGTCGATATACCACAGGCTTTGGAACAAGGATTCAGGGCCTGCGACGATTCACCAATGGCAGTGAATAGACGGAATGCGAAAAGAAGCCACTACGGTCCAGACGCAAATGGTCGCCGCCACATGATGGGAAGGAGTTCATATCGAACTCACTCACGATGAGTTCGATGCCGCGCGTCAACCGCGTGAGGTGCACCGTGAGCATCGTCGAACTGTCCGTGTGAGGATGAGCAGTTCGGTGGCGCGAGGCCACCGCGACCAAGGAGGCAGCAATGTCGAGTTCGAGCTTCAACGGCCGGCACGTCACGACGATCGTCTGTGCCGTGTGCGCCGCAATCGTCCTTGCCCCGTTGTCGGTGTTCGCCGCGACGTCACCGGCCAAGGTGTTCATTACGGACAAGGGGACGCCCAGTCACACCGCCCGAGTGTCCTCCTCGGGTGCGCTGTCCGTGACGGGCAACGTGACAACGACGCCCGGGCGTCCTGTTACTCCGTTCTCGATGACGGTGGGCTCCGGGGTGCCGCCAACCACGATCACTGTGCCGTCGGGCAAGCACCTGGAGATCGAGACCATCAGCATCCAAGCGGACGTGACGTCCGGACGCGGGCTTGAGGCCTTCGTGGACTACACGACGGGCGGCAACGCCGCGACGCTCTTCGTTCCGCTGACTTTCGCCCAGACCGAGGGCTCCGGTTACGACGTCTACGTCGCCATGCAGAACGTCCGCCTCACCGCGGACCCTGGGTCGACGGTGAAGCTCGAGCCCAACAGTGTCAGCGGCAGCACGGGCACGTCATTCCTCACTGTGTCGGGCTATCTCGTCTAACCGACAAAGGTCGACGCGGGTCGCGGTCTGGCGACCGGCGTCGCATCAATCGACCTGACTCGGTCGTGCAGCTGGGTGATCCCCCCTATCGCATTGACATCGTCACTGAGAGCGACGGAGTTTTGTTCGAAGGCGCCTGGGAGCGGCGTGTCGAGGTAGAGATCCACCGGTGGCACCGCCTCGTGTCCGACAAACCGCGATCGAATAGGGTCCTCCAATCGCCCGGCAAGTCGCGAGGGGCAAGTTTTTGGAGGTCAACATGAGCAGCATCCGACAAGTCCGTTCGACAACGTCCGTGCGGATGCGGGTCGTCGCTGCGGGCTGCCTCGTCGCTGGCGCGACAGTTGCTGGCTTCAGCCTGGTGGCCGCGGACCCTGCTGGTGCGAGCCCGTCGACGTCTCCGGCGTCGAGCACGTCGTTCACGACTGCGGGGTGCAGTGCCTGGGACGTGCCGACAGGCGTCACGAGCGTCGGCATCGTCGCCGTCGGCGCAGCTGGAGCGGCCGGCACTCTGGATTATGGACTCCCTGGTGGGAGCGGTGGTACGGGCGACGAGGTCACGTCGACGCTGTCGGGTCTTTCCTCGGGGCAGGCGCTCGACGTCTGCGTCGACGTCGGTGGCGGCAGCACACAGGGCTCCGGGACAGGAGGCGGTGCGTCAGGTGTGAGTCTCGGGTCGACGTTCGCCTCACCGGTCGTGGTCGCCGCAGGCGGCGGTGGTGGTGGCAATGCGGGGATCGACCAACCTGGTGGCGGCTCCGGAGGCAGTGCCGGTTCGTCGAGCGGCGATCCGGGAGTCACCGTCCCCGGCTATCAGTTCTACGTCCCGGCGGACACTGGCGGCGGCGGCGGCACGCAGTCTGCGTTCGGCACAGGGGGAACCAGCTCCGGCGGGAACGGAGGCGCGCTGGACGCCGCAGGGCCTGGCGCAGGTGGCGTCGGTGGTGAGTACTACTACGGCGGTGGCGGCGGTGCGGGTTACAACGGCGGTGGCGGGGGCGGCGGTGGCGAGGCTGGCGGGGCTGGCGGGGGCGGCGGGTCCGACTTCTGCGGCAGTGGCGCCGACATCGCCGCGTGCGCCTACTTCCACGCCGGGACTGGAACGATCGCAGGGGGCGCCCCAGGCGACGCGCAGGTCACGCTCACGTACACGTTGCCCGCGGCGCCGTCGATCACGACCACGCCGAGTGCGACGTCAGTCGCGATTGGGACCACGCTCCAGGACTCAGCGACGCTGACCAACAATGCCGCGCTCGACGGAAGCGGCTCCATCACCTTCAACCTCTTCGGCCCAAGCGACCCGACGTGCTCGTCGACGCCGCTCGACACCGAGACCGTCACCGGCGTCTCGGGCTCTGGGCCATGGGGAACGACCAACGGCTTCGACGCGACGACGCTCGGCACGTACAACTGGACGGCGTCCTTCAGCGGGGACGGCAACAATCTCAGCGCCAGCGAAGGCTGCGGCACAGAGCCGGTGGCCGTCGGCCAGGCCGTGCCCAGCATGAGCACCACGGTGCTCGACGGGCTGACCCAGACGCCCTGGACCGGCACCGAGGTGACGGGCGCGGATACCTCTGACACGGCGACCGTGAACGGGGTGGCGGGCATCGTCCCGACGGGGACTGTCAGCTTCTACTGGTACCCGAACAGCACGTGCACCGGCTCAGACCTCGGGGGGAAGGCCGCGTCGCTCGACATCAACGGCGTCACCCAGAACTGGGGCTTCTTCGGGCCCGTCGGTGCCGGCGCCTACGCCTTCCTGGCGGTCTACACGGGCGACGCGAACTACCAGTCCGTGTCGACATGTGAGCCCTTCAGCGTGGGCATGGCGACACCGTCGCTCGCGACGGTGGTCGACGACGGTGCCACGGGCAGCCCATGGGCCGGGACCGAGGGGGCCAAGGCGACCGCGGAGGACGCGGCGACCCTTGCCAACTACAACGGCGGTGTCCTCCCGACCGGCACGGTCACGTACTCGCTTTTCAACGGGCACGCCTGCAGCGGGACACCGGCCACGACCCAGGTCGTCACGGTGGGCGCCAACGTGCCGAACTCCTCGCCAACGGCCAAGCTCGCCGTCGGCCCCTACGCGTTCAGGGCCTCCTACTCAGGTGACTCGAACTACAACGTGGCGACGAGCCCGTGCGAGCCGTTCACGGTGTCCCCGGTGAACGTGCTGCACGTCAGCCCGAACACGGGACCGCACACCGGTGGCACCAAGATCACGATCACTGGGACCGGCTTCGCCCCAGGCGCGGTCGTGAAGCTCGGGCAGGGCCACGGCGCCGGACCCGGTTCGCTCACCGCGAGCAAGGTCACGGTCGTGTCGTCCGGAAAGATTACGGCGGTGACGCCGAAGGGCGTGAAGGGTGCCTGGAACGTCTTCGTGATCGAGCCCGGCAGCGTCCAGAGCCCGCCGCATCCTGCGGACCGCTTCACGTACACGTGAGGGCAGGAGCGAGAACGGGGGCGGCACTCAAAGCCGCGCGTCCGCGTCGCTCGCGCACCAGTTCAAACTGTCCCCTAGAAACGCATGCCGCGGCTCTGTCGAACTCACTGCCCCGTGAGTTCGATCCTTCTTACGACGACTTCGACAGCGAACCTCCCAGGACTCGATGCGACGCTGGGCTTGGACGCTTGGTTGGGTAACGACCGTGAGCCACGTCTTTCTCGATCGACGCGAGCGAAAGCATGAACAGCAGCACCAAGGCAATCGAGAGGCCCAGCGTCAGCCAAACAACTGGGTACTGGACCGTCACCTGGCACGTCAGGCCACCACAGAACGATTGTTGTCCGGCCCACTCCGCCTTGAATCGGGAGAGCTGCAGGAGGTTGACGATGTCGGCCGTCACTGCGAGCGCGGTGATGAGCCCCGTACCCAAAATCAATCGCCGCTTGCTCGTCCGTTGGCGAAGCACCCTCACCGCCCAAATCACCGAGGTGAGCGCGACAAAGTAGAACAGCACTTCCTTGCCGTTCGGCGAAGCGGGATCGAACCATGGGTCGTAGGTGGCGGACAGTCCCCACCACGAGTACCCGTAGTGGTACGTGGCGTTGAAGTTCGGGGTGCACGCGAGGACCGACGCTGGCGACGCCAGCTGGTTGGAGTTGCACGCGGCGGTGCCGAGCACCACAGGGAAGAATCTGGACAGTGACAAGGCTGCCGCAACGGCGATGATTGCGAATGCGGCGATGCGACTAGCGAGCTCTCGCCGGTCAGTCTGGGTGTCGGTGAGAATCGTCGCTGGGTGCGCATAGGTCACCACATCGTCGAGCAACATCCACGATTCGCCGTTCCACTCCACCGTCCCTTCCCAGGTTCGCTTCCGTTCACCTACCTGGTGGACCGTGCCTGGTGGCTCTTGTGGTTCGGGTGGTGGGTGCCAAAGATCGTCGGGACCGAGCCACCAGTTCGGTCCAGCCGGGTAGTGCGCGGATTGGATCTCGGCCTCAATTGGCCCATCCGGCGACATGGCGGGAGCATAAAACGACGTGAGTAGCCAGATAAAGGAGTGTGTCAGCTTCTTGCGAATCACCCGAACACCGCACTGGGCATCGACCTAACGCGCGGAACTAATCGCTGCCTTTCAAGCGGTCCGCGGCGGAACTTTCGGACCGCCTCTCTCGACTCTTGTCGAGCGCCACTTCGCTTGTGACTCAAGCAGGATTTGTCACGAAACATCCAAGGACATGACAATCCTGCAGATTGTCATCCTGAACGAGGGCATCGACGACGCGTGATAACTCACTCTTTGCCCTTGTAGCTGATCGGGGACAACGCCCACTCACAAGACAAGTCTGGACTTGCAAGCACGCCGTAGTCGCCGAAGCCTTTTCCAGGCAGCGTCGGCGGCAGACTGGGAGAAGTCCATTCCATCGCACGGCACTATGGTTCAGGGCTCTCCGCGCCGCGGGGCCGCACGTTCACCACGAGGATGGAAGATTGTGAGAATCATGTCGACGTTTTCGCGTCAAGGTAGGACGTTTCGGATCCTCCTGCCAGCGGCACTCCGAACTGTTGCAGCGTCAGCTGTTGCATTCTCGGTCATCCTCGTGGCATCCGGTTCGCAGCCTTCAGAAGCCTCCTCCACACCTTCGGTTGCCGCCGCGTCCCTGCACATCTTCTGGACCAACTACGGCGTCGCTGGCTCCGGGACGACGATCGGCAAGGCGACGATTACTGGCAAGATCGTTAATCCAAGGTTCATCACGGGCGCCGCAGGTCCGGTCGGCGTCACCGTGCACGGCCCCTACATCTACTGGTCGAACCCGTCCTCTCAGAGCACCTGCCCTGGAACGACGATTGGGCGAGCCCTCATCAGCGGCAAGGGGGTCAATCAGAACTTCATCCGTGGGACCGGGTGCGCCCACACGGTCGTCGTTGCCGGCGCCTACATCTACTGGGCAAGTCGGGGCGGCAACACGATCGGTCGAGCCAGATTGAACGGCACACAGGTCAACGACAGGTTCATCCGGAACGCGCAGGGGCCCTGGGGCCTTTCGGTCAACGGCAACTTCATCTACTGGACGAACTACGGCGCTGGTCGTGGAGATGGGGGCACAACGATCGGACGTGCAAATCTCAACGGCACGGGTGTCGATCAGCACTTCATCCGGGGTGCCGCCGCGCCAGCGGGCATCTCGGTCTCCGGGAACTTCATCTACTGGGCGAACGACGGGGTGGGCTTCGTTGGTCGGTCGATTGGACGAGCCAGCCTGAATGGCTCGGGTGCGAACCAGAACTACATCTCCGGGCTCGACGACCCAGCGTTGGGGCTCACCGTCTTTGGTAAGTACCTGTACTGGAGCAGCTTCGTGCCTTCTCAGGGAGGCCGTGCTCCGATCGGACGAGTGAACGTCAACGGGACCGGGATGATCAAGAGGTTCATCCCTGGACTGAACACTCCCATTGGCATCGCCGTTGCAATGACGACCTAAGCGCTCGTTCGCGAGAGGGTTCGCTACGGACGCCTACGTCAAGCGATGCCAGCTGCGGCTCACCGCACTCGACGACAAGCACTCCATCGAAGTCACTCGCGATGACGTCGATACGGAACCCCGCTGGACTCGATGCGAAGTCGCCCCCAAACTCACGATTAGCGGATGACGCCGCCGTCCGCCTCGCCGATGGCGCGCGCCGCCTCCTTCTCAAAGCCAAGCTCCTGAGCGGGTTGCGCGAAGGTGGTCGACGTCCATCAAGCTACCGACGTGACGCAGTACTTCGACAAGATCGCGTCGGAGAGCAGGGATAGCAGGCCATCAATCAAGGAAGTGGCTCGGACCAGGCCTCCATTGTGAGCTGATCTCCGTACCGTCGCCGAAATAGCTCCCGATCGACCTGTGCTTCAGTGAAATCGGGGTGCGCCCAGAGGATGCCTGACCGAGCGAGCCCCTCTACGTCGGCATCCAAGGCTGCGAGCAGAGCCCAGCGCTCTTGGTTCGTTCGTGAGCGCCAGATCCGCGTCAGCTCCTCGTATGCCTCGACTGACGTGTCGGCTGCTCGAGTTGTTGGAAGCACGAGGCGAAGCGTAACGGTCGCGTCTGACAACGCCCATCTCAAGCGGTCCGTCGAATCACACTCCGTGACTTCGATGAGACCGAATTGCCACATCAGTTCCTGAAGTTCCGACGCTGTCATGGCGGCTTGGCGGAGAATCGAAAGGAGAGCGTCCCCCCTGGCCAACTCATAGTTGAAGCTCTGATTCGGAGCGGCTTCGAGCAGATCGGGGGGGACGGCAGGTTCAGGTCCAAGTGTCAGGTTGGGACCTAGGTCTCTACTTGGACTGTGCTCCGCCCGAGCAGACTGGCATTGGAGATCCGTGACAACGGAAGTTCTAGGGAGGCAACGATGCGACCAGTTCCCGGAGACCTATTGATCCTCAAGGATGTCAAGACCGGCGAGCCGCTGCGAGATGGACGGGTTCTTGACGTCCGTGGCGATGAACCCATGCCCAACTACATCGTCCGCTGGTCCGACACTGGCAACGTTGAGATGTACTTTGCCGACGAAAGTGCGTTCATCCATCACGTGGAACGTGCAGGAGTCCATGAGTTCTCCCTTGCGACCGGCTTTGCATCAGTGCCGACAGAGGACGAGCCCTGAGGTCGATGCACAGAATAGGAATGCTGGGCCAGTTGGAGGTGGCCGAGCGGCTGTGACTCCGCCGAATCCACTCTTGGTGGCTTCGAGTAGATCAGTCACGGATCTACCCCGTTCAGAAGTCTCAGACCTCGCTGGAAGGGCGGGCTAGGTATCTCAGTCGTTGCACATGGCTCGTCACTCTGCGGCCACGTCGCCCCCCAAGACTCAGCAAACTCGCGTGCGTATTCTTCGCTCACCCATTCGCCGGATGAGTCATAGAGCATGTAGAACATGCTGCGCTGTGTAGTCCACTCGGGATTGTGCGGACTGATCGATTCAGCGAGATCGGGCCATCGAAGTCGGGCCAAGATGTACGGCGCTCCCGCAGCGCGCTCAAAGGCGAAGACCACTTCACCCACGTAGGGGGATTCTACCGTGTCTATGCGCGGTAATTTCGGCCGCAATACCTTGGATGCTGCGGAGCAAGACATAGCAAAGGCGACGAAATTGCATCGCCTTCATCGAAGTCACACTCCGTGACTTCGGAGCCGGATAAATCTGCAGCAAATTCAGGTGGGGATCCTTTGCTGACACTGCCATCCGATCAGACGGCCGGACGGCCCGGCAGCGCTCCAAGCACATTCTCATCACATCGTGACTTGGCAGCGGGACGGTATCCGGTCATTGCGGTCGGCGCCGGTGACGTCGACGAGCTTTCTTGGTGACCAGCCCTAGAGTCCAGACGAGCAGATCCCGACGTACGCAAGAGTGCTCTCGCTATCGAGGTCATTCGCGACGGGGCTCGAAGTAGTTGGCTCATTGGTCTCGGGTCAGGACACTGCGGTACATTCCGGCCGTCAGCCGACACGAGGGGGATCCTGTGGCAGACGTGGTCGTGATTGGCGGTGGCCCTTCCGGATTGGCGTCGGCGATGCTGCTCGCCGACCAGGGCCTTGAGGTCGTCGTCCTGGATCGGGACGGGCCGCCGCCGGCTGATCCGGAAACGGCGTGGGAGAACTGGGAGAAGAGGAGTGTCGGACAGTTCCGTCTCGTGCACTACCTGCAGCCTGCCGGCCGTGCACTCATCGAGGAGCACCTGCCCTCCGTGTTCGGAGAGATGCAGGCAATCGGCGCCCTGCACTTCAATGCCGCGGAGGCCGCAGCTCGCCGCCTCCCTGACGGGACCAGCCACGACCTCGATCTGAGCGCGTTCGAGACGCTCACAACTTGCCGCCGCCCCCTCATCGATTTCGCGTTCAGCGCCGCGGCGAGCAAGACGCCTGGCGTGGACATCCGATACGGCTGCCCTGTCGCTGCCCTCGTCACCGGCGCCGACGTGCTCCCCGGCGTGCCGCACGTCACTGGCGTGCGGACGCAGGCAGGTGAGACGATCGACGCCCGAGTCGTGGTGGACGCAGCCGGCAGGCGGTCGCCGCTCTCATCCATGGTCGAGGCGATCGGCGGGCGTGCGCCGCTCGAGCACGCCTTTGACGCAGGGTTCGTCTACAACACCCAGTACTACCGGGGATCCGAGCTGCCAGAGGTACGCGACGATCTCTTGTGCCCCATGGGCTCGATCTCAATCCTCAGCATTCCGGGCGACAACGGCTGGTGGTCAGTGACCCTTTACCACTCGCCCAAGGACAAGCAGATGCGCAAGGTCCGCGACCCCAAGACCTTCGAGCGCGTCGTGCAAGCGATGCCCAACCACGCCCACTGGACCGACGGGAAGCCGCAAGGCGACATCTTCTCGATGGCGGCGACCGCGAACTCCACACGGGAGTTCGTCGTCGACGGCGTGCCGTGCGCCACCGGTGTCGTGCCGCTTGGCGACGCATGGGGCTTCACCAATCCGTCGATCGGTCGGGGCATCACGCTGGGACAGATGCACGTGGCGGCGATGGTTCCCTCCATCGCGGAGCACCTTGATGACCCGCGTCGACTGGCCACCGAATGGGAGCGACGAACCGGTGACCGGCCTGCACGGTTCCATGCCTCCACCGTCGACTTCGACCGCCTCCGTGCCCCGCAGGTCGAAGCGCTCATGCAGGGCCTGGAGGACCCCCTCGACCCGTCTGATCCGAGCGTCGGCGGTCCGATTGCGTTCGCGTCGGCGGCGCACTACGACCCGCAAGTGCTCCAGTGGTTCTTCGAGGTCATCGGCTGTCTCTCGCTGCCGGATGAAGTTCTGAGTCGCGAGGGAGTCCTCGATCGTGTGCTCGAGGTGGCGCTGTCGAACCCGCTCTACACATCGCCTGGACCGAACCGGGCCGAACTCGAGGAGCTCCTTGCCTGACTCGTCCTTGACCCGAGCCGTATTCGTGCACGGCAACCCGGAGACGGCTGCGATCTGGGGACCCCTCCTCGCCGAGCTGCGACACCCCGACGCCGTGACCCTCTCGCCACCCGGCTTTGGCGCCCCGGTCCCTGCCGGTTTCGGAGCAACCGCCAACGACTACGTGGACTGGCTCGCGTCCGAGCTCGAGCACGCGGGCGCGCCGGTGGATCTGGTCGGCCACGACTGGGGCGGCGGTCACGTCATGCGCATCGCGATGGAACGCCCGGACCTCATCCGCACGTGGGCGATGGACATCGCCGGCTGCTTCGCCCCGGACTACGTGTGGCACGACATGGCCCAGGTATGGCAGACGCCGGGAGCGGGCGAGGAGATGGTTGCGGGCATGGCGTCAATGCCGGTGGCAGACCGGGCGTCGATGTTCGAGTCGCTCGGGATGACGACCGATATCGCCCGCAACGTGGCAGAGGCCAGCGACGAGGACATGGGCCGATGCATCCTCGCTCTCTACAGGTCGGCCGCACAGCCGGAGATGGCTCGGCTCGGAGCCGGGCTCGCCGAGGCCGCCGCACGTCCCGGCCTGGTACTCATCCCGACAGAGGATCCATACACCGGCGGTGAAGCGCTCGCTCGCTGGTCGGCCGGACAGGCCGACGCGAGGACTGCGGTGTTAGAAGGGCTCGGTCACTGGTGGATGATCCAGAATCCTGTCGCAGGCGCAGCTGCGCTGAGAGAGTTCTGGAACTCTGTGTAAGTCCTCGCGAGTTCATGGCGCCCACTGCGAATTCGGAATCGTGAGGGTTGCCGAAGCGCGACGACGATGACCGGCTGCCGCTGATCTCACTCTTGGTGACTGTGATTGCACGGCATTCTGGCAATCGACGAGCACCTCGATCACATCTCGGTCACATGTTGGCTCCGATGTGCTCGAGGTCGGGGCGGGTCGAGCCACAAGACGCCTGTCGCTCCCTAGTCGTACGATTCCGGGATGCCCGACCGCCGCATTGGAATGAATCGTCGTCACCTCACAGTCGTTGTCGCTGCAACTCTGATGCTCGGGGTGCTTGGCCTGGTTCCTGACCTTGCAGGTGCGACAGCGTCGAGGTCCCTCGCTGGAGGTAAGCCGAGCGACACGTACGGGGTGTCGTGCGCTCCAGGCGGGTGCGTCGTGGTCGGCGTTTCTCTTGTGACCCAGGAGCCGAAGGCGTGGACACTCTTTCGCGGGGGATGGCACGCCAACACACTTCCATCTGGGTCGCATCCGAGCACCCTGATAGGTGTTTCGTGTCCAAAGGTGAACATGTGCATCGGTGTCGGAGTCGTCGGTGTCTATGGCGACGGCAGTAGCAAAGGATTCGCCGAGCAATCTGTCGGAGGGGTGTGGCACAAGACGGCCGTGCCGGCCGGCACGCCGGGCTTGTACTCCATCTCTTGCGTGTCGGCTACCTGGTGCATGGCGGTAGGTAGCGAAGCGACGTACGAGGCTGGCTACACGACCAAGACTGTCGCGCTCAAGTGGAACGGTACGACGTGGAAGAATGTGACCGCACCAAGGAATTCGCTAACTGGGCCGAACCCGTGGATTGACGCGGTGTCATGCGTGTCTATCAACTTCTGCATGGAAGTCGGTTACTCCGACGTTGCCACCGCCCTCGCTGAAGCTTGGAACGGCACCGCCTGGACAGCTACCACCCCGCAGCCCCAAGGCGAGCCTCTGAACCTCCAGGAACTCGACGCGATCTCCTGCACGTCCGCCAAGTCCTGTCTCGCGGTCGGTACCGACTCTGGCTGCTGCGCCGACTTTGGTGGCATCGCGTTCGCGTGGGACGGGTCGTCGTGGACTTTCTCTGGAGGTTCCTCACAGGTCTCCCTGAACGGCGTCTCGTGCACGAAGGTCGCGTCATGCCTCGTCGTCGGCACCCAGGGTGGTAGCGATACTCAGCCGCTCCCAAACAGCGCGGTCGTCGAGAAATGGGATGGCGCGGCGCTGACCGAAATCAATGTCGATTCGGTCGGACAGCAGAGCGGTCTCAACGCGGTCTCCTGCTCAAACACGAACTGGTGCGCCGCAGTCGGCTCATATACGACGGGCAGCGGCGTCACCTATGCCCTTGTCGAACGGTGGAACGGTAGGACACTGAACAGGGTGTGAGCGGCGCAGCCAATTCTCCTCTTGCGGAAGTATGCGCCATGGACCCGAATCTGAGCTTCATTGCAAGCGATCGTTCCCGCTCGACAGTGGCGGCTTCTCCCAACGAATCTGACATGTGAAGGGGTGAGGTACGCACGCTCGTGAGTTCGATACTCCACTCCGTGAGTTCGACTCATCCGCTGTGAGTTGTTATCTCAGGATCTCAAGAGGACTCGAGGAGATCGGCCGAAGCGAACCAAGAACCCTGGGTGGAATCCTGTGTTCGTGCCTACTCGCGATGAGTCCGACGTGCTGCGACACGCCAGACCCAGGCCGCGAGCGTGAGTGTCGGAGAGAAGCAGGCTCCTTCCGTGGTCCACGTGACGTTGCTGGAACTTGTATCAGGCCTCGGCAGCTACCTCAAGAACAGAGCTTGAGACAAGGGCCGGCCCTCCTGGGGGGGGATTCAAGGCGCTCTTGGCGGCGTCAGCCTCTGCAGCGCTCGCGAACACGATGACACCCATCCCGTTGCTGTCGTCGTCATGCATCCAGACTCCATGCTTGAAGCCTGGCTGCGACTTCGAGAGCGGGACCACGATTTCCTCAAGCATCTTCACCTGGTCTGGATCCCAGCCTTCGGCAAACTTGACCTTCAATACCAGTGCATGCGCCATGTGCGCGATCCCCCATCTCCGGACCGGTCCGGTCTCGGATCGCCGACGCTAGATCCTTGAGGTGCAAGTGGGTAATGCACGTAAATTGAAGTCACTCTTGGTGAGTTCCACGCAATCGACTGGAGGCACTATCTGCGGGCCACGCAGATTCACTTGAAAGTGACGGTCGCGGGATTGCCTCGTCCGGGAACAGCCAACATCCCGCCGCCGAGGTTCTCGAACGCCGTCACGCTGTACGGCTTATGGGCCAACACGCTACTGGGCGACTTGAGCCTGCACTCGAAGAAGCTGCCCTTCCAGCTGCAGTTCGCCGTTACGTCGACCTTGCCGGGACCGGTGAGCGTGGCCGTGACGTCATGCGACGTGGCGAGAGCTGACTGGATGGACGCCTTGATGGGCTTCGTGCCGTCGCCGAGCTCGAACTTGAACGTCACGATCGCCCCGGGGGCCTGTGGCGATTGCGGCACCGGACTCGAGGAGGTCTTGACGAACGTGTAGACCGCCTGCTCGCTTGTCATCGCCGTCGCGGGGAAGTTCGCCGCGTCCCCGCCGTAGGTGACGTGCCACTTGTACTTGCCGACACTCGTCGGGACATACCCGCCCGGATGCGAGCCCTGCGACGTCGTGTACCTCCCGTTCCCGACCACCGCGACGGTGTCCGAGTACTTGACGACTCCCTTTGGGGAGTCGAGGGCGAACGTGAGGGTCCCCGATGGTGCCATCCCGCCCGCGAGCACAGCCGAGGCAGATAGCACGGTCAGTCCGATCCCTGCCCGTACCCCAGCGGTTGTCGTGAGACTGGGGCTGGCGAGTGCGTGACAGGCGGTGGCACCCACCCCACTCGTCGTGCCGGCGGGGCACGGCGTGCACGCCGTGGCACCACTCACCGAGCTATAAGTCCCCGCCGTGCACGGGGTCGGCGACATGTTGCCGGTCCCCGCGTCGTAGCTACCTGGTGGGGCGTCCACGCACGGACTGAATCCCGTGGCGCTGTAGGTGCCGGGTTGGCACAGCGAAGCGGTGACGTCGAGCGAGCTCGTGGCAGTCGCCGAGCTGTACCTTCCGTCGTCGACGATCCACGAGATCGTCCGGCTGTCGTCGGTCCCGCCGGCAGTCGCGTCCCCGCTGAACGAGTAGGTAACACCACCCAGGGCGATTTGGTAGTCAAAGATGCTGGCGACACCTGTGACTTTGAGCTCCCCGGTCGTCGCGTTAAAGGTGCCGGTGATGCCGTTCTGATTGGAGAAGTTCAGGGTGTCCCCGCTGAGGAGCGTGCTGCCGATCTGAACGGATGCGCTCGCCATGGTCCCACTCGATCCATCGGTGATAGACAACCCCGGATCCAGCACGACGGGCGGTCCTCCGCTTGCGAACGTGGCGCTCGCGCCGGCCACCACCGCAGGCGGCGACGTCACGGTGAAGTTCAGGCTCCAGCCTCTGCTGAGCTCGCCGGCGGCCACACCCGCACCATCGGTCACGACGAAGAGCCTCCAGGTTCCGTTTGGATCTGTGCCGGCAAACGCCGAGGTGAGGGTGCTCGTGCCCCTTGGCGACGGGGTCCCGTATGGCCCCGCGGGGGCCGGACTGGGAAAGCTGTCGCTGTCGACGCCGGTGTAGTCCGTCGGCTCGAAGGTGCCCGAGACAATCGAGGTGGCGGGCACCTGGGGGCCGGCCGAGTCCTTGAAGTCGAGGTACACATCGGGGCTGGGATTGGATCCTCCGGCGCCCGAGAGGAGGATCTCTGAGTTGCCCTGAGGTCCGACGAGGAGCACGTCGAGATCCTTTGGGTCCGGGTAAATGAGACCGGTGAGTGTGACCGAGATGCTTGAGATGTTGCCTGTCAGCCCCGAAACAGAGATGTCCGAGGGGTACGGGCTGGCTTCACCCGGCGCGACCCCGACATCAGGGATGGAGATCTGACCAGTGTTCGTGAAGTCGTTACCGTTGACCGTCGTTTGGTTGGCCGCCCCCTGGGTGAGTGACGCCTGCACCGTCGACTCGGCCACGGCCGGTGCGGCCAGAACCCCGACCTGGGCCGCGACGACCGCTAGCACGACGGCGGCGGCGATGCATGCGGTCGGCACCGCGCGGACTCGGAAGCGCTGAGTGACGCCGCACACACGACGTCCAGGTCGAGTCATCAGGCAACTTCCTGGTAGGCAACGGCCAAGTGGCTACTCGACGGCGGAACCTACACCAACTTCTCGCACGCCGCGCAGGACGCTCGGCCCCAGTGGGGCTCGGCGGATCTAGTGAGCCCACCGACCTTCATATCTAGTGCGCGATAGGTAATAGAAACAAGAGTCGCTGAGGAGCACTTCTTTCATGCTCATCGAAGTCGCTCTCGGTGAGTTTGCAGCTCCCTCAATGATTTCGGCTCGCGTCCCACCGTGCGACAGTTGCCATGAGCTCTCGATCGGGACTCCCCTCTCGGTCAAAGAGAGGTCGCGTGGGTGTCTCCGCCAGCCGAGACGCCATGAGCAAGCGATCCCGCGGGTGCCCAGGATCGAATCTGAATCGCTTCATGACCTGGACGTAGTCATTCATGACGCCAAGGATGCTCCGGCTCGCCGTCTTGTCGAGCTCGATCTCCTTGGAACCGTCGACGACCATGCCAATGAAGTCGCCCGGAACGCCATAGTCGTCGAGCGCTATCGCAAACTCCCCCGGCACGCGGCGGAGCAGTGACGACGAGGGAGCAAAGGGTGCCAGCACGGGGATCAGCGTCAGCTCGTTGACCAACAGCACGAGATTCGGTCGGGAGAAGACGACCGTTGCGTACCAATCACCGAGGTGGGAGGCAGGTGTCCCATTCGAGCGACCCACGACCAGTGGCAGGCGATCAAGCAGCTTCTTCGTGGCGCGAACTCGGATCACTGGCTCCTCCGCATACATGGCTACCTTGTAAACTTACAAGGTGAATGGTACCATCGCACGATGGAGGTCTCGGTGTTTCGGGTGTCGGAAAGGGGTCAGATGGCGTTGCCTGCCGAGGCCAGGCGACGATGGAATCTCAGTGGAGGAGGAGCAGTCGAGGTGGCGGATCTTGGCTCGTCGATCTTGATCGTCCCAGCCGGACGAGGTGGGCTCCGAGCGCTTCTCAGAGCCGCAATCGAGGAGGCCGGCGGATACGAAAACCTGGCTGCGGGTGTAGCAGCCGAAGAGCCCGAGCTCGCCTAGGCGTCCTGTTGGACCTGCTCGTCGACGACCACCTCCTGCTGCGTGTCCTTCTAGGTGACGAGCCCACGGACCTACGAGTCTCAGGTTCCCGCATCTACACCACCGGGCTCTGGTATCACCGACTCTGTCGAGCCATTGCCAGGCCTGATGTGGTCAGGGCCTTCACCCGCTTGTTGGGTGGCGTTGAATCCTCAGTTGCGAGTAGCGCCATTCGATCGGTGGCGATGCTGCCAGAACCCATTGGCTTGACATCGATGCGGGACATCGCGTGGGAGATGGCCAACGTTCTCAAGCAACATCCGATGCTGAACCTGCTGTCCCTCGAGGCACTTGCGGCGGCCGAGCATCTCGAAGCTGAACTGTGCCTCTCGGAGCGCGATCTCAATCCTCCCCTACTTTCAGCAGCGACCGCACGAGGGGTGTCGTTCCGGCTGCTTTCCCAGTAGCAACTCGTATCCGCTCGGCTGGCACACCCGATCGCCACGCATTTGGCTCTTGAGCAGGCGAAACCGGTACGTATCGGTTGTGCTCATAACACACAGTGAGAGATCGTCGTCGAAGTCACTCTCCGTGAGTTCGATGCTTTGCGACGAAGCGTTCTCTCGAACAGCGGAGGGTCCCGCCCGATCCAGACGTAGTCAGCGAGATCACCACGCCGTTGCGGTATTCCACGTCAAGCTGATAGTTCCCAGGGTCCCAACCAGTAAATGTGTCGGAACCATTGCTCCCGTACGTGGTCACTATCACCTCACCTGGATAACCCATGACTGCGAACGTTGCGCCCTCGGACTCTCCGGGCCGAAGCATGCACCAGTTGCGCAAGTCTCTATCCAACGCCGCACGCGAGATCGGGGGAGGCAAGTGAGGTGCATAGAGCGCGACTCTCAGGACAACGAACATCGCAATGGCGATGAGAACAATCCAACGCGCTCGGCGCATTCCATATTCTCCCAGAATTCCAGGGCGGAGGTCGGATACAGCAGACGAGCGGCGGCCATTCTCTTAGTGCATTCGATGACACTTCAGCCGCGATGTATGCCATGTGAGTTTGAGGTCTGCCGACTCATCGACGCGCGCCGCTGTCTGTGCTTTCCGGGAGCAGCAATGGGCCGCGCTCGAACACCTCGCTGAGTCGTTTGGCTGTTGCGTCGAGGTCAGCCTGGTTGCCCGTCCAGATGTTCCATCCAAGGTGAGTGAAGCCAATATGGAGCTCGTAGCAGTGGTGGCGAGCGGCGGCATTGATAAGCGCGTGTGGCTCGGCTCGCACAGCCGGGCTGGCGAGCACGCTTGTGAGGGGATCGGCGCCGGCGATCGCCCCATACCAGGGTGCCCAGAAGCTGCACCACGCTGCGTCGAAGAGGAAATCCCCGCGCACTGAGCACTTCCAAGAGAACACCGCATGGACCCGGCTGGCGTCTGGGCTGACAAGCACGTTGCCGTGCAGCAGGTCGCCGTGCACAAGGTCGCGGCGCTCCGGGCAAGCGTCAAGGAGCTCTCGAATCCTTTCGACGACCCCCGAGGAGAGCGCGGCCAGCTTGGGGTCTGCAGCCAAGGCGGTGCTCCAGCCGTGAACCGCATTGTCCGGGTTGTCGACGAGACCTCCCACTAGAAACTCTCGCCACGAGAGCTGCGATCCGCCCTCTTGGTGCCAGAGGACCGGGCTGTTGACACCTGCAGGTACGGCATAGAGCGCGACGAGCAGGCCGACAAGCGTCGGTGCGAGCGAAGCGCCCAGCTCGACCGGGGTCTCTTCCAAGAACAGTCCGTGGTGACGCACAGAGATGGCGTAGGCGCGTCCATCGGGCGAGAGCCCTACCTCGCGTACTTCAGGCACGGGCAGGCCGGGGCTGGAAAAGACCATCGCCATCCGGTCGGCCTCGTACCACGACTTGTCCGGACCGAAGCGAACTACCAACTCTTCTTCGCCGACCCGGTATCCCCATGCCGAGGACCACCACCCCCCTCCCAGCGGCTCGAGATTCTCCACGCCACGGGCGTGACGTCTAGCCAAGAACGCCGCAGCCTGTTCTCGCGTCGGTCCGACGGCAGTCACCTGGTCAGTATTCCTTCTCGCCGAAGCCAAGCGGACACCCGCTTCGTTCCAAGGGGTTCATTGACAGACATGGAGTGCCAAAGGACATTCACCATGGCGGCGTAACGCGTCCGGTCGTCGAACTCTCTCTTCGTGAGTCCGACGGTGTAGGGCTATCTCGCGCTCCCTAAGGAGATCACACTGAAAGAGTAACGAGGATGGCCCGTCGTTCACGCGTTGCCAAACGGTTCCTCGTCGTCGAGGACACCCAGGGCGCCGTCGTGCATACCGAGCCTGGTTCCCGCGGGGAGGGACGGTGCCCGAGCGCCGCTCTCTGCATAGTCAACGATCAGCGCGGGAACGGACTCGGAAGTTCCTCCGGATAGGTCACGACGATTTCGGTGATCGACTTCGAGTAGTCGTCTCGGTTGTTGGTAATGAATCGATCAGCAGCACTTGCCACTGCGGTGGCTAGATGAACTGCGTCGACCGCGCGAAGGCCGTAGCTCGCCGCCAGAGCGGTTGCCAACTCAGCTGTCGCCGCATCGACCGGCAATAGTTGAAGCCGACTTAGGAGCACACCCAGCCGCATCACTGCGTCGGCCCTTCCTTCTCGCATCGGCTTGCTCAGGATCTCCGGAAGGAGCAGGACCGACCCGATGCCTGTGTGAAGGGAATCGCCCTCTGCGCCGGCGTCGAATAGGCCCCGCACTCGTTCCCCGAGAGCGTGCCCAGGGACCGCGGCGTAGATGATCACGTCGGCGTCGAAAGCATCCATTGGATTGCCCGGCGTTAGCTGCGCTGACGGCCTGACCGAACGTGTGCAACGAGCGCCTCCGCGTACTCGACGCTCAGCGCGCCTCCTGCGTCGACGGGTAGATCTCGAGCGTCGCGAAGCAGGCGATCCACGTCCGCTGCCATCTCGAATGCGGCGCTCGCACGACGAACTCTCAACAGGTCAGGACGGACGAGGACTGCCACGGGCCTCCCGTGGCGGGTAATGGTCACTTCTTCTCCATCGGTCACTCGGTCGAGGATCTGAGGCAGCGTCGCCCTTGCCTCACTCACCCGGATCTCTGACACAGACAGATTGTACATCTCCGTACACTCATGTGCAGTCACGGTCACAATGGTCGGGTCACCAAGCCACTTTTGGCCCATTCCCAGGCATTCCCCCTGGAGGGCAAGCGACGGATCCGATGGACTGGTCGCTCATGATCGCGGTGGACATCGGTCGTTAGAACAAGTGCCGCGTGTGGCTGAAGTTGCCTTTGGCGAACGCGAACACCTTGGCCGGTCGAACGGAGAAGACCAAGACGCCTTCGGTCTCATCGCCCTGAAAACCGCCATCGGCCGACTCGTACTGCCAGCGGCCGTCCCACTTGAGCGACCAGACATCGGCAAGCCGCTGCAACGTGCCGCGGTCGGTAACGCGTACCGCCCTTCCCTCAACGACGACGTCGAGTCCCCCATCCCACTGATTGCAGCCGGTCATCAGGATCACGTTCTGGTTGTTGCGCAGGTTGACCGCCTTCTGCTCCGCATCGCCGGTGCAGAAATGCAGCGCGTCGTCGAGCCAGACCGCGACGAGGGGCGTCATGTGCGGTCGCCCGTCCGCCCGAACGGTCGCGATCCAGCACAGCTCGGCCGCCTCCAATGCCGTACGGGTGTCGTCCCAGCTCGTCGCGGTGGTTCCCGGGTCGCTAAAGGACGTGTCCAGTTTGGTCGCTGGCGTTGTCATGGACTGTTCCTGCCTCTGTTGTCGGTGGTCGCTTCATTATTGACACTGCAGAGGTCACGGGCTGGATTGCTGCATCGAAATGCGCGAACGAACGCGCCTAGAAGGGTATATCGAGGTCATTCGTAGGACTTCGACGGAGTATGACTGCCTCGCGCTCCTTCAGGAGCGAGATGAGCTCGATCGAGATGTCCTCGCCCGGTCTCCAAGGAGAGCAGCGATCTGATAGCAGCACCTGTCCTGCGATGACAGGAAGTCATCGATCCAATCCCCGCACTGCGTTCGCAGATCTCGAACTGACTCGACGTTCAGCGTCACTCAAATGTCGACGCCCGGACTCCGCGAATCTCTCCCGAAGCGAGTGGGAGTGCCATACTGCCGATGGCCGCCGACTCCATCGGCGACGTGGTGAGCGAACGCCGTCGGACAAGCTCACGCACCGAACGAAAGGATGAATCTCTGTGACTTCGCAACATGATGAGACAGCAAGAGGACGTCGGTGGGCGAGCCCTTTGTGGCTCACGGTAGGTCTTGTCATCGGCCTGATCGCCGCACCTGCGGTTGCCGTAGCCGCGACGCTAAGCGTCGTCAACATCGCTGGTCCGAACGGAACCAAGGCGGTCGTAGCGAAGACGGGCCAGATCGCTACGACGGTGGCTGACCCCGGCTCCTTCCGTGCCTTCCACAAGTACGGAGTGATCGGGACTTGCGTGAAGATCTTTACGGCACCACCGGGGACCTCCATGATCGTCACTCAGCTCACTGAGGATGTGTACGTCAAAGGTAACCAGGTCGGGGTGTCCACGGGCGCAGCGTGCGTGAGCTTGATGGTGGACTGGAACCCACCGACCATCGGCGCCATGGTCTTCCCGCTGGGACCTGGCATCGTGATACCCGCAGGCAAGAGCCTCTACGCCATCGCGTACGGTGGCACGGCAGCCGAGATCTACGGCTATGGCTACACGGTCCCGGTCGCCGCTGCGCCGAAAGTGACACCAACGACCACCGTCTTGTCCCCTGCCGAACCACAAGGCCAGGGAAGGAGCTAGCCCAGGTGCGCATGCGCCCGATGCCGCCGGTTCGCGTCAGGCGGCATCGGGCGATCGCCATTTATCCACCGACGGATCAGAACGAAGACTCACTCACGGTGAAGTGTGACTTCTGCCTAACTGCGAGGCCATGAGACTCCAGGAGCGCTTGCGCTCTAGTCTGCGGATGGAAGCGACGCATCGGAGGATGACTGTTCCTGTCTCTGTTGGCGGGACTTCGACGAGTCTTGCAATTGAGGGTTCGTGCCCTGGTTGAGTTGCTCAGGCAATGGTGTGCGACTCGACCGTTGCTCAATGTTTGGACCGAGTCGCCGGTAGAATGGTGGTGTGGCCAACAGCAAAGCACGAACCGTTGCCATTGTTGCATCGAAATCCACGCTGGCCGGCCAGATCGACGACCTCGAGTACTGGATGACCCGGGAACCCAGTGAGCGCATCGCGGCCGTGGAGATCCTCCGAAGGCAGATGTTCGGGGGTGATGATGCAGCTGGATCAAGACTTCAACGAATTTGTCGGGTTGTTTCTCGACAATGACGTGCGGTTCCTGATTGTTGGCGGCTATGCACTTGCAGCTCACGGATAACCGAGGCTGACTGGGGACCTCGATGCATGGGTCTGGATCAGCGATGAAAACGCCTTACGAGTCATGCGCGCTCTGACCGAATTCGGCTTCGAGAGCCTCGGACTCACGGCTGACGACTTCAATCGACCTGACTCAGTCGTTCAGCTCGGTGACCCCCCTATATCGCATTGACATCCTCACGGAAATCGATGGTGTCTCGTTTGAGGCCGCCTGGGATCGGCGGGTCGAAGTGGAAATTGATGGCCGGGCAGTGCCCATCATCGGACGAGTGGATCTCGTCGCCAACAAGCGTGCGAGCTGTCGGCCGCAAGACATCGCCGTTGTCGCTCGGCTCTCAAGCCAAGATCCGACGTAGCTCTTGGGAGTCGTGCGTCGAAGTCACTCATATGCCTAGTGAGTTGGTACCCGCGCGCCCTCCGTTCACTCCTGACTGCGGCCAGGCGGCGCTCGATCCAACTGCGACGAAGCTGTCATGCCGAACGCCGAAATTAGATAGGTCAACTCTCCTACGTGGATCACCCAATGTTCATTCTAAGAATGAAAGAGTTGCGTCCAGACCGACGGCGACCCAGCCGAGGTCGTCTGGAGGCTTCCATGCGATTTCCTACGAAACCAGCAATGCTGCTTGCTGCTGCAGCCCTGACCGGTTCAACTGTTGGAATAGCGATGGCGGCGATGGGCGCCACAAGTGCGAGCGGCACCATCCCGCACTACAAAGTCGTCGAGAGGACCTTCATCGTCACCACGGGACATCAGAAGACGATGGACATCAAATGCCCCGCGGGCATGTCCCCCGTCGGCGGCGGCGCCCACTACGGGACGCACGGCTTTCCTGGTGGCAACGCAACTGCGCAGTACATCGCCGAGTCGGACTTGGACGTCTCGCACCGAGGCTGGGCGATCACCGCAGTCGTGACTTCACCGTACGGCAATTCGTCATTCACCGCGGATGCCATCTGTGCGGCTTGGTAGACCTGACTGACTCGACGAGGGATGGTCGCCCATCCCTCGTCGAGAGAGGCTCCCTCGCTCGCGCGGACGCTCGTCCGGCGACACCTCGGATCTGAACACGCACACGCCACCAGGGTCTGCTCTTGTCGAACATCTCTCAGTGGGTTCGTAGCTCTCGTCAGCTCTCGCCTCCGGAACCCTGCTGCACGGCTTCCGGTATCCCTGTCTCGGCATGTCTCGATAGCCTTCTCTCAGTTATAACTACGGGGAGGCAGTCGTCCTGACATCGGAGTGCCCTCTTGGCCACGAAATGGCTGACTCGGACACGTTCTGTTCAATCTGCGGATACGAGCGGGTGTCAGACGAGATCGCGTCTGCCGACCCGGAATCGGACAATCAGCGCTTCGTAGGAGCTTCGTTGTGGTCAACCCTCTGTTACATCGGAGCGATCGTGACGCTGCTTCTCGGCGTAGTGGCCCTCATTGAGTTCTCGAGTATCCCCAGGATCGGAGGCGTCGATCGCCAGGAGTGGATCGGAATTCTCACGATCATCGGAATCACCTTCTTCATAATCACCGTTCTATGCTCTCTGGGCTACTTGCTCGACATGGTCCTTGTCTTGGTAGAGAGGCGCGGGCCAGCGGCAGATATCCCAGACTCCGGCGCCCTCTGACACCTTGGCACCATGGTCTTCCCGCTCGGACCTGGCATCGTGATGCCAGCGGGGGCACTTCTACTCCACCAGCAACCGGCCGTACTAGCGCCGCATCCGGTCACGGACGATCAGAACCAATCGTGGGCATGGCCTCCAGCCTTGGTCCGTGCAAGAGCGCTGCAGAATTCGCAGATCGATCACCAGGTGGCCCCGATCGTGGCTTTTTGAGCGCACTCTGTCGATTGAGGTTTATTAGCCGATCCCGCAGGGGCAGTACCTATCGTCATGAAGCGAGGGATCCTTGTTAGCGGCGGCGCGGGCTACGTGGGCTCGCACGTGGTACGGCGGCTCGTTGAGGCGGGCCGCACCGTCGTCGTGGTTGACAACCTCGAGTCCGGTCACCCCGATGCCGTCCAGGGTGCTGCCCTCAGCATCGGGGACATCAGGGACTCGTCGCTGCTCGACAAGGTGATCGCAGAGTATGACGTCGAAAGTGCACTGCACTTCGCCGGCTACAAGAATCCAGGCGACTCGGTGCTGGCCCCGGCGCAGTACTTCGACACGAATGTCAACGGCAGCCTGGTGCTCCTGAACGCGCTCGAACGTGGCGGCGTCGAGCGCGTTGTCTTCTCGTCGTCGTGCGCGATCTACGGGACGCCGAAGAGCCTCCCCATCAGCGAATCGGCTCCGTTGCGTCCAGACAGCCCGTACGGAGAGAGCAAGAAGATCGTCGAGCAGATGTTGGGCTGGTTCGATACCTGTACCGGCACGCGGTCGGTGAGCTTGCGGTACTTCAATGCTGCGGGTGCAGCGCTCGACGGGTCAACTGGAGAGGATTGGTCGCAGACCGCGAACCTCATCCCGGTCGCCATGAAGGCTGCGTTGGGCGCAGGCTCGCCAGTCCGCATCTTCGGCAACGACTATCCGACGCGCGACGGGACCGCCGTTCGCGACTACGTCCACGTGCTCGACCTCGTGGACGCGCACGTGGGTGCGCTTAAGTACCTGGAGGCTGGTGGCTCCACCACCGCCCTGAACCTTGGAACCGGGCGGCCGGCATCGGTCCTCGAGGTGCTCGATGAGATTGGCCGAGTCGGAGGCCGGCGGCCGCCAGTCGAGTGGGCCGACCGACGCAGAGGCGACCCGGCCGTCGTCTATGCAGACAGCTCGCTCGCAGCCAAGACGCTGGGATGGAAGGCCCGCTTTGGCATGGAGGAGATCATCCAAAGTGCGTGGCGATGGCACTCGGCCAACCCGCACGGCTACGACCGCTACGCACTGGCGCACCAGTACGCATGACGCGCGCAGAACGTCGATCGCCCGACGCACTCACGTAAACGCACGACGTGCACAGGTGGCACCGTCGCCTGGCTCGACGCTCGGCAGTCCCCTACGGGTGGCGCCCGGTTGCCTTTCCCTGGTCGACGCCCGATCGGCGGATGACCTCCTTGAACAAGGTCTCGAATGCCAGCACCATCGCCGTCGAGCTGAATCGACGCGCCGCCACTCGTGCGACGAGAGCGCGATCGAGCGTGAGCGCCGACCGCACCGCGGGCGCCAAGTCCGACCCGGCGGGAACCGTGAACCCCGTCACGCCTTCTTCGACGATCTCAGGGACAGCCCCGATGCCGAACGCGGCTACAGGTGTGCCGCAGAGCATTGCTTCGGGCATCACCATCCCGAACGGCTCGTGCGCCGTGATCGGGTACAGGAGTGCCATCGCGCCGCCCAGGAACTGGTCCCGCTCACGCCCGTAGACGGGCCCGACGAAGCGGACCGCCTCCCCGTCCACCAAGGGGGCGACCTCGGCGGCGAACACGTCGTTCGCCCAGCCGGCCAGGCGGATGGGGAGCCCAAGGCGGCGCGCCGTCTCGATGGCGGCAACAGCCCCCTTGCCAGGGGTGAACCGACCGAGGAAGGCAACGTAGTCGTCGGGCTCGGCGGAGAACCTGAACGCATCGGTCGGGATGCCGTTCGGGATCACAACCGGCGGTTGGACATCGGGGTACTCGCTCCACTGGTAGGCAGACAGCGCCGTGATGGCGGCGGTGGGATAGAGGCGAGCGAGCGCGGCCGACTCCAGCGTGGGCATGACGTGCAGCGTGTGCACCATGGGGACCCTCGCGAGAGCGGCGAGCGGGAGCCCGTAGAGGTAGCCGTGCGAGTGGACGACGTCGAAGTCGTCGGCCCGCTCCAGGGCGCGTGCGATGTTCACCCACTCGGCCACCCGCCACTCCTCGGGTACGTCGGGGTGCCCGTACGGTCCGGGAAGGGTGCACACGAGGTCGCCGGGCGACTCGGAGCCAGCGACCCCGAACACGGTCACCGAGTGGCCGAGGTCCACCAGGCCCTGCGACAGGGTCCACACCAACTGCTCGATGCTGCCGCTCCCCTCGCGCTTGACCGCAGTGGCGACGGATGCGACTTCGGCGATTCGCATGCTCATTCCTCGTGCTTGCTTGGTGGCACGTCCGCGAAGCTCGCGAGGATCAGACCCTCTTCGCGCAGCAGATCGGGGACGGCCGGATTGCAGAGCGTGGCCAGCTCGGCCTCGCGCTCGAGCAGATAGACCGACGTGAAGTCCGGCGAGGCGTAGCCGGGGTGACACGAGACCTCGGTCCAGGCGTCCGTGGTCTCGTGCCGCAGGATCTTGTGGAGGGCGCCGAGGCTGACGTGTTCGAGCTCGGTCTTCTGCCACTCCCACTGGGCGTAGAACCCACCGACGAAGGTGACCCGATCGTCGCCTCGGACGGGGATCCCCAGATCGGCGACCTCCTCGGTCATGATCGCGAAGGCGCGGGGATCGAGGTGCGCATGCTTGTGGGAGTCGACGTGGGTGGGCCAGCGGCCCATCAGGGAATGGAAGCTGGCGAGCTGGCTCCGAATCTCGCCTCGCACCGCGTCGGCGTCCCCGAGGTCGAACCCGCGCTCGTCCTCGCCCCAGACGTCCCAGTGCAGGCCGACGGCGAGAGCGGGGTTCTCGCCAGCAAGGCCACAGGCCTCGTCGACCGCCCGTCCCGTCACCATGAGACTTGTGCTCGTGACGACCCCCGTCCGGTGACCCTCGACGACACCCCGATTGATTCCCGTCGACGCACCGAAGTCATCGGCGTTGAACACCACGTATCGCCGCGCCACCTGAGCAATGGGTTCCCCACGATCGCCGCTCATGGCGCCGGATCCCTGAGCTCGAAGAGCTGGTACCTGTCATTGTCCTCGACGCCGCGGGCGTGCGTGAAGAGATAGTCCGCCAGCCCCTCATAGGCGTCGAGCCACCAGAAGGCCGAGTCGGTGACAACCAGATAGCGCGCACCTTCGGTGCGGCGCACCTCTAGCTCTTCGATCACGCGCTGCCCGTTGGCAGACAGTCCCGCGTAGCGACCGTCGTCACTCGGTATCGGCACTGCTGCCCACGGGCGTTCGCCAGGCAGCGCCCACTCGTCTTGGTCCATGAGCGCGACCACCGAGCCTGCCGGTATCAAGCTGTCGAGCTCGGCGAGTGAGCGCTGCAGCCGCCTGGTCCAGCTGCGAGCCTCCCAGGTCTCCCACCCGCAGGCCATCCCATGCTCCTCGCACAGGTTCCGAAGCAGAGACGACGCCCGCTCGTAGTGCTCGTTGGTGATCCGGATGCGCTCGTCGAGCGGCGCGGACGAGTGCACGCTGGCGGCGTGGCGCCGGTACTGGCTCAAGGGCTCGTCGACTTTCCCCACGAGCCCGTGGAACGGCGCGAGGATGGCGAGGTACTGGTCGGCGGCCAGTCGAAACTGATCGACGGGCCCCGGCAGGACCTGCTCGAGGAAGTCTCGGCGCCAGGCGTTGCCCGAGGTGGGCGGGTACGCGGCACCCTCGGGACCGAGACGGCACAGCTGTTCGGCGAGGTCGCCCGACGGGAGGGCTTCTGTCGGGCGGAAGCTCCCGATCGATCGCCCGCGGTCGTCGATCTCGGGCATCGGCCAGTGGAGCTTGACCACGTCGGTGTCGATCGAGGCGTCCCGGATCGCCTTCGCAGCGTGAGAGAGCAGCACGTCGTCGGCGTCCAAGAACACGACCATCCGACCTGACGTGCGCGCGAAGCCGGTAGCGAGCGCGGCCAGCTGCCCGCGATTCTCGGTGCGGACGCTGACGATCGACCCGCTCCAGCGGCTCATCAGAGTGGGCGTCGCGTCCGTTGAGCCATCGTCGACGACCACGACCTCGGTGCTGGCGTCAACCTGACCCAGCGCGCTCTCGACGGCGGTCGCGAGGTAGTCGGCATAGTTGTACGTGCCGATGACGATGCTGACGTCGACCGGCATCTCAGCGGTTGGATCCCACTCGCGGCCCGCGCTCGTACAGCGCAAGGTACGCGTCGGCCGTGTGCTCGATGCCAAAGCGCCGGCGAACATGCTCGGCTACCGCCCGTCGGTCAAGGCTGACCGCCCAGGTGATCCGCTCCACCATCGCCTCGGGCTCGGCCGAGTACCCGGTCACGCCTTCGTCGATGATCTCGGACAGCGCACCACGACCTGATGAGACGACCGGGGTGCCGCACGCCATCGACTCGATGGCCACCATGCCGAACCCCTCTTCGACCCGAGACGGCATGAGTGTGCACACCGACGCGGCGAGCAGCGCGCACTTGTCGTCGTGTCCGAGCGAGCCCACGTAGTGAACGGTCCCGCCGAGCATTGGCCTGACGCGCTCGGCGAAGAACTCGTCATCGATGATCGGCCCAGCGAGGGTGAGAGGCCTCTCGGCCTCCAGGGCGACGCGGATCGCGATGTCCGGCCCCTTGGCAGACTCGATCCGTCCGAGGAACGCCAATCCGTCCCCTGGCCGTTCGGCCACCGGAAAGGCGTCAGTCGAGATGCCGTTTGGCACCGTATCGAGGTTGCGTCCCCCCGCCGCGCGGAGCTGGTCCGCGGCTCTCTGACTCACCGTCGACAGCCACAGGCCGGGATTCCGGTTGACGAACCCCAAGAGGTCGGGGGTGACCTCGTTGTGATGGGTGTGCAGCAGGCGCGGGCCAAGTCCGGGAATGCCAGAGAGGGCGAACGCCGACGTGCCGAGGTGGCTGTGCACCACGTCGAACTCGTCGGCCAGCGCGAGCGTCCGCAGGAGCGCCTCTTGCTCAAGGTAGGTGTACTCCGCGATTCCCCCTGACGCCATCGCGTCGACGGCGTTGACGGGCACTGCGGCCTCGAGTCTCGCTGCGGTCTGGGAGTCCCCGCTCGCAACGAGCGCGACCGATGCGCCCTGACGGACCTGTTCGTCGACGAGGCCGGCCAGCAGCGTCTCGATGCCGCCCGGTGAGTCGCGGGCCACGGGGAACCAGAGCGGCGCGACGTGGAGGATCTTCACGGGGTCGCACCGACTGCGGCCAGGAGATCTGACAGCACGGTCGTCGCCTCGAAGCACTCACGAGCGATCTCGCTCGCTCGTGCGGCGTGGAGCTCGGGGTTGGACCTGATCGCTTCGAGGGCGGCGGCAGCCTCATCGACAGTGGCGAAGCCGAAGAGGCCCGTCCCGCTCGGGAGCACGTTCGAAAAGCCGGTCTCCTGAGTGACGACCGGGAGCCCGGCGGCCAGATAGCAGGCGCTGCGGTCGCTGAACCAGCCGCTCCGAAGCCGCACATTCTGCTCCTTCGCCACGGTGAACTCCCCCCGCGATGCACGAAGGAACTGCCGGTACCGGTCTGGGTCGCCCGACAGCTGCAGGGCGTCGACAGTGCCCCAGCCGGCACGAACGAGCAGCTCGATGTCATCGGGCCCCGCGCCCGACAAGGCGAGCACGAACGGAGCGGGGATGCGCGATGGCAGATCCAGCACCTTCTCGAACTCCACGTGCTTGCTCCATGTGAAGGTCTCGCCCTGCCAGGTCACGTCCTTGCCGGTCTGGCGCCAGCTGGCGATCGTCGTGAATGCCGCGTCAGGCGCGACGGGCTCGGTGCGAGCCCACCAGTCCACTACCACCGGCTGGCGGGTGGGGATGTAGCGGTACTCACCGAGCGGCACACTGCAGTCGGACGCGCCAAAATTCTCCCCGAAGGTTGCGATGTGGGTGTGGGCGTCGAACTGACCGATCGTGAACGGGACACCTTGGGCAATCTCGATCTCGGGCAGCACCGGGTCCGTCTCGAGGTACACGCGGATCGGCACCTGCAGGTGCTCCTCGCGCAGGACGGTCGCCCCGGTCACGTTGACGAGGACATCCGCCGAGGCCAGAACGTCAGCTAGTTCGCGCTCCGAGCCCCCGTGGACCGCGCCATCCTCGGCCGCGCAACGGTAGAACCAGTCCTCGTCCATGCCGCACCGACCCAGCGCGGCCTTCATGTAGCGCAGGGTGTAGGACGGGTCCGCGGTCACGACGTTCGACAGCGGGTCATAGGGCCACTCACCGGTGTCTTCGATGTACGTCACGTCGAGTCCGAGACGTCGGAAGCCCTCCAGGTAGTGCAGCACCTGCCACGTCACCCCAGCGAAGGGTGACTGGCCCAGCACGCCGCAGACGACGACACGCGTGCTCGGCGCGCTGTCATCGGCACTCAATGGACACCATGGCCGATTGCCCCGAGCGTGACCGGGTCCGCAAGCGCGACGCTCCGAGCGCAAGTCTCGCGAGACGCCGCCAAGCGTGAACGAGCCATCGTCCCTGCCTGGGAGAGCGCGGTTGTTTGCACGCCTAGTGACTACCAGAAATACCCGGTTTCGCCCGAAGTATTCAGGTTTATTTCCGACGCTTTTGTGGGCAGAGAAGGTCGGTGAGCCGCGACTACCCTCAGCGGCCGAGCTCGCTCGCACCTGTGGTCGCGGACGGCAAGCAGTTCGCGGTTTCCGGCGAGCAGTTCGCCTTCCGCGGAGTGACCTACGGCACCTTCAAGCCCCGTGAAGACGGCACCGCCTTCCCCGAGCACGACAAGATGAAGCGAGACCTTGTCGACATGGCGACAGCGGGCTTCACGGTCGTGCGGACCTACACGCCGCCCCCCGAGGACCTGCTCGAGCTGGCCGGCGAGCAAGGCCTGCGGGTGCTCGCCGGGATCTTCTACCCTGACTGGCGCTACCTCCACGGGTCATCCCGTGCGACGCAGCGTCAGGTGCTCCGCGACGCACGCGATGAGGTCTGCCGGGAAGCGACACGCCTGGCTGGCGATTACAGGGTCCTCGGCATCTCGGTAGGCAACGAGCTCCCCGCCGACGTGATCCGATGGGTCGGCACCGACCGTGCAACATCGTGGATCGACTCGCTCGCGCGCGAGGTAAAGGCGTGCGACCCGGGGCGCCTGGTCACGTACGCCAACTACCCGACCGCGGAGTACCTCACGCCCCGCGAGCTGGACTTCCTCACGTTCAATGTCTTCCTGGAGCGTCAAGACGCATTCCGCAGATACCTCACCCGGCTCCAGAACCTGGCAGCTGACAGGCCCTTGATCCTCGGAGAGGTTGGGATCGACGCGGGACCGAGTGCCGAAGGAGAGGCGCGTCAGGCCGCTGCGCTCGACTGGCAGCTCGCCACGGCGATCGAACGGGGCGTGGCCGGCACCTGCGTCTTTTCGTGGACCGACCAGTGGTGGGTGGGCGGCGCAGAGGTGACCGGGTGGCACTTCGGTCTGACGCGAGCGGACCGGTCGGCCAAGCCAGCCCTCGAGGTCGCCAGCAGCTGGAACCGCCGGACCGTGCGCGACCTGAACTTCGAGTGGCCAACCATGAGCGTGGTCATCTGCGCCTACAACGCGGCTGCCACCCTCGACGAGTGCCTCCGACACACGTGTGCGCTCGAGTACCCGGGCCTCGAGGTCATCGTCGTCGACGACGGCTCGACGGACGAGACGGGGGCCATTGCCGCGCGCTACGAGCGCGCGCGCCTGGTATCCGTGCCGCACGCTGGGCTCTCGGTTGCAAGGAACGCCGGCTGGGTGGCGGCTGCCGGCGAGCTCGTGGTCTACCTGGACAGCGACGCGTACCCGTCCCCGGAGTGGCCGTGGTACCTCGCGCTTGCGTTCGATGACCCACGTGTCGGTGCTGGGGGTGGCCCCAACGTGCCTCCGGTCGGCGACGCGCTGGGTGCAGCGCAGGTCGCACAGGCTCCGGGCGGTCCCGTCCACGTGCTGATCACCGACGATCGGGCTGAGCACGTGCCCGGCTGCAACATGGCCTTCTGGCGCGATGTGCTTCACAGCATTGGTGGCTTCGACCCGGTGTACACGGCTGCGGGAGACGACGTGGACGCATGCTGGAAGGTGCTCGACGCAGGCTGGGAGATCGGCTTTCATCCCGCGGCCCTTGTCTGGCACCACCGACGCGAGGGCCTCCGTCCCTACCTGCGCCAGCAACGCGGCTACGGCCGCAGCGAGGCACTGGTGGAGGAACGGCATCCTGACCGGTTCAACAGCGCTGGCTCGGCGCGCTGGCGCGGGAGGATCTACAACCTCGCGCTCCCTGCGCTCACGCGACCGCGCATCTACCGCGGTCCGTTCGGGGCGGCGCCGTTCCAGTCCGTCTATCAAGCAGGCGGCTATGCGCTCGACTACGCGCACCAGATCGGCGTACCAGTGGCACTCGGGGTGCTGGCCCTGGCCGCCCTCGGCGTCGTGGTCCCGGTGCTCTTGGTGACTGGCGCCATCGCCCTCGCCTACCTCGTCGCCCTTGGCTGGGTCGATGCCGCGAGGGCGCGCCCGCCCGTGCACGGGCTCCTCGCTGTGTGTCGATTCCGCCTCGGCGTCGCGGTGATGACCCTGCTCCAGCCGGTGGCGCGAACCTGGGGTCGATCGTGGGCACGTCGGTCGAGCGAGGATGGCACCGCCCTGGACGTGGCGAGTCCGCCCGTGCGGCGTGTGCGAGGCGGACTCGAGGCGCTGACCGCAGAGGACCGGACCACGTTCATGACCCGCGTCGTCGCGGCAATCAGGCGACAGGGTGTCCGCGTGGTCCCTGGGTCCGGTTGGGACGACGCCGATGCCCACCTGCTCTTGTCGTGGGCCGTCGAAGGGGTCCTCGTGTCGAGCTCGTATCCGGAAGGCACCATCCAGCTGGCGGTGCGAGTCCGGTTGAGGGCTCGTCGCCTTGCCGCTGCTGCGGGAGCCGCGGCCCTGCTGGCCGTCCTGTCTCCGTGGGCGGCAGCGGTCGCTGGCGTGCTCGTCGTCGTCGCCCTTGCGAAGGGTGTCTGGCGGCGCCGCTCGATCGTGGGGCAATTGGCTGGCGGGAGCGGTCCATACTCGCGGGCGTGACGACGGCGAGCCGGACGAGCGCGCCCGGTGACCAGGCGGGCGAGAACGGGCTCTCCCGCACCTGGCGGGTGTTCATCGCAGCGCGCCCACGCTGGGGCTCCTGGGCGCTCGTCTTCGGGCTGACGCTCGCCAGTTCCGCCGTCGCCCTGGCAACGCCATGGCCGATGAAGGTCTTTGTCGACCAGGTGGCTGGCCATACGCCCGTGACCGGCATGCTCGCCAGCCTGCCCGGCACCGCGAGCCGCGCCGGCCTGCTGGTGTGGGTCGTCGTGGCAGAAGTGGTGGTCTTCTCCTTCGCCGGTTTGCTCGACGTCGTGCTCACCAACCTGTGGGTCACCGTCGGCCAGGGTATGGTCTACCGCTTCTCGAGCACGATCTTCTCCCGCGTGCAGCGGCGGTCCCTCGCCGCCCACCAGCGAGGCGGCGCCGGCGATGCGCTGGCACGGGTGACCGGCGACAGCTGGGTGGTCCACACCATCTTGGACGGGCTCGTGTTCGCACCTCTCAACGCCGTCATCCTCACGGTCGGGATGCTGTCGCTGATGTTCTCGCTCGACGCACCTCTCACCTTGGTCGGACTCGCCGCGTTGCCGCTGGTAGGCGGGCTTGCGTTCGTGCTCAGCCGTCCCATCCAGGCAGCCGGCCGCAGGCGGCGGATCGTCGAGAGCTCCATGCAGTCGCACGTCCACCAGACCCTTACCGGCGTGGCGGTCGTGCAGGCATACGGGATGGAGTCGCGGCAACGGCGGAGGTTCGCCGAGCTGGCGACCGAGGACATCACCGCCCAGAAGCGGGCGCTCCTGGCCCAGGAGCTCAATGGCCTCGGGCGCGGTCTCGCAACCGCGCTCGTCGCCGGCGCAGTCCTGTGGATCGGCGCCAATGAAGTCCTCGACCATCGCATCACGACCGGCACCCTGCTCGTGTTCGTGGCGTACCTGGGATCGCTGCACGAGCAGTTCACCACCCTGAGCGGCATCCCGTCGCTCCTCCAGGGCGCCCGGGCGAGCGTCGACCGGGTCCTCGAGGTGCTGGACGCCGAGCCCGAGGTGCTCGACCGTCCAGGTGCTGCCGCGGTCGGTCGGCTCGCCGGCCGTGTGGCGTTCGACCACGTG
>Ga0208219_1000068_pt1 | contig 46619 bp, 49 predicted proteins | sample NGESurshal072012_7_FD_184469 | JGI IMG/M metagenome (GOLD analysis project Ga0208219, IMG submission 184469) | Arctic peat soil microbial communities from Barrow, Alaska - NGEE Surface sample 53-2 shallow-072012 (SPAdes) | ecosystem: Environmental > Terrestrial > Soil > Wetlands > Peat ... | reverse complement strand
AGGCCCGATAGTTGCACTATCGGGCCGACTGAGGACGCGGCAGCGCGCCGCCGAGTGTGGCCGGGCGACACATCGTTCATTGTGTGAGAGCCTCTAAGCCTTTAAGCGACGAGGACGACGCTGCAGTTGGCTTCGCGCTGAACCGCGGCGTCGACGTCTTCGCCAAAGAGGGCTCCGAGGAGTCGGTGGTGATGCTCGCCCAGAACGATCGTCGAGGCGCCGTTGGCGCGGGCGGCGTCGAGAATTTCGCGGGCGGGATCGCCCATGCGCCAGATGATCTCGGGTTCAAGCCCGGCGCCCGCGGCTCGCTTTGCAGCTTGTTCGACTGTCGGCTGTAAGGCGGGAGGCGCCTTGTCTTCCGCGACGTCGCGCGCAAGCGCCAGCTCGTCCTGGTCTTGCGGCCCGAGAACCCACGGACCGACCATGCTCGGGGCAAGGGGATCGACTGGCAGAGGTGCGACCACGACGACGATCAGGCGGCCCCCCGCCGCCTTCACATCACTGATCGCGCGATCGAGCGCTCGGCTCGAAGTGTCGCTTCCATCGAAGCCGACGACGGTCGTTGCAGCCATGGTCGAGAAGCATTGCAGAACGACCGGAGCTATGAGTGCTCGAGTGGCAGCTCGGCGTGGCGCGACCACTCGTGCCACGAGCCGGCGTAGTTGCGCGCGTCGTAGCCGGCGCTCCGCAGCGCAAGCGTGGCGAGTGCAGAGCGCGAGCCGGAGTGGCAGTACGCCACCACCTCGGCGCCTGCGGGCGCGCCGACGAGCTCGCGGATCCGTTCCGGCGACTCCGGCCGGCCCGGGCCGGCGAAGAGTGTCGAGACCTCGACGTTCCTCGCGCCCGGAATGTGCCCCTGGCGCGGGTCGCACGCGCTGCCGCCGCGGCCGGTGTACTCGTCGTCGCGACGGACGTCGAGGATGGTCAGCGACGCGTCGTCCAGTCGTCCTGCCAGCTCGTCGCGTGTCGGCAACGCGTGCAGGTTCGGCGTGAGGTCGGCCTCACGAACCGGCGCGAGCTCGAAAGGCCCGGTCTCGAGCTCTCCCTCCCACGCCGCCATCCCGCCGAGCAGGATGGACACTCGCGTGTGGCCCGCGAGCTCCGCGAGCTGCGCGGACGGCATCGCGCCGACGCCGTCGCCGCGGTCGACGAGCACGAGCCGCTCACGCCCCGTGATGCCGTGCCGCCGGAGGCGGAGCACGATCTCTTGCGCCAGCTCCTGCAGCGATTCCGCGTCGGCCGACGGCGAGGGCGATCCGAGCACGAGCGGCCGCGAGCCGGGGATGTGCCCGCGCGTGTGCGCGTTCGGGCCGCGTACGTCGCCGACGACGAGGTCATCATCGCCGAGATGCGACGCGAGCCAGCGCACGTCGACGACGGACGGAAACTCAGAGACCTGCGACGACATGTGCCTCCTCGGCGACGGCTGGTCGGTCGAGCAGCCGCACGAGCCACTCGCTGAGCGCAGGATATGGGTCGAGCTCGATTCCCATCGCGTCGCGCGCACGCAAGACCCACGGGATGTACGCGATGTCGGCGAGACCGTATTCGGCTCCGCCGAGCCACGGCCGCTCCTCGAGGGCGGCGTCGAGCAGGTCGAGCTGCTCGGCGAAGAGCGCGTCTGCGCCGTCGGCGCCCCGACGCAGGGCGTAGTACGGCCCCGTGAACGCGTCGTGCCGAAAGATGCGCAGCCGCGCGAGTGCGCGGTCGGCCGGATCGGCGGGAAGCAGCGGCGGCTCCGGGTAGCGCTCTTCGAGGTACTCCATGATTACCGCCGACTCGGGCAGCGTCCACGCATCTTCCTCAACGACGGGAACGCGCCCCGTCGCGTTCTTCTCGTAGATCCACGCAGAGCGGTCGTTGAGGTCGATCTCGATCGTCTCGAACTCGATGCGCTTCTCGGCGATCACGATGCGCACGCGTGCGCAGTACGGGCAGCGGGCGGCGTCGTAGAGCGTGAGCATCAGGACCCGAATCCGAGCACGTCGGCGATCTGCTCGTACAGCTCCTGCGCCGGCGGAAGCCCGGCGGGTGTCGCGGCCGTGCGCGCAACCTCGCGCACGCGCTTCGGGTCGGCGCCGGTCAACCGCGCGACCACGGTCGGGTTGGAGCCGAGCGCGATAACGTCGCCCGGCGGCAGTTCGCCGTAGAACTCCGGCACGGAGAGGTACTCGTCCATGTCCGCGCCGCGATCGAAGAGGTTGTAGCGGACGACCGCGCCGCGCTCGACGCCGAGCGCGACGACGACGCTCTCGCTCGTGTATGACAACTCCTTCGCGAGGGCCTTGAGCTGCTCCGGCTCGCGATCGGTCAGGTCGCTGCGGACGGCCACCCATCCGTTCGCGACCCCGCCGACGTCCACGCTCTCGGAGTGACCGAGCCGCGGCAGCATCTTCTGCACCGCGCGCTCGACAGCGCCCGCGTCGTCAGTCTGCACGTGCGCGATACCGAACGTCGGGCCTTCTGGTTCAACCGAGAGCCGCTGCTGAAGGGCGTCGACCGGCACGGCCAGTGTCAGCTCGGACGTCTGGAACCCCCAGCGCTCGTACACGGCGCGCGCGTGAGCGTTCGAGGCGAGCACGTCGAGCTCGAGCACGTCGGCGCCCCGCTCTTTCAGCCGCGCCGCCGCCTCCCGCGTGAGCTCGCGGGCAAGTCCGGTGCCGCGTGCCTGCGGGCGCACGTAGAGCATCTCGAGGAACCCGAGCCGCGTGCCCTTCATGAGCGCGACGGCGAGGCCGACGTCGTCCGCGAGCAGCACGGTCTCGTCGCGCACGGCCCCGGCGAGCCACTCGAGATCCTGCTCGAGGTCGTCGTCGTACCACGACGGCTCCGGGATCTCGTCCTCGAACGCACGCCAGAGCTCGCGGACGAGGGGCAGGTCGTCGGCAGTTGCTGGACGGATCACGGCACGCGTTTCGACAACAGGAGGTAGTGCGCGGAGAGGTTCTCGAAGGGATGGAAGCGTACGCGCGCCGCATCGATGTCCAGTGGGGCAACCGCCTTCCGCAAGGCCAGGTCGCCGGCCGGCCAAGCGTTCGGCCGCGCGAGATGGCGGGCGAGGAACCACTCCGCCGTCCATTCGCCGATGCCGCGCTGTGCGACGAGCCGTGCGCGGACCTCGTCGTCCGCGAGCTCAACGAGCGCGTCCAGATCGAGCTCCGAGCGGGCGAGTGCCACGACGTACTCCGCTTTCCGCCGTGAGAAGCCGACAGCGACGAGCTCCTCCTCGCGCGCGCCGGCGAGCCGCTCGCGCGTCGGAAACGCCCATGCTTCGCGGGCGCGGACGCCGAAACGCTCGATCAGCCGGTTGCGGATCGCGAGCGCCGAGTAGAGTGACACCTGCTGCGACGTGATCGCGCCGACGAGCATCTCGAACGGGTCCGGACTGAGCGAGGGCCGGAAGCCGGCGAGACGCGGAACCATGGTGACGAGGATGTCGTCACCCGTCGCCCACGCGTAGAAGCCGTCGAGGTCGAACACGAGACCGAGCACGGCGCGCACCACGGGCTCCGTCTCTCCGTCGAGCGGCTCGACCTCGACGCCGCCCGGTGCTGCTTCGATCCGCACCTCGCGCCCGCCGACGACGCGGTGCAGGCCGCCTTCGTGCCACAGGCTCGCGCGGTCGACGCCGAACGCGCGGAAGCGCTCGGTCGTCAGGTCGAAGTCGAACGGTCCGGACACGGCGAGGAACGCCATGCCCGGACCGTACTGGCCGTTAGCCCGTAGACCCCAACCAGGCGTGTAGCCGGCCGATCACCGTCTGCAGGAAGGTGTCGAGCTTCTGAAGCTTCGGATGAGTCGCCATCCGCTGCTCGACGTTTCCGTCCAGGGTTTGCAGGCGGGTGAGGGCCTTGTTCGCGAAGGCGACGCAGCGCTGCGGAGCGCCGGTCGAGCTCGTTCCACAGTGCTTCACGAACCGCTCCGCGAGCTGGGCGATGCGGGCGTGCTTGCCCGTGATCCCGGTACCGCCGGCCGCGAGGGCGGTCGGGACGGCGGCGAAGGCGAGGGCGACGACTGCGACTACCACGAGTTTCTTCACGCCACCAACCATCTCCCCGCAACGTAAGCAACAGGATCGGCGGACGTAAGACGGACGTAAATCAGCGGCGGACGACTCTCCACACGTGAAAGGCAGGGCCACCGTTGGGCAGCACGCCGTCGCGCGCATCCTCGCCGTACAACGTCTCGAGCTCTGCGAACGGGACCTCGATCGCTCGGTGTGGCGCACGCGCGGCGAGACAGAGAAGCTGCTCCTTCCGCGTCTCGCGCAGGTACGCGATCGCATCGTCGGCGACGTGCACGTACCGCATGCCGCCCGACGCAAGGGCGTCGCTCGATCGCCGGAGCGCGATCAGAGTGCGATACGCGGAGAGGAGCTCCGTATCCCACGACTCCCGGTGGTTCCACGGCATCGTGCGCCGCGCGTCCTCGCCCCACTCCCCCTCGAGCCCGATCTCATCCCCGGCGAAGACCATCGGCACACCGGGCGTCGTCATCTGCATGCCGATGCCGACGACGTGCGTCGCGCGCGACCCCGCGACCGTACGGAAACGTGCCGTGTCGTGGCTGTCGAGCAATGTCCATGAGTTGACGACGACATCCCAGGGAACGCCCGACCGGAAGCTGCGCATGACGCTGACCGCCTCCGGCCCCGAGTACGACGGCGCCGGCGTCTTCGAAAAGACCTCCTCTTCCAGCCTGCCGCCGTGCAGCCACCACCACGTCGGCCGCAGGAAACCTGCGTAGTTCATGACGCCCTGCCATCCACGGCCATCCAGGTCGGGCCGGTAATCGTGACCGTGCTCGCCGACGAGCAGCCGGTCGCCGATGAGATCGCGCGCCCAGGCGGCGACCTCGTGGTTCACGTCGAGCAACCGGTAGCGGCCGACCATGTTGGCGACGTCGATCCGCCACCCGTCGAGGCCTTCGGCCAACCAGCGCTCGAACACGCGAGCCATGCGGCGTCGAAGCTCGGGCGAGCCCCAGTTCAGCGTCGGGAGCGACGGCACGTCGAACCAGCACGCGTAGCCGCCCGGCGGCGACCCGTCGAAGAAGAAGAGATCGCGCTCAGGCGCAGACGGATCCTCTTCGGCTCGCAAGAACCAGTCGTGCGCGGCGCCGCAGTGATTCAGCGTGAGGTCACCGACGACGCGCATCTCGCGGCCGTGCGCAGCGGCGAGGAGCGAGCGAAGCGCAGCATCGCCGCCGAGCAACGGATCGACGCGGTCGAAACTGGACGCGTCGTAGCGATGGGTGCTCCGCGCGGGGAAGAACGGCGTCAGATAGAGCGCGTTCGCGCCCAGGTCGGCGATGTAGTCGAGACGGTGTTCGATGCCGGGGAGATCCCCGCCGTAGAGCTCGTACGGCGTGTCCGGGCCACGCCCTTCCGGAATGGCGTCCCATTCGCGCGGCACGGCCCAGTCCGGGAGCTCGGCGCCGGCGGCCGCTCCTGACGTTGCGAACCTGTCCGGGAAGATCTCGTAGACGACCGACCGGGTATGCCACTCCGGTGCGGGCTGCCCCAGCGCAATCGCGAAGTCATCGGCGCCGGCAACGTCGTGCGCGTGCGTGCCGACTCCGTTGACCCACCGGTAGCCCGCGTTCCCGCCGTCGACGAGCCAGCGGTAGCCGGTGGTGGCGTTTCGCACCGAGAGCTCGGCGCGCCACCAGGTCTCGCCGTGTCCGCCCTCGTCGACGACGGCCTCTGCGGTATGCGGCTCGCCGTCGACGACGTAGCGCAGCCAGACGCGCCCGGCTGCGCCCTCGGGCGTCCGCAAGCGGACGACCGCCGCGCCGCCGGCGTCCTCCGGCCTCTCGAGCACGTACAGCTCGGAGCCGTCGTGGTGCGGCTCCGAGATCACGCTAGAGATGCGACGTCAAGCCCGCGCCGGAGGCGTCCTCGACGTCGCCGGGCGTCTCCGCGTTGTCGTACCAGGAGCGCCAGTACTTCCCGTCGTCGAGCCCCTGCGCGAAACGCGACAGCTTCAACGGGTTGAACGTGTCGCACATGACCGCGAGCTCGTGCGTCTCGTGCAGGCCGATGCTCTTCTCCGCGAGGCCCGGCTGCGGTCCGTGCGGAAGCCCGGACGGATGCAGCGTGATCGACCCGACCTCCACGCCTTTGCGCGAACCGAAGTTGCCGGAGACGTAATAGATCATCTCCTCCGACTGGAGATTCGAATGGTGATACGGGATCGGGATCGCGTTCGGGTCGAAGTCGAGCTTGCGCGGACAGAACGAACAGATGACGAAGTTCTGCCCCTGGAAGGTCTGGTGCGACGGCGGCGGCTGGTGGATGCGGCCGGTGATGGGCTCGAAGTCGTGGATCGAGAACGTCCACGGGTAGAGATACCCGTCCCAGCCGACGACGTCGAACGGGTGGTAGTCGACGACATACGTCTGGTAGCCGCCGCGCACGCGCACCTTCACCGGGAACTCGCCGGTGTCGCGCACCGTGTGCAGCTCGGTCGGAGGATGGATATCGCGGTGGTAGTACGGCGCGCCTTCCATGATCTGCCCGTAGTGGTTCCGATAGCGGCGCGGGATCTCGACGAGCCCGGGCGTCTCGAACACGAGATAGCGCTGCGGGCCTTTCGGGTCGAACCGATAGGTCGTCCCGCGCGGAATGACGATGTAGTCGCCTTCCTTGTACGGGACGTCACCGAAGATCGTCTCCAGCGTCCCCGACCCCTCGTGCACGAAGACGACCTCGTCGCCCTCGCCGTTTCGGAAGAAGTAGTGCATGCGCTGCGTCGGCCGGCAGAGCGAGATCTCGACGTCGTTGTTCCACATCAAGAGGCGGCGCCCGGTGATCTCGTCCCCCTCCGGCTCGGTGTCGAAGGTCTTGAAGTGGCGGTGCGCGTGCTGCTCCGGCACCCACTCCTCGCGCTCGATCGGCTCGAACCCACCGAGCTTCACGACCCGGCACGGCGACTGCAGGTGGTACAGGATCGACTCGTTGCCGGTGAAGCCCTCGAGGCCCATCACCTCCTCGGTGAGGAGGGTGCCGTTGTCGCGAAACTGGATGTGCCGCTTGCGCGGAACGTCACCGAGGCGCTGGTAGAAGGGCATGCCGAGAGGTTACTCCAGCGCCAACGCCGCGAGCCGCCGTCCGACGGCGGGCGCGAACTTGAACCCGTGACCCGAGCAGGCTGAGCCGACGACCACGCGGCCACGGCGGTCGAGCACGAACATCTGGTCGTCCGTCGACGTGTACAAGCACGTGTCCGTCTCCACCGGCTCGGGGTCGACGCCGGGGAACCGCTCGCGCACCCAGGAGGAGATGCGCTCGACGATCGCGGGATCCGGCGCGCCGCCGGAACCCGCTTCGGCGGACGCGCCCGCGTGGTGCGCGCCGGCCTTCAACCCGTGCACCGGGTCGTACAGCGAGTACATCCCGTGCCCTCCGGTCGCGGGGTTCAGGTCGACGATCGACGGCGGCGGCGGGCCGTCGTGGTGGAAGTACGCGACCGTCTCGCGCGTGACGCGAACCGGCACGTCCGGCAGCAGCCGTCCGATCCATGGGCCGGCGGCGACCACGACGACATCCGCATCGAGATCGTCGAGCGAGTCGACCCGGCTCCCGGTTTCCACGCGCGCGCCGGCGACCTCGAGGAAGGCGTGCCGCGCGCGGTCGGCCAGCACGATCCCGGCGTCCGGAGCGAAGAGCGCCGTCCAGCCTTCGGGAAGCACCGCGCCGAGCTCCCGGACTGCGGCCGCGTCGAGGAACCGGTACTCGACCCCGCATTCGTCGAGCGCGGGCGCCGACGTCAGCGCCGCGTCGGCGACGAGCTCGACGAGCCCGTACAGACCGAGCAGCACTTGTCCTGACTGCCGCTCGAGATCGCGCCAGCCGGCGTACGCCTCCTGCGCGTAGCGGATCCAGTACGGCTCGGGATATGCGATGCGGAAGATGCGTGAGCGTCCGTGACTCGACCCATGCGTGTGGTCGAGCTCGAACTGCTCGTGCATCGTGACCTCGGCGCCGCGCTCACTCAACGCCCATGCTGCCGCGCAGCCCATCACCCCTGCGCCGACGACCGCAACCTTCGTCATACGGCGAGAATGTCGCCGGGATAGAGGCGCGTGTTCGCAGCCGCGTGCGCAACGAGCCGCTCCCAGTCGATTCCGGGCGGCATCTCCTCATCGGGTGTCGTCACGATCGGGCCGAGCGAGAGCGCGAAGTCGCGCGCCTTCGCGCCCTCGAGCTCCGGGGCGACCCACTCGATCAACGGCGTGAAGCCGCCGATGCCGCCGTCCGCGTCGACGATCGCCGCGACCCGGCGCACCGGAACGACGTCCGCGGCGCCCATGGGCGCATGGACGACGTCGTCGGCCGCGAGGATCGCGGCAGGGTTCGCGAACACGAAGTCGCCGTCTTCGTCGAAGAGCCGGATCGACGGCGGATGGAGCACGGGCGCGCGGAAGACGACGCCGTCGAGCGGGTACTCGGCGTGCTCGCGCGCGAGCCCGCCGCCGCTGAAGAAGGACTGCAGCGTCTGCGCCGCCAGCTGGATCACGCGGTCGCTGTCGATCCGCCCCGGCCAGCCGCGCTCGAGCGCAAGGTCTGTCGGCGAGAACATGCAGAGCTTCATCACTCAGGCTCAGTGTGTACGACGACATCTGCGATCTGCGGGAGCTTCAACCGAATGCGCTCCTCGATCTCGCTCGCACGCGCGTGCGCGTCGGCGAGTGCCTGGCCGGCACCGAGCCGCAACGTCATGTGGGCGACGAGGCCCTCGTCGGTATCGAGAAAGCGGAGGTCGCGCGGCTCGACTCCGGTCACGTCGCGGACGATCGACCGCACGGTGGCGACGTCGCCGGCCACCTCGGCCGCGCCGGCGGTCTCCGAAAGCGGCTCCAGATGCGTCTGCACCGCTGCGACCTCGGGGACGGCCTCGACGATCGCCCGCTCGACCTCCTCCGCGATCGCGTGCGCCTCCTCGAGCGAGAGGTCGCCCGGCAGCTTGAGGTGCAGAGAGACCTCCGTGCCGCCGCCGACGGAGAGCACGCTCACGTTGTGCACCTCGCGCACGCGCGGAACGGCGAGCGCAGCCGCATGCGCTCGCTCGCGCACCGCCGCTTCTTCGAGCGGCTCGACGTGGACGACGACGTCCGACCCCGGCAACGCACCCTCCACCGCGCGCTCGACCGCGTCCGCCGCAGCGTGCCCCTGGCCGACGGCGGCGTCGGCCGAGACGCCGATGACGACGTCGGCGAAATGGCGGCCGGCGGCCTGGCGCATCCTGAGGCGGCGAAGGTCGACCTCCGGGAGCGCAACGATCGCCCGTCTCGCGGCCTCCTCGTCGGCGAGTGGCGCGATGTCCATGAGGACGTCGACGTTGCGCCGCATGAGCCGGACGGCGGCGATGAGCACGAGCACGGCGACGAACAGCGCCGCGACCGAGTCGGCGTTGCCGTAGCCGTCACGGACGAGCAGCAACCCGATCAGCACGGCGACGGAGCCGGCGAGATCGCTGCCGAAGTGGAGCGCGTTCGACGCGATCGCGGCGCTGGCGTAGCGACGCGCGACGCGCGCCGACGTGAGGGTGCGGGCGACGTCGATGGCGATGACGAAGCCGATGACGACGAGCGCGTACCACTTCGCCTCGACCGGAGCGTGCGCGCCACCGGTCAGGCGCACGATCGCGCGCCACATGATCACAGCACTCGCGAGCACGAGGATGGCCCCCTCGCCGAGGGCCGCCAGGTGCTCCGCCTTGCCGTGGCCGTACTGGTGGCCGGGATCCGCCGGCCGGCCCGCGACGCCGACGGCGAAGAACGTCAGGAGCGCCGCGACGAGGTCGGTTCCGGAGTGCGCCGCCTCGGATAGGAGCCCGAGGCTGTGCGTCAACAAGCCGGTCGTCAGCTTCAGCGCGATGAGCGCGACGGCCGCGAACACCGAGAGCAGCGCCGTGCGTCGCTGCGCAGTCATGGCGCGAAGAGTACGGAGCGCGCGGGCTAGAGGTTGCCGCGGAGCGCTTGCTCGCGCTCGATGGCCTCGAAGAGGGCCTTGAAGTTGCCTTCGCCGAAGCTCGTCGCGCCGTGGCGCTCGATCACCTCGAAGAAGAGCGTCGGCCGGTCCTGCGCCGTCTTCGTGAAAATCTGGAGCAGGTACCCGTCGTCGTCGCGGTCGGCGAGGATCTTGTGGCGGTGCAAGTCGTCGTAATCCTCGTCGATCTCGCCGACGCGCCCGACCACCTCGTCGTAATAGGAGTCGGGGGTGTCGAGGAAGATCATCCCGTGCTCCTTCAGAGTCTCGACCGTGCGGACGATGTCGGTCGTTGCGAGCGCGATGTGCTGCGCGCCGGCGCCGCCGTAGAACTCGATGTACTCCTCGATCTGGCTCTTGCGCTTGCCCTCAGCCGGTTCGTTGATCGGGAACTTGATCTTCCCCTCGCCGTCCGACATCACCTTCGACATGAGCGCCGAGTACTCGGTCTGGATCTGGTCGTCCCCGAAGTGGAGGATGTTCGTCATCCCGAACACGGTCTCGTAGAACTCGACCCAATGGTCCATCTTCCCGAGCTCGACGTTGCCGACGACGTGGTCGATGTTCGTCAGGCCGAGGCCCGCACCGCGGTTGCCGTTGCTCGACACCGACACGAAGCCCGGCTTGAACGGGCCGGCATAGTCGGCGCGATTCACGAACGTGTGGATCGTGTCGCCGTACGTCGCGATCGCAGCCGTCTCGAGCGTTCCGAAGTCGTCTTCGACGCTGTTCGGTTCCGCGACGCTGCGCGCGCCGCGCTGCACCGCTTGGCGGTAGGCCTCCGTCGCGTCCGGGACCGTCAGCGCGATGTCGCGCACGCCGTCCCCGTGCTTCGCCTGATGCCGCGTGATCTCGTGCTCCTCGCGCAGCGGCGAGGTGAGGACGATGCGGATATCCCCCTGCTCGAGCACGTACGACGCCCGGTCGCGCACACCGGTCTCCGGGCCTGCGTATGCCGTGCGCGTGAACCCGAGCGCGTGCTCGTAGAAGAACGCGGACTGCTTCGCGTTCCCCACCCACAGCTCGAGGTAGTCCCACCCGAGCATCGGCATGAAATCTTCGGTCATGACCGGATTATGGCTCGCCCGGAGGCGCGACCGCCGGCCGGTGCCAAAACCGTTCCAGCGCGATCCCGGCGAAGATCAGCACGCCGCCCGCGATCTCGAGTGGATGGAGGGTCTCCGACAGCAGAACGAGCGCGAAGAACACCGCGAAGAAGGGCTGGAGGTTCCCGAACAGCGAGGCGCGCGACGGGCCGACGCGGTCGATGGCGGTGAACCAGAGGATGTTCGTGAGGAAGAGCGGGCCGATGACGGCGTAGCCGAATCCGAGCCAGACCTTCCAGCCGAAGTGGAACTGCTGGTGCGCCACCTGCGGGATGCTGACAAGCGCAAGCGGGAGCCATCCGGCCGCAAGCACGATCGCGCTGATCCGGAACGGTGAGTAGCGCCGCATCATCGGAGCGATCGCAACCGTGTAACAGCTCCACGTGAACGTGAGCCCGATGGCAAGCAGGTCGCCGCCGAGACCGGCGGAAAGGTTCCCGCCGCTCGCCGCCGCGATGAGCACGATGCCTCCGAGCGTCGTGATGGCTCCGAGCCAGAACGCGTTCGACAGGATCTCGAGCCGCAGCGTCAGCGTGATCAGCCCGATGAAGACGGGCGTCGCGCCGAGCAGGAGCGCCACCGTCGAGGCCTGCGAGAGCTTCAACGCGTAGACGAAGCACAGCTGGTTGAGGAAGAGCGCCAGCGCCGCGATGCCGACCAGCCGGAAGTCCTTCCTGGCGATCCGAAACGACCGCTCCCGCCGGTACGTGAAGATCCAGAAGAGCGCCGTCGCGGCGCCGTACCGGATCGTCCCGTACGCGAGCGGATGCCACCCGTGCGTCAGGACGTAGCGCGTGACGGTGACGTTCAGCGCCCACAGGAGCACCGTCCCGAGGAGCATGAGGTCCACCGGGGCGACTCGGCGCATGATCTCGACCCTAACCTCCGTTAGGGTTCTGACCATGGCCGATCCGACCATCGCCGACGTCGACGCCCTCGTCGGGCCTGCGACGCCGCACTTCGCCTACCAGCTTCGCGCGCGCGTGCGCGAGCTCGTCCGCGACCTGGACGAGGGGCACGCCGTGCGGCGGTACGCGGAAGAGAAGATGGAGCTGCTCGACCGGCTCGGACACGCGTCCTCGAAGGCCGAGGAGGGCGGGCGCGAGCCGCGCTCGCGACCCGGCTGGGACGAGCTGCCGAGCTCGGCGCCGCTTTCGGAACGCGTCACCCCGCAATGAGCCTCGAAGGATCCTCGGTGCTCGTCACCGGGGGCACGCGGGGAATCGGGCTCGCGATCGCGAACCGACTCGTGCGGGACGGCGCGGGCCGCGTGGTCCTCGGCTACATGCGCAACGACGCCGCAGCCGAAGCCGCGGCGGCGGAGCTCGGCAAGGCGGGCGTCGAGGTCGATCTCGTCCGCGGGAACGTCGCGTCGGAGTCGACGATCGCGAAGCTCGCCGCCGCAGGGCCTTACCGCGTCGTCGTCCACAACGCCGCCACCGGCGTCAGCCGTCCGGCGCTCGAGACCACGAACAAGCACTGGGACTGGACGGTGAACGCGAACGCACGCTCAATGCTCGCGCTCACGCGTGCGACCGCGCCGGCGATGGAGACAGGCTCGGCGATCGTCGCCATCTCCAGCCTCGGCTCGCAGCGCGTGCTCGACAACTACATCCTGATCGGGACGTCCAAAGCGGCGCTCGAGTCGGTGATGCGCTACCTCGCGGTCGAGCTCGCGCCGCGTGGAATCCGCGTCAACGCGGTCTCCGCCGGCGTCGTCGACACCGAGGCGCTCGAGTTCTTCCCGAACAAGGAGGAGATGCTCGCGACCGTCGACCGCACGCCGGCCGGCCGGCTTGTGGAGCCCGACGACGTCGCCGCCGCTGTGTCCTTCCTCTGCTCCGGCGACGCGGCGATGGTGTGCGGCCAGACACTCGTCGTCGACGGCGGTTTTTCCCTTCGAGCGTGACTTCGGTGCAATGAGGCTCATTCACTTCGCATGTAACTGGGGGCCGTAGGCCAGACATGGAGCCCACGGACGTCAACCGGCGGATGTTCGACGAGGTACACCGCCGCCGCGGCGACGGGCGCACGTCGCTGCCGCCGATCGTGAAGCAGACGCTCGGCGACCTGACGAAGAAGAGCGTGCTCCACCTGCACTGCGGCTCGGGCGAGGGCAGCGCCGAGCTTGCCGAGCAGGGAGCCGTCGTGACCGCGATCGATCTCGACGAGGCGCTCCTCGACGCGGCGCGCGAGCGGTGGCCGTCGATCCTCTGGATCGCAGCGGACCCGCAGGCGCTGCCCGCGAACCTCCGGCGCGCGCGCTTCGACCTCGTGTACTCGCCGGAGGGCGTGCTCGGGCGCCTCACCGACGTCGACACCTGGGCGGCCGGGCTCGGGGCCGCGGTGCGACGCCGCGGCGAGCTTCTCGTCTTCGACGACCACCCGGTCTCGTTGTGCGTGGACGGCCTGCTGCGCTGGCATGCCGACTACTTCGACGACGGAATCGTGCGGCTCGGCCGCCTCGTCAGCGCGCTCGTGCGTGCCGGCTTCCGCGTCGAGGCGCTCGAGGAGTATCCGCTCGACGCAACCGGCCGGCGACACGATCGCGGCATCCCGGGCTCGTTTCTCCTGTACGCCGTGCGCGTCTAGAGACGGAGCGCGCGGCCGACCGCCGCCCGCGCGATCGTCGTCGCCATCGCCGGGTTCTCCTGCAGCCGGCGCAGCGAGTACGCGTACCACTGCTCGCCGAACGGCACGTAGATGCGTACGCGACGGCCGTCTGCAACGAGCTCCCGCGCACGCTCCTCGCGCACGCCGAGCAGCATCTGGAGCTCGGGCACGTCTCGACGCAGAGCCTCGCCGATCAGCTTCTCGTCATGCGTCGCGGCCGCCACATACGCGCCGGCTTCGAGGAGCGCGTCGAGGCACTGCACGAAGCTCGTGCGCACCGAGTCTGCGCCGCTGTACGAGAGCGACGGCGGCTCGACATAGATCCCTTTGCACAGCCGGACGTTCGGCTTCAGATCGGCGAGCGCTCCGACGTCGTCGAGCGTGCGCCGGAGGTATGCCTGCAGGACGATCCCCACGTTGTCGCGCCCTGCCTCGCGCAGCTCGCGGTAGAGGCGCAGCGTCGCGTCCGTCGTCGTCGAGTCCTCCATGTCGATGCGCACGAAACGGCCTTGGGCGAGGACTTCGAGGATGTTCTCCTTGCACAGGTCGTACGAGAGCTTCAGCCCGAGCGAAGTGAGCTTGACGCTGACGTTCGCGTCCAGCTGCTCGCGCTCGATCGCGTCGAAGACGTCGAGGTACGCCCGCGCGATCGCGCGCGCTTCGCCGGCATGCGTGATCTCCTCGCCGAGGACGTCGATCGTCGCGAGCATCCCCTCGGCGTTGAGCCGGCGGACGACGCCGACGGCGTCGGCGAGCGTGGAGCCTGCGATGTAGCGCGACGAGAAGAGCTGCACCACCGGCTTCGGCACAGCCGGCAGCAGTCGGACGAGCGCGCGGTCGAGCAGCAACGGGTCTAGCGCTCGCGCATGAAGCCCTGGCGCGCAGCGCTCACGAGCGCCACCGCCTCGGGAAAGAGCACGCGCATCGCGTCGCGGAGCGCCGTCGCCTGTTCGTCGACGGTGCCTTGCGTCTGCACCTGCGCGAGCGCCGCCGAGGTCAGCTCGACCGCGGTGTTGAGCGTGAGGGTCGCGAACTGCTCGCGCTGCGCCTCCTGCACGTGCTCGGCCTGCTGCTCCGCGAACTCGCGCAGGCTGCGCATGAGGTCCTCTGGATCGCCGCCGAAGGGAAAGCCACCTTCCATGGAGCTCACTCTAGGTGAGCGGTGTCAGGTGCCGCGCGATCACCTGGTCGGCCAGCGCCTCCACCGCGGGAAGCGTCTGCTGCAGCGCGTTCGCGAACGGTGACCCGGTCTCGTCGCCGAGCGTCTGCTCGAGCCGTCGGGAAGCGACCCCGAGCGCGTCGAGGTACTCGGTTGAGGCGAGGCGCGGCGGCGGCCGCAGGGTGTCGGCGAGCGCTGTCGCCGCTTCCTCGGCCGCCTCTGCGCTATGCGCCAAAGTTTCGTCGGTCACGCGCAACTCTGCGAGCCGCGCGCGCAGCTCGTCGAGATGGCCGCCGCCGGCCGTCTCCTCCGCCACCTCGCACAGCGCGGCGAGCGAGACGGCGTCGTGGACGAGCTGCCGCGACGCGATGGGCGCGCCCTCGTCGTCGAGCGCGAGCCAGCCGCCCGACTCGTACGCGCAGAGGTAGACGCGCGCGCCGCCGAGCAGCTCGGCCGCGAGGATCCCGGTGACCTGCTCACCGGGCCGCGCCGCCACGGCTGCGATCCGCTCCAGATCGTCGACCGATGCCATGATGCGCAGTGTGGCCGAAGCAACCGCGCGTGAGCTCTTTGCACCGCTCGGCCCGACGTACGACCGCTACGCGCGGCTGCTCTCGTTCGGACAGGATCCGCGCTGGCGGCGGTTCCTCGTCTCGCGCGTGCCCCCGTCGGCGCTGAAGGTGCTCGACGTCGCCACGGGCACGGCCGCGGTCGCGATCGAGCTCGCCCGAACGGTTCCGGAACGGACGGTCGTCGGCGTCGACCAGAGCCCGGAGATGCTCGCCGCCGGCAGGGCGCGCATCGAGCGAGCCGGGCTCGGCGGCCGGATCGAGCTGCGCGACGGGCGAGCAGAGTCGCTGCCGTTCGCCGAGGCCGAGTTCGACGCGCTCACGTTCACGTACCTCCTGCGGTACGTCGACGACCCGCTCGCGACCATGCGCGAGCTCGCCCGCGTCGTCCGGCCCGGCGGCGTCATCGTGATGCTCGAGTTCGACGTCCCGCGCAGGGTGTGGCGCCCGCTGTGGGAGCTCTACGTGCGCGTCGGCCTGCCGCTCGCGGGGGCGATCGTCTCGCCGGGCTGGAGAGAGGTCGGCGGCTTTCTCGGGCCGAGCATTCGCGACTTCCACGCGCGTGTGTCGCTCGAGGATCTGTGGCGCGAGGCCGGCATCGCCGACGTTCACGCGCGTCGTCTCAGCCTCGGCGGCGGTGTCGTCGTGTGGGGCGTTCGCGCGTGAGCGCCGACGTTCGCCCGGCCTTCTACGCGCTGCGCTCCGGCGGCTGGCGCGACTACGTCACGCTCCTGCACCCGCCGTACACGCTGTGGCATCTCTCGTACGTCGCGCTCGGCGCCGCCATCGCCCCGCACATGAACTGGGGCGTGCTCGGTTGGACCGTGCTCGCGTTCCTGCTCGCGATGGGCATCGGCGCGCACGCGCTCGACGAGATGAAGAGCCGGCCGTTGCGGACACGCATCCCCGACCGCGTGCTCGTATTCCTGGCTGCGTGGTCGATCGCCGGAGCGTGCGTGATCGGCATTCACGTGGCGATCTCCACGACGTGGTGGCTGCTCGCCTTCATCGCGTTCGGCGCCGCGATCGTCGTCGTCTACAACCTGGAGCTCTTCGGCGGGGCGCTGCACACGCCGTTCTGGTTCGCGGCCGCCTGGGGAGCGTTCCCGGCGCTGACCGGCTACTTCGCATCCGCCCGAACGATCCGCGGCGAGGCGGTCGCGATGGCCGGCTTCGCGTTCGTCACCAGCATGGTCCAGCAGCGCCTGTCGGTCGACGTCCGCTTTGCGCGCCGGAACGCGGGCGATCCCGCACAGGCGCGGACGGCAGAAGTCGGGCTGAAGCTGCTCGCGGCCTCGGTGCCGCTGGTCGCCGGGGCGCTGCTGCTCAGTCGCTGGCATTACTAGGATGCCGCGATGTCCCTGACGACCGGATTCGACATCGGGCTCGCCGTCGCGATCGGCGTCGCGGCCCTGGCGCTCGCGGGCGCCGCGCTCCAGCTCTTCGGCCGCGTCGTCCTCATCCTGCTCAGCCTGCTCGTCCTCGGGGGCGCTGTCGGCGGCTGGGTGATGTTCGCGCTCCGGCACAGCCATCCCCGCGACCTCGCAGTCGCCGCCGGCGGCCTCACCGGCGCCGCACTCGCGTGCGGCGCGTCGCTCGTCGTCGCCTGGGCACTCGCGCGCGCGACGGACACGGAGGCGCACGTCACTGCAGCGCAGAAGCGCCTGCAAGAGATCGTCGACCAGGAGGCCGCCGACCGCGCCGAGGAGCTCGAGCGGACGCTCGCGCGCGCCCGCGCCGACTCGATCTCGCTGCTCGCCGAAGAGGAGCGCCGTATCGCCGAGGAGCGCCGGACCGCGTTCGGCGACCGCGAACGCGAGCTCATCGCGTCCATGACGGGCGCGCTGACCGAAACCCAGGCGCAGGTGTCGCAGCGACTCGCGGACTGGAAGCGCGACCTCGACCGGGCTGCCTACTCGACGAAGGAGCGGCTCGCCGAGCTGGCGGAGCGCCAGAAGCTCCTCCTCGAGGACGCCGGCGCGCGCCTCCAAGCCGACGGCGAGCGCCTCGCCGCGGAGAGCGACGCGCAGCGCGAAGCGGTCACCCGCTTGCGCGCCGACCTGGACCAGTCGCTCGAGGATCTGCTCCTTGCCGCGCGCAGCGAGGTGGAGGGAGAGGCGGCGGAGCGCCGCCGCGCGCTGCACGAGCTCGAGGAGCGCATGCGCCGCCGCGAGAAGGAGCTGATGGAGCGCATCGAGCGCGAGGAGGTCGAAGCCGCGCAACGCATCCGCTCCGGCTTCGAGGACGTGCAGCGCCGGCAGATCGAGCAGGTCGCGCGCACGGTCGAGCGCGCAACGTCGGCGTACGCGGACGAGGCGACGCAGCAGTTCGCCGCACTCGTGAAGTCGAGCCGTGAGGACGCGGCGCGCCGACTCGCGCGCGAGCTCGACCGTGCCGTCGAGACGTTCGCGCGCGAGGCAGAGGTTGTCCTCGCCGAGCGCCTCGCGCACGTCGGCGATGCGGGAGCCCAGCGGCTGGAGCGCAGGCTCGCGGACGCGGCAAAGTCGCTGGAGCGCCAGCGCGACGAATGGATGTCGGCGCTCGACGGCCGCATCGGCGAGCTGGAGCAGGACGTCCGCCGCCGGCTCGAGGAGCTGGGCTCCGACGCCGACGCCGAGCGTGCCGTCCTCGACGCGCGCCTGCAGGAATTGTTACGGCGGATCGACGCGACCGCCGCCATCCAGAGCCCGTAAAGACACCGTTAACACTTCGAACGGCCACCAACAAACCCGGGCAGGGTTCGTCGAAGCAAGCACGAACCCACGGTGTCATGAGCGAGACGACCGAAATACTGGAGCCTGAGACGAGCGAGCGCTCGAAGGTCGAGAGCTGGCGACTCCACGTGCTCATCGAGGCCGGCTATCCGCTCCACGTCGCGGAGCGGCTCGCCGCCAGCGAGGCCGACCTGCACGTCGCGGTCGAGCTCGTCGGCCAGGGCTGCACGCACGCGACGGCCGCAGAGATCTTGCTGTAACACCTGCGGCGATACGCTGCGGGCGTGGCGAAGGTCGACGCCCTTCCGTATGACGACAAGACGGTCTACTCCGTTGCGGCGTTCAACCGCGGGGTAGCGCAGTGGTTGGGCCGGCTGCCGACCGTCTGGGTGGAGGGTGAGATCACCGAGCTCCGGCGGCACGATCGCTGGGCGAGCGTCTTCTTCACGCTGAAGGATCCGGCCGACGGGTCGTGCCTCGGCGTGACGATGCCGCGCGGCCAGTTCGACGGGCTCCGCCTCGAGCTCGCGGACGGCGAGCGCGTGCACGTGTACGGACGGCCGGAGCTCTTCGAGCGCCGCGGCGACTTCCGCCTGCGCGCGCTGACGATCGAGCGCTTCGGCATCGGCGCGCATCTCGCCGCGCTCGAGCGGCTGAAGACGAAGCTCGCCGCCGAAGGACTGTTCGCCGCCGAACGAAAGCGTCCACTGCCGCTCCTGCCGCGCCGCATCGGGCTCATCACCGGGAACGACGCCGCCGCGAAGCGTGACGTGCTCACCACCATCCAGACACGCTTTCCGCCCGCGAACGTCCTCGTCGCGGAGACGTACGTGCAAGGTCCGCGTGCCGCGCTCGAGATCGTCGCCGCGCTCCGCGCGCTGTGCGAGCACGACGACGTCGACGTGATCGTCCTCACGCGCGGTGGCGGCAGCTTCGAGGACCTATTGCCGTTCAGCGACGAGCGCGTCGTGCGCGCCGTCGCCGAATGCTGCGTGCCGATCGTCTCCGCCGTCGGGCACGAGCAGGACACGCCGCTGTGCGACCTCGCCGCGGACGTTCGCGCGTCCACACCCACCGCCGCGGGCCGCCTCGTCGTCCCCGAGCTCTCGGTTGTCGTGGCAACGCTCGACCGCGCGCGCACGTCGCTCGCGCGCACCGTGAGGCTCACGCTCGCGCGCGACGGGCAGTCGCTCGCGCACATGCTCGAACGGCTCCGGGCTGCGCCCCGCCTCGCGCTCGAGCGGGAGTCCCGTCGCATCGAGCAGGTACGCGAACGGCTGCACCGGGCGCCCGCGCTCGCGGTCGAGCGCAAGCGGGCGGCGCTCGAGTCGCTTGCGGGTAAGCTGCGTGTGTTGTCCCCGTTGCAAACACTCGAACGAGGTTACGCGATCGTCCGGACGGGGTCGAAGGTCGTGCGCTCGGCGGGCGACGTTACGCCGGGCGCGCGCGTCGAGGTGGCGCTGGCCGACGGCGGGTTCGGCGCCCGCGTCGAGGACACGCATGGCTGAGCCGACCTTCGAGGAAGCGCAGGCCGAGCTGGAGCAGATCGTCGCGCGCCTCGAGCAGGGCCAGGCGTCGCTCGACGAAGCGATCAAGCTCTGGGAGCGCGGCGAGGAGCTGTACGCGTTCTGCCGCGCGCGGCTCGACGCCGCGGAGGGCAAGGTGGAGGAGCTAGCCCGCCGCGTCGAGGAGTCTCGCCCCTAGTTCCTCCAGATCGGCGGTGGCACGCGCAGGGTCGCCCGACAGCGCGACGGTCTCGATGCCCGGCAGCTGCTGGGTGACGAGGCCGCCGAAGACGACACACCGAACGCCGGCGGCGCGGCAGCGGCGAGCTACCTCGAACGGGACCTTGCCCTCGGCGGTCGTCGCGTCCACGCGTCCCTCTCCGGTGACGACGAGCCTGTACGCCGTCGGGTCGAATCCGAGGAGGTCGAGCACGGTGGCCGCGCCCGGGACGAGCTCAGCCCCGAGCGAGGCGAGCGCAGCGCCCAGCCCGCCGGCTGCGCCCGATCCGGGAAGGTGCGCATAGGGCTCGAGCCGCTCGTCAGCGCGAAAGCGCACCTCGAGCTCGACAACCTGCTCCGGCGTCGCGCCCTTCTGCGGCCCGTACAACCGCGGTGCGTCGTACAGCGTCGTCGCGACGTCGCACAGGACGGTCGTGGCCGGGAGCGTGTCGAGCACCTCGAGCAGGCCGGCGCCGGCGTCCATGTTCGCGGTGCCGCCGAGGCCGACGATCAGCCGGTCGACGCGCAACGACGCGAGCAGCTCGCCGAACGGGCGGCTCGAGGTGAACGGGTCGAGGCGGCCCGGATCGAAGGGGATGACCGACGCCGCCTCGACGACTCCCGGCACGACGTCCGCCGTCCCCTCTCCCCCGTCGGCCAGCGGAAGCTGATCGCAATCGCCGAGCCCGCGCGCAAGCGCAGCGGCCGCCTCGCGCGCGGAGAGGACGCCCTTGAGGCTAGCCGGACACGCGAGCACGCTCGCGCTCGGCACGATCGTCGTCCTCCTCCTCGTCCGACCTCGGCATCTCCGTCTGCGCGGCGGACGGCATCACCTTCAGCATTGCGACCGAGAGCCCCTCGCGCGCGAGGAAGATGAGCCCGACGCCGATGCCGACCGAGGCCTCGATCGCCTGGAGCCCGAACCCGTATGCGACGCCGCGCGCGTAGGCGACGCCGTAGCTCGCCGACAGCGGCGCGGCGATCGCGAGCTGCACGGCGCCGATGTTGCCCGGCCAGAACGGGAAGAGCGTGACGACGTTCATCACGAGCAGCACGACGCCGGCCGCCGGCAGCGGCGCGTGGATGTGGAACGCGCGCATCGCCGTCCACACCGCGAAGAGTTGGCAGACCCAGCCGGCGATCTGGAACGAGATCGCGAGCGCCATCCCGAGCGGCGTCCGCATCACGCCGAGCCCTTGCCGCGCCATCGCGACGACGCGCCGCACGGCGCCCACCCCGTCGTTGCGGAGGCCGTGGTCGGTGCGCGCGCTCACGAGGGTGAACGTGAACAACCCGACGCCGATGCCGACGACGGCGGCCAGGATGGTGATCGCCCACGCCGGCACCTTGGCGGTGATGAGCACGTAGATGATGAGCAGGAGCACCGGAACGATGTCGAAGACGCGGTGCGCGAGCACCGTGCCGACAAGCGTCGCCCACAGCCCTTTCCGCCGCGGCAGCTTGCGCGTGAGCACTGCGACGCGGGCGAGCTCGCCGATGCGCCCCGGGAGCACCGCGTTCGCGAAGAGGCCGACCGAGAACGCGGAGAACACCGTCATCGGCTTCGGGTGCGGCGCCGGCATCGCCGAGCGGATCACCGTTGTCCACGCAAGCGCGCGCACGACCACCGAGAGCAGGTTGAACGCGATCGCAACGACGACCCACTCCCACACGACGGCGGTGAAGGCGTCGCCGATTGCGCGGAAGCTCGGGCCGCGCCACCAGAAGAGCGCGAACACCGCGCCCATGAAGACGAGGGCGAGGGCGATTCGTGCCCAGAGCGACTTCGGCGGGTGCAGCCGGCTCACGCCGCGACGGACTCGTAGATGCCGACGAGCCGGGACGCGATCGCGTCCCACGCGTAGCGCTCCTGCATGAGCGCGCGACCGGCGGCGCCCATGGCGGCGCGGCGCGGCTCGTCGGCGAGGAGCGACACGACCGCGTCCGCGAGCGCGCGCTCGTCCCCGGGCGGGAACGCCACCGACGTCTCCGGCGTCATCACGTCACGGTACCCGGAGATGTCGGACGCGACGACCGGCGTCGCGCAGGCGAGCGCCCGCGTCAGCACCATCCCGAAGCTCTCGCCGCCGAGCGAGGGGGCGACGAGCGCTTTCGACCCTGCCAACTCGGCAGTGAAGCGATCTTGATCGAGGAAGCCGAGCACCTCGATGCCGTCGTCCGGGACGCGCAGGCGCCGCATGAGCAACCGGACGCGGAGCGGGTCGGCGCCGATGACGTGCAGCTCCGCCCCCGTGCGCGCGCGGATGGCCGGCCAGGCGTTCAGGAGCACGTGCAGGCCTTTGCGCTGCTCGTGGCGACCGGCGAAGACGATCCTGTGCGCGCGGCCATGGGGATCGGCGGCCGGCGGGATGAGGACGCCGTTCGGGACGATCTCGTAGTCGCCGGGCAGCCAGCGCTGCGCGGAGCGGCGCGCCATCTCGGAGACGGCGATGCGACGGTCGAGCCGGTCGGCGAGGAAGCCCCACGTGGGCTTGGCGATGTGCATCCAACCGAGATCGCCGCTGGCATGGAAGGTCGCGACCATGGGGCCGCGGGACAGGGCGAGCGCGGCGATGCAGGGAATCGGCGTCATGGGCTCGTGCAGGTGGAGCACGTCGAAGCGTTCGCGCTCGAGCACCTGGCGGATGCGGAGGATCGATCGCGGGCTGAGGATGATGTTCGGAAGCGATCCGTTCGCGGGCACGATCACCGAGCGGCCGATCGGGATCACGTCCGGCGGTGGCGGGCCGTCGCGGCCGTGGCGCGGGTGCAGCGCGCGCGTGAACTGGCCGGGCGGGTCGTTGCCCATGATCGTCTTGACTTCGCAGCCCTGGCGGCGCAGCGCCTCGGACTGGAGCTCCGCGTGCTCGACGACGGCTCCCCAGAACGACCACGAGTACGGAACGACGATGCCCACCTTCACGAAGGCCATTATCGTCGGCGAATGGTGCGCCTCCGCTCGCCTCACGACCGGGAGATCCTGCGGCTGGCGCTGCCGGCCCTCGGCGCGCTCGCCGCGGAGCCGCTGTACGTCCTCGCCGACACGGCCATCGTCGGCCACCTGGGCCGCCCGCAGATCGCCGCGCTCGGGCTCGCCGGCACCGTGCTCGCGGGAACGTTCACGATCTTCAACTTCCTCACGTACGGGACGACGGCGGTCGTCGCGCGCGCAACCGGAGCGGGACAGCACGAGCGGGCCGCGCGCCTGGCGGCGCAAGCGCTCTGGGTATCGCTCGCGATCGGCCTCACCCTGCTCGTGCTGTGCGAGGCGGCCGCCGCGCCGCTGTTGCGCGCGCTCGGCGGGCATGGGCAGTCGGGCCATGACGCACTCGTGTACTTCCGCATCGCCGCGATCGGACTGCCTGCCGCGCTCATCGCGCTGGGCGGACAGGGCTATCTGCGCGGCGTGTCCAACTTACGTCGGCCGCTCGAGATCGTCGTTGTGGCGAACGTCGTCAACATCGTTCTCGAGCTCGTGTTCGTGTACGAGCTCCATTGGGGGATCGCCGGCTCGGCGGCCGGAACGGCGGTCGCGCAGGCAGGAATGGGCATCGCGTTCGCGCGCGAGCTCCTCCGGCCGCGCGCCGCCTCACGGCGTCCGAGCCTGGAGGAGATGCGGCCGATGGTTCGCGTCGGACGCCAGATCTTCGTGCGCACGGCCGCGCTGTACGCGTCGTTCCTCGTCGCGGCGTCGGTGCTCGCGCGCATGGGCGACGCGGAGCTCGGCGCGCACCAGATCGCGTTCGAGCTCTTCATCTTTCTCGCCCTGCTGCTCGACGCGGTCGCGATCGCGGGGCAGGTGATCGTCGGGCGGATGCTCGGAGCCGGCGACGCCGAGGGCGCGCACGCGGCCGCCGTGCGGATGATCGCCTGGTCGGTCGTCGTCGGCGGCGTCTTCGGGCTCGTGCTGCTGCCGCTCGGGCACGTCATCCCACGCGCGTTCACGAGCGACCATGCCGTGCTCGCGCAGGCGGCGAAGCTATGGCCGCTGTTTGCGCTCATGCAGCCACTCGGCGGCGCGGTCTTCGCGCTCGACGGCATCCTCATCGGCGCGAGCGACACGGCGTACCTCATGTGGTCGATGCTCGCGGCGAGCGCCGTGTACATCGCGATCGCCGCGCTCGCTCTCGAGTTGCACTGGGGCATCGTCGGCGTGTGGGCCGGGCTCGACGTGCTCATCGCGGCCCGGCTCCTCCTACTCGCAGCGCGCTTCGCCGGGAGACGGTGGGCGGTCGTGGGCTACGCCTAGGGCATGTCGACGGTCGCGGCTCGCGTGAGAGTCCCGCGCATCGCGGTGACGACGACCTCGCGGCCGGTGGCGCGGATCGTCTTCGCCATGTAGCCCGTCAGCAACGGGATCCGGTAATGCCGGAAACTGCGCCCGCCGTCGAGCGTCACGGTGAGCGAGATCGTGCCGTAGGAGGGCGCGGAGCCGCACGCGGGACACCAGCCGACGAAGTACGCGGCGTTCTGCCCGACGATCGTCCATGGCCCCGAGTAGGAGTCGATCGTGAAGGGCGCATGGATCCCGAAATACGGCTCCGCGAGCAGCAGCTTCCAGTGGCGGCCGCGGTCGACCGAGCGGAGTCCGAGGTACAGCTCCTGACTCGATGCGGCGCCGCCGTGGAGGAGCACCCATACGACGCGGCGGGAGCATTTGATCTGTACGCGGGGGACGAAATTCCCCGGGTAGCGGTAGGTCGTCTGGCCGGCCGCGTCCACGATCCGCTTGCCGACGACGTGGACGGGGCACGCGGGCGTCGCGGCGAGCACGGGGCGGATTATGCTCGGCGGATGGACGGCCTGGCAGAGCTGCACACGCACTTGGGCGGCTCGGTCTCGTCCGACATCCTCTGGACGCTCGCGCACGAGCAGGGCATCGCCCTGCCGGTGAAGGACTACTGGGACTTCGACCGGCTCGTGACGGTGAGCGACCCGCGCGGCGTTCCCGACCTCGACGCGCTCGACCGGATCTACCACTGGACGGAGCTGATCCAATCGAGCCCGATCGCGGTGGAGACGTCGGTGCACCAGGCCATCGGCGGCGCGTACCGGTCGCAGGGGATCACGACGCTCGAGCTGCGCTTCAACCCGATGAAGCGAAATCGCGGCGGCGAGCGCGACCTCGACCACATCATCCTCGCCGCCATCCGCGGGCTCGACCGTGCGAGCCTCGAGTATCCGCAGGTTCGCGCCGGGCTGATCCTGATGATGGACCGGACGTTCACGCAGCGGCAGAACGAGGTGATCGTCGAGAAGGCGATCGGGTGGTCGTCGCGCGGGATCGTCGGCGTCGACATCGCCGGCCCGCGCCCCGGGCATGCGCGGTACGACTACCGCAGCGTTCAGCCGATGATCGAGGAGGCGCGCAGCGCCGGCCTCGGCGTCACCATCCACGTCGGCGAAGAAGGCGGCGACTTCGGGCGGCAGGAGATCGGCGAGGTGCTCGAGGTGCTGCGTCCCGACCGGATCGGCCACGGCATCCTCGCCGCGGGCGACGCTGAGCTGATGCGCGAGCTGCGCGAGTCGGAGGTCGTGCTCGAGATCTGTCCGACGTCCAACCTGCTGACGAAAGCGCTTGCCGACGAGGACGCGGTTCGCGCCGTCTTCCGCACGTTCGTGGAGAACGGCGTCCGGTTCACCATCGCGACGGACGGGCCGGAGATGATGCGGACGCACTTGCGTGACGAGTTCGACCTGCTCCTGCGCATCGGGGCGCTCGCGCAGGACGAGCTGGACGAGGCGAACGCGCGCGGGCACGAGGCGAGCTTCGTGCGCGGTGGGTTCCGCGCCGCCCGGGTCTAGGCGGCGCCAATACTCCCATCGACCGATACCGGCGCCGCCGCGGCCGACGTAGCGTGCCGCGCCATGAGCACGACCCTCACAGGCACGCCTCCCGCCTTGACCCAGAGGCAGCTCCAGGTCGTCGGCTTGATTGCGCTCGGATGCTCGAACGACGAGGTCGGGCGCAGGCTCGGCATCTCGCCGCGGACGGCGAAGGCGCATTGCGACGCACTCCGTCTGAAGCTCGGCGTGCCCCGGCGGCGGCAAATCCCCGCCGCGTTCAGGACGCTCACGGGCCAGGATCCCCTCGCCCGCGAGCTCGCGCCGGTTCCGGCCGGCGTCGGGGGCTAACGGCGACCGCGCCCGGCCCTTCGCGGCCGGGCGCGGGCCCCCTGTTCACGGGGCCCGAAGTCGTCCACAATCGGCAGGCAAGGAGGAGAGGCCAGGGAGAACCCCGGCGTGCGGCAGCCCGGCAGGCGCAATGCACGAGGGCAGAGTCACAACCTCGCCGCGGACGCAGGTCATCATCAAGCGTCCACGGTTGACCAGGCTCCTGGATGAAGCTGGGGCTCGGATCATCCTGCTCCTCGCTCCGGCGGGGTACGGGAAGACGACGCTCGCCCGCGAGTGGACGGGTGAGCAGGAGCGGGTCGGCTGGTACACAGGCGGGCCGGCGATGATCGACGTCGCCGGCTTCTCGGTCGGGCTGGCCGAGACGCTGGCGGCCATGGGGACACCGGCGCGCAATGACGTGCTCGAGCGCGTGCGGATCCTCGCCGCGCGCGGCCACGACGCCCGCGGCCTGGCGAAGGCGGTGAGCGGCGGCGCCCCAGGCGCGGACTGGGTGCTCGTCGTCGACGACTACCACCATGCGCTGGGCTCGGCGGACGCGGAGGCGTTCTTCGAGGAACTCGTCGGACTGACGCAGTTCCGATTGCTGATCACGAGCCGAGAGCGGCCAAGCTGGCTGGCGGCGCGGAGCGTCATCTACGGGGAGGCGGCCGTCGTCGAGATGGAAGCGCTCGCGTTCACGGACGACGAGGCGCGAGCGGTGCTCGGCAGCGGCGGCGAGGAGATCGTCGTCGAGGCGCGCGGCTGGCCTGCCGTGATCGGGCTGGCCGCGATGCGGGGCGGCGCGACCGTGGCGGCGGGCCTTCCGCCGGACGACCTGTACCGGTTCTTCGCGGAAGATCTCTTCCGAAGCGCGTCGCCACAGTTGCGCGAGGCGATGTTCCTGCTCTCGCTCGCCGGCGTTGACGGTGCGCGGGCGTTGCTCGGGAAATCACATGTCGAGCTGGTGGCGGAGGCAGCGGAGAGAGGCTTTCTCGCGGGCGAGAACCAGACCGTGCATCCGCTACTGCGCGGGTTTCTGTTGGCGAAACTGCGCGAACTTGAGCCAGCGAAGGTCGAAGACATTGTTGCGACAGCTGTCGAGCACCTCGCAAGCGGGCATCGCTGGGACGAATGCCTCTGTGTGCTCAGGCAGTTCCCACATGACCGTCTGGTCCTTTCAACCCTCGCCAGCGGGCTGGCAGAAACTCTCGATTCAGGTCGTCTTCTAACCGTGAGCAACTGGCTCCAACTTGCTGAGAAAAGAGGACTCGAACATCCGCTCCTGCTGCTCGCGGAGTCCGAAGTCGCGCTCCGCCAACGCGAGAACCGCCGGGCGCAGGCTCTTGCGGAGCAGGCGGGCGACTTACTGGAGGGCGACCTCGCCTCTCGCGCCTATCTCGTCGGAGCTTTCGCGGCCCACTTTGCAGATAGCGGGTCCGAGACAGCGCGTCTGTGTGAGCTCGCGCTCGCGGCCGCAAGTAGCGTCGAAAGGCGGGTCGACGCCCTCTGGCTGGACTTCAACAACAAGCTCGAACACTCAGTCAGGGAGGCGGCGGGCAGCTTGGACAGCCTGCGAACGTTTACGAACCTAGGGCCGTCACATGGTCTGCGGCTGCGAACTGCGAAGGGGCTCCTGCTTTGCCAGTCAGGAGATGTGCGCCAAGCTCTCCCCGAGTTCGAGGTCGCCGCACAGCTTCTCCCTCGGGTCGATGACCCCTTCGCGCGTACCAATCTCCTTCACTTTCTTGCGTATGCATACGTGCTGCGGGCGCGCTATGAAGATGCCTTGCTGGCGGCCGATCGACTCGCGGAGGAGAGCCGCGAGACCGGCCTCAGTTTCGCGGAGGACTACGCCGCGATACGCCGCATCGGCGCTTATATCGGCATGCGGCGAATAGGCCAAGCGCAGACGACACTGAACGGGCTCGTCCGCAAGTCAACCCCAGCCCCCGACTTCATTTCCAGCAATCTGGTTCTCCAGCGCGCCCGGCTCGCGATAACTGTCGGCGACCTAGATCGAGCACTCCAACTCACAGCGAGCGACATCGAAGGCGGGAATCGTCCCGCGTTTCGCGGTGAAACTCACGCGTATTACTCGATCTGCGCCGCCGCGATCGGGCAGTTCGAACACGCGGCAGCCGCGCTGGAGGAAGCCGAGCGTTACTTCCGATATGTCGAGGCCGCAGGTCTCAGCCAGATCGCTACAGCGATCCTCGCTGTCCGACGCGACGGCGACCAGACAAGAGCGGCTCGCATCGTTACGAGCGTGTGTCTGAACGGTAGTGCCGACGCGGTGGTAATCGGATACCGTGCATATCCCCCTCTGGCGCAGGCCCTAATGGACGGAGGCCTCGAGCAGGAGATCGTACGGCTGCTAGCGCGGTCCTATGATTACGACCTCGCGCGCGCTATAGGGATTCATATCCCACGTGAGGTCCGGCCTCGACAGCGCCTGTCACCGCGCGAACAGGAGGTGTATGACCTGATCGTTCAGGGACGAGCTAATCATGAGATAGCCAAGGCGCTCTTCATAAGCCAATCAACAACGAAGGTGCACGTTCGGCATATCTTCGAGAAGCTCGGCGTTCATTCGCGTGCCGAAGCTGCACGTATGGCAGCGACGGACGCGGCTTCTTAGCTGGCTACCGTGGCCAACTGAGCGAAGGAACTGGAGGTGTCCGGATCCCGTCGTTCGGCGGCCGCCGTGTTGAGATCAAACGCATCATCCATACCACGGCGATAAGCCTCCGAGGCCGTCGCGAGAATCGCTTCGAAAGCCGCTACTACGGACGTATCGAACTGACTCTCAACCGCTTGAGCAAGCCGTAGTCGGGCGACGCGGCTCGGCATCGCATCGCGGTAGGGACGGTCAGAGGTCATCGCGTTGTAGGCATCCGCCACGGCGATGATGCGTGCGAGTATCGGGATCTCGTCACCACCGAGTCGATCGGGATACCCAGTTCCGTTTACGCGCTCGTGGTGGCTCCGCACAACCTCGGCGATCTCGCCGTAGTCATCGACGTTGCGAAGGATGTCCTCGCCGATCGCTGGATGTCGCTCCATCTCACGGCGCTCGTCGAGGGAGAGCGCGCCCGGCTTCTCGAGCAGTCCGGCTGGCAAGCCGATCTTCCCCACATCGTGGACGAGGCCGCAGAGGTGAGCAAGCGCCTGTTCGTGATCGGTAAGGCCCATTCTCTTCGCGATGTCGCGGGCATAGATGGCGACGGCAGTCGAATGACCAGCCGTATAGCGGTCCCGAGCATCAAGCGTCGCTACGAGGGCAGTCGCAAACGACAGGTTGGCGGACGCGAGGCGTTGGTTGGCCTGTCCGAGCGCGTCCGACGTATCCCGCTGCTGGCGATAGAGAAGCAGGAGCCTTTGCGCGGCGAGGGCGGGGATCGCGAACAGCGCGACGCCCCAAGGCGAGATTGTCAGGTACACATAGGCGAGCACCGACACCGTCGGCACGTGAAGCGGCACGCTCACGAGATCGCGCGGCACGATCTCTCGGAACGTCGCGCCTATGGAGCTTGATCGGCGGATGGCCGGCGCCACGAGGGCGAGTGCGTCACCCACGAACGTTTCGACCAGGAAAGCAGCGGCCACAGCGAGGGAGACACCGAGAAAACCGTGGCCCGAGCGACTCAGGACAACGGCCGCTGTCAGACCAGCACAGACTGTCGCCAGGATGCCTTTTGAGGTCCAGCTGGCCCAGCGGAGGACCGGCTGCGCAGTGTCCCGCCTGCGAAGATCGCGAAGGAGCCCCACCGCAGCGACGACGGCCCCGGATAGCGGCCCTAGTACAACCGCTGCAAACACCCAGACGAGCGAAGCGACCGTCAGCTCTACGGAAGGGCTGAGCTGGATCGTCCCATACTCGGCGGCGAACGCCAGAACGGCCAGAACTGCGACCGCTGCGGGCTGATGGATGCGATAACCCGCAAGAACAAGGCCAACGCACAGTCCGGCCGCGCTCAGGGAGAGGGTGAGAACCCAGAGCTCCAGAAGACGGTCGCGGGTCAGCGACGGCCAGGTTGGCCGAAAAAAAGCGCCGCATTCTCTTGAAGTCTCACTCATAAGGGGTATAAACTTCGCGTTGCCGTTAGTCCCTAGACGTAGGAGTCCCCGTGCATAAGCGCATTGCCGCCGCTATCGCCCGCGCCGCTCTGGCTGGCGAAGCAAAGACCTGGTAGTTCAAGCCGACGCATCGTCCGTTGTCCACAGGACACTGGCATCCCCCGCGAGAGGGATATCGGAGTCCCATGGACCGGACTGAAACCGCCTGATTCCGCGCGCTCCGGCACTTCGGTGCCGGGGCGCGTTTCCTTTTGAGAGACGATTTTGTCTACAGCTCCGCCGGAGCTGTCCACAACCTCCATCGGGGCGAAACGGACTAACCGATGAGGCTGCGGCGGAAACCGACCGCCACTGCGTGGGCGCGCGAGCGCGCCTGAAGCTTCGCCAGCAGGTGCCGTACGTGCGACTTGACCGTCTCCTCGGAGAGGTAGAGCCGCTGCCCGATCTCCCGGTTCACAAGGCCGTCGGAGATGAGCTGGAGTACCTCGATCTCACGCGCCGTCGGCTCCTGCTCGAGCTCGGTGCGCGGGACGCTCTGGAAGGGGAGCACCGCGGCCGTCGCCGGGCTCACAGAACGCCGGCGTGCGGCCACCTCCTCGAAGCGCCGCGAGTGGTCCAGGTAACGATCTAGGATTTGCTGGCGTTCAGCTGCGTCCACGAAGCGAGTATCGGCGGGGGCACAGCCCCCCTTTAGAGGTACTGGCCCTATTGAGGGATGCGGGATTGCCGCCGTTGAGCGGCTTCCGCCAGCGCCGTCTCGTCATACAGGTGGCACTCGACCTCGACGCTGTCGGCCGGCAGCAGCCGCGGCTCGACCGGGTCATACCAGTCGATCTCCAGGGCGCCGTTCGCATCCCGCATCTCCTGCACCCCGGTCCAGAACGGCTCGGCCGGATCGGCCGCTCGGGCGCGGTCCAGGAGGCCCCGCAAGTCGGAGCCGTGGGCGCCGCCATGGGCCTCCAGCCGCACGTGCGTCTTCGCCACGTCGAGTTCCTCCATCGGGCCTACCGCCGCCTGCTCCGCTTCGAAGCCCTCCTCGTCGAGGCCTGCCCAGCGGCGCTCGAGCAGCTCCTTCAGGTCGCGCGACTCCCAGCCGCACACCTCGAACGCCTTCGGGCAGCGCGGATGGAAGGAGCACCCGAGCGGCGGCCGCGACGCGTCCGGCACCTCGCCCCGCGGCAGGTCGCGAGGGATCGTCCGCCGCGGATCCGGCTCCGGGATCGCCCGCAGCAGCGCCTGCGTGTATGGATGCTTCGGATCCGCGTAGATCGCCTCCGACGGCCCGATCTCCACGATCCGCCCGAGGTACATGATCGCGATCCGGTCGCAGAAGAACTTCGCCGTGGCGAGATCGTGGGTGATGTACAGGTACGTCAGGTCGAAGTCGTGCTTCAGGGCGAGCATCAGCTCGAGGATCTTCGCCCGGACGCTCATGTCGAGCATCGACACGGGCTCGTCCGCCACAAGCAGCACCGGGTTGAGGATGATCGCGCGGGCGATCACCGCCCGCTGCTTCTGGCCGCCGGAGAGATCGGACGGGAACTTGTCCATGAACTGCTCCGCCGGCGCCAGCCCGACCCGCTCCAGCACGTCGGCCACGCGGGCGCGAACCTCCTCCCGGCCGCGCGCCAGCCCATGGATCTCGAGCGGATGGCCCACCGCCTGCGCGACCGTCATCGCCGGGTTGAGCGACGCATGCGGGTCCTGGAAGACGATCTGCATCCTCCGCCGCAGCAAACGCCGGTCGTGCTCGCTCGCGTGCGTGATGTCCTGCCCCTCGAACTCGACCGTCCCCTCCGTGGCCGGCACGAGGCCAAGGAGCGTTCGCCCGAGGGTCGTCTTGCCGCTGCCCGACTCGCCCACGAGGCCGAGCACCTCGCCCTTGCGCAGCTCGAGCGAGACGTCGTCGACCGCCCGTACCGCCGCGCCGGTCCGGCCGACCAGCCGGTCGAGGAAGCTCCCGCGGATCGAGTAGTACGTCTTCAGCCCGCGGACCGAGACGAGGACGTCGTCTGTGGCGCTCATGCCTCCTCCGCGACTGCGATCTGCTCGCGCTCGAGCGGCGCCGTCCCGCCCTCGGGAATCTCCCGCTCCGGTCCGTGCAGCCAGCAGAGCACGCGCCGGTCGGGGTCGGGCTGCGTCTCGATCGGGTCGTGCGCCGGGCACACCCGCATCACGTCCGGGCAGCGCGGATGGAAGTGGCAGCCGGACGGCGGCGAGATGAGGTTCGGCGGCGCGCCCGGGATCGAGTGCAGCACCTTCGTGTCCAGCGAGATCGTCGAGCGCAGGAGCTCCCGCGTGTACGGATGCTTCGGGTCGGCGAAGACGTCGCGGGCCGGGCCCTCCTCGGCGATCTGCCCGGCGTACATCACCGCCACGCGGTCGCAGGCCTCGGCCACGATCCCGAGGTTGTGCGTGATCAGCAGGAGCGCGGTGTCGAAGTTCTCCTTCAGGTCGGCGAGGATGCGCAGGATCTGCGCCTCGACGATCACGTCGAGCGACGTCGTCGGCTCGTCGGCGACGAGCAGCGACGGGCGGAGGACGAGCGCGAGCGCGATCATGATGCGCTGGCGCATGCCGCCGGAGAACTCGTGCGGGTACTGGCGGAACCGCGTCGGCGGGATGCCCATACGGCCGAGCGTGTCGAGCGAGCGGCGCCGGACATCCTTGGGGGTGAGCTTCGAGTCGTGCTGCTCGATCGTCTCCCGGAAGTGATCCTCGATCCGCAGCAGCGGGTTCAGCCGGGTCATCGGCTCCTGGAAGATCAGCCCCAGGTCGGGGCCGCGCAGCCGGCGTAGCTCGCGCGGCGACATCGTCACGAGGTTGCGGCCCTTGTACAGCACCTCGCCGTCGGCGCGCGCGCCCTCCGGCAGCAGGCCGAGGATGCCGCGCCCGAGCGTCGACTTGCCGCAGCCCGACTCGCCGACGAGGCCGAGCACCGACCCGGCGTCGATCTCGAGCGACACGCGGTCGACCGCGCGCACGGAGCCGCGCGCCGTTCCGTACCAGAGGCGCAGGTCGCGAACCTCGAGGACGGCCGTCACGCCTCGAGCAGCTCCGCGCCGGCGTCCATGCTCGGCGCCGCGAAGTCGACCTGCCGGATCGAGCGCCGTCGCAGCACCGGGTTGATCGTCTCGTTCAGTCCCTCGCCGAGCAGCGTGAGACCGGTGACGAGGAGCACGATGGCGAGCCCCGGGAAGAGGCCCGTCCACCAGATGCCCGAGGCCGCGTCCGACACGGCGCGCGAGACGTCGTAGCCCCACTCGGCGCCCTGAGTCGGCTGCACGCCGTAGCCCAGGAAGCCGAGCGCGGTCAGCGTCAGCACCGCGTCGGCGGCGTTGAGCGTCGCGATCACCGGCACGTTCTGCACGACGTTGAAGAAGACGTAGCGCCGCAGGATCGTGAACGGCTTCGCACCGAGCGCACGCGCAGCCTCGACGTACGGTTCCTCGCGCACGCTGATCACGTGGTTGCGCACGACGCGGAAGTACTGCGGGATGTACGTGATCGTGATCGCGATCGCCGCCACCAGCACGCCCGAGTTGACGCTCCCGCCGAGGAGGAACGCGATCACGATCGCGAGCAGCAGCGGCGGGAACGCGAACATCGCGTCCATGAACAGCACCGTGCCACGGTCGAACGGGCCGCCGAAGTACCCGGCGATCAGGCCGAGGGGCACGCCGACGACAAGGCCGAAGGCGAGCGCGAGCCCGACCACTTCCAGCTCGGTCTGCGCGCCCCAGACGATGCGGGACAGGACGTCGGTCGACTGCACCGTCGTCCCGAAGAGGTGCGCGTGCGACGGGTGCGCAAGCTGCGCGAAGCGGTGACCACCCGACGTGTACTGGTCGAACCCGTACGGGGAGAGGAGCGGCGCGAAGATCGCGAGCAGCACGAAGACGAGCGTCATGCCGACGCCCGTCCACAGCATCGTGCGCGCCATGCCGCGCGCCTCGGCGATGGGCGCGAGCGCCCGCCGGATCCCCACCGTCCGCCGCTGCAGGCGTACTGCCGCGGTCGCCATCAGTACCGCACCCGCGGGTCGATGAACGCGTTCGCGAAGTCGATCACGATGCTGGCGGCAACGACGACGAGCGCGAAGACGACGACGATGCCCTGGACGGCCGCGTAGTCGCGGTTCTGCAAGTAGATGTACAGCTCATGGCCGAGGCCCGGCCAGTTGAACGTCGTCTCCGTGAGGATCGCGCCGCCGAGCAGCAGCGCGAGCTGGAGGCCGACGACGGTGATGACCGGCACGAGCGCGTTGCGGAACGCGTGGTGGTAGACGACCGAGCGCTCCTTGATCCCCCGCGCGCGGGCGGCCTCGATGTAGTCCTCCTTCATCGTGCGGATCACGTTCACGCGGATGAGGCGGATGAAGACGCCGCCGTACACGATGCCGAGCGTCGTCGCGGGCAGGATCAAGTGCTGCGTGATGTCCCACAGCGCACTCCAGTTGCCGTCGATGATCGCGTCGAGGAAGAAGATGTTCGTGTGGGTCTGGAGCAAGGCCTGCGTGATCGGGCTCGCCTGGTCCGAGATCGGCAGCCAGCCGAGCCAGACGCCAAAGATGAGCTGGGCGAGCAGCCCGAGGAAGAACACCGGCGTCGCGTAGACGACGATCCCGAACAGGCGCCCGCCGGTGTCGAGCGGCGAGTCGCGATACCGGCCCGAGAGGAGGCCGATGAGCATGCCGACGAAGACCGCGACGATCATCGCGAAGAACGTCAGCTCGAGCGTCGCCGCGCCGTTCACGAGGATGATGCTCCCCACCGAGCGGCGGTCGGAGATGGTCGTGCCGAAGTTCCCCCGGATGATCTGCCCGAGGTAGTGCCCGTACTGCACGTAGACGGGCTTGTCGTAACCGAGCTGGTGGCTGATCTCCTTGATGACCGCGGGCGGCGCATGCCCGCCGAGCGACGCTGACACCGGGTTGCCCGGCGCCACCCGCATGAGCAGGAAGACGAGCGTCAGCAGGATGAACACCATCGGCACGACCAGGGCGAGGCGTGTGATGGCGTAGCGCTTGAGCGACGACCCCTGATTCATTGCGCAATCCTAGAAAAAGAGAGGGCGCCCGAAGGCGCCCTCTCTTCGCAGGCCGCTAGGACTTCGACAGCAGCCAGAACCGCATGAGGTAGTCGAGATCGATCGTCTTCTTCATGTTGTGGATGTTCGACCGCCCAACCACGAGCATCGAGTTCTGCCAGTACGGGATGATCGGCGCATCCTGCGCGGCGATCACCTGCGCCTGCTTGATGTATGTGAGGCGCTGGGCGAGTGTCTTCGCGCCCTCTTCGTTCTTGATGATCGCGTCCATCTTCGCGTTCGAGTACCCGTTCGACGTGAAGTTGGACTTCGTCCCATAGAACGGCGTGATGTAGTCCTCGGCGTCCGGGTAATCCGGGAACCAGCCGAGCTGGAACGCGCCGTACTGCGTGCCGAGCGTCTTCGAATACGTCGCCCACTCGGCGGACTTCAACGTCACCTTGAACAGGCCGCTCGCGTTGAGCGAACGCTGGATCTCGGTGTACTCGTCCGCAGACGCGTCGCCGTAGTGCGACGGGGTCCACCACACCGTGAGCGGCACCGGCGTCTTGATGTGGCCGGCCGCGAGGACCGCCTTCGCCTTTGCCGCGTTCGGCGCCATGCCGTACAGCTCGCCGAACGCGTTGGTGTGACCGGGCAGACCGGCCGGCGGCATCGAGTACAGCGGCTGCACCTGGCCGTGGTACACGCGCGTCGCGATGTCCTGCCTCGGGAAGAGGTAGGCGATCGCCTTGCGCACGGCGAGCTTGTTCGTCGGCGCGCGCTTCACGTTCAGCACGAGGTAGCGGATGCCGACGCCCTTGCCCTTGTACAGAGTGACGCCGCTCGTCTTGCCGAGCGCCGTGTACTCCGTCGGGGTGAAGTCGCGGAAGGCCATGTCGATCGTCCCCTTCTGGAGATCGAGCTTCATGGTCGACGACTTCGAGTAGTACGTGATGATCAGACCACCGTTGGCAAGCTTCCCGTTCTCGCCCGCATAGTTCGGGTTCGGGGCGAAGACAGCCTGCTGCCCCGGCGTGAACTTGCTGAGCGTGTACGGGCCTGTCCCGACGAGGTCCTTCACGTCCGTGTTCGCGACGAGCTTCGTCGCCGGATACACCTTGTGGTCGACGATCTCGCCTGCGCCCGTCGCGAGGATGTACGGCCACGTCGACTGCGCCGTGCTGAGATGGAACGAGACGCTGTACGGGCCGCTCGTCGTGACGCTCTTCAGGTTCGAGATCAGACCCCAGATCCCGGAGGGATCGTGGATCTTGTTGACGCGGTCGAAGGACCACTTGACGTCAGTCGAGGTGAACGGGTCGCCGTTCGAGAACTTGACGCCCTTCCTGAGCGTGCAGGTCCAGACCGTGACGGACGCGTTCGCCTTGCATCCCGTGGCCAACGACGGCGCCGGAATCGTGCTTCCTGCGTTGAGGTCGAGGAGATGCTGGTAGATCAGGATGTCGACGGTGCCCGAGCCGTAGTCGTAGTTGCCGGCCGGGTCGACGTTCGTCACCGTGTCCGTCGTACCGTCGAGAATCGTGCTCGCGGTCGAATGGTTCGCCGCCAGCGGCTTCGATTGCGCGGCGGTCACCCCGACCGCAGCCAGCACTAGGCCGGCAAGGCCGAGCACCACCAGGTACCTCAGCCGTGGTCTCAAATGCATGTTCCCTCCCGGGGGTTGGTTCGTAGGCCTGACTATCTCATGCAGATGGTCGAGTAGTCGAACCCGTAGACCACCTGGTTGACATAACAGCCGAGGTCCACCTTCGCGTTGAAATAGTCGGTGAACTCCCGGTTGAGGAACGGCGCCCAGGGCGCCTGGAGCATGATCTGGCGGTCGAGCGAGGCCCAGCGCGAGTTCACCGGGCTCGTCGGGATCGGCTGCTTGTTCAGGTCGTCGATCTCGGCGTTCACCGCCTTGTCGTTGAAGTTCGCGTAGTTGTTGTTGTAGGTCTTCGTGATCCGCTCGCCGTTCAAGAGCACGTCGAACCAGTCGAGCGGGTGCGGGTAATCCTGGAACCAGTCCGCGAAGCCGATCTGGGCATTCGTGGCCTCGTTGCCGACCGTCGCCCAGTAGACCGCCGACGTGACGATGTGCTGCTTCGCCTTCAGCCCGATCGAGTCGAGCACCTTCACGAGGTACTCGGTCGCCTTCGGGTCGAGCCCGCGGTCGTGGTTCCAGACGGTCACGTGCGCGCCGGTCGCGCGCGCCTGCTTGATCAGCTTCCGCGCCTTGGCGAGATCGTGCCGGTAGAGCGAGTGCTTCGTGTAGGACGGATACGTCGGCGGCAGGATGTTCTCGGTCGGGCTCGCGAGGCCGCCGTAGATGGCGACGAGCGCGTTCCGGTCGATGGCGTAGTTGACCGCCTGCCGCACTTTCAGCTTGTCGAACGGCGCGACGCGCGTGTTCATGAAGAAGTAGTAGGTGTTCGGCGGCGTGTACACCTTGAGCTGGTCGCCGTACTTCGCCTCCGTCTCCGCGAGGCTGTTCGCGGGAATCGCCTGCGGGTCCCAGTCGTCCTGGCCGGCCGTCGTACGCTGGAGCGCCGAGGCCGCGTCGCCGACGATGTCCCAGATCACCTTGTCGGGATTGCCGGCCGGAACGTTCCCGCCGAGCCGCGCCGCATGGAACTGTGGGTTCCGGACCTCGACGATCTGCTTGTTCGGCGCGTAGCTCTGGATGACGTACGGGCCGGTCGCGGGCAACGGGTGCGTCGACGTGTCCGATGCGGGAGCGTTCGCGGGAACGGGCGCCGCGAACTCGCTCGCGAGCACGTTGGCGAAGTCGCCCTGCGGCGTCTTCAGCGTGATCGAGATCTTCCCCGTCGCGTCGTTGGCGACGATCCCGGAGATGTGGCCGCCCTTTGTCTTGCGCGCCGCGTCGGCGCCGACGATGTTGTAGAAGTAGCCCGCGCCGGGCGAGTCGAGCTTGAAGTCGCGCTCGACCGTCGCCTTGAAGTCGCTCGCTTTCACCGGCTGCCCGTTCGAGTACTTGAGACCAGAGCGCAGCACGAGCGTGTACGTGCGCCCGTCCGCGGACACCTTCGGCAGCGCGCGGGCGAGATACGGGACGATCGTCGCACCCCCGGCGCCGTTGACGTGCCGGTAGCCGAGCAGCGGCAGGTACACGTTCCAGATGACGTTCAGACCCTCAGGGCTGTAGGTCAGCCCGGGGTCGAGATAGTCGATCGACGTGTCCTCGGCGACGCGGAAGACGGGGAACGTCGGGCCGCCGGAGGCCTTGGGGGTCGTGACGGGAGCGGCGGCCGCGGCCGCAGGGCCGCCGGCGTTCGACGCGCCGCCGCAGCCGGCCGCGACCAGCGCGAGCGCAGCGAGCGGCACCAGGCCGAGCCATCGGGTGAGTCGAGTGAGTCGTTCCATACAGGCGGCACGCACGACCGGCGGCATTGATATTGACGTAAATAGGCCGTCCTGAGTTAGGTAATCGAACATATGTTCGTCTAGACTCGGACGATGCAGCTCAGGCTCGACGCGGCCGACCGGCTGGTGGAGCTCGTCGAGGAGCGGCGCGGACCGGTGCTCGCCGAGGAGGCCGCCCGGCGGCTGTTCGCGCTCCGTTCCGCCCCGGTCTCCCTCGCGCGCAGCCTGCTCGCCGACGTCGTCGAGGCCGACGCGCGGCTCGCCTGGAACGGCGACGCGGTCGGGCTCGCGGCGCCACTCGGCGGCGAGCTCCTGCTCGAGCAGGCGACGTACGTCGTCGTCGACCTGGAGACCACCGGCCTTCGGCCCGGGTCGGCGCAGATCTGCGAGATCGGCGCCGTGCGCGTGCGCGGACTGGAGATCGAGGCGGAGTTCGAGACGCTCGTCGATCCGGGCATGCCGCTGGGGCCCGGCGTCGAAGCGCTCACCGGCCTCAGCAACAGGCAGCTGTGCGGCTCACCGCCGCCTGCGCTCGCCGTCCACCGGTTCCTCGCCTTCGCCGGCGACTCGGTGCTCGTCGCGCACAACGCGCGCTTCGACATGGCGTTCCTCGATCGCGAGACGGTGAAGCTGACCGGGTCGCGGCTGGCGTCTCCCGTCGTGGACACGGTCACGCTCGCGCGGCGCCTGCTCGCCGGGCGAGTCCCACGCGCGTCCCTGTCGCAGCTGGCGTGGTTCCTCGGCACATCCGTGCAGCCGTGCCATCGCGCGCTCCCGGACGCGCAGGCGACCGCGGAGGTGCTGCTCGCGCTGATCGGGCTGGCGCAGGAGCGCGGCGCGCGAACGGTGGCCGACCTCAGCGCCCTCTCGGCGACAAGGACGCGGCGCGTGTGGGACAAGCGGCAGCTCGCGTTCGGCGCGCCGCAGCGGCCCGGTGTCTACCTCTTCCGCGACCGCAACGACGAGGTGCTGTACGTCGGCTGCGCGCGCGACCTGCGCGCGCGGCTGCGCTCGTACTTCCGCTCGGAGCGGCTGCGGCCGGCGGTGGAGGCTGCGGTCGGCGCAACCGACCGGATCGAGTGGCGCGTGCTCGGATCGGAGCTGGAGGCGGCGCTCACCGAGCTGCGCTTGATCCGCGAGCTGCGGCCGCCCGCGAACGCGCGCGTCTCGCGTCCCGATCGGCACGTGTGGCTGCGCAAGCGCGGCGACGGCGTCGTCGCGTCCTCGCAACAGACTGCGGTCGGGCCGATTCGCTCGCGCCGGCGCGCGCAGATGGCCGCGCGGGCGCTGTTCGCCGAGGAGCTGGAGCGGCCGGCGGCCGCATTGCCGCGCCTGCGGAAGAAGCTCGCTGCGTTGGCGGACACCCGCCGCTTCGAGGACGCGGCACGCCTGCGCGACCGCATCGACGCGCTCGAGCACGTCTGCCGCGACCTCGACCGGCTGGAGCGCCTGCGTGCGCTCGAGCGCTGCATCCTCGTCCCGGGGGTCGAGCCGGGCTACATGCGCGCCTTCTTCCTCGCCGGCGGTCGCGTCGCCGCTGAGCGCACATTGCCGCCGGGCGGTGGCGCGCACCTCGAGATCGAGGCCGGCCTCGCTGCGGCGAGGCGCGCAGGCGAGCTCGACGTGGACGAGCTGTTCCTCGTCGCGCGCTTCCTGCGACGGCCGCCCCCGGAGATGACCATCGTCCCGCTCGAGCGGGAGGCGATCCTCAGGCAGCTACGGAGATGAGATCACGCAGCGCGCCGAGCCGGGCCAGTGCCTGGCCCTCGAGTTGACGCACGCGCTCGCGCGTCAGGTCGAGCTCATGCCCGATCGCCTCGAGCGTCCACGGCTCGCCCTCGAAGCCGAACCGCAGCTCGAGGATCCGCCGCTCGCGCTCCGGGAGCGCGTCGAGAGCCCGCCGCACGCCCTGCCGGCGGAGCGACTCCTCGGCCTCGTCGAACGGGTCGGCCGCCTCGCGGTCGGCGAACAGGTCGCCGAGCTCACCCTCGTCGTCCGCGCCGACCGTCTGGTTCAGCGAGACTGACGCGTGCGCTGCTCCGAGTGCCTCGTCGACGTGCTGCATCGGCAGCCCGGTCGCCTCGGCGAGCTCCGCCTTCGTCGCTTCGCGGCCGAGCTCGACCTCGAGCCGGCGCGCCGCACGCGACAGCTTCTGCTGACGCTCGACGACGTGGACCGGAACGCGGATCGTGCGCGCGTGATTCGCAACCGCCCGCTGTACGGACTGCCGGATCCACCACGTCGCGTACGTGGAAAACTTGTACCCGCGGCGCCAGTCGAACTTCTCGACCGCACGGTTCAGGCCCAGCGTCCCTTCCTGGATGAGATCGAGGAATGGAACGCCGAGGCCGCGGTAACCCTTCGCGATCGACACGACGAGACGCAAGTTCGACTCGATCATCCGCCGCTTCGCGGTCGGGTCGCCACGCTCGATGCGCTTCGCGAGCATGACCTCGTCGGCTGCTGTGAGCAGCTTGTGCTTGCCGACGTCGGCGAGGAACAGCTGCAGGCTGTCGGCCGCGCCCGACATCGCCGCGGTCGCTTCGAGCCGCGCTGCCTCCTCCTCGGCCGCCTTCTCGGCAGCGTCGGCGGCGGCGGCAGCCTCGGCCACCGCCTTGGGCGCGCCGATCTCGAGCCCGATGCGCTCGAGCTCGTGCGTCAGCTCCTCGACCTCCTGGTCGTTGAGGTCGAGCTCGACGGCGAACGCCTCCAGCTCGGCGGGCTCCAGGTAGCCGCGCTCCTGCGCAGCCTCGACGAGGGCGCGCGCCTGGTCGGTCTCGAGCAACTCCTGCAGCTGGTTCTGGCTCAGCTCTCGTCAGTCCTCTCTGGGCGCTGCTTCGACTCGGTCAACGATCCTTCTCACTCTACGAGGGAAACCCTCTCGGTGCCAGGGGATCCTTCGACCACGGCCCTTAAAGACTTCGAACGGGCCTACGAGCCTGGTTATTCCGCTGCTGCGGGCTCCGCTTCCTGCTCTTTTGCCGGCGTCGTCCGGACGGGGAAGTCGAACTCGACCTTCCCTTCCTCATTTAGGACGAGCCGGGCCCGGAACGGTTTGTTGTTCCGTGAGCGGAAACCGGACAAGACCTCGCGCGTTTTGCCTTCCTCAAGCAGCTGCCGCGCGAGCTCGGGCGTGAGCGTGCGACCTGCAACGCGCTTCCAGATGACGAAGCCGCAGCCGACCTCCTCGCGGTTCTTCCAGCTCGTGCAGCCGTAGGCGCGCGAGTTCTCGCGGATGATCTCGCCGGTCACGGCGCCGCAGCGCGGGCACAGTCCGAGCTCGACGCGCTCCGGCCGGAGTTGTTCCTTGTCGAGCGCCTCGATCTGTCCGACGATCTCCTTCGTGAAGTTGGCGATCTCCTTGATGAACGCGTCGCGATCGCCGGTTCCGTGCTCGATGTCGGAGAGCTTGTGCTCCCACTCGCCGGTGAGCTCGGGCGAGGTGATCTTGTGCTCCTCGAGCATCGTGATCACCTGGAGGCCCTTGGGTGTCGGCTGCAGGTCGCGGCCGACGCGCTCGATGTACTCGCGGCGGATGAGCGTCTCGATGATCTCCGCGCGCGTCGCCGGCGTGCCGAGGCCCGAGTCCTTCATCGCCTCGCGCAGCTCCTCGTCGTCGACGAGCTTGCCCGCGGTCTCCATCGCCGACAGCAGCGTCGCCTCCGTGTAGCGCGGCGGCGCCTTCGTCATCTTGTCCTCGCGCTCGGCGGCGAGACAGCGCACCGTCTGGCCCTCCTGCAGCGTCGGCAGCTCGCCGCCGTCAGAGTCCTCGTCCTCCGATTGCTTCTCCGCGTCCGGCTCCAGGCCGTAGACGCCGCGCCAGCCGGCCTCGAGCGTGATCTTGCCGCGCGTGCGGAAGCTCTCGCCCTCGACCTCGGTGACGACCGTCGTGCGCGCATACCGCGCCGGCGGATGGAAGACGGCGAGGAAGCGCCGTGCGACGAGGTCGAAGATGCGGCGCTCGTCGGGCGAGAACGCCTCGACGTCGTGCGGGATGTCGGTCGGGATGACCGCGTGGTGGTCGGTGACCTTCGCGTCGTTGATCACGCGCTGGAGAGGGAGCTGGTCGAGCTGCATGACGTACGTCGCTCCCTCGCGGTAGTCGGCGATGTCCTGCAGCGTCGAGGCGACGATCTTCAGCTGCGGCACCATGTCGCCGGACAGGTAGCGGGACGAGGTGCGCGGATACGTGATCGCTTTCTTGTCCTCGTACAGCTTCTGCGCCGCCTGCAGCGTGCGCCGCGCGCTGAACCCGAAGCGGCGGTTCGCGTCGCGCTGCAGCGACGTGAGGTCGTAGAGAAGCGGCGCGCGCTCGGACTGCTCCTTGCGCTCGACCTTCGTGATCGTCCCGTCCTTGCCGGAGACCTTGGAGACGATCTCGTCGGCGCGCTCGACCGCCTTGATGCGCGTCTCGTCCTTCTCGAACCAGATGCCCTGGTACGGCGGCTGGAAGGCGGCGTGCACGAGCCAGTACGGCTCGGCGACGAACGCCTGGATCTCGCGCTCGCGCTTGACGAGCATGGCGAGCGTCGGCGTCTGCACGCGGCCGAGCGACACGACGCCGCCGACCCACGCGCGGCCGCGAATGGTCGCAGCACGCGTAGCGTTCATGCCGACGATCCAGTCCGCCTCCGAGCGCGACCGCGCGGCCCGCTCGAGTGATTGGAGCTGCTCGCCGGGGCGCAGCTTCTCGAAGCCTTCGCGGATCGCCTGCTTCGTCATCGACGAGATCCACAGGCGCTGCACCTGCTTCGGAGGGCCGTCCTTCTTCTTCAGCGACTGCGCATACATCTCATAGATGTAGGCGAAGATCAGCTCGCCCTCCCGCCCGGCGTCACATGCGTTGATGAAGTCGGAGACGTCCTCGCGCTTCATCAGCTTCAGGATCAGATTGAGCTGCTTCTTCGACTTCGCGTCGCGCGGGACGAGGTGAAAGTCCTCGGGGACGATCGGCAGATCGGCCATCCTCCACTTCTTGAACTTCTCGTCATACGCCTCGGGATCGGCGAGCTGCACGAGGTGCCCGACGGCCCACGTGATGACGTATTCCTCCGACTCCAGGAAGCCCTCGTCCTTCTCGAACTTGCCGGCCAGCGCGGACGAGAGGTCTCTCCCTACTGATGGTTTTTCTGCGACGACGAGCGTCTTGGCCATAGATTCACCATAGCGTGAGGCCAACTCGCACCTACAGCGCGGTTGCCGCCCTGAGCTGGCCGATTCTGGTCGTGGTCTACCGGTTACGCGCGCGCGGGCGCGAGAACATTCCCTCCGAGGGCGGTTTCGTCCTGGCATGCAACCACATGTCCAGCTTCGACCCGTGGCCGCTCGGGCTGCCGCTCTGGCCACGGCGCTTTCTGCGGTTCATGGCGAAGTCGGAGCTGTACTGGTTCCCGCTCACGCTCATCCTGAACGGGGCCGGCGCGTTCCCCGTCCGCCGCGGGCAGGCGGACGCGGAGGCGATCGAGACCGCGGTGCAACTCGCCCGAGCCGGGAACGTGGTGGCGATGTTCCCCGAGGGAACGCGGCGGCGGAAGGGCCTCGTGAAACGCTTCGAGGCGCGGCCGCGCTCGGGCGCGGCGCGCATCGCGCTCGAGGCCGGCGTGCCGCTCGTGCCGGCCGCTGTCCGCGGCACCGACCATCTCCGGCGGTTCGCGGCGATCCGCGTCGCGTACGGGCCGCCCGTCGAGATCGACGACCTGCGCGGCGCAGCCGACGTGCGCGAGGCGGCGCTGGAAGCGACCGACCGGCTGATGGCCCGCATCGACGAGCTCGAGGCATTGCTCTGAGCGTTCTGCTCGTCGTCGACGGCGACTCTTTCGCGCACCGCGCCTATCACGGGCTCCCGAAATCGATCCGCCTGAACGCGGTCGTCGGGTTCACGAACATGCTCGTGCGCCTCTGGGAGGTGGAGCGGCCAGACGCTGTGCTCGTCGGCTGGGACACGCTCACCACGCCGACGTATCGGCACGAGGCGTTCGCCGCGTACCAGTCCGGCCGCGTGTTCGAGGAGTCGTTGCTCCAACAGCTCGAGGTGCTCCCGGACGTCGTCCGAGCGTGCGGCTTCGCCGCCGCGAAAGCCGAGGGCTACGAGGCGGACGACTTCCTCGCAGCGGCGGCGCACACGTGGCCCGGAGACGTGCTCGTCGCGACGTCGGACCGCGACGCGTTCCAGCTCGTATCCGACCGGGTGACCGTCCTCCAGCCGACGAAGGGTGTCAGTGAGATGGCGCGCATCGGCCCTGCCGGGGTGCGGGAGCGGTACGGCGTCGAGCCGGAGCAGGTGCCGGATCTCATCGCGCTCCGCGGCGACCCGTCGGACAAGCTCCCCGGCGCCCGGGGCATCGGGCCGAAGAAGGCAGCCGACGTGCTGCGCGAGTTCGGCTCCCTCGAGGCGGCGCTGGCGGCGGGGCGGTTCGCGACCGAAGCGGAGGACTTGCGCCTCTACCGGCGAATCGCTGCGATGGACGCCTCTGCTCCTCTTCCTCCCCTCGCAAATCAGTCACCTACCTGGGCGGAGGCGTCCACCTTCATTCGGAGCCTCGGGCTCAACGCGCTGGCCGACCGGCTAGCGTCCCTGGCATGAACGAGTGGCTCTCGCGCCAGGCCGACGCACTCGGCGTCGGACCGCTGACGGAGGCGGAGCAGACGACGCTGCTCGACCTCGCGCGCATCGCGGCGCACGAGAGCGGCGACCGGACGAACGCGCCGCTCCTCTGCTATCTGCTGGGGCGCGCCGGAGGAGAGCTCGACACGCTCGCCGAGATCGTCCGATCGACGTCCTGACGCATCCCGCGCTCGCGCACCTCCATCCCACCGGCCATCATCCGGAACGGCCGGAGCGGATCGCCGTGCTGCTCGAGCATCAGCACGTGTGGAGCGAGGGACGGCCGGCGACGGATGAGGAACTCGCTCTTGTACACACGCGCGAGCACGTCGAGCTCGTGCGGGCGGTCGAGTCTCCCACCTGGCTGGACGGCGACACGATCGCCACCGAGACGACGTTCGAGGCCGCATCGCTTGCGGCCGGCACGGCGATCGAAGCGGCGCGGCGCGGCGCCTTCGCCCTCGTGCGGCCGCCCGGCCACCACGCGCTGCGGGATCGCGCCATGGGCTTCTGCGTCTTCAACAACGTCGCGATCGCCGCGCGGGCGTCGGGGCTCGAACGCGTTGCGATCGTCGATTTCGACGTGCACCACGGGAACGGAACGCAGGAGATCTTCTGGGACGACGACAGCGTGCTCTTCATCTCGCTCCACCAGTGGCCGTTCTATCCGGGAAGCGGCGGCCCGGACGAGCAGCGTGACACGACCGTGAACGTCCCCATGTCCGCCGGCTCGGGCGACGAGGAGTACCTGCACGCGTTCGAGCACGTCGTCGAGCCGGTGCTCGCACGGTTCGAGCCCGAGCTCGTGCTCGTGTCCGCCGGCTTCGATGCGCACGAGGACGACCCGCTCGCCGGGATGAACGTCACTGCGGACGGCTTTCGCGAGATGGCGCGCCGGTGCCGCGGCGCGGCGCCGCGCGTCGCCGCGGTGCTCGAGGGCGGGTACAATCTCGAGACGTTGCCTGCGCTCGTCGACGCGGCTCTCGAAGGGCTCACCTCGCGGTGAGGATCGACAAGTGGCTGTGGGCGGCGCGGTTCTTCAAGACGCGCTCGCTCGCGACCGAGGCAGTCCTCGCCGGCCATGTCCAGGTGGGTGGCGCACGCGTGAAGCCGGCGCGCGAGGTGCGCGTCGGCGACACGCTCGAGATCCGGCGCGGCCAGGTCGCCTCGACGGTCGTCGTGCGCGCGCTCGCCGAGCGGCGCGGCCCGGCGAGCGAGGCAGCGACGCTGTACGAGGAGACGAAGGAGTCGCAGGAGGCGCGAGAGCAGCAGCGGCTCGAGCGGCGAGACGCCCGTCCCCTCGGCGCCGACCTCGGAGTGCGGCCGACGAAGCAGGACCGCCGCCGACTCGACGCCCTCCGTAAAGGCGAGCGCAGGCGCTAGGAGGGTCTGGCGGGATGGTGCTCGTCGCAGGGATGCGCTGGGCGGATGCGATGCAAGGACGCAGGGCGCGTTCGTAGTTTCACTACGGACGCAACCGAGGACGCAGCAGCGCGCCGATCCAGCGCACCATCTGCGACACAGCCACTA
>Ga0208219_1000067_pt1 | contig 47954 bp, 48 predicted proteins | sample NGESurshal072012_7_FD_184469 | JGI IMG/M metagenome (GOLD analysis project Ga0208219, IMG submission 184469) | Arctic peat soil microbial communities from Barrow, Alaska - NGEE Surface sample 53-2 shallow-072012 (SPAdes) | ecosystem: Environmental > Terrestrial > Soil > Wetlands > Peat ... | reverse complement strand
TCGGCCGGGTGATACACGGCAGCGTCTCGGAATACGTCCTACACCACGCCGATGCGCCGGTGCTCGTCGTTGCGGGCGATGCGGAATCGCACACGGACGTCGAGCAGGAGATCGCCGGAGTCGCAGCATGAACCTCCATGACGCGAATCCGCCGTCGCTTGCGGGCATCTCCGCCTACCTCATGGCGTCGGCTGGGATCGCGAAGAAGCGCCTCACGGTGCGCGGGAAGGCCTGCCTGACATGTCATAACCCACGCACCCGGTGCACGTGCCGGTGGCTCTGAGCGGACGATGACCGACGTCCTCGTCGCCTTCGCCAGCCGGCACGGAGCGACCGAAGAGCTCGCGCGCGCAATCGGCCAGCAGCTGTCGCATTCCGGGCTCTCCGTCGACGTCCGGCCGATGAACGAGGTCGACTCGCTCCAACGCTACTCCGCCTACGTCCTCGGCAGCGCCGTCTACAGGGGCGCGTGGATGCCCGCGGCCCGCGAGTTCCTCGAGCGCCACCGCCGGCTCCTCGCCACCAAGCCGACCTGGCTCTTCTCGAGCGGCCCCATCGGCGAGGCCCCGGCCGACGAAACGAAGGCGTTCGACGCGACCGAGGTCGTAACCGCCGTACATGCACGTGACCACCACCTCTTCGGCGGCAAGCTCGACCGCCACTCGCTCAGCCTGCGCGAGCGGCTGCTCACGCGCCTCGTACGCGCGCAGGACGGCGACCACCGCGACTGGGCGATCGCAGCCGCGTGGGCGACCGCGATCTCGCATTCCCTCGCCAGCCGGCACGCCGCCTAAGACTGCGGAGTTTCCGCAACGATCTTTAGCGCTGTCCCCGATTGCGCGGCGCCCGTTGCGCCCGACCATCCTGACAACAAGCCACTGCATCGAAAGGAGTCGGGTAATGCGCAAGATATTCGAGATCGGAGGATTGGTCGCAGCCGTCGTGCTCGTCGCGTTCGGCGCGGTCGCGATCGTCATGAGCGTCAACGGCCGCAGCACGGTCGGCTCGGAGCTCAAACAGCAGCAGATCGTCGGCACGTCGGACATGACGCCTGCCGGCATCAAGGCCGAGGCGCAGAAGGCGGGGCTGAAGAACATCAGCTTCCCGACCTGCTCGGTCGCGAACAAGGCCGTCACGAGCGGCGCACGCGCGCGGTGCTTCGCGGAGTACATGCGGATCCACGCGCTCGAGGCCACGGGCGGCTACGTCTACTCGCAGATGGGCATCTACGTCGCCAAGCCAGGAACGCCGAAGGCGCAGCTCATGGCGGGCGGCGGGACCGACAACACGCAGTTCGCTGCGGTCGATCCCACGACGAAGCAGCCGGTGCAGAACGGCGCCCGCAACGTGTGGGTGACTGAGACCGCTCTCACCACTGCCCTCGACACCTCTTACCTGGCGAGCCAACTCGCGCTGTTCGGCATCGTCGTCGGCGTCGCGCTGCTCCTCGCTGGGATCGGCTTCGGAGTCCTCGCCATCGGTGGGGCTCTCCGGACCCCAGAGAAGGCGCTCGGCTTCCTCCACAAGTCGGCGACCGCTCCGAACCGTCCTGCGGTCCCCGTGGCGTAACGCGCCCGACTCCACCGCGGGAAGCGAGGGGCCGCCGCGAGGCGGCCCCTCGTCATGTCTGCTCAATGAGCCCGTTCGCGAGCGCCTACTGCACGAGCTCGGCTCGGGACTACAGTCCGAGCGTATGCATGATGTGCGCACGGTGGTGCCGCGAGCCCGCTTCCTGAAAGGCTTGCGGCCAGTGTCCCCGGCCGGAATCTAACCAGCGCAGACGGATTCGCGCTCGCGTCGGGTGCCCAGATCGTCGCAGGGGTTGGGAGGTGGTGCCCTGCCTTCGAAAGCGACCTTGGCAGGGCGCGGCCGGCTGGGAGGGAGTGGCTTAGTCGCTGGTCGAGAGCTCTAGCAGTGCGAGCGAGAGCTTCTGCACTTCGAACGCGATTTCCCGCACGGCATTGTTAAGGCATTCGGTGCGCACCGCGAGTTCGTGGGTCGCGAGCGACGTAGGCGTTGTAGACAACAGCGGGTGCCCCCATTCAAGTGGCGTGTCGCCGGCGTGGAGAAGTTCGTCGACTCGCTCTGTTAGCCGAGCCTCACGGACTGGGAGAAGGACGGTCTCGTCAATCAGGGTTGCCATGTCGATCATCTCCTTTCGCGCAAGCGTGTCGGAAGTGACGACGTTCCGCATCGGGACAAACCCTCATCGGGTGACGACCATGAGTCTCGTTCAGACAGCACTTTCGATCACGTCGGCACCAGCGAGGAGGCCCATCGAGCCGGGATCGAGCGCGTCGTCCAGGCAGGCGCGCAGCCCGTGACCTGGGTCGCCCTCGCCGTCGAGCTCCAACGCGACTAGGCCCGCGAGGAAACAGTCGCCGACGTCATCGAGATTGTGCTCATTGAACGACTCCTCAAGGCATGACCGCGGCCGCAATCGCCTGTCCAAAGGCGCCCATGTCTTGCCCGGACGCTCGTCCCTGGGAGAGCATCGTCACGACGGACAGGCACCAAATCTCGGCCTCCATGGAATCGAGCCGGCGGCGGCGAGGAGGTACTTGCCACGCGTGCCTGAGGCGCGACTCAGCCTCGCGGGCGGAGCTCACCGTGCCAATCGGCGACAGGCCGAATGACCGCGTAGTCCGTCGTGAGCGCCCACTCGACGAAGCGCATCTCGTAGCGATCGGGAACCTCATCCCAGGGGTGCCAGGAGGAGAGCGGGCACACGAGTAGCTCACTGTCGTTAACGCCGTCCGGCCATCGCCGACACGATGAACGCACCCGGGACGACCGAGTCGTACTTCAGCGTCGCCGGCCGACCCAAGTTCCTGGTCTGGCTCGGCCACTACCTCCTCGACCGTCCACTCGCGGCGTTCCTCGCAGCAGCGCGGCAGCCGGGCATCACACGAATCGTCTCGCAGCCCTAGCGATCTCACAGGTTTCTCCCAGCCCGGCGTGTCACCCTCCGTGACAACATGCCAACCGAGCGGGAAGGCGGCAGGCCCGCGCGCGCTCTCGTCCTCGACGACGAGAGCGTTTCCGAACGCCCCCGCCGTGAGCGGAGGAGAACGTCGATCGCTCGCCGCCGCCGGCGCAGATGGCCCTGGGTGCTCGCCGCGGTGCTGATCCTGCTCTCGCCGATGTTTTACTCGTACACCGCGACGATGCTGCAGCCGTCGAGCCTTCCGCTCGGCGTCCGCAGCGTCGAGTGGCTCCGGACACACCACATGAACTGGTTCGTCGACGAGGCGGAAAGCGTCTACTACGGACTGAAAGCGCCGAAGAAGGGCGGCCCACAGCTCGTAGCGCTGCCTCCCGTTGGGCTCGCTGCCCCCCGCCTCCACCGTATGACCGGCCGCGCTGCCTGGCCACCGCCGATCAAACCGGTCTTCCAGCATCCGCTGCGCGGCGAAGGCTTGTGGAGGCGTACCGGTCCGCCGATCGACGGCCGTCCGCCGGTCCTCGTGACGACGTTCCGCACCGAGCTCGACTATCCCCGCATCGTCGCCTACGTCGCCTGGTTCGACCGCACCCGGACGGCGCTCGCCTGGTATCCGGGCCGATACGAGCCGCCCAACGCGCCCGTGCGTGGCCCGTTCTCCATCCCCTACGACCAGCGCTGGCGACTGCTCGCAACCTTCAACGGCGGCTTCACGTACATCGACGGCCACAACGGATCCTCCGTCAACGGCCACACGAACGAGCCGCTCGGGAACGGCCTCGCCACGCTGGTTGGCTACCGCGACGGACGCGTCGACATCCTGCGTTGGAACGGAGGCCCGAACGCACCCGCGAGCTACGCGTGGGCACGCCAGAGCCTCCCGCCGATCGTCTGGAGCGGCAGGTTGAACCCGGCGCTGAACAACAGCTCGGAATGGGGCTTCACGCTCGGGAACGCCGTCCGAGTGTGGAGGACGGGCGTCGGCATCGATCGACGAGGGAACCTCATCTACGCGGCTGCAAACGACCAGACCGTGATCACCCTCGCGCGCATCCTGCAACGCGCAGGAGCAGTGCGCGCAATGCAGTTCGACATCAACCCGGAGTGGCCGACGCTCATCTCGTATGCCCACCACCACGGGCTCGTGGCGACCGAGGTCGTGCCGAATCCGATGCAGCCGCCGACGCGCTACCTCGTTCCGGACGACAGAGACTTCGTCGCCGTCTACCGACGGCCACGCGGTCCGATCAACGTCCCGTTCAAATGACGCCGCCACCGCGATCTTCGACACGCTCCGGGCGGACATGACCGCGTTCCCTTTGCCGGTGCGCCGGTTCGGCTTGTCCCGGCGGGAGGCCGCGCTCGCCGGGCTCGTCGCCCTCGTGATCGCCGCAGCGATCCTCCGCTTCGGTCCCCCGCCGGGGGATGCGCCCGCACACCTGTACCGCACCCTGCTCGTCCAGCGCGGCGACTTCGTCTGGGACAACCTCTGGTTCGAGGGCGTCTACCCGCTCGCCGACTACAGCGTCCTCTACTACCTGCCGGCGGCCGTTGTCGGCAACCTCGCGCTCGTGCTCGTCTCCGCTGCGCTCTCGGCGTGGCTTTTTGCGCGCATCCTCCTCGAGCGCTGGGGGGAGCAGGCGAAGTGGCCTGCGCGCATCGCGGGCGTTCTCTGTGCAGCGCCGGCGTTCACCGGCCTCTTCGCGTACTCGCTCGGGCTCGTCACCATGCTCGGAGCGATCCGGTCGCTGCAGCGCGGGCGCGTCGGGGCATACGGCGTGCTCGCCACGCTGACGCTCGGCTTCAGCCCGCTCGCGTTCCTCTTCCTGCTGCTCCTGCTAGCGGCGTCGTTCTGCGCGCACCCGCGGCTCAACAGCCGCAACCTCGTAATCGGGACGATCGCGGTCGGGCTCGCCGGGATCGAGGCCTACCTGTTGAAGCTCTTCCCGTCTCCCGGCGTCTACCCGTTCAACCACTACGACTTCGCGAGCCTGCTCGCGCTCTGCCTGGGCGGCGCTCTGCTCGCGCGGCGCGCGCCCGGCGGGCGCGTGATCGTCGCTTTTTTCCTGCTCTGGGCCGCCGCCGCGATCCTCGCCTTCTCGACGGTCTCACCGATCGGCGACAACGTCACGCGCCTGCGCTCACTCGTGCTGCCGCTGATGCTGCTAACCGGAATCCTCACGCGCTTCCGCCCGCGCTGGCTCGCCGTGCTCGCGATCTCCGGAGCGTTGGGCTATAACCTCGTGCCCTATTTCATGCTGATCCCGTACCGGCTCGACACGCGTCCGCAGCACCGCGCCTTCTGGCAGCCCGCGCTCACCTTCCTCGATCGGAACGAGGCGCCGAACTACCGCGTCGAAGTGGTCGAAACGGCCGGGAACTGGGAGTCGTACTGGTTCCCGCGCGACGGCTTCCCGCTCGTGCGTGGGTGGTACCGCCAACTCGACCTCGCGCGCAACCCGGTGCTCTTCAAGTCGAGCTCGACGGGCGCCGCCTACGTCGCATGGTTGCGCAGCGTCGGCGTGCGCTACGTCGTCGTCCCACACACGACGCTCGACCCACGGGTCGGCACAAGCGAGCTGCGCCTCGTCGAGCACGCCGGCCCGCAGCTGCGGCCCGTGCTCGCCTCCCCGACGCTCACCGTGTATGAGGTCCGGAATGCGACGCCGATCCTCACGGGCCCCAGCCCGGCGCGCCTGACCACCCTCGGAGCGTCGACGATCGCCGGCTCCGTCGCGACGGCGGGCTCGTACCGCCTGCGCGTCCAGCCCACCCCGTACCTGCAGGTGCGCGCGGGGGACGTCTGCGTCAAGCCCGCGCCAGGCGGAGAGTCGACCCTCGTCGCGCGCACCGCGGGCAGGTTCGAGCTCACGGTGCCTGAGAATCCCCTAGACCTGATCGACGAGTCCGCGCTCGCGACCTGCGCTCACAAGACGCCACGGTCGCCTGGCACACGCACAGCGCCGACTCCGACGGCATCCAGCTAACAATCGCCGTCGAGTAGCACGAGGCTCCTGTGCGCGAGCATTCGGGAATGTCACCCGAGCTACTCGGGTGGTGCACTCAAGCGGATGCGAGACCTTGCGCGTGTGCCGCTGCGTCCGGCGGATTGCGAAGCCGAGCCTTCGGGTGGATACTCACGCTACGAGACTGCGGACTTCTATCGGCGTGCCGGCCGCCTGCATCGTCTTCGGGTGCGTTCCGGCGTCTTCGGCGCTCGCGTCGGTGTGGATCACCAACGGCGCCGATCGGGCGCAGCTTTCGGCCGACGCGGCCGGGGACGCTGCCGTTCGCTGGGGGCAGAGCACGCTCCTTGTGCCGCTGCACGGCAAGGTCGTGCATAGCGTCCTGTCCGGGCCTGACGTCTCGCGGCCGGCGCCGGCCTCTGGGCTGGCGTTCAGTCCGGCCGTGCGCCGGACACCGAGCGGGTGGTTGCTGGCGGTGCAAACGTGGGACGTTGCCGGACAGCCGGTCGCCCTGCACCTGGCGCGCTGGAAAGGGGAGCCGACGCAGCTCACGCTCACCGCCGCGGGCTCGCGTCTCACCGGCACAGCGTCGTTCCAGGGCAAGCCGCTGACGGCGTTCTCCCCGACGCCGAGCGGCACCCCCGTGCGCACCTACGTCTACATCGATTGCTTCGGCTGCGCGGCCTCATCCACCGGTTGGTCGGCGATGATCGGCGTCCACCCGAAAGCCGACGGCAGCTTCAGCGTGTTCCTCCGGCCAAGTTGGATAGGTACCCGCTACCGGGCGTCCGTCAGCGGGCCGAACGTCGGCGCCACGCTCGCCCCCGACGCGCAAGCATTCGCCACGCCGTAGCGTCCCCCAGCGCGGGGAATGCTGCCGGCTCGCAACACACTGCCGCCTGCGCGAGCAGGCGTTACGTCTGATGCCGACTTCGCGCACACATCCTGTCTACAAGTCGTCTCCAAGGAGGGGCCGTAAGCAGGCGCACCCAGCGGACTCGCGCGCTAAACCCCTTCGATTGCGGTGACCCGCCCCTCCTTTGCCGCCGTCGCTAGCGCCGCATAGTGGCGCTCGTTCACGTCCGCGTAGGCGGCCGAGAACTCGGCGACGGCACGCTCGAACACATCACCCTTCCCGAGGTATGACGCGATCGCGATCCGATCGCCTGAACGCGCATGAGCGCGCGCGAGCGACCATGCGCACCAGGTCGCATACGTGGAGAGACCGCGCGGTGAGATGCGCTCGAGATCGATCGACATCTTCCAGTCGCGGAGCTGGCGGACGTAGAAATCGCGCGAATCGCCGTGCTCGTCCTCGACCCGCGTCCAGCCAAGGAAGATGTCGCTGGCCGCCTGCGCGATCCGCTGTCCGACCACGACGCGCTGAGCCTGGTTCGACTGATCGGAGCGGCCGACGTATTCCTCGAGCACCGAAGGACCCGCCTCCTTCAGCTGCAGGAAGAGCGCGTCCTTCGCGTCCCGGCCGAGGAGCAAGACGACCCACGACCGCATGCCGACGCTGCCGACACCGACAACCTTGCGCGCCAAATGGGCGTACCGAAAACTCTCGAGCAACCGGCGTCGCTCAGGCGGAAGTGAGCGGCGATAGCTGCGGAAGATGTCACGCAGATGTTCCACCCGGTTCGGGTGTCCCTCGAGCAGCTCCTCGACCGGGACGATGAGCGGAGGCTTCGACACGAAGCGCGGCTCGCCGTCGACGAGCTGCGTCAGCGCTGCCAGATCGTGCGCCGTGCTGTTCAGGCGCGCATGCTGCGCATCCCGCTCGACGTCTCGACGCTCGCTCGCGCTCCGCAACCCGGCAGCGATCGACGCGACATCGGCGCGCGCGTACCAGACCTCAACGTTCCGCATCCGCGCAAACGAGCGCATCGCCTCGCGATAGGACCTCGCCGTCGCAAGCACTGCCGACCGCCGCATCCCCTTGCTGACATCAATCGCGCGCCCGGCGATCTCCACGCTCGCGGCCAGACGCTTGACGTCCCACTCGAACGGGCCACGACTCGTCTCGTCGAAGTCGTTGATGTCGAACACAAGAGTGCGCTCCGGCGAGGCGTAGCCGCCGAAGTTCGCCAAATGCGCATCGCCGACCAGTCCCACCCGGAGCCCCGTGTGGGGAGACGGGGCAAGCTCATTCGCCATCACCGCAGCCGCACCCCGATAGAACGCAAACGGCGAAACAAGCATGCGCCCGTACCGGATCGGCAACAGCTCCTGCACCCTCGACTCCGCCTGCGCCACGAGGATCGCGACTGGATCCGCCGCCGGACGAAGCCCAGACTCGCCGTGAGCCGAGCGTGGCGCGTCAGCTCTCGCCGACCGCCCGCGATCCGCGCGCTCCGCCGCCGTCAGATGAACAACAGGCTGGACGTCGATACTCATGTCTACCAGCTAAGAGCCCCCGTCTGGGGGTTCGGGGAAGCGCGCCGCGACCCGATGTTCGCCGCATGAAGCTCGTCGTCGCAACTGCGGCAGTCGCTGCCGCCCTGACCGTCGCCTTGCCCGCAACGGCAGCGCCCGCAGCGCCCAACTCGTGGGCGAAGCAGGCCAACCAGGTCTGCTCGGTCTGGATCGCGAAGGCGAAGAAGGAGTTCGGTTCGCCGGTCACGGCTGCCCAGCTCTACTCGTTCGCGCACAAGGCGAAGACGCTGGAGATCCAGGAGCTCGCGGCACTGCAGAAGATCCAAGGCAGGACCACCGCCGGCACGGCCGCGCTCACCGCTGTCCAGGTCGACATCGCCGAGATCGGCTCCGCCATCAAGGCGTGGGATCAGGGCAAGCCCGCCCAGTTCGTCACGATCCTCAAGCGCTACCTGAACGACGGTCGCCCGAAGTCGGCGTTCGCCATCGCCGGCGCCGGCGAGTGCGGCTGACGATCTAGGCGCCTCGCTGAGCGAAAGAAAGGCGCCTCCCGCGCCTCTCACTGTTGACGTTCTTGCCAACAGAGGAGGCTCAAGGTGCACCGGTTCCCCCGACCGTCCCCGGCACTGTTCATCTCCCTGCTCGCCCTGTTCTTCGCCCTGGGCGGCACCGCGTTCGCGATCGGCCAGAAGTCCACGCCGCAGGCGCGCTGCCAGACCGGCGCGATCCGCGGCATCGCCCTCGTCACGGGCGGCGAGGTCGGGATGGACAGCCTCCCGAGCACGTATCAGAGCGACGACGGGCTGTTCAGTTATCGCTGGAGCTGCACCGGCGGCCAGGTCGTCGTGCGCAAGCCGGTCGACAAGAACGGCGTCGACGTCCAGTTCGTCGGCAACCCCGCGAGCGTCGCGATCATCCAGTCGGTCGCGAACGGCGTCCCATACGCCGGCTCCGTCACCCGTAACTCGGACGGTTCGTTCTTCATCAGCATGGGCGGCTCGAATGTCGGGCAGCCCGGACCCTGGCAGTTCCAGTGGGACGTCCCGTTTACGATCGTGGTGATGTAGCGGCGTAGACTCGCGCGGTGCTCGACGCCGCCATCACTGCAGCACAAGAGCTCGGCCCGCACGACGTCGCGATCGTGCTCGGCTCGGGCTGGACCGACGCGATCTCGAGCTTTGAGCAGGCCGGCGACGACGTTCCGGTCGCAACGTTGCCCGGGTTCGCACAGCCGACCGTCGCCGGCCACGGCGCCATCGTGCGCTCGCTCCGCGCAGGCGACGTGCGCGTGCTCGCGTTCACCGGCCGCTCGCACTACTACGAATCGCACGACGTCGGACTCGTCGCGCACGCGGTGCGAACCGCGGCTGCCGCGGGCTGCCGCACCGTCGTGCTGGCGAGCGCGAGCGGCGGCATGCGCGACGACCTCGCGCCCGGCGATCTCGTGATCGTTTCCGATCACATCAATCTCACCGGAGCGTCGCCGCTCGTCGGCGCGACATTCCTCGACCTCACCGACCTGTACTCGGCTCGCTTGCGCGCGCTCTGCCGCGAAGTCGACCCAAGCCTCGCCGAGGGCGTCTACGCCGGCTACTGGGGACCGAACTACGAGACACCCGCCGAGATCCGCGCCTATCGTGCGATGGGCGCCGACATCGTCGGCATGTCGACGGTGCTCGAGGCGATCGCCGCGCATGCGGAAGGCATGGAGGTGCTCGCGATCTCGCTCGTCACGAATCGCGCCGCCGGCCTCGGTGGGCGGCTCGACCACGCGGACGTGCTCTCGACGGCAGCCGCGTCCGTGGACCGGATGCGCGCCCTGCTCGAGGCCTTGCTTCCTCGGATCTAGGGCCGCAGCGGCGGCGGATCGAGCGCCGGATGCGTCGTCGGCCGGCGGACGTCGAACGCGAGGATGAGCACGCCGACGACTTCGTCCCCCTCGATCAAGGGCAGGTGCTGGGCGCGAACGCCTCGCACCTCGCCGTTCGCGTCCGCGAAGAGGGTCTCGAAGTCCGTCGGCTGGCGCTGCTCGACCGCGCGGCGGAAGTGCGCCTCGACGGACTCTCGCGCCTCAGGCGGAAGGGGATCGGTATAGCGCCGGCCGCGCATGTCCGCGATCGACTTGGCCAGCACGCTCTCGGCGCTGGCGTTCATGTGCAGGAAGCGGCCGTCGACGTCGTGCAGGATCGCGGGCACCGAGAGCCGGTCGACGAGCGAGAAGTCGAGCTTCGTCACGGGCCTGCCCGTTGGATCAACGCGTTGAGCGTCTTCGGCCCGAACACGCCGTCCTCGGCGAGCCCGGCGGCGTGCTGGAACGACGCGACCGCGGTCTTCGTCGTCGGTCCGTACTGGCCGTCGATCGTTCCCACCGAGTAGCCGAGCGCCTTCAGCGCGCGCTGCAGCGCGCGCACCTGCGTCCCGGTATCGCCCGGCTTGAGCGTCGTCGTCGGCAGCGCGCGCGACACAGCGGGCGTCGCGGCCGTCGTCGTCGGCGTCGTGACGCTCACACCCGTGATCGTGGACGCCGGCGGGCTGCTGCCGTTGAACACGCCGCCGGCACCGAGCCCCGCGATGAGGAGGACGACTGCGCCGCCTCCGACGACCGCGATGCGCTTCCAGGGAAGCTCGGGCCGCGGTCGGCGCGCAGGGACCGGCTGCAGCAGCCAGTCGTCCTCCGCACTCGGCGGGTCGCTCTCGAGCACGCCCGCTTCGTCGCCGCGATCATCGTCGGCGAACCAGTCGTCGTTCTCGTCACCGCCTTCCGGGCGTCGTCCGGCCATGCCGCACGCAACGCTAGCGTTTCAGACAGGCGAGGAGCGACCGGGCCGGAGCGTGGACGCAGACTCCGCGCCGGACGTAGATCTCCGACGCGTTCCCCGCGACCGCGATCGCGGCCGCCGGGCTCACGCCCGCGAGGGAGCGGACGCCCTGGTTCTCCGGTTTGGAACCGCAGCCACGCGTGATGCCTACGCCGATTGCGATCGCCTGCACCGCATCCGCGGCGCCGGCGGAGCGAACCGTGTACGCGTGACCGAGGTAGTAGAGCGTCGTGGAGCACGATCCCCCAGAGCCCCCGCTGAGCACCACCGGCGCGACGAGCACTCCGGCGATGACGAGCGCGGTCACCCCGCCGATCGCCAGTCGCAGCCGCCTGTTCACGGGACCATCATCGCCGTCGTACTCTTCCCCCATGGCCATATGCGCCGTCTGCGGCCAGGACAACCCGGACGTCGCCCGGTTCTGCTTCGCCTGCGGAACGGCCCTCGCCGAAGCCGGCGACGAGGAACGCCGGGTCGTCAGCGTCGTCTTCGTCGACCTCGTCGGCTTCACCGGCCAGGCGGAGCAGCTCGATCCCGAGGATGTCCGCGCGCTGCTCTCCCCCTACCACCACGCCGTTCGCGAGGAGCTGGAGTCGTTCGGGGGCGTCGTGGAGAAGTTCATCGGCGACGCCGTCATGGCGGTGTTCGGCGCACCGACGGCATTCGGGGACGACGCGGAGCGCGCGGTACGCGCGGCGCTGGCCGTCCGAGAACGGGTCTCCGGCGTCCGCATCGCGGTGAACACCGGCGAGGCGCTCGTCACACTCGGCGCGCGCCCGTCCCACGGTGAGGCGATGGTCGCGGGCGACGTCGTGAACACCGCCGCCCGGCTCCAGCAGGCGGCGCCCGTCGACGGCGTCCTCGTCGGTGAGGTCACCTACCACGCGACGCAGGCCGCGATCGAGTACGTGCCCGCCGACGCGGTTTCGGCGAAGGGCAAGGCAGAGCCGCTGCGCGCATGGCTCGCCGTCCGCGCCCCTTCGGACGAGCGCGACCTCTCGAGCACGTTCGTCGGCCGCGAGCGTGAGCTCGCGCTGCTGCGCGACGTGTGGGACCGCGTCACCGAGCAGCGGACGCCGCACCTCGTCACCGTCCTCGGCGACGCGGGGCTCGGCAAGACACGCCTCGCAGCCGAGTTCGCGGACACCGTGCAACAGCTCGGCGGCTTCTCCGTGCGCGGCCGGACGCTTCCCTATCGCGAGAGCAGTGCATACGGCGCGTTCGCGAGCCAGCTGAAGCAGCTTTGCGGCATCTTCGAGAGCGACGCACCGGCGGCGGCGCTCGAGAAGCTCCGCGCCACGGTCGGAACGATGCTCGACCCAGGCGCTGCGGACAACGTCACCGCGCACCTCGCCATCCTCATCGGGCTCGCGCCCGAGGCCTCGGTCGCGGACCGCGAGACGCTCTTCTTCTCCATTCGCGTCTTCATCGAGGCGGTCGCGCGCGACCGGCCGACGCTGCTCGTCTTCGAGGATCTCCACTGGGCGGATTCGAGCCTGCTCGACCTCGTCGAGCTCCTGGCCGCACGCCTGCGCGACCTTCCGATCCTGCTTCTCGTTCTCGCCCGACCCGAGCTACTCGACGCGCGGCCGAGCTGGGGCGGAGGGCTTCCGGCGTACAGCACGGTCCCGCTTGCGCCGCTCCCGGAGGCGGAAGCACGCCGGCTCGCTCGCGAACGGCTCAGTGCACACTCGGCCGGCGCCCGCGCCGACGAGCTCGTGCTGGCGGCCGCCGGCAATCCGTTGTTCATCGAACAGCTCGCCGCCACGGTCTCGGAATCGACCGTAGGTGCAGAGCAAGCGCTGCCGACGACGATCAGAGCGCTCGTCGCGGCCCGGCTCGACGCACTTCCCGCGGCCGAGCGTGCACTCGTGCTCGACGCGGCCGTCGGCGGGAAGGTGTTCTGGCGAGGCGCGCTCGAACGAATGGGAACCGAGCAGCAGGAGCTCACCGACGTCCTCGCCGCGCTCGAGCGCCGCGACCTGATCCGCCGCGAGACGGTGTCAGCGATCGAAGGCGAGCAGCAGTTCATGTTCACGCACGTCCTCATCCGCGACGTGGCGTACGACCTGCTCCCGCGCGCGGGCCGGCGCGAGCGCCACGAGCATTTCGCGCGCTTCCTCGAGGAGTCGACGGCAGAGGTCGGCGAGGCCGGCGCAGCGCTCGCCCGGCACTGGCGCGATGCGGGCGACCACGAGCGCGCCCTGCAGTTCTTCGTCGCCGCAGCAGAGCAGGCCGAGCGCGGGTGGGCCAAGGACCGCGCGGTCACCTTCTATCGCGAGGCGCTTGTGCTCGTCGGCGACGCGGACGCAAAGCGGGCGATGAAGCAACGCCTCGCGGTGGCGATGCAGGCCTGGCTGCACGTCGACGACGCGCATCTGCTCGGGCTCGGCCCGAGCTAGACGGGCGGGAAGTCGGCCGGCGAGACGTCGCCGGCGATCTCGAAGAGCGCGTCGAGCGTGTGGTTGCCGAGCTTGTGGGAGTGCTCGCGAACGACGTCCTCGGTCGGGGCGCCGTACACGCAGTACGTCCGTACAACGCCCTCGTCGTCGACGACGACGTGGCTGTGCTCCCACGTGATCTCGGGAAACTCGCCCTCGATGAGCCCGCGCGACCGGCGCCCGACGGACGGCATCTGGTCCTCGGTGACGTCGAAGCTGCGGACGATCAGGTACCTGGGCATCAGGGCCGATCATAGACCGTTCTTACCGCTGTCTCACGTCCAGAGGCACACTGTTCCTGAGAAATGCTGGTCCTGGTGACAGACGACGACCGCGCGGTGCGCGAGTCCCTTGAACGGGCGCTCCAGCTCGCCGGCTACGAGGTCGAGCTCGCCTCCGACGGCGACTCTGCGATCGCGGCGATCGAGCGCCGGACCCCGGACGCCGTCGTCCTCGACGTGATGATGCCGGGCCTCGACGGGCTCGACGTCACCCGCCGGCTCCGCCGCGTGGGCAACCGCATCCCGATCCTTCTCCTCACCGCCCGGGACGCAGTCGGCGAACGCGTGGACGGCCTTGACGCCGGCGCGGACGACTACCTGCCGAAGCCGTTCGAGCTCGAGGAGCTGCTCGCCCGGTTACGCGCGCTGCTGCGCCGCGCGCTGGACAAGGAGCCGGTCGACGTCCTCCGCTTCGCCGACCTCACGTTCGACCTGGGCTCGATGGACGCCCGCCGCGGCGGGCGCAGGTTCGAGCTGACCACGACCGAGGCGCACCTGCTCGAGCTGTTCATGCGCAACCCGCGTCAGGTGCTGCCGCGCTCACTCATCTACGAGCGCGTCTGGGGCTACGACTTCAGCCACTCGTCGAACGCGCTCGACGTGTACGTCGGCTACCTCCGCCGGAAGCTCGAGGCCGACGGCGAGGCGCGCCTGATCCACACGGTGCGCGGCACGGGCTACGTCCTCCGCGAGCAATGAGCCTCCGCCTCCGTCTCACGCTCGTCGCGGCGAGCGTCGTCGCGATCGTCGTCGCGGCCGCGTCGATGACGACGTACTTCGTCATGCGGCACGAGCTGTACTCACAGGTGGACAGCGAGCTCGCGCAACACGCCGCCGATCCGCACGCCGTGTTCCACGGGCCGAGCCCGTTCGGCGGCGACTACGTCAGTCTCATCAACCCGACGGGCGGGGTCGCCGCCGGGCTGCCGATCCCGATCGACGCGAACGTCCGCAACGTCGCGCGCGGCGACGACGGGACGTTCTACCGCGACGCCAAGGTGCAGGGGTACCACGTCCGCGAGATCGTCGTCCCACTCCAGGGCGGCGGAGCGGTTGTCGTCTCGCGTGTCGTCAGCTACATCGATCACGACCTCGGCCGGCTGAGGCTCATTCTCCTCCTCGTCTCGCTCGGCGGCATCGGCGCCGCCGCGCTCGCCGGTGCGCTCGTCTCACGCGCAACGCTGGCTCCCGTGCGCCGTCTTACCGGCGCGGCGGAGCGCATCGCGGAGACCGGCGACCCGAGCGAGCGCGTGCCCGAGTCGGGCCGCGGCGAGCTCGCGCGGCTCGGCACCTCGTTCAACACGATGCTCGCCGCCCTCGAAGACGCGATCGAGACGCAGCGGCGCTTCGTCGCCGACGCGTCGCACGAGCTGCGCACGCCGCTGACGAGCCTGCAGACGAACATCGAGGTGCTGAAGCAGCAGGAGCGGCTCGACCCCGCTGCGAAGCAGCGTCTCTTCGACGACCTCCAGCGTGAAGCGCACGAGATGCGCGACCTCATCGGCGGGCTGCTCGAGCTCGCGCGCGGCGACGACTCGCGACTGGAGAAGACGACGTTCCGCTTCGACGAGCTCGTCGAGAGCGTCGTCGAGCGGGCGCGCAGCCGATTCCCCGACCTCGCCTTCGAGGCGACCGTCGAGCCGACGACATTGACCGGGTCGAGCGACCGGCTCGAGCGCGCCGTGTGGAACCTGCTCGAGAACGCGGGCAAGTGGAGCGCGCCCGGATCAAGCGTCGACGTGACGCTGAGCGGCGGAGAGCTTCGGGTCCGCGACCACGGGCCGGGCATCGCGGCGGAGGACCGCGAGCACGTGTTCGACCGCTTCTACCGCTCCGCCGCCGCCCGCTCGCTCCCCGGCTCCGGTCTCGGGCTCGCGATCGTGCGCGAGGTGGCCGAGGCCCACGGCGGCACCGTCGTGGCCGAGGACGCACCCGGCGGCGGGGCGATTCTCACGCTTCGCTTGCAGAACTCTTAGGCCGCTTTCATCTCGCGCTGGTGAGATGACATCACCCTCCCTTCGACCGGTTCCTCCGTGTCCGGCGCCTCCTCCTTCCCTTCCCCTGCCGAGGAGGCGCCGGGCGCAGCCGGCTACGCCCGCCGCAGCAGCGTGAGCGAGCTGTCCTGCACGACGACTTCGGCCCGCGCGCCCACGAAACCCTCCGGCGCGGCGTCGCCGGTCGCCAGCGCGACCTCCCAGCGGGCGCCGAACCGCCGCGTCGGCAGCGTGAAGGTCACCGAATCGAAGTGGGAATTGAAGAGCAACAGGAAGGAGTCGTCCACGATCTCCTCTCCGTGCGCGGTGCGCGATGGGATCTCGTCGCCGTTCAGGAACACGCCGAGAGTGCGCCCCGGCTCCTCCTGCCAGTCCCGCTGCGTCATCCTGCGCCCGTCCGGACGGAACCACCACACGTCCGGCAGGCCCGAGCCGCGCGTCTCCGTCCCGGACAGGAACGTCTCGCGGCGAAACACGGGGTGGTCTCGGCGCAGCCGGATCAGGTCGCGGACGAACGCGAGCAGTTCCGCGTCCGCGTGCTCCCAGTCGAACCACGAGATCTCGTTGTCCTGGCACCAGGCGTTGTTGTTGCCGTGCTGCGTCCGTCCGATCTCGTCGCCGCCGAGCAGCATCGGAATGCCCTGCGAGAGCAGCAGCGTGGCGACGAAGTTGCGCTGCTGCCGCGCACGCACCGCGCTGACCTTCGTGTCGTCCGTCTCACCCTCGATGCCGTGGTTCCACGAGCGGTTGTCGTCCGTGCCGTCGCGACCGCCCTCGCCGTTCGCGTCGTTGTGCTTCTGGTTGTACGAGACGAGGTCACGCAGCGTGAAGCCGTCGTGCGCGGTGACGAAGTTGATCGATGCGAACGGCTCGCGCCCGTCGGCCTGATAGAGATCGCTCGAGCCGGTGAAGCGCGACGCGAACCCGCCGAGGTTGCCGCTGCCGCGCCAGAAGTCGCGCATCGTGTCGCGGTAGGGGCCGTTCCACTCCGCCCACAACACCGGGAAGTTGCCGACCTGGTAGCCGCCGGGCCCGACGTCCCACGGCTCGGCGATCAGCTTCACCTGCGAGATCACCGGATCCTGGTGGATGGTGTCGAAGAACGTCGACAGGCGGTCGACCTCGTAGAACTCGCGCGCGAGCGCGGAGGCGAGATCGAAACGGAACCCGTCGACGTGGCACTCGATCACGAAGTATCTGAGCGAGTCCATGATCAGTCGCAGCACCGACGGATGCACCGGGTTGAGCGAGTTGCCCGTGCCGGTGAAGTCCTGGTAGAAGCGCGGCGCATCCGGCATGAGCCGGTAGTACGACGCGTTGTCGACGCCCTTGAACGCGAGCATCGGGCCGAGGTGGTTCCCCTCGGCTGTGTGGTTGTAGACGACATCGAGGATCACTTCGATGCCTGCGCGGTGCAGCGCCTTGACCATCCCCTTGAACTCGAGCAGCTGTTCCCCGCGCGTCCCGGTCACCGCATACAGCGCGTGCGGCGCGAGATAGCCGATGGACGAGTAGCCCCAGTAGTTCGTTAGGCCCTCGTCGTGCAGGAACTGCTCGTCGGCGATGTGATGGATCGGCAGCAGCTCGACCGCGGTGACGCCGAGCTCGCGGAGGTACGCGATCGCGCCCTCCGACGCGAGACCGGCATAGGTGCCGCGCAGGTCGTCGCGGACGTTCGGAAGCAGACGCGTGAATCCCTTCACGTGCGCCTCGTAGATGACCGTGTCGTGCCACGGCGTTGCGGGCGGGGCGTCGTCCTCCCAATCGAACGACGTGTCGACGACGACGCATTTCGGGATTGCCTCCGCGTCGTCCTCGTCGTCGAGCTCGAGATCCGCGTCCGCATCGGGGCCGGGGACGTACGGGAGCACGTTGGCGCGCTCCCAACGGATCGGCCCTTCGATGGACTTCGCGTACGGATCGATCAGGAGCTTGTACGGGTTGAAGCGGCGGCCCGACGCCGGGTCGTATGCGCCGTGCACGCGATAGCCGTACAACTGCCCCGGGCCGACGTCCGGGAGGTAGCAGTGCCAGTTGAAGGCGGTGCGCTCGACGACCTCGATGCGCGTCTCATGGCCGGCAGCGTCGAACAGGGACAGCTCGACGCTCTCGGCGTTCTCGGAGAAGAGCGAGAAGTTCGTTCCCGCCCCGTCCCAAGTCGCCCCGAGCGGGAACGGCGTGCCCGGCCAGACCAGCATTAGTGCCCTATCGCCCGACCGCGTAGCCCTGCATCCCACGCGGGTTAGCGCCCGCGTACACCTGGCCGTCGGGATCGCGCCCGACCATGCTCACCCGGCCGAGCGACCACGGATCCGACGCCTCGACGTCGTGGCCGCGAGCTCTGAGTCCGTCGAGCGTCTCTTGGCCGGCCCGGGACTCGACCGCGACATGACGCGGCCGCGTCTCACGCGGATAGAACGAGCTCGGGAAGGCCTCCGTATGATGGTTGGGAGCGTCGATCGCGGCCTGCAGGTCCATGCCGAAGTGCACGTGGGCGAGGAAGGAATGCAGCGTCCACTGGTCCTGCTGGTCGCCGCCCGGCGTGCCGAGCGCGAGAACGGGCTCGCCGTTGCGGAGCGCCAGCGTCGGCGACAGCGTCGTGCGCGGCCGCTTCCCGGGCTCGAGCGAGTTGGGCAGGCCTTCCTCGAGCCAGAACATCTGCGCACGCGTGCCGAGGCAGAAGCCGAGCTCGGGGATGACCGGCGCACCCCACAGCCAGCCGCCGCTCGGCGTGGCCGAGACCATGTTCCCCCACCGGTCGACGATGTCGATGTGCACGGTGTCGCCGCGCGTCGGCTCGCCGACGCCGGGAGCGAGCGCTCCGACGACCGGGGCAGGCAGACGCGGATGGTCGCCGCCCGGGCGCAGCTCGGCGGAGGACTCGTCGCCCACGAGTTGCCGTCGCTCCGCGGCGTACTCCCGCGACAGCAGCATCTCCATCGGCACGTCGACGAAGTCGGGGTCGCCGTACCACGCCTCGCGGTCCGCGAAGGCGAGCTTCGCGCACTCGGTGACGACGTGGATGTACTCCGCGCTTGCGTGGCCCATGCCGGCGAGGTCGAAGCCCTCGAGCAGGCGGAGCTGCTGGAGGAACACCGGCGCCTGGCTCCACGGCCCGGCCTTGAGCACGGCGAGGCCGTGGTAGTCGACCGCGAGCGGCTCTTCGATCGTCGCCCGCCAGTCGCTCAGATCGTCCGCGGCCAGCAATCCGCGGTGCCTGACACCGGAGCTGTCCATCCATTCGCGTTCCTGGAACGCGACGATCGCCTCGGCGACGAAGCCGCGGTACCAGTCGTCGAGTGGGTCGCGCGACGCGGCCAGCCGTTTGTACGTCTCCGCGAGCCGCTGGTTCCGGTGCAGCGTGCCGGGCTCGAGCGCCGATAGATAGATGTTCGCCGACGTCGTCCACTCGTCGCGGAAGAGCGTCTCGACGTTGCCGATCGCGTTCGCAATCTGCGGCAGCACCGGATAGCCGTTCTCGGCGTAGTCGATCGCGAAGCGCATGACCTCCGCGAGCGGCATCGTCCCGAAGTCGCGCAGCATGGTGAGCCAGCCGCCGAATGCGCCCGGAACGACCGCCGACAGCGGGCCTGTACCGGGGACGAGGTCGAGGCCGAGCTCGTCGCGATAGTGCGCGATCGTCGCAGCGCGCGGCGCCGTTCCCTGCGCGCACAGGACGACCGGCTCGCCGCTGGAGACCGGCCAGAGGATCGCAGGGAGGTCACCGCCTGGGCCGTTCAGGTGCGGCTCGACGACCTGCAGCGTGAATCCGGCTGCGACAGCGGCGTCGAAGGCGTTGCCGCCCCGCTCGAGCACGGCCATGCCGGCGGCCGACGCGAGCCAATGCGTCGACGCGATCATGCCGAAGGTGCCGCGGAGCTCGGGGCGCGTGGTGAACACGCCCGCGGACGATAGACGAGCGTCGGCCTTAGAGGCTCTCACACACTGAGCGATTGTGTCGCCCGGCCACACTCGGATCGACGAACGTCATTATGTGAGAGCCTCTTACTCGGGCACGAGCCACACTGCGCCGAGCGGCGGCAGCGTCAGGAGCGCCGAGAACGGCTGGTCATGCCAGCCCACCGGCTCGGCCTCGACACCGCCGAGATTGCCGACGCCGGACCCGCCGTAGAACGGCGAGTCGGAGTTGAGCAGCTCGCGCCAGCGGCAGCAAAGCGGCATGCCGACGCGATAGTCGTAGCGCGGCACGGGCGACAGATTGAGCACGCAGACGAGCGGCCGCTCGCCGGCGTCGTCCAGTCGCGCGAAGGCGAGCACGTTGTTCGACGCGTCGTTGGCCTCGAGCCAGCGGAAGCCGTTCGGATCGAAATCGCGCTCGTACAGCGCGGGCGTGTCGCGGTACGCGCGGTTCAGATCGCGGACGAGCGACTGCACGCCCGCGTGCTCCGCGTATTCGAGCAGGTTCCAGTGCAACGACCCTTCGGCGTTCCACTCCTCCCACTCGCCCAGCTCGCCGCCCATGAAGAGGAGCTTCTTGCCGGGGTGCGCCCACATGTAGGCGTACAGCGAGCGCAGGTTGGCGAACTTCTGCCACCGGTCGCCGGGCATCTTGTCGAGCAGCGACCGCTTGCCGTGCACGACCTCGTCGTGCGACAGCGGGAGAATGAAATTCTCGCTGAACGCGTACAGGAGCGAGAACGTCAGCGTGTGGTGGTTGAAGCTGCGATAGACGGGGTCCTTCTGGAAGTACACGAGCGTGTCGTGCATCCAGCCCATGTTCCACTTGAAGCCGAAGCCGAGCCCGCCCAGGTACGTCGGGCGCGACACGCCGGGCCACGCCGTCGACTCCTCGGCGGCCGATATGACCCCGGGCACGCGCGCGAACATCGTCTCGTTCATCTCCTTCAGGAACGCGACCGAGTCCAGATCCTCGCGGCCGCCGTACTCGTTCGGGATCCACTCCCCGGCCTTGCGCGAGTAGTCGAGATAGAGCATCGACGCGACGGCGTCGACGCGGATCCCGTCGGCGTGATGCTCGCGCAGCCAGTAGAGCGCGTTCGACAGCAGGAAGTTCTTCACCTCGCTGCGGCCGAGGTTGAAGACGAGCGTCCCCCAGTCCGGATGGGCGCCGCGGCGCGGGTCTGCGTGCTCGTACAGATGCGTGCCGTCGAACGTCGCGAGCGCCCAGTCGTCGCGCGGGAAGTGCGCGGGCACCCAGTCGAGAATGACGCCGATGCCGCGCTCGTGCATGCGCTCGACGAAGGCGCGGAAGTCGTCCGGGTCGCCGAAGCGTGACGTCGGCGCGAAGTAGCCGGTGACCTGGTAGCCCCACGATCCCGAGAACGGGTGCTCCATCACCGGCAAGAGCTCGACGTGCGTGAAGCCGAGGTCGGACACGTAGTCGGCGAGCTCGTCCGCGAGCTCGCGATACGAGAGTGGCCGGTTGTCCTCGAGTGGGTTGCGCCGCCACGAGCCGAGGTGCACCTCGTAGATCGACATCGGTTCGCGCAACGGCTCCGACCCGCCGCGGCGCTCGATCCACGCATCGTCCGACCAGACGTGCTCCGAACGGAACACGCGCGACGCGTTGCCGGGCGGGACCTCGGCGTGGAACGCGACGGGGTCCGCCTTCAGCCGGAGGCGGCCGTCCTGCGAGCGAACCTCGAACTTGTAGTACGAGCCGGGCGCGACGTCGGGGACGAAGAGCTCCCAGATGCCGGACGAGCCAAGCGACCGCATCGGGTGCAGGCGGCCGTCCCAGGAGTTGAAGTCGCCGACGACGGCGACCGAGCGCGCGTTCGGCGCCCAGACGGCGAACGCGGTGCCCGTGACGCCGTCGATCTCGCGCACGTGCGCGCCGAGCTTCTCGTACAGCTCTTCGTGCCGCCCTTCCATGACCAGATGGAGGTCGAGGTCGCCGAGCGTCGGCAGGAACGCGTACGGGTCGCGCACCGTGAACGTGCTGCCGTTCGGATAGTCGACTTCGAGCTGGTAGGTGAGCGGCAGCCGAGCCTTCGGAAGCATCGCCTCCCACAAGCCTGCCGGATCCTTCAGCTCCGCATCGACGCCGGCGGGCTGCACGCGCACCGCCTGCGCTTCCGGCCGGAACACACGCACGACGACGCCGCCGTTCGCCTCATGCGCACCGAGGATCGCATGCGGATCCGCCCCGAGCTCGATCACGCGCGGGTGGAGGTCTCCTCGATCAGCCGCTGGATGCCGCGCACCGGGATTCCCACCCAGTCGGGCCGGTTGTCGAGCTCGTACTGGAGCTCGTACACCGCCTTCTCGAGCTCGAACACCGAGAGCAGCCGGTCGGTCGCCGCCGATCCCGCAGGCAGCAGCGCCGGGTCGACCGTCTCGAAATAGCCCTCGAGGAACCGGGCGCGCGCCTGCTCCTCCCACCCGTCCGGCGGCTCGACGTCGCGCAGCAGCGAGAGGGCGCTCGCGGCATACGCGAACGAGCGCAGCATCCCGGCCACGTCGCGCAAGGCTGAGCGCTTGCGGCGCCGCTCGGGGAGCGAGCGGGCCGGCTCGCCCTCGAAGTCGAGGATCACCCAGTCGTCGCCGGCCCACATGGTCTGGCCGAGGTGGTAGTCGCCATGCGTGCGGATGAACTGGCCCGCAGCGCCGGCGTGCGAGAGCTGCCGCAGCTGGTCGCGGACTTCCTCGCCGCGGCCCGCGATCGGCGACACGGCCTCTTCATCGTCCGACAACGAGACGAAGACGCGCGCGATCTCCTCGTCGACGGTCGCCGTCAGCAGGCCGAGCGCCTCGACGCTCGGAGACTCGGGACAGAAGGCGGGATCGTTCGGCTCGGATGCGAGCACCGTGTGCATCTCGCCGGTCACCTCGCCGAGCCGGCCGAGACGGGTCAGGAAGCGCTCGGGCTCCTCGGCGAGCTCGTCGAGCGCGAGCTCCCAGCCGTCGAGCCCGCCGCGCACGTACTCCTGCAGGATCCCGAGCGTCGCCGAGAGCGGTCCTCCCGCGTACGCGTACCAGCCGCCGAGCGCAGCGATGTTCGGGAAGCCGTGCTCGGTGAGGAAGCGGAGCATCTCCAGCTCGGGGTTGAGCCCGGGCTCGAGCCGGCGGAAGACCTTGAGGACGAGCTCGTCGTCGAAGACGACGGACGTGTTCGATTGCTCGGCGCCGACGTCGCGTGCGTCGTTCAGCTCGCGGCCGAGACCGGCGAACCCGGGCACGGGGCGAAACTCGACGCTGCCTTCGGATCCCTGGAGCGTGAGCCCGGAGCGCATCGCGCTGACGAGCTCGCGCGCGAGGCCGAAGGTCTCCTCCTCCGGGACGAGCAACTGGTAGATGTCGTGCGCCCCGGTGTCGTAGCGCAGCTCGGCGAGTGCAAGCGCGAACTGCGGATCGGCGGCGCGCAGCACGACGGAGTCCAGCACCTGCGCGTGTGAGACGTCGCGCGACTTCCCCCCGTACCAGCGCTGCTGCACGATGCCGTCGATGAGCGATTGCTCGTCGAAGCTCATCCCTGCTGCCTCAAGCGGAACCAGAAAAACCCCCTTGGCGCGAGCGTCAGCAGGTACGGCAGCTCCCCGATCGCCGGGAAGCTCGTCCGGCCGAACATCTCCTCCGGGACCATACCCACATAGCGTGAAAGGTCGAGTTGGACGGGTTGGGCCGACCGGGCGAGGTTGTGGACGCAGAGGATGACGTCCTCCTCCCACCGCCGGATATGGGCAAAAATCTGGGAATTGTCCGAGCCGAGCGGCTCGTAGCTGCCCAAGCCGAAGACCGGATGCTCCTTGCGGAGCGCGATGAACCGGTGCAGCCAGCGCAGGAAGGACGTGGGCGAGCGAAGCTGCGCCTCGACGTTCACCGCCTGGTAGCCGTAGACCGGATCCATGAGCGGCTGGAGGTAGAGCTGGGCCCAGTCGGCGCGCGAGAAGCCCGCGTTTCGGTCGCCCGTCCACTGCATCGGCGTCCGCACTCCGTCGCGGTCGCCGAGGTAGACGTTGTCCCCCATGCCGATCTCGTCCCCGTAGTAGAGGACGGGTGAACCTGGCAGCGAGAAGAGGATGGCGTGCATCAGCTCGATGTCGTCGCGGCCTCCGTCCAGGAGCGGCGCAAGCCGGCGGCGGATCCCGAGGTTGAGCTTCATCCGGGGATCCTTCGCGTACTCCGCGTACATGTAGTCGCGCTCGTCGGCCGTGACCATCTCGAGCGTCAGCTCGTCGTGGTTGCGCAGGAAGAGCCCCCACTGGCAGTTGTCGGGGATAGCCGGCGTGCGCTCGAGGATCTCGTACACAGGCGTCGCGTCCTCGCGGCGCACAGCCATGAACATGCGCGGCATCACCGGAAAATGGAACGCCATGTGGCACTCGTCGCCGTCGCCGAAGTACTGGACGACGTCGGCCGGCCACTGGTTCGCCTCGGCGAGGAGGACGCGGTCGGGATAGCGCGCGGCGATCTCCGCGCGCACGCGCTTCAGGTACTCGTGCGTCTCGGGGAGGTTCTCGCCGTTCGTTCCCTCGCGCTCGAACAGATACGGCACGGCGTCGAGGCGGAAGCCGTCGATGCCGAGGTCGAGCCAGAAGCGCAGGACGTTGAGCATCGCCTCCTGCACCTCGACGTTGTCGTAGTTCAGGTCGGGCTGGTGGCTGAAGAAGCGGTGCCAGTAGTACTGCCCCCGCACGGGATCGAACGTCCAGTTCGACGGCTCCGTGTCGACGAAGATGATGCGCGCGTCGCGATACGCCTCGTCGTTGTCCGCCCACACGTACCAGTCACCGCGCGGTCCGGTGGGATCGGTGCGCGACTCCTGGAACCACAGATGGTCGGCGGAGGTGTGGTTCATGACCAGGTCGGCGATGACGCGGATGCCGCGCTGGTGCGACTGCTCGACGAACTCCTTGAAGTCGTCCACCGTGCCGTAGTCGGGATGGATGCCGAAGAAGTCGGCGATGTCGTAACCGCCGTCCCGCAGCGGGGAAGGATACATCGGCAGCAGCCAGATGCAGTCGACGCCGAGCCATTGGAGGTAGTCCAGCTTCTCGATGAGCCCGCGGAAGTCGCCGGCGCCGTCGTCGTTGCCGTCGAAGAAGCCGCGGATGTGCACTTCGTAGAAGACGGCACGCTTGAACCACAGCGGGTCGCGCTCGAACCACTGTTCGCTCATCGGACAACCTTAAGCACATGGCTCTTCCCGGGCGGCAGCTCGACGTAATTGCGACCGATGTGCCACGTCCACTCGCCTCCGGCGAGGAGGTCGCCGACGCGGTACGCGGGCGGGAGGCCGGTCGCGGCCGGGAGGATGCACACGCCACGCTGCGCCGTCGTCGGATCGAGGTTGACGACGACGATCACGTCGTTGTCGCCCGCGCGCTTCAGATAGCCGAACAGTTGCTCGTTCTCGGTCTCGAGGAACGTCACGTTGTCGAGGCGCTGAAGCGCAGCGTTCTCCCGTCGCGCTTTGTTGAGCGTCGCGATCAGCGGCAGCAGCGGCCCGTCGAGGCGCCGCTTCTTCACCTCGTACTTCTCCGAGTCGAGGTACTCCTCGCCGCCTTCGCGCACCGGCACGTTCTCGAAGCTCTCGAAGCCGGAGTAGATCCCGTACGCCGGCGACAGGGTGGCTGCGAGCACGAGTCGCGCCTCGAACGCCGGCGGCCCGCCGCGTTGCAGGTACTCGTGCAGGATGTCCGGCGTGTTCGCGAACACGTTCGGCCGGTAGATCTCCGACCAGTCGAGCAGCTGGCCCATGAACTCGAGCAGCTCCCAGCGCGTGTTCTTCCACGTGAAGTACGTGTAGCTCTGCGCGAACCCGGACTTCGCGAGCGTCGTCATCATCGCGGGGCGCGTGAACGCCTCGGCGAGGAAGATCACCTCCGGATGGTCGCGGCGCACCTCGTCGATCAGCCACTCCCAGAAGGGCACCGGCTTCGTGTGCGGGTTGTCGACGCGAAAAACGGTGACGCCGCGCCCGACCCAGGTGAGGACGACGTCGCGCAGCGCAGCCCAGAGCCCTTTCCAGTCCTCGCTCTCGAAGTTGACGTTGTAGATGTCCTGGTATTTCTTCGGCGGGTTCTCCGCGTACTTCAGCGTCCCGTCCGGGCGGCGGTTGAACCACTCCGGGTGCTCCTTCAGCCACGGGTGGTCAGGCGAGCACTGGATGGCGAAGTCGATCGCGATCTCGATGCCGAGCTTCTTCGCGTCCGCGACGAGCCGCTCGAACTCCTTCAGGGAGCCAAGATCGGGATGGACCGCGTCGTGCCCGCCCTCGCTGCTGCCGATCGCCCACGGGCTGCCCGGATCCTTCGGGCCTGCGGTGAGCGTGTTGTTGCGCCCCTTGCGATTCGTCCGTCCGATCGGGTGGATGGGCGGCAGGTAGAGCACGTCGAAGCCGAGCTCGGCGAAGTCCGGCAGCAGCTTGCGCACGCCTTCGAAGCCACCCCACGACCGCGGGAAGAGCTCGTACCACGAGCCGAAGCGCGCGAGCACGCGGTCGACGTCCACGTCGTACACCTCCGACGACGCAGTCCCGGAGCGGTCGCCCGCCGGCGCGGCGAGCGCCTCCGCCACCGTCACAGTCGTGCGGCCGAGCAGCGCTGCGCCCTCGGCGAGCTCGCCGCTGACGTCTTGCTGGCCACCCTCGACCTTGCGCCGCAGCTCATCCTGGAAGGAGGCGATCCGGTCCGTCCACGCCTCGATGCGAAACGACCACGCGCCGGGACGGTCGACCGGGAAGGAGCCGGACCAGTGGTCGTTGCCGAGTGCGGCCAGCGGCGCCCCCTGCCAGCGCGAGGTCCCGGCCGGCCGATAGCGCACGGCCGCGCCGAGGACGTCGTGCCCGTCGCGAAAGATGCGCGCTGCGACGTCGACGCGCTCGCCGGCGACGCGCTTCACCGGGAAGCGGCCGCAGTCGACCTGCGGCACGACCTCGAGGATCTGGATGCGCGGCGGCGGTGTGGATGTCTTCGGCAATGGCACGGCGCAGGAAGTCTCCCGGATGGGAGAGGATCAAGACGTGGAGCTCGGTCGCTCATCAGGAATCCTGCTGCATCCGACCTCGCTCCCGGGCGGTCGACTGGGCGACGAGGCGTACCGCTTCGTCGACTGGCTGGCGGAGGCCGGGCAATCGTGGTGGCAGATGCTGCCGATCGGCCCGCCGGACGAGTTCGGCTCGCCGTATCGGACGACGTCGGCGTTCGCCGGCTCGCCGGCGCTACTCGCCGATCCCGCGGCGCCGGTGAGCGCAGCGGAGATCGAGAACTTCGTCGCAACGCGGCCGTACTGGAGCGCCGAGTGGGCGCACTTCGAGGGCGCGGGCGCACTCGCCGACCAGGTGCGGTTCGACCGCGAGTGGACGGCGCTGCGCGGATACGCACGCGAGCGCGGCGTGCGGCTGATCGGAGACGTCCCGATCTACGTCTCCGACATCGGCGCGGACATCCAGGCGTGGCCTGAGTTGTTCGCGCATGGCGAGGTTGCCGGCGCGCCGCCGGACCCGCTGAACGCGAACGGCCAGCACTGGGGCAACCCGTTGTACGACTGGCCCGCGCATCGCGCCACCGGCTTTCGGTGGTGGGTCGAGCGCTTCCGTCGCACGTTCGAGCACGTGGACATGGCGCGCGTCGATCACTTCCGCGGCTTCGTCGCGTACTGGGCCATCCCCGCCGGCCTCAAGACGGCGCGCAACGGTCACTGGCGCCGCGCGCCCGGCGCCGAGCTCTTCGCCGCGATCGAGGCCGCGCTCGGAGATCTACCGCTGATCGCGGAGGACCTCGGCGTGATCACGCCGCCGGTCTACCGGCTACGCGACGAGCTCGGGCTCCCGGGCATCGTCGTTCTTCACTGGGCATTCGGCCGGCCGCCGACGAACCTGCACGCACCCCCGAATCACCCGGAGAATGCAGTCGTGTACACGAGCACACACGACACGGACACGACGGTGGGATGGTTCGCCTCCTTGACCCGCAAACAGCAGGCGGCGACCGGGCTCGACCCGGCCGAGCCGAACTGGGGGCTGATCCGCATCGCGATGACCTCGCGTGCGCGCCTCGCGATCGTTCCCATCCAGGACGTGCTCGGCCTCGGCACCGAGGGGCGTATGAACTACCCCGGCCGAACGTACGGGAACTGGGGCTGGCAGTACCACCACGGCGACCTGACCCAGGAACTCGCGGCGCGCCTGCGCGCGGCCACCGAGGACGGTCGCCGGCTGGCTGCGAAGCGGTAACAGTCCGGCGGAGGGCGCCGGAACGAAGGGCCGGGCGCGGAAGAGGGCCTTCGGATGGAGCTCGCCCTCGCGGGATGCTGCTTCGCCGCCGCGCTCCTCTGCAGTGCCGGCGGATGGCGAGCGCTCCTCCCGCACGGCATGTCGCTCGTCGATGCGTGCGCGCGGTTCGGGTGCGGTTCGCTCGCCAACAGCTTCCTTCCCGTGCGCCGGGCCGCCTAGAAACGAGCAGCGCCCCCTCGGGCGGGGGCGCTGTCGTTCGTTGCCGTACGGAGGGTTCTGCACGACCCTACGCTCGGCCTCCGGGTCCAGTGGGCGGCGATCGTGTAACGGTCCGGTGAAAGGGCGCCGGATGGCTAAGGTCACACCTGTGGAGGCGGTCGCGGAGTACGAGCGCAAGCTGGACGCGCCGGAAGGCTTCGAGCTCCCCGACCTGGGCGGGGAGCCGCTCGAGCCGCGGGTGTTCACGTCGATCTACCACGACACGGCCGACCGCTCGCTGGCGCACGCCGGGATCACGCTGCGCCGGCGCACCGAGCGGGGACGGAGCCTCTGGCAGCTCAAGCTCCCGGCCGGCGACGCGAGGCTCGAGCTCGAGGAGGTGGGCGGGCCTGCGGGGGCGCCGAAGTCAATCGCGCAACTGTTGGTCGCGCACCTCCGGCACGGACCGGTCGCACCCGTTGCCGAGCTTCGCACGCGCCGCCACGGAGCGCTCGTGGCGCGCAACGGCAGCACGGCCGAGGTGACGATCGACGACGTCTCGGTCATGGACGCGCTTCGCGTCGTCGAGGAGTTCGTGGAGATCGAGGTCGAGCTGAAGCAGGGCAAGCCGAAGCAGCTGGGTGCGATCGCGAACGAGCTCGAACACGCGGGCGCCCGGCCCACGGATGGCACCCCGAAGCTGTTCCGGGTGCTTCGCCTTCCGGTAGACGACCGTGCGCCCACGGGTCCGCTCGATGCCCTGCGCATCCAGCTACGCGCGCAGTTGCGTACCGTGCTCGCCAACGATCCCGGCACGAGGCTCGGCCGCGATCCGGAGAGCCTGCACGACATGCGCGTCGCCGTCCGCCGCTCGCGCGCGCTCTTGCGCGCCGGACAGCCGCTGTATGCGAACGACGTGAGCGGTCTCACCGAGGAGCTGCGCTGGGTCGGCGAGAAGCTCGGAGCCGTCCGCGACCTCGACGTTCTCCTCGAACGCCTGCGCGCGGAAACCGAGGATCTCGATCCCGCCGACCGCACGGCGTCTCGTGCGCTGCTGCGAACGCTCGAGCGCCGCCGCACGAGCGCGCGCACGGCGCTGCTGAAGGTGCTCGGCGGCGACCGGTACTTCGCGCTGCTCGATCGCTTCGCCGCAGAGGTCGACGCGCTCACGCCCAGCGGCGTCGACGTCACGCTCGACGATCTCGCCAAGCGCGAGCTGAAGAAGCTGCGCAATGCCGTCCGCGCGACGGGCGCGGAGCCGGCGGACGACGAGCTGCACGCACTGCGCAAGCGCGGCAAGCGCGTCCGCTACGCGTACGAGCTCGCCGGCAAGGACGCGGTGGTCAAGCGTGCGAAAGCGCTGCAGGACGTGCTCGGCGAGCACCAGGACTCCGTCGTCGCGGAAACGACGCTGCGCAACCTGTCCTCCGCGCCGGAGCGGGCGATCGTCGCCGGCCGCCTGATCGAGCGCGAGCGCGCCCGGCGCGCAAGCGCGCGCATTGGTTGGCGCAAGGCCTGGAACCGTCTCGCCCGCACCGCGAAGTGACCGACGTCGTCCGCGCAGCCGGCGGCGTGGTGCAGCGCGACGGCGACGTGCTCCTCGTGCACCGTCCGAGATACAACGACTGGACGTTCCCGAAGGGGAAGGCGGAGGAGGGCGAGTCGGACGAGGACTGCGCGCTACGCGAGGTGCACGAGGAGACCGGTCTGCACTGTGTGCTCGAGGATGAGCTCCCAGCCACGCACTACGTCGATGCAAAGGGCAGGCCGAAGCGCGTGCGCTGGTGGCGCATGAGCGTGCAGGCGGACGACGGCTTCACCGCCAACGAGGAGGTCGACGAGCTGCGCTGGATCGACCAGGTGACGGCCGCAGGGCTACTCAGCTATCCGCGCGACGTAACGCTGCTCTAGGCCGCGAGCTCGGCGACGGTGGCGAGCACGGCGCCCTCGCGGATGCCGCCGTCGCACACGTGCAGCGGAACGCCGAGCCGCTGCTGGACCTCGGTGAGGAGCACGATCCCGGCCGGGAGGATCCGGGCGCGGGTGCGATGCACGCCGTACCGCCGCGCGATGGTCTGCTCGCGTTTCGTCTCGACGATGCGCAGCGCTTCCGCCAGCTCCGCCTCGCCGAGCCAGGGACCGACGAGCCGGCGCGCCGCGCGCGCGCTGCCGCCGACGGCAAGAGCGACCTGAACCTGCGGCGGCACGACCGCCTCGAACGCCCGCGACGCTTCGGCCTGCGCAGCCTCGGTTCCTTCGACGCGCTCCGTCAACCGAACGGAGCCGAGGTCGACCGACCGCACCCAGCGCGGATCCGCTCCGGGAGCCCCCACGGCGATCTCCGTCGATGCGCCCCCGACGTCGCAGACCGCGATCGCACGGGGCAGCGCGACGTCGGCGGTCGCAACCGCCCCGGCGTAGGCGAGCCGTCCCTCCTCCTCGGTGGAGAGCACGCGCACCACATGTGCCGCGCTGCGCGTGATCGCGGCGACGAGCGCGTCGGCATTCCCGCTCTGCCGGCCTGGCGCGGTGAGGAACACGTCAAGCATCTCGGCGCCGCCGCGGCGTGCGAGGCCGCAGAGCTTGCCGACCGCCTTAGCCGCCGCCGCGATGCTGACGTCGGAGACGACACCGGTACGCTCGATCTCCGCGCCGAGCGAGAGCCGCACGCGCTCCTTCTCCAGCGGGACGAGGACGCGGCCGTCGACCTGCGCCAGGAGCAGGCGAATGGTGTTCGACCCGACGTCGACGACTCCGATCCGCACAACCGTGCATGGTAGGTCCCCCGCCGGAGGACGGCTCAACCGGGCCGTGAACAGCCGGTGTCGAAGTCGTGAGAACGTGGCTACCGGGCCGCGCGGGCGAGCGAGACCCGGCGGCGGGCCCGCCGCATCATCGTCGCCTGCGCCGAGCGGATGCGCTCGTCCTTCTTCGTCCGGACGCGCTCCCACGTTCCATCGGAGCGAAGCTCCCACGAGGACGTGTTGTCGGTGAGCAGCGTCTCGAAGGTCGCGGCCAGTTCGGCCTGGATCGCGACGTCCTCCACCGGCGCGACGACCTCGACGCGATGGTCGAGGTTGCGCGGCATCATGTCCGCGCTCCCGAGGTAGTACGCGCTGCGGTCGCCCGCCTCGAAGAAGAAGAGGCGGCTGTGCTCGAGAAAGCGGCCGAGCACGCTGCGCACGCGGATGTTGTCGCTTAGTCCGGCAATACCCGGACGCAGCGAGCACACGCCGCGCACGAGCAGTTCGATACGCGCACCAGCCTCCGAGGCCGCGTAGAGCTCGTCGATCACGTCCGTGTGCGTGAGCCCATTCACCTTGATGCGGATGCGAGCCTTGCGACCGTCGCGCGAAGCCGCTGCAACGCCGCGAATCTCGTCGATGAGGCGCTGCCGAAGCGTGAACGGTGCGACGAGCAGCTTGCGGAAATGCGCCGGGCGGCCGAAGCCCGTCACGTAGTTGAAGAGATCGGCGACGTCGGCGGCAATGTCCTCGTCCGCGGTGAAAAGACCGAAGTCCTCGTACGCGCGCGCGGTGACGCTGTTGTAGTTGCCGGTGCCGATGTGGACGTAGCGGCGGAGGCCGCCTCCCTCGCGGCGAACGACAAGCGTCATCTTCGCGTGGATCTTCAGCGACGGGAATCCGTATGCGACGTGCACGCCCGCCTGCTCCATCGCGCGGGACCACTCGATGTTTCGCCGCTCGTCGCCGCGGGCCTTGATCTCGACGAGACACACGGTCTGCTTGCCGTTCTCAGAGGCCTCGATCAGCGCCGGCACGAGCGGCGACTCGTCGCTCGTGCGATACACCGTCGACTTGAGCGCGATGACGTCCGGATCCTGCGCGCATTCGTCTGCGAACGACTGGAAGCTCGCGCCGAACGAGTCGTACGGATGGTGGACCAGCACGTCGCCGGCGCGGATGACCGCGAACTGCTCGTCGGCCTCGACGTTCGCCAGCGGCGGCCGTGCGACGGGCAGCCACGGGTCGAGCTTGAGGTCGGGCCGGTCGAGTCGCGTCAGCTCGCTCGCGTCGACGAGGTCGAGGATCCCTGTCACGGGATAGACGAGGTCGTCGGCGACTCTGAGGCCCTGCTGCAGACGCTCGCGCATCGGGCGGGACATCGAGCTCGACACCTCGAGACGCGTGACCTCCCCGAAGCGCCGTCGGCGAAGCTCGAGCTCGACCGCCTCGAGCAGGTCGTCGGCCTCGTCCGAGACTTCGAGGTCGGCGTCGCGCGTGACCCGGAACACCGAGCGCTCGAGAATGTCCATGCCCGGGAACAGCGAGGGCAGGAAGTGCGTCAGCACCTGCTCGAGCGGGACGAAGCGGCCGGCGTCGCCGACGGAGACGAAGCGGGGCAGACCCTCGGGAACCTTCACGCGCGCGAATCGCTCCTCCCCCGTCTCCGGATCGCGGGCGAAGACAGCGAGACTGACGGAGAGCGCAGAGATGTACGGGAAGGGCTGGCCCGGCCCCACGGCGAGCGGCGTCAGCACCGGGTAGATCTCATCCTCGTACAGGTGCACGAGCTCCTTCAGCTCATGGCCGCCGAGGTCGTCGATGCCGGAGACGACGATCCCCTCGTCGGCGAGGGCCGGACACAGCTCGTCCGACCAGATCCGCGCCTGCTCCGCGTACAACTCGAGAACCCGCGCGCGCGACTCTGCGATCGTCTGCTGCGGCGTCCGCCCGTCCGGCGAGCGGACGGCGACGCCCGCCGCCGCCTGGCCCGTGAGGCCGGCGATGCGCGTCATGAAGAACTCGTCCAGCATCGAGGAAAAGATCGCGCAGAAGCGCACGCGCTCCAGGAGCGGCAGGCTCGCGTCGGAGGCGATGTCGAGCACGCGGGCGTCGTAGTCGAGGAAGGACAGCTCGCGGTTGATGAGCCGATCGCCGCCGGTCGGGGCCCGCTTCTTTCCGCGCACAGCTGCCATGGGGACAGACCACACTACGCCTCCGAGCCCTCGCGGCGGGTTGCGATCCGGTTACGAGACCGCGAAATAGATCGTGGCGGCGGTGCCGGCGGCGGCGCAGTAGATCGCGAACGGCAGGAGCGTGTTGGTCTCGAAATAGCGCATGAGGAACCGGACGGCGAGGAAGGCGGTTACGGCCGAGCAGAGCGCGCCGACGAGCGCCGGACCGCGCACGCCGTTGCCCTGCGAGCCGGCTAGGTCCGGCAGCTTGAGGACGGCCGCGGCGATGATGATCGGCGTCGCGAGCAGGAATGCGAAGCGCGCCGCATCCTTGTGGGAGAGCCCGACGAGCAGGCCGCCGCCCATCGAGGCACCCGAGCGCGAGAAGCCGGGGATGAGCGCGAGCGCCTGTGCCGCGCCGACGAGTGCGCTGTCCCGCCAGCCGACCGTGCGCGCGATGCGCTCGTCGTCGTCCTCCGCCGTCACGGGCGCCCGGCGCCGGAGAAGCTCCGCCCCGAAGAGCACGAGCGCGTTGAGCGCGAGGAAGATGGACGCGTACTGCGGCGAGGCGAAGAGCGATCGCAGCTTGTCCTGGAGCGTGAGCCCCAGGATCCCCGCCGGGATGGTGCCGACGACGAGCAGCCAGCCGAGCTTGGCGTCGGCGTCGTCGGGGGCGATCTCGCGGTCGCGCAGCGAGCGGCCGATGCCCTTGACGATCCGCACCCAGTCGCGCCAGAAGAAGGCCAGCAGGACGAGCGCCGTCGCGAGATGGAGCGCGACGAGGAAGGTCAGGAAGTACGGCGCGTTCTGGTGGATGTTCCAGCCGAGGAGCTTGGGAATGATGACCGTGTGCCCCAGGCTCGACACCGGGAAGAGCTCGGACACGCCCTGGAGGAGGCCGAGGATCGCCGCATGGAAGTAGCTGATCGGCACTACACGGAAGCCGCGCGCGTCTTCTTCGGGCCGGTGTTGAACCAGGCGAAGGCGAAGCACGCGAGCCCGACGAGGAACGACGCTATCCCGTGTTTCGTGTGATGGTGGCTCGAGCCTGCCTGGTGACCGGGGAAGAAGGATGGCAGCGACTTCGCCGGCTCGACCCAGTAGACGATCGCTATCGCGATGAGCGCGATCCCGAGCGCGATTGCGGCGGTCGCGAGGAGCCGACGGTTCACAAGGCGGATTCTAAGACTCGACGGGGTGCGAGGCGTCGGTGAACTCGCGGAACTGGGCGGTGAGCAGGTAGGCGGTCTGCTCGCCGATGTCGACGGCGCGGTCTCCGATGCGCTCGATCGTGCGGGCGACGACGACCATGCGCAGTCCCCATTCGCGCAGCGAGGGCTCAGCCATGACGTCGACGAGGCGCTCGACGAAGCGGCGGTTCGCCCGGTCGATCAGCTCGTCCAGCTCGACGAGGCTCTCCGCGCCGGAGAGATCACGCTGCGAGAACGAGTCGAGGGCCACGCGCAGCATCTCCTCCGCACGGTCGCCCATCTCGACAAGGACGCCCACGAGCGCGGGATCCGGGTCTGCGTCCACGACGAGCTTGGACAGCTTCGCGACCGTAACGCAACCGTCGCCGGAACGCTCGAGCAGCAAGTTGATGTGCAGGATCGCGAGGAGGAGCCGCAGATCGCGAGCGACCGGCGTCTGCAACGCGAGCAGCGCCTGGATCGAGCCTTCGATGCCGAGGAAGAGCTGGTCGATCTCGTCGTCGAAGGCGATGACCTCGTCGGCGAGCTCGACGTCGGCCTCCTGGAGGGCCCGAATCGCGCCCCGCACGGCCGAGAGCACTCTCTGGCCCTCCTCCTGGAGCTGCGCTTCGATCCGGTCGAGGGCTTCGTCGATGGCCATCGCAACACCGTACACCCGATGGGTGCTGGGATTGGAGTGTACGTCACCACTCCGTAACCAGGCTGCAACAGGCCGTTTTCCCACTCGCCTCCGGCTCGGCCGTACGTTGGCCGCGAACCCACGGAGGAGGAAATTCAATGCCGAAACTCGGCACTTCGATTCGCATCACCAGCGCCGTCGCGGCGGCCGCGCTCCTCGCGGTCGTTGTCGCCGGTGCGGCAAATGCAAGGACCGCTCGCCACGCCACGACCATCTCGGGCGCAGGCAGCACGTTCGTCGCGCCGCTCGTCGCCCAGTGGGTGGCGGGTGTCGGCTCCGCCTACGGCATCGAGCTGCAGTACAGCGCAGTCGGCTCCGGCGCCGGCGTCACCGCGATCACGTCCCGCACCGTCGACTTCGGCGCAAGCGATGCGCCGCTCACGCCGGACCAGTTCACGGCCTGCAATGGTTGCGAGCAGATTCCGTGGGTGCTCGGCGGCACCGCCATCATGTACAACCTGCCCGGCGTCAAGAACCTCCTGCACATGGACGGTCCGACGCTCGCCAAGATCTTCATGGGCCAGATCACCAAGTGGGACGACCCCGCGATCGCCGCGCTCAACAAGGGCGTGTCGCTTCCGGATACGGCGATAACGATCGCGCATCGCTCCGACAACTCCGGGACGACGTACAACCTGACCGACTACCTCTCGAGCGTGAGCCCGGCGTGGTCGTCGCAGCTCGGCAGGGGCGTCGCGGTCAACTGGCCCGTCGGTGTCGGCGGGAAGGGCAGCTCCGGCGTCGCCGGCGTCGTGTCCTCCACCCCGGGCGCGATCGGCTACGCGGACGTCGCGTACTCGCTCGCGAACCATCTGAAGTACTTCTCGATCAAGAACCGCTCCGGCAAGTTCACAACGCCGGGCGCACGTGGGATCCTCTCGGCCGCGACGAGCGACCAGAAGCCCGCAGCGGACAACTCGCTCTCGATCGTGAACCCGCCGAAGAAGTACGCCAACGCGTACCCGATCGCGACGTTCTCGTACGCGATCGTGCCGCTTCAGTCCAGCAAGGCCTCGGACCTGAAGCACTTCCTGTTCTGGGCGGTGACGAAGGGGCAGACGGGCCCATACACCGCCAAGCTCCGCTTCGTCCCGCTGCCGAAGTCGGTGCTGGTCGTCGCCGAGAAGGCGATCGCCAAGATTCATAGTTAGCGCCGCATGTCCGCGGCCGACGTCAGCGCAGGATCGACCCGCCGCCCCTTCACGGGGCGGCGGGTCCGCTTCGGCGACCTGGCGCTCCAGCTCCTCGCCGGCGCGGCAGCCCTCGGTGCGACCGTGCTGGTCGGCCTCATCGTCTGGAAGCTCATCGATGGGTCGCGTCTTTCGCTCTCGAAGTACGGCCTCGGCTTCGTCACGCGCGTGGCGTGGAACCCGGTCATCGGACACGAGCTCTATGGCGCCGGCAGCTTCATCTTCGGCACCGTCATCACGTCGTTCTTCGCACTCCTGCTCGCGACGCCACTCGCGATGGGAGTCGCGCTCTTCCTCACCGAGCTCGCACCTCGCGTCCTGCGGGCGCCTGTGACCGCACTCGTCGAGACCCTTGCCGCGGTGCCGAGCGTCCTGATCGGCCTCTGGGGCATCCTCGTGCTCGGGCCGCAGCTGCGGACGCACGTCGAGCCGTGGCTTCACTCCACGCTCGGCTTCATCCCCCTCTTCGGGCCGCCCTCGGCGGCCGGCGCGAGCATCTTCACCGCGATCATCGTCCTCTCGATCATGATCCTGCCGATCGTGTCGAGCATCAGCCGGGAGCTCTTTCTCGGTGTGCCGGCCGAACTGAAGGAAGGTGCGCTTGCGCTCGGGACGACTCGGTGGGAGATGGTGCGCGGCGTCGTGTTCCCGTACGCGCGCGGCGGTGTCGCGGCGGCCCTCATCCTCGGTCTCGGCCGCGCGATGGGAGAGGCGATCGCCGTCACGCAGGTGATCGGCGGCGGCGTCTTCATCCATTGGAGCCTGTTCGGCGGCGGCGACACCCTCGGGAGTAAGATCGCGGCCTCGTACCAGGGAGCGAGCACGAATCTGCAGGCCTCGTCCCTCATCTACCTCGGCCTCATCCTGCTCGTGCTCTCGCTCGTCGCGAACATCGTGGCGCAGTGGATCGTGCGCAAGGTCGCCCGAAAGCACGGCGTCACGCGCGGGGGCCACGCGTGAGCGCGCACGGGCTGAGCGGGCCGGGCCTCAGGCTCGACCATCTTCCTCGGCGCCGGCGCGTCAACCGCGGGATGGAAGGGCTGGCGTGGCTCGCGGCGGCGATCGCGATCGCGATCCTCGGCATCGTCGTCTGGTCGGTCGCCCGCAAGGGCTGGAGCGAGCTGAACCTCGACCTGCTCACGAAGTCGCCGATCCCGTTCAGCCTCACGAACGCGCCGCAAGGTCTCGCGAATGCCTTCGCCGGGACACTCGTGATCGTCGGCCTCGCGACGGCGATGGCTCTGCCCGTCGGGATCCTCGTCGCCGTCTACCTGAACGAGTTCGCGCCTCCGTCGATCCGGACCGGGGTCGGCCTGGTGCTCGACGTCCTCGCCGGGGTGCCGGCGATCGTCGTCGGGATCTTCGTCTTCGTGCTGCTCGTCACCGGCAGCGGGCAGAGCGGGATCAAGGGCGCGTTCGCGCTCGCGATCCTGATGCTCCCGTTCGTCGCGCGGACGACGATCGAGGTGCTCGCGCTCGTACCGAATGCGCTGCGCGAGGCGAGCCTCGGTCTGGGCATCCCGCAATGGCGGACGACGCTGAGCATCGTCCTTCCGCGCGCGATCGGCGGCATCCTCACGGGCACGGTGCTCGCGGTCGCACGCGTCGCCGGAGAGACTGCGCCTCTGCTCTTCACGTCCTCGCTCGTCGGCACGCAGACGAGCTGGAACCCGACGCATGCCCTCCAGACGATTCCGGTTGCCATCTTCGAGCTGTCGGAATCTCCGGACCCGAAGGATCACGCACGTGCCTGGGCAGCAGGATTCGTCCTGCTGATCTTCATCCTCTTCGCCAGCTTGACCGCACGCTGGCTCGCCACCCGTAACGCCCGCAAGATCGCCGGCCGTTGATGGAAGGAGCAGAAGACATGTCAACTACCATCGAACCGACCATGAGGGTCGAGACCCGCCGTCAGCCGCTCCCGCCACGCGAGCAGCTCGAGTCGATCTTCGAGGTCGAAGGCCTCGACGCGATTTACGGCACCAAGCCTGCGATCAAGGACGTCTCGATGGTGGTCTACAAGAACCTCGTCACGGCCATCATCGGTCCCTCGGGCTGCGGCAAGAGCACGTACATCCGCTGCTTCAACCGGATGAACGACCTCATCCCGAGCTTTAGACAGACCGGCACGATTCGCTACCACGGGCAGGACATCTGCACGTCGAACATCGACCCGGTGGCCGTGCGCCGGAACATCGGCATGGTCTTCCAGCGGCCGAACCCGTTCCCGAAGTCGATCTACGACAACGTCGCGTGGGGCTGCCGCGTGCTCGGCATGAAGGACGGCCTCGACGAGCGCGTCGAGCGCGCACTCACGCAGGCCGCTCTCTGGGACGAGGTGAAGGACCGCCTCAAGGCGAGCGGGCTCTCGCTCTCCGGCGGCCAGCAGCAGCGCCTCTGCATCGCGCGCGCGATCGCCGTCGAGCCGGACGTCGTGCTCATGGACGAGCCCGCGTCGGCGCTCGACCCGATCGCAACACAGGCGATCGAGCAGCTCATGCACCAACTCAAGAGCCAGTACACGTTCGTCATCGTCACGCACAACATGCAGCAGGCGGCACGCGTCGCCGACATGACGGCGTTCTTCTCCATCTCGCGCGGCGAGGAAGGCCAACGCTACGGCGAGCTCATCGAGTACGACGCGACCGAAAAGATCTTCACCGCGCCCTCCGACAAGCGCACGGAGGACTACGTCACCGGCCGCTTCGGCTAGGCGCGCAGGTACCGGTACGTGAGCGCCGCCAGCGCGGCACCGAGAGGCGGCGCGACGAGGTAGAGCCAGAGCGCGTGCAGGTCGCCGGAGACGAGCGCCGGCGCGAGCGAGCGCGCGGGGTTCATCGATGCACCCGTGACGGGACCGCCGAAGAGCGCGTCCAGCCCGACGGTGCCGCCGACCGCGATCGCGGCCGCTTCGCCAACCGCACGTGTGTCGGTGGCAACGGCCATGATCACGAACATCAGGAAGAACGTGAGGACGATCTCCCACAGGAACGCCTGGCCTTGCGATCCACTCGGAAGCGTCGCGCCGTCGTGCGCGTGGTTTCCGAGCGAGCCGCGGACGAGAGCGGCGGCCACGAGTGCGCCGGCGATCTGCGCGGCCCAGTAGCCGAGCGCACGTGACCACGGGAAGTGGCGCGAGAGCGAGAAGGCGAATGTCACCGCAGGGTTGAAGTGCGCGCCGGAGATGTGCCCGAGCGCATAGATCATCACCATGATCACGAGGCCGAACGTGAGCGCGACCCCGAGATGACCGAGCGCGCCGGTCTTCGCGTCGACGACGATCGCGCCGCAGCCGGCGAAGACGAGGGCGAATGTCCCGATCGCCTCCGCGAGGAGCGCCCTCACTCGGGCAGAAGCTCGGCGATCAGGCGCTGCACTCTCGCGTCGATGTCGTCGCGGATCTTCCGCACCGCGTCGATCCCTTGGCCGGCGGGATCGTCGAGCTCCCAGTCCTCGTACTTCTTGCCCGGGTAGATCGGGCACGCGTCGCCGCAGCCCATGGTGATGACGACGTCGGCCGCACGCACGACTTCGTCCGTGAGCGGCTTCGGGAACTCCTGCGTCATGTCGACGCCGATCTCGTTCATCGCTTCGACGACCGCGGGGTTGATGCTCTCGGCCGGGTCGGAGCCCGCGGAACGAACGTGGATGCGCCCGTGCGAGCGCAGGCTGACGAGCCCGGCCGCCATCTGGCTGCGACCGGCGTTGTGCACGCACACGAAGAGCACCTCGGGCTGCTCCTTCACGACGTCCCCCTGTGCCTGCGCGAGAGCCTGAAGCCGCTCGCGTGCGAAGCGATGCACGAGCAGCGGGACGTACGTCGAGATCCGTGCCCCGCTGAGCAAGTCGCTCGACTCCTCGATGTACCGAGCGATGGTCTCGCTGGAGAAGATGCCTGCGAACTCCTCGTGGAGCTCCTCCGCTGCGTGCCTGATCTGGTTGCGCGTGATCGGATCGAGCGTCTCGGACATCGGCCGGATCTTGTCGAACACATCGATGGCTGTCAATATCTACCTGGTGAAGACGATCGCGACGCTCTCGTGCCCACCGCTGCTGGAAGGCGCCATCAGCCGGAGTGAGGCCGATCGCGTGGCGGCCGCGCTCAAGGTGCTCGCCGAACCTGCGCGTCTCCGACTGCTCAGCCTCATCCAGGCTCAGCCCGATGGCGAAGCGTGCGTGTGCCATCTCACCGAGCCGCTCGGCCTCAGCCAGCCGACCGTCAGCCACCACCTGAAGGTGCTGCTCGAGTCCGGCCTCGTCGAGCGCGAGCAGCGCGGAAGCTGGGCGTTCTTCCGGGTGAAGCCGGAGCCGCTCGCCGCCCTCCGCGCAATCCTCGCCTAGACCGGGAAGCGACAGACGATCTCGAGGCCTTGGCCCGGGGGGCTGAATGCCTCCACAGTTCCGCCGGCCGACGTCACCACATGCTTCACGATCGCGAGCCCGAGCCCGGTTCCGCGCGACGTGCGCGCCTGGTCGGCGCGGTAGAAGCGCTCGAACAGCCGCGGGAGCTCGCTTTCGCGGACTCCGGCTCCGTCGTCGGCGACGGCGAGCACGGCCGCCGTCCCCTCGTCCTCGACCGAGACGCGGCACGTGCTGTCCGGCCCGGCATAGCGAACCGCGTTCTGGACGAGGTTCTCGGCGACGACGCGGATCATCCGCGGCCGCAACGGAAGCTCGATGGCGGCACCTCCGGTGACGACGATCTCGACGCCCGCGTGGTCCGCGCGGTCGACGTAGGTGCGCGCGACCTCCTCGAGGATCGGGAGCGCCACGGTCCGGCCGAGGGAGACCACCTCCCGGCCCGTCTCGAGCTCGCCGAGGAAGAGCACGTCGTCGATCAGCTCGCCCGCCTGCTGGATCTCCTGCCTGGCCTGCTCGATGAGGTCCTCGACGCGTGCGCCGGGGAGTGTCACGCTCTCGACGAGCACGAGGAGGCGGGCAAGCGGCGTGCGCAGCTCGTGCGAGACGGCTGCCGTGAACCCGGCCCGCAGCTCCTGGTAGGCCGAGAGCTCCGGAAGCGCCGCCAGGAAGAGGACGAGCGGAGCGGTATCGACGAAGAGCGCCTCCTCGGCCACGCGCCGGCCGGGCGTCCCGTCACCGAGCGCGGCGGCACCCGACGGGCTGGCGGCGACCAGCCGCCGCTCGCTGTCGAGCACGATGACCGGCTCGTCGAGCGCGCCGACGAGGGCCTGGACGCGCTCTCTGTTCCCGTTCACCACCCCTTCACCAGTCCTTCACCCGCCGGTGACCCGTCGATTACGGGCTTGTCTCGATAATGATGCCGATGCCCAAGGTGCTCATCGTCGAGGACGACGAGGTTATCGCCCAGGGGATGGCGCGCCACCTGAGCGCGGCCGGCTTCGACGCCGTCTGGGTCGCGAACGGCGAACAGGGCCTCGCCCGCCTCCGCTACGAGCAGCCGGACGTGTGCGTGCTCGACCTCATGCTCCCCGGCATGGACGGCTGGAAGCTGATCGAGACCGTTCGCGCCGAGGGGATCTCGACACCCGTCGTCGTCGTCTCCGCGCGCGGCACCGAGCACGACCGCGTGCACGCGCTCGAGATCGGCGCCGACGACTACCTCGTGAAACCGTTCTCGATGAAGGAGCTCGTCGCCCGCGTGCGCGCGGCGGCGCGCCGAGGGATCCGCCGCGACGAGATCCCGCGCGGAGAGCCGATCGAGATCGAGGAGCTTCGCGTGGATCCGCGCGAGGTGCAGGCCTACGTCGACGGCGCGAGCGCTGAGCTGACGCCGACCGAGTTTCGCCTCCTGTACCAGCTGGCGCTCGACCAGGGCCGCGTTGCGACGCGGGACGAGCTCCTGCAGAAGCTGTGGGGACGTCGTGAGTCGCATCGCGACCGCACGGTGGACGTCTTCGTCCGCCGGCTGCGGGAGAAGATCGACCAGCGCGCGTCGCGCCACACCTTCATCCAGACGCGCTACGGCGTCGGGTACAAGCTCGAAGCCGTACCCAAGTAGACACAGGAGCGTCACCAGAGGGACCCCCACGCTCGGCGCGGCCCGCCGCACCATCCCGAGCATGCGGTTCGTCGTCATCGCGCATCGATGCACGGAAACGAACGAGGCGCTCGCTGCCGCCGCCGAGGCAGTGGGCGTTGCCGCAGCCGTGCTGCCCCCGCGCGACGCGCTTCGAATCCTCGAGCCTGGAGACGTCGCACTGGGGCGGCTCGACGTCCTCGAAGGGCTCGACGGGATCGAGAGCGGCTCCGTCGAGCTCGAGCGGCTGACCGCCGCCGGCGTCACAGTGCTCAACCGGCCATGCGCGCTCGTCGCCGCGCACGACAAGCTGCTCACCACGCGCGCCCTCCGGCTCTCGGGCCTGCCGCATCCGCACACGTGGCTGATCGCCGAAGGAATGCCGTCACCCGCACCCGAGCTGCCGCTCGTCCTCAAGCCGCGCTTCGGGAGCTGGGGCCGCGACGTCGTCCTCTGCCGGACAGCGGCCGACCTCGATGCCGCCCTCGAGCGCGCCGCGTTCCGTGGCTGGTTCCGCGAGCACGGCGCACTCGCGCAGGAGCTCGTCCCGCCGCTCGGCTGGGACATCCGCATCGTCGTGTCCGGCGGGCGCATCGTCGGCGCGGCCCGGCGCGTCGCCGCTCCAGGCGAGTGGCGGACGAACGTCTCGCTCGGCGGGCACAGCGAGCCCGTCTCGCCGCCTCCCCTGGCCCGCTCCCTCGCGCTCGCCGCCGCCGCCGCCGTGCGCGGCGACCTCGTCGGCGTCGACCTGCTGCCGACGAACAACGGCTACGTCATCTCCGAGCTGAACGGCGCGGTCGACTTCCACTCGTACTACGCGCTCGACGTCGAGGACGTCTTCACGGAGGCCGTGCTCGAGCTCCTCCGCACCGCCCACGACCGGCGCGCGCTCGAGCTCGTCGGCGCCTAGCTAGGAGGGTCTGGCGGAATAGTGGCTGTGTCGCAGCATTCCGCCAGGCCCTCCTAATCCTCGAACGGCTCCGGCTTCAGGCCGGTGACGACGCCGCGCTTGCCGCCCGATTCATAGACCACGTCGACGTTCTCGTGAGGTCGGTACGACCCCGCGATGCCCAGCCACATCGACAGCCAGCGGACGAAGCCGAGGTTGCCCTCCTGGGCGACGGGCCTGGGAAAGACGAGCGAGCGACCGAGCACTTCGTAATCGACGCCACGATCCTGCCGGACGCCGTTGACGAACACCTCGAACCGATCGGGGACATGGGACGGCAGATCGACCCGCGTGCGCTCGGCCACCTCCATAGAATGCCCGCGGGTTGCGTCGGAAGCTGATGTTCTTCGCGCTCGTCGCGGTCGCCGCGCTGGTAGTCGTGGCGGGCGCCGCAGCCGCCAACGGCGGCTTCACGCCCGTACAGCCGCACTCGCCCAACGCGACGCATATCAACACCGCGTACTACGTGATCCTCGGCTTCACCTCGGCGATCTTCGTGCTCGTCGAAGGCGCGCTCATCACCTTCGTGATCAAGTACCGCAGCCGCGGGCGCGCGCGAACGGACGACGGCGCGCAGGTGCACGGGCACACGCGCCTCGAGGTGATCTGGACCGTCGTTCCCGTGCTCATCCTCTGCGTGATCGGCATCGTCGTCTTCCTCGAGCTGCCGTCGATCTCCAACGCGCCGGCCGCCGCCGACCCGCTGCACGTCACCGTCGAGGGCCACCAGTTCTACTGGCAGTTCGATTACCCGAACGGGGCGCGGACGATCAACGATCTCTACGTCCCGGTCGGGCGCGTCGTCGACCTGAAGATCGTGTCCGCGGACGTGATCCACAGCTGGTGGATCCCCGAGCTCGGCGGGAAGATCCAGGCGATCCCGGGGATCACGAACCACACGTGGTTCCAGGCCGACGATCCCGGTACGTACGCCGGTCAGTGCGCCGAGCTGTGCGGCCTCTACCACGCGTCGATGACCGCTCGCGTCATCGCCACGAGCAACGCGGACTACCGGACGACGGTGACTACGACCGCGCCGGTCAACCTCGGCAAGGCCGAGTTCACCGGCGTCTGCGCGACTTGTCACGGAATGACCGGTCAGGGCGGCTACGGGCCGAACCTCTCCAACAACCCGTTGCTCACGCAAACCGCCGGTCTGCTCGCGATCGTGCAGAGCGGCCGCGGCAAGATGCCGGCCGTCGGCAACACGTGGACGAAGACGCAGCTGCAAGCGCTCGCCGCATACGTCAAGGCGCACGTCTACAAGGGAGCCGTGAGTGGCGGTTAACGCCGAAGCCGTCTACCCGGTGACGTGGAAGGACGGGCGCGTGGCGAGCTGGCTCGTCACCGTCGACCACAAGCGCATCGGGATCTTGTACATCGGCACGTCGCTCTTCTTCTTCGTGCTGGGCGGCATCCTCGCCGTGCTCATGCGCGCGCAGCTCGCGACGCCCGGCGAGAAGCTGCTGACGAAGGGCTCGTACGACGAGGTGCTGACGATGCACGGCACGACGATGATCTTCCTCGTCGTCGTCCCGATCCTCGCGGGCTTCGGGAACTACCTCGTGCCGCTGATGATCGGCGCGCGCGACGTCGCGTTCCCGCGCCTGAATGCGCTGTCGTACTGGCTCTACCTGCTGGGCGGGATCGTCCTCTGGTCGAGCTGGTTCGCGACCGGCGGCACGGCGAAAGCAGGCTGGTGGTCGTACCCGACCCTCTCCGAGGCGCAGTTCAGCCCCGGGCACGGACAGGACTACTGGATTCTGAGCATCCACATCCTGTCGCTCGCATCGCTCCTCGGAGCGATCAACTTCATCGTCACCATCGTGAACATGCGCGCCCGCGGCATGACGTGGATGCGCATGCCGCTGTTCGTGTGGTCGATCTTCACGTACGCGATCCTGCTGCTCGTCGCGCTCCCCGCGCTCTCGGCCGCGGTGACGATGCTCCTGTTGGACCGCCACGCCGGCACGCATTTCTTCATCCCGTCGCAGGGCGGGAGCATCGTGCTGTACCAGCACATGTTCTGGTTCTTCGGGCATCCCGAGGTCTACATCATGGTGTTGCCCGTGTTCGGGATGATCTCCGAGATCATTCCGGTCTTCTCGCGCAAGCCGATCTTCGGGTACAAAGCGGTGGCGTTCGCGACCATCGGCATCGCGTTCCTGTCACTGCTCGTCTGGGCGCACCACATGTTCACGACCGGCCTCGGAACCGGGCTCGACAGTTTCTTCATGATCTCGTCGCTGGTGATCGCGGTGCCGACCGGCATCAAGATCTTCAACTGGGTCGCGACGACCTGGCGTGGCAACCTCATCTTCGACACGCCGATGCTGTTCGCCCTGGGGTTCATCGTGCTGTTCACGATGGGCGGCCTGTCGGGGATCTTCCTCGCCGCGTTCCCGGTGGACTGGCAGCTGAACGACTCGTACTACGTCGTCGCCCACTTCCACTATGTGCTGTTCGGCGGATCGGCGTTCGGTTTCTTCGGCGGCCTCTTCTACTGGTGGCCGAAGATGTTCGGGCGCCTGCTCGACGAGCGGCTCGGCAAGTGGTTCTTCTGGCTGCTGTTCGTCGGCTTCAACCTCACGTTCCTGCCACAGCACATGCTCGGGTTGCTGGGCATGCCGCGCCGCGTCTACACGTACCACCACGGTGGGCTGTGGGAGGCGTACAACCTCATCTCGACGATCGGCTCGGGCGTGATGACGATCGCCGTCGGCGTGTTCCTCGCGAACGTCTACCGCACGCACGTGCTGCGCATGGGCGTGCGCGCCGGAAACGACCCCTGGCTCGCCGACACGCTCGAGTGGTACACGACGTCGCCACCGCCGTTGCACAACTTCGACTCGGTCCCGTATGTCACGAGCGCACGGCCGCTTCGCGACCTGCGGCTGCGGCTCGCGAAGGAGACGTCGTGACGGGTGTTGCGCCCGGGCCGTGGCTGCGCACCTGCGCGCTCGTCGCCGCCGGCGGGGCCGTTCTCGCCGTCGTCTCCGGCGAGGCCCATCTCGGCGCGGCGCATCGCGTCATCGCCGCCCTCGTCGCGCCGCCGCTCGCCGCGCTGCTCGTCTGCGCGTGGCTCGCGCACCGCCGGCTCGTGCCGGCAGTCCTCGCGTCGTCCGCGCTGTTTGCCGCCGCGGCCGCGCTACCGGGTCGCGCGACGCACATCGTGTTCGCAGCTCTTGCGCTCGCGACACTCCTCGTCGTCGTGGTGCAGAGCCTCCAGGAGGATCGGGCTCCGTGGGGCGCCTGGCGCGACTACGTCACGCTGACGAAGCCGAGGATCATGAGCCTGCTGCTCGTCACGGGCTTCTGCGGCATGATCGCGGGCGCCCGCGGCTGGCCCGGCACCGAACGGGCCGTCGCCGCCACGGTCGGGCTCGCACTCGCGTGCGGCGGGGCCAGCGCTCTCAACCACGTCCTCGATCGCGACATCGACCCGCTCATGGGCGAGCGCACGCGGCGGCGGCCGGTCGCGTCAGGCCGCGTGGCGCCGAGCCGGGCGCTCGAATTCGGGCTCGCGCTCTCCGCGCTCTCGTTCGTCCTGCTCGCCGGCACGGTCAACCTGCTCACCGCAGTGCTGGCGCTCGTCGGCAACCTCTTCTACGTCCTCGTGTACACGCGCTGGCTCAAGCGCACGACGTCGCAGAACATCGTCATCGGCGGTGCCGCCGGCGCCGTGCCGCCCCTCGTCGGCTGGGCCGCCGCGACCGGCCACCTGGGGATTGCGGCGTGGATCCTCTTCGCCATCGTCTTCGTGTGGACGCCGCCGCACTTCTGGGCGCTCGCGCTCCTGATCAAGGACAACTACGCGAACGCCAAGGTGCCGATGCTGCCCGTCGTCCGTGGGGAGCGCGAGACGGCGCGGCAGATCGTCCTGTATTCGATCGTGCTGCTCGGTGTCACGCTCCTGCCCTGGGCCGCCGGCGGGGCGGGGCCGATCTACGTCGTCGCCGCGCTCGCGCTCGGGGCCGTTTTCGTAGGCCTCGCCGAGCGGCTGCGGCGGGAAACGACTCCAAAGCGCGCCGCACTGCTCTTCCACTACTCGCTCCTCTACCTCGCGCTGCTCTTCGCAGCGCTCGCCCTCGACCTGGCCTTCTGATGGACGACGAGCTCGAACGCAGGAACCTCCGCCTCGGCTGGCTGCTCTTCGGCGTTTTCTGGCTTCTCTTCGCCGGATGCTTCGGCGTCGCGTTCCTGTATCTGCACTTCTCCTAAAGCCAAAGGGGTACAGAGCCGATCCAGGCCTAGATGAGGCGCCTGATCCCCCTGCTCTTGGCCATCCTCGGCGCCGGTGTTCTCGCCGGTGCCGCGCCCGCAGCTCGCGACTGCCTCCTCCCTGGCGTTCCGGGAGATCACACACTGTGCACGCAGCACTTCGTCGTCCACTATTGGACCGACCTCACCGCGAGTGGTGACCCCGCGCCGGACTACTCGACGGAGACGCAAGCTGGGGACATCGCCGCCTGGGCGGAGCAGGCGTACGCCGCTTACCGTTCATGGGGCTACGCGGCGCCGCTCGTCGACGCCGACGGATACCTCGACATCTACGTCGTGGACGGCACCGGACCACCGACGTTCGAATCGGAATGGGACTGGAGCGGAGCAGGCCCGGGCCCGAGCAGCGGCTTCTTCGAAATTGCGACCCCCACACAAGTCGAGGGCTATGCGGCCGCGAACAGCCTCACGCTCGACCAGGAAGAGCAGCAGGAGATCGCGCTCAACGTCTTCCATCTGTTCCAGCTTGCGGTCTGGACCCCGACGACCGACAGTGACCTCTGGCTCGCGAACGGAGCCGCGACGTGGGCCGCGTTCCACTCGTCG
>Ga0208219_1000065_pt1 | contig 48238 bp, 34 predicted proteins | sample NGESurshal072012_7_FD_184469 | JGI IMG/M metagenome (GOLD analysis project Ga0208219, IMG submission 184469) | Arctic peat soil microbial communities from Barrow, Alaska - NGEE Surface sample 53-2 shallow-072012 (SPAdes) | ecosystem: Environmental > Terrestrial > Soil > Wetlands > Peat ... | reverse complement strand
CTTCGGAGTGTCCCTGCATCCCCCAAGTCTCCGCCACGGCCGGTGCGCAACCCGGCTTTTGGACCGATTAAATCAACACGCTCCTAGAGCGCCCCGACGATCAGCGCGCCGTTGTGGCCGCCGAAGCCGAAGGAGTTGGACAGCACCACGCGCTTTTCGATCGACCTCGGCGCCCCGAGCACGACGTCGAGGTCGAGGTCTGGGTCGACGTCGGTCGTCCCCGCTGTCGGGGGGATCACCCCGTGCGCCACGGTGAGGACCGCGACGACGGCCTCGATGGCCCCCGCGGCGCCGAGGCTGTGTCCGAGGTAGCCCTTGACCGAGGTGACCGGGGGGACGCCGTCGCGGAAGACCGCGTGCAGCGCCTTTGCCTCGGCGAGGTCGTTGAGCGGTGTCGACGTCCCATGGGCGTTCACGTGGCCCACGTCGCCCGGCGTGCACGACGCGTCGTGCATCGCGAGCTCGATGCACGAGATCGCGCCGGCGGCATCGGGGTCGGGCGCGGTGATGTGGTGGGCGTCGGCCGTGCTCGCTCCACCCAGCACCTCGGCGTAGATGGTGGCGCCGCGGGCCGTGGCGTGGTCCAGCGCTTCGAGCACGAGCGCCGCGCCGCCCTCGCCGAGGACGAAGCCGTCACGGGCGACGTCGAAGGGACGCGAGACGCCCGTCCGCGAGAGCGCCGTCATGTTCCGGAAGCCCGCGTAGGCGATCTGCTCGGTGGCCGACTCGCCCCCGCCCGTCAGCATCACGTCGCAACGTCCCTGGGCGATGAGCCGGGCCGCGTCGATCACTGCGTGGGTGCCTGCGGCGCACGCGGTGGTCACGGTCTGGCAGGGTCCTCGCATCCCGAAGCGCAGCGACACCGCTGCAGCGCCGGCGTTCGGCATGAGCATGGGGATGAAGAACGGCGAGACTCGCTCTGGTCCTCGCTCGCGAAGCACCGTCAGCTGCTCGATCATCGAGGAGATCCCCCCGACGCCGGTCGCGAACAGCACGCCAGCGCGCCCCGGGTCGGCGAACTCGAGGTTCGCGTCGCGGTGCGCCTCGATCGCGGCGCCCAGCGAGTACTGCGAGAAGCGGTCGAGGCGTCGCGCCTCTTTGGTGCCGAACAGCGCGTCGGGGTCGAACTGGCGGACGAGCGCTGACTCAGGCGAGACACCCTCGCACAGGACCTTGAACAGGACGTCCGCGCCCGTGCCCGCGGCGGTCACCGCGCCGACGCCAGTGACGACGACCCTGCGCCCCTCGACGGGTCCGTCGGGACCCGCAGCGACGCGCATCAGAGCTTGGACGTCACCAGGTCGAACGCCTCGCCCACCGTCGAGATCCCCTCGAGCTCGGTCTCGTCGACCTCGATGTCGAAGGCCTCTTCGAGCGCCATCACGAGCTCCACGAGGTCGAGGCTGTCCGCATCGAGGTCATCGGCGAACGACGCCGTCGTGACGACCTTGTCCTCTGGTACGGCGAGCACCTCGACGGCGCATGCCTGGAACTTCGAAAACGCCTGGTCGCGATCCACGGATCCCTCCTCGTTGTCGTTCCTACCGTAGTTGGGGCTCGGTGCGCGCTCGCTGTCTGGCTGGGTCCCGGTCCTCACAGTCCCATCGCGAGGCCGCCGTCGACGGGGATGACCGCGCCCGTCATGTAGGCCGCCTCGGCGGACGCGAGGAAGCCCACGACGCCGGCGACCTCGGCGGGATCGGCCACCCGACCGAGCGGCACCTGGGCGGCCATGAGCCCCAGGCGCTCTGCTCCCATGGCCTGGGTCATCTCGGTGTCGACGAGTCCAGGTGCCACGACGTTGACGGTCACCCCGCGCGAGGCGACCTCGCGAGCGAGCGCGCGCGCCAGTCCGACGAGGCCGGCCTTGGACGCCGCGTAGTTGGCCTGACCAGGCAGTCCGACGAACGCGCCCACCGAGCTCACGAGAACGATCCGGCCGCCGTGTGCCCGCACCATCCGTCGAAGCGCGCGGCGCGCGCAGAAAAAGGCCCCGCTCAAGTTGACGTCGAGGACGCGCTGCCAGTTGTCGTCGCTCATCCGCAGGGCGAGCTGGTCCTGGGCGATCCCGGCGTTGCAGACCAGCACCTCGCAGTTCCCGAGGCCCGACTCGACCGCCGCGAAGGCAGTGTCGACGGCACCCGCGTCGGCGACGTCGCACGGCGCGACCAGGGACGCCCCGGCGACCGCCGCGCCGCTCGATGACAGGCCCGCGACGCGGTCGCCGTGATCGGCGAACCAGCTCGCGCATGCCAGCCCGATCCCACGGCTCGCGCCCGTGACGACGACGACGCGACCCTTGCTCACCGCAGCGCCGCCAGGTCGGCGAGGTCGTCGGGCACCCCGACACTGAAGATGGCCACGTCCTCGCGGATGCGCTTGGTGAGCCCTTGGAGGACCTTGCCCGGGCCGCACTCGACGATCGTGGACCCACCCGGCAGCGCGCGGACGCTGTCTTCGAAGCGCACGGGCTCGGTGAGCTGGCGTCGCAGCAGCATCGGCCAGTCCGACGCCACGGCGTGCGGCCTGCCGTCGACGTTGGCGATCACGAGCGCGTGGCCGCTCGAGAACGTCGCGGCATCGAGTGCGTGGCCGAGCGCGCTCGCCGCGGGCGCCATGAGTGCGGTGTGGAAAGCGCCACCGACCCTGAGCGGGATCGCCCGGCGAAAGCCCAGCTCCTTGGCCCGCTCGGCGAACTCGTCTAGGACTGCGGCGTCGCCGCCGAAGACGATCTGGCCCGGTCCGTTGTAGTTCGCAACGGCCAGCCCATCGATCACCTCGCACGCCTTCTCTGCAAGGGAGGAGTCGCCGCCGATCGCGGCCACCAGCCCGCCAGGCTCGGCGGCTGCAGCGGCCTGCATGGCAGCGCCCCTCGCCTCGACGAGCCTCGTGCCGTCCGCGCGGTCCAGCACGCCAGCCGCCACGAGCGCGGTGTACTCCCCGAGGCTGTGCCCGAGCGCGAAGTGGGCACGGTCCTGCAGGCCGGTCGCGTCAAGGATGCACAGCGAGAGCGCGAACGTCGCCAGCTGGGCGTTGTCCGTGATCGCCAGCTCGTCCTGGGAGCCCGAGACCAGCAGGTCGGCGACGGGCGCTGCGGTGGCCGCCGCCACCTCGGTGACGACGTCGAAACTCGGCTGCCCGAGCCATGGCGCACCGACCCCCGGGGTCAGCGAGCCCTGTCCGGGGAACGCGAGTACGAGGTCGCTCCCGGCCACGCGTGCAGTGTGGCACGGGTGACCCCATCCGGCGCCGACCCTCCGAGCCCTTGCCCAGGCGTCCGACGGCCTGGTGTGACGGAAGCGACGACCGCGTCATGTTCTCGGCTGACCAGACCTACTACACCCATCGGAATAATATGCATTGAGAGGGCGAGACGAGGGCGAAAACAGGGGATCCCGGCGCGGACCCTGCCTCCCCGCTTAGATGAAGGCCAGAGAGGGAGGGCACGATGAAAAATGCTCAGCACAGTGCGAGGCGGCAGGTCAATCGGTTGCTCCGAGGTGGTGCCACCCTGCTCGCGGTGGGCCTCGTGCTCACGGCCTGCGGCTCGTCCGGGCCGACCGCCGCCAAGACCGGCGGCGACATCATCTTCGCCGAGGGCCCTGGGGCTGCGCCCAACTACATCTTCCCGTACATGGGCTGCTCGTTCTTCTCGGTCTCGAACATCAACCAGTTCCAGTTCATGATGTACCGCCCGCTGTACTGGTTCGGGCTCGGGTCCTCGACGGCGGTCCAGTACCCGCTCTCGCCTGCCACGGCGCCAGTGTTCAGCGACAGCAACAAGACGATCACGATCACGATGCGGGGCTGGAAGTTCTCGAACGGCCAGGTCGTCGATGCCAAGTCGGTCATGTTCTACCTCAACATGTACAAGGCCGACCCCGGCTCGTACTGCGGCTACAACGCGGGCTTCGGGATCCCCGACCAGCTCACGAACGCGACGAGCTCGGGCAACACGCTGACGCTCTCATTCAAGAAGGCCGTCAGCCCGAACTGGATCCTCTACAACTACCTGTCCGAGCTGAGCCCGATGCCCCAGGCGTGGGACAGGACCTCGCTCAGCGCGGCGGCAGGGTCGGGCAGCTGTGCTTCGGGCGCCTACGGCGCTGCGAGCACCGCCACCAGCTGCAAGGCAGTGGAGGCGTTCCTCGACGGCCTCGCGGGGAAGACCTCGACCTATACCGGCTCGCTGTGGCAGGTGGTCGACGGGCCGTTCAAGCTGACGTCCTTCGACAGCCTCGGCAACGCGACGTTCGTGCCCAACCCCACGTACTCAGGTCCCCAGAAGGCCCTCGTGAGCCGCGTGCTCCTGCGCGCGTACACGACGACCACTGCTGAGGAGAACGACCTGTACTCGAACCACCTCACCATCGGCTTCGTCGACCCCAACGTCCTGCCTGGGCCGGCCGCGAGCCTTGGGACGGTCGGGCCGAACGTGGCACAGCTGCGAACGAACTACACGCTCATGACCGGCACGCCATGGTCGTTCAACTACGCGCCGATCAACTTCTCGTCCAAGGACCCGAAGGCCGCGGAGCTGAGGCCGCTCTACGTCCGCCAGGCGCTCCAAGAGTCGATCGACCAGCTCGGTCTCGTGAAGGCGGTCGACAAGAACTACGGGATACCGACGTGCAGTCCGATCCCGCCCAACACGCCCGTCAGCATCTCGGCGAACATCCCGTGCGCCTACCCGTACAACCCGACGGGGGCCAAGGCGCTGCTGACCGCGCACGGCTGGTCGATCAAGGGGGGCGTGCAGACGTGCGAGCGCCCGGGCTCCTCGAAGACGGAGTGCGGGAGCGGCATCGCGCAGGGCGCGACGCTCAGCTTCTCGATGATCTGGTCAACCGGCAGCCCGGCCCTCGACACCACGCTCGCGACGGAGATGTCGTCGTGGAAGGCGATCGGCATCAACTTCAGCTCGTCGAAGTCGTCGTTCAACAACGTCATCTCACAGTGCAACGGCGGCACGTTCCAGCTGTGCATGTGGGGCGCTGGCTGGATCTACGCACCGGACTACTACCCGTCGGGCGAGACGCTGTTCACGCCTGGAGGCAGCTTCAACCCCGGCTCGTACAAGAGCACTGAGATGGACAACCTCGTCCTGCAGTCGGTCACCCAGAACGTGCCGCTCACCGCCTACGGCACCTACGCGGCCCAGCAGCTCCCGGTCATCTGGGAGCCGAACACGACCGCGACCGCGGAGTTCTCGGTCAAGCTGAAGGGCGTCATGCCCCTCAACCCGCTCCAGAACTTCATGCCGGAGTACATGCACTTCTGAGATCAGCAGCAGCTCTATCGGCCCGGACGCTTGTCGTGAGGGCCGACAGAGTTGCGTGCCGGCGCAGTGGCGGGCCGGATCCGTGGCACGGTGGTGCAGTGCGCGTGCCTCCCGAGGTGCCCGGAGCGGGACTCGAACCCGCACGCCCCGAAGGACTGGGGCTTTTGAGGCCCCCGCGTCTGCCTATTCCGCCATCCGGGCCGCGCCGGCATCGTACAAGCGGCCGGTCGTGACGACCTTCACGCTCTACCAGGCGACGCTCGAGCTGTCGATGGCCGTCGTCGCGGCAGACCGCGCGCACCAGCTCCGGCCCTCGCTGTTCCTGCGTGCGGGCGACGAGGGTCTCGAGGGCTGGTCAGAGGTGCCCGCGGCGGTGGACCCCGGCGTGGACCCGAGTGCCGACGAGCTCGTCGACGCGACCGTCCGCCTACTCGACGGCGGAGCGGCCCAGGGCACCGCCGCTCGGATCGCCCGGGGGCTGCTCGATGCCGCGCTGCTCGACCTCGGACTCCGCCACGAGCACCAGTCGCTGTCGGCCGCGCTGGGCGTCACGGCGAGCGACGTCGGGTTCTCGGGCGTCGTCGGGATCCAAGAGCCGGGGCTCGCTCTCGACCGAGCCCAGCAGCTCGTCGCGCTCGGCGCGAGCCGCCTCAGGGTCAAGGTCTCTCCGGAAGCGGGATTCTCGGCGCTGTCCTCGGTGCTCGACGCCGTTGACGTGCCCGTCGTCGCGGACGCCAACGGGAGCTTCGAGCCGGCCGAGCACCAGCACGGCATCGAGGAACTCTGCTCGCTCCCGCTCGCGTGGCTGGAGCAGCCCTTCGCCCCGGATCGCCTCGAAGACACCGCCTTGCTTGCGCGCAGCTCGACCGTCCAGATCGGGCTCGACGAGTCGGCGACGTCACTGAGCGCGATCCAAGAAGCCGGACGACTCGGCGCTGCGCACGTGATCTGCGTGAAGCCCATGCGCTTCGGCATCCAGGGTGCGCTCGAGGCGCGACGCGAGGCCGCCCGCCTCGGGATGCGCTCGTACGTCGGCGGCTACTTCGAGGCAGGGCTCGGGCGCGCGGTGCTTGCCGCGCTGGCAGCCCTTGACACCGACCTCGACGGCGATGTCGCGGCGCCGTGCACCTACCTCGTCGCGGATCCCTGCGCGCTCGCAGGCCCGATCGCGGGTCGCCAGCCGCTGCACGTCACCCCTGGTTGCGGCCCGGTGCCCGACACCGCTGGCATGGTCGTGCGACTCGAGCGGGTCGCCAGTGAACGGCCTGGACGCCGGTCCTAGGATGCGGCGGTGCGACAGGCGGCACTTGAGCGACGAATACGCGAGCTGCAGCTGCGCGTGCGTACCGCACGCGAGGAGCTGGCCATCCTCGTCGAGCAGATCGACTCGCTCGCTGAGGACGCCGAGGAAGCGCGCGTCCGCTGGCTTCTCGCCGAGACCCCGCTCGCCGAGAAGGAGTCCGCAGACGCGCACCGTCATCTCGAGCTCGCCCGGCGGGCAGCGGCAGTGCTGCGCACCGACATCGACCAGGGCGTTGCTGACCGGGACCGCTACTTGCACGAGCTGCCGGTCTCTGCGCGCAAGTGAGCCTGCTCCCCTAGCGTCCCCCAGGTGACGAAGCAAGCGGCCGCCAGGGGGAGCGAGGGGCCCCTGCTGCTGCTCGACGGCATGTCGCTCGCGTTCCGCGCGTTTTTCGCCCTGCCGCCTGAGATGAAGACCAAGGACGGCGTCGTCACCAATGCCGCGTACGGCTTCATGTCGATGGTGTCGCTGCTCGTCCGGGACCACTATCCCTCGGGCATAGCCGTCGCCTTCGACCTGCCTGGTGCGACGTTCCGTGACGAGATCGTGACCGACTACAAGGGCGGCCGCGACACGACGCCGCCCGAGCTCGAGCCGCAGTTCGGGATCATCCTCGACCTGCTCGGCTCGCTCGCGATCCCCGTCGTGACCAAGGAGGGCTACGAGGCCGACGACGTGCTCGCGACGCTCGCGACTCGCGCGCGCGACGAGGGCCGCGACGTGATCGTGGTCACGGGCGACCGCGACTGCTTCCAGCTCGTCGAGGACCCCCACGTCCGCGTGCTCTACAACAAGCGCGGCGTGTCGGAGTACTCCCTCTACAACGAGGCCGGCATCATCGAGCGCACGGGCGTCGAGCCGCGGCGCTACCCCCTGCTCGCGGCGCTGCGGGGCGACCCCTCGGACAACCTGCCCGGGGTGCCCGGCGTCGGTGAGAAGACGGCTGCCAAGCTGCTCAGCCAGTTCGCCGGCTTCGAGGAGCTCTTCGAGGGGCTCAGCCAGCTCACCCCGAAGCTTCGCGAGTCCCTGGCGACGAACGAGGAGCTCGCTCGGCGCAACGCCGCGGTCATGGTGCTCGTCCGCGACATCGACCTCGAGGTCGACCCCGACGAGCTGACCATGGGGGGCTGGCAGCGCGAGCGAGGCCGCACGGCCTTCGAGGCCGTCGAGATGCGCAACCTGTGGACCCGCCTCGAGCCGCTGCTGGACGAGGGGCTCTTCGGGCCGAGCGCGGACACCGACGAGGCACCGGTTGCCCACGAGTCGAGGCTCATCGGGTTCAAGCCTGCCGACGACGCAGCCGAGCTGGTGGCGAGCGCCGCCAAGCGCTCGACGCCGCTCATCGTCGAGGCCTCGCTCAATGGCGACGTCATCGACAGGCTCGTGGTCGCTGACCCAGCGACGACGATCGCAGCGACGCTCGACGTCGCGACGAAGCCGGGGGAGGCGGTGCTCCGCTCGCTCGCCGAGGCGTGCGTCGTCGGTCACGACGTCAAGGCACTGTGGCGCGCCGGCCTCGGCCGCGGGATCGACCTCGGCGTCCCGGCCGAGGACACCGCCATCGCGGCGTACCTGCTCGACTCGAGCAGCGGTCGGTACCGCCTCGAGGAGGTCTTCACGGACGCGACCGGCGATGTCGCCCCGTGGATCGCGGCAACGGCGGCGCCCGCGACGCTCTTGGACGATCCCGACGTCGCCGACGAGGAGCTGCGCGAGCGCGCCGCAGCGATCGCGGCGATCAGCGACGCCTTCGCGCCGAGGCTCGACGACCCTGTCCAGCGGGCGCTGTACGGGGGGATGGAGCTGCCGCTGCTCCGGGTCCTCGCACGCATGGAGGACCGCGGCATCCGTGTGGACGCGAGCGTGCTTCGGGGCATCGCCGAGGAGCTCCGCGCAGAGGCCGCGTCCCTCGAAGCCGCGATCCACGCCGCAGTGGGCCACGAGTTCCAGATCAACTCGACCAAGCAGCTCCAGGTCGTCCTCTACGACGAGCTCGGGCTCACCAAGGGGCGCAAGACCAAGACGGGCTACTCCACAGACGCGGCCACCCTCGAGGCGCTTCGCGGCGAGCACGAGGTCGTCGACATGCTGCTGCGCTTCCGCGAGGTCGACAAGCTCCGCAGCACCTACGGCGAGTCGCTCGCGGCCGAGGTGCGCGAGGACGGGCGGATCCACGCAACGTTCCGGCAGACCGTCGCGCGCACGGGACGACTGAGCTCCGAGCAGCCCAACCTGCACAACATCCCCACGCGCACCGAGGACGGGCGGCGCTTCCGCCGCGCGTTCCTGCCCGAGGAGGGCTGGTCGCTGCTCGTCGCTGACTACGACCAGATCGAGCTGCGCGTGATCGCGCACCTGTCCGGTGACGAGGGGCTGTGCGCCGCGTTCAGCGGCGACCGCGACGTCCACCGATTCATCGCCGGCGTCGTGTTTGGGATCGCGCCCCAGGACGTCAGCCACGAGCAGCGCGAGCGGGCCAAGGCTGTGTCCTACGGGCTCGCCTACGGCATGGAGGCCTACGGGCTCGCCCGACGCTTCGGGACCTCGGTGGGGGAGGCCAAGGACCTCATGGACCAGTACTTCGAGGCGTTCCCCGGCGTGCGGTCCTTCATGGACGAGACCGTCGCCAAGGCGCGTGTCGACGGCTGCACGTCGACGCTGTTCGGGCGCCTGCGCTACCTGCCCGAGCTCATCGAGGGAACCGGCGCCGCACGGGCCGCCGCCGAGCGCCAGGCCATGAACGCAGGGACCCAGGGCACTGCCGCGGACATCTTCAAGCTCGCCTTGGTGCGCCTCGACGGCGCGCTGGCGGACCAGGGGCTCTTGGCGCGCATCGTGCTGCAGGTCCACGACGAAGTCCTCGTCGAGGCACCGCCGGCCGAGCGCGACAAGGTGACCGCCGTCGCGGTCGAGGCGCTCGAGCACGTCGTCGAGCTGCGCGTGCCCCTCAAGGTGTCCTATGGCTGGGGCGACTCCTGGGCCGACGCGAAGGCCTGAGCTGCTCGCCCCGGCTCCCAGGCGTCGGATCGCTGATCCTGGGTGCTGGTAGCGTCGTGGCCCGGGTCAGCACTGGCGACCCGCATCCATCCCTCCAGCGGACCCCGGTGCGGTCACGTGCGTGAAAGGGAGTCCTGAATGTCCGAGTCGACCAGCCTTCTGTCCAGCGAGGCGATGGGCACCTTCCTTGAGGACGGCACCTACGTCCCGCGTACTGTCACCTTCGACGATCTCGCCGAGGGCGACCTCGAGGCCGCCGTCGCCGGCACGATCCTGCAGTTCGAGGACGGCGACGTCGTCGAGGGCACCATCGTCAAGATCGACCGGGACGAGGTCCTGCTCGACATCGGCTTCAAGTCCGAGGGCGTGATCCCCGCGAGGGAGCTGTCGATCCGCAATGACGTGAACCCCGCGGACATCGTGTCCATGGGCGAGCACGTCGAGGCACTCGTCCTCCAAAAGGAGGACAAAGAGGGCCGCCTGATCCTCTCCAAGAAGCGCGCCCAGTACGAGAAGGCCTGGACGACCATCGAGCAGTCCAAGGCCAAGGACGAGGTCGTGAAGGGCCCGGTGATCGAGGTCGTGAAGGGCGGGCTCATCGTGGACATCGGCCTGCGCGGATTCCTGCCTGCGTCGCTCGTCGAGCTTCGCCGCGTCCGCGAGCTGCAGCCCTACGTGGGTCGCGTGATTGAGGCCAAGATCATCGAGCTCGACCGCAATCGCAACAACGTCGTGCTCTCGCGCCGCGCCTGGCTGGAAGAGACCCAGAAAGAGCAGCGCGGCGATTTCCTCGCAAATCTGCGCCCCGGCGAGCGCCGCCACGGCGTCATCTCCTCGGTCGTCAACTTCGGAGCGTTCGTGGACCTGGGCGGCATGGACGGCCTCATCCACGTCTCCGAACTCAGCTGGAAGCACGTCGAGCACCCCTCCTCGGTGGTCGCAGTCGGCGACGAGGTCGACGTCGAGGTCTTGGACGTCGACTTGGAGAAGGAGCGCATCTCGCTCTCGCTCAAGGCGACCCAGACCGATCCATGGCAAGAGTTCGCCGATACCCACGAGGTGGGCCAGCTCGTGTTCGGCCGGATCACCAAGCTCGTCCCATTCGGCGCGTTCGTCCAGGTGGGCGACGGCATCGAGGGGCTCGTGCACATCTCCGAGATGGCCGCGCACCACGTGGAGAGCCCCGATCAGGTCGTGAGCCCCGGCGACGAGCTGTGGGTGAAGATCATCGAGATCGACACGCAGCGCCGGCGCATCAGCCTCTCGATCAAGCAGGCCCTCGAGGGCGGCGAGGTCTCAGAGGAGTACCGAGAGGCGTTCGGCGCGCATGCCTACGACGACGAGGGCAACTACATCGGCACCCACGACTATGCCGACATCGAGTTCACGCCCGAGACCGAGGCTCAGGCTGCCTGGGCGGACTACGTCCAAGAAGCGGTGCACGGCCACGACGAGCACCCCGACCCGGCGAGCGGCACGGCCGAGGCTGCCGCGGACGCTGTCGAGCCCGCCGAGGCTGCCCTGGCCGCCGCCGAGCCCGCGGACGCTGTCGAGGCCGCTGCGGACGCCGCCGAGCCTGCCGCGGACGCTGTCGAGCCCGCCGAGGCTGCCCGGCCCGCCGACACAGAGCCGGCACCCGAGGCCTGAGCCTCGCGACGCTCGCTCAGACGGGAGCGCGCTCGCGGAGCTCGACGGGGAAGTGACAGGCCACGTGGTGGCCCGGCTCGACCTCTCGAAGCTCGGGCATCTCGGTGGTGCAGCGCTCCTCGGCACGCGGGCACCGGGTGCGGAAGCGGCATCCCGACGGCGGGTTGAGCGGGCTCGGCGGCTCGCCCTGGAGCGGTGCGTGGAGCCTCGGCGCGTCGGGGTCGGGCTCGACCGCTGAGGCGAGCAGTGCGTTCGTGTAGTGGTGCCGCGGCGAGCGGTAGAGCTCGTCGGCGGTCCCGACCTCGCACAGGCGCCCGAGGTACATGACCGCCACGCGGTCAGAGACGTTCTTCACGACGGCCAGGTCGTGGGCGATGAACAGCACCGTGAGCCCGTAGGAGGCCTTGAGGTCCTCGACGAGGTTGAGTATCTGGGCCTGGATCGAGACATCGAGGGCGGAGACCATCTCGTCGCAGATCAGGATCTTCGGCCGCATGACGAGGGCGCGCGCGATCGAGATCCGCTGGCACTGCCCTCCAGAGAACTGCCGCGGGTAGCAGGGGGAAGCGAGGCGCGGGTCGAGGCCGACGGACTCGAGCATCTCGTTCACGATTCGCGTGCGCTCCTGGCCCTTGGCCGAGTGCCAGATGTCGAGGGGCTCGGCGACGATGTCGCGCACCCGGCGGCGGGGGTTGAGCGAGGAGATCGGGTCCTGGAAGATCATCTGGAGGCGGGTGCGCTCACGGCGGAGCACTCGAGGGCTGCACGTCGTGAGGTCGATGTCGCCCAGGATCACCGAGCCGCTCGACGGCTTGATGACCCGAGCCACAGCCCGGCCGGTCGTGGACTTGCCGCACCCTGACTCACCGACGAGACCCAGCGTCTCGCCCTCGAAGAGGTCGAATGAGACGCCCGAGACCGCCTGGACGGTGTGGCCGCCCCGCGAGAACGAGACGTGCAGGTCCCGCACCGACAGGAGCGGCGAGGCCGGCGCCGAGCTGTCCGGGGTGGTGGTGTCAAGCGACACTTGTGCCTCCTTGTGCCTGCGCGGGCGTCGGCGTGCCCCTCGGGTACCAGCAGGCGTAGAAGTGGTCGGGCTCCGCCGCGTCGGCAATGAGCGGCGGCGACTCTTCGCGGCACTTCTCCTGGGCATACGGGCACCGTGCGGCGAAGGCGCAGCCCACGGGCCGATGCACGAGATCCGGGGGGCGCCCATCGATCGCCTGGAGCCTCGTGTGGCTGGGATCCCCAATCCTCGGCGTTGAGTGCAGCAGCGCCTCGGTGTAGGGCATCCGAACGTTCGCGAACAGCTGGCGGGTCGGCGCGACCTCGACGGCGCGCCCCGAGTACATGACCATGATCTGATCCGTGCGCGTCGCGACGATGCCGAGGTCGTGTGTCACGAAGATCATCGCCATGTGCCGCATGCTCTGGGCCTCGGCGAGCAGGTCGAGGATCTGCGCTTGGATCGTGACGTCGAGGCCCGTCGTCGGCTCGTCGGCGAGCAGCAGCTGCGGGCCGCACGCAAGCGCGATGGCGATCATCACGCGTTGGCGCATACCGCCGCTCAGCTCAACGGGGTAGTTGCGCGCGCGCAGCTCAGGTGACGGGATGCCAACCTGGGCAAGGAGCGTCACGGCTGACTCGGCCGCGAGCTTCTTGCTGAGCTTGAGGTGGAGCCGCAGGGTCTCGGCGATCTGGCGTCCGATCCGGTGGACTGGGTTGAGCGACGTCATCGGGTCCTGGAACACCATGGCGATCCGCGCGCCCCAGATCGACCGCAGCAGGGACTCGGGGGCGCCAACAAGCTCAACGCCGTCGAACAGCACCGAGCCCGAAAGCTGGGTGTTCCGGCCCGGGATGAGTCCCATGATCGACCTCGACAGCACGGTCTTGCCAGACCCCGACTCACCGACGATGCCCAGCGTCTCGCCGCGTTCGAGCGACAACGAGACGCCGTCGACGGCAACCAGCGGACCCCGGGGGGTGTGGAACGTCGTGCGGAGGTCTGTGACCTCGAGCAACTTGTGCTCGGCCTGCCCCTCGGACTTGGCGTCTCCGGTGACCAACGTCTCAGGTGCCGAGGTACTCACAGCTTCTGCTCGCTCGTGTCGAAGCGAAGGCGAATCTGCTCGCCCGCGTAGTTGAGGGCCACCAGCGTGAGGAACAGGGCGATCGCTGGAGCGAGCACGTAGGCCAGCGTGACGGTCACGTCACCTGATGCCTCGCCGATCATCGTTCCCCATGACGGCTCGGGCGTCGGCACGCTGAGGCCCAGGAAGCCGAGCGCCCCTTCCGTCGTGATGATGCCCCCGAACGTGAACACCGTGTAGGCGATGAGCGAGGGGATGACGTTCGGAAAGATGTCCTTGGCGAGCACGCGCCCGGTGGTCGCACCCTGGGATCGTGCTGCGGTCACGTACTCCTTCGTGGCGCAGGCGAGCGTCGACGCACGCACGACGCGGAAGATGAAGGGCACGCTGAAGAGGCCCAGGATCACGATGATGTGCCACTCGGAGCGTCCCCAGAACTCGAGCAGGCAGATGACCGCGATGATCGCAGGGAAGGCGAGGACGACGTACATGGCGAAGGACAGCGCGGCGTCGAACTTGCCCCGCACGTACGCAGACATCATGCCGAGGACCCCGCCGAAGCCGATGCCGATAGCGGTGCCGGCGAGGCCGATCACGAGCGAGACCCGGCCCCCGTAGATCAGACGGCTCAGCACGTCGCGTGTCAGCTCATCAGTGCCGAGCAGGTGCGCGAAGGACGGCGTCGCGTCGCGGCCGACGTTGTAGTAGAAGGTGCCGACCGGCTTGATTGGAAGGAAGCTGGCGAAGATCGTGACGATTGCGAGGATGAACATCCACCCGACGCAGCACCAGAAGAAGAACCCCAGTGGGCGCTTTGGCGCCTCGAGGATCTCCAGCTGCTCGCCGGCAGCGGCGACCGCAACCTCGCCGTCGGACACCACAGGATCGACGTTAAGCACGCGCGATCCTCGGATCGATGAACGGCGTGATCAGGTCGATCGCGAAGTTCGCCACCACCACCGTGACTGCCGCGACCAGCGCGATGCCCTGGATCGTGACGTAGTCGGGCGCGGCGATCGCCTGTATGAGGTCGTAGCCCAAGCCCGGAAGCGCGAACTTCACCTCCACGATGAAGAGCCCCGTGATCAGGAACGCGATGTTGTTCCCCGCACTCGTCAGCATCGTGATGGAGGAAGGACGAAGGGCGTGCCGCCACAGAATGCGATTGGTCGTCAGGCCCTTGGATCGGGCGGCCGTGATGTACTCCTCTTGGAGCGTGAAGACCATCTCGCTGCGCAGCAAGCGGAAGTAGATCGCGATGCTCCCCAACGCCAGCACGATTGCCGGCAGCGTCAGCACCCAGAGATTGGTGCCGATGTTCGACAGCCAGGATCCCCCTGTTGGGTACGGATTCGTGCCCGGTCCCTTGAAGAAGCTCCAGTGGATGGTCAGGAGGTTGACCGCCCAGACAACGACGATGAAGCTCGGCAGGCAGAAGAGCGCGAACGACGTCGACGTCGACGTCTGGTCGAGGACCCCGCCCGGGCGCCTTGCCGAGTACACCGACAGCGGGATCGCGATGAGGAAGGCCATCAGCTGGCTGAGCACGATGAGCTCGATGTCGAGCTTGTAGGAGCTGCCGATGAGCGTCGACACCGGCACCCCGGATTTAGTCCCGATACCGAGGTTGCCGTGGAACACGTTGCCGATCCAGATGAAGTACTGCTCGTAGACCGGCTTGTCGAGCCCCAGTTGCTTGTCGAGCGCCAAGATCTGCGCGGGATAGCACTGCGGACAGATCGAGGCAGCCGGGTTCCCTGGCAGCAGGTGGACGAGATAGAAGCAACCGATCGAGACGAGCACGAGGATGCCGATCAGCGCCGCGACTCGCTGCAACAGGTATCTGGTCACGTCACCCCCCGGCTCAGCCTTGGGGCAGGATAGCCAAGCCGCATGAGGCCAATGGGCCGGGCACGCACAGACACAACGTACGATCGTGGCCGTGCTGGTTGCTGACGAACCGATCGAGGCGTCGCCTCGACCGCGCCGGCACGTCGCTGAGAGCCGCAGCGGCGGCAACTGGGACCTCGCGACGCTCGCGATGGCCGCCGTCGTGGCCGTCGATCTCGTGATCGGGCTCTACTACCGCTTCACGACGACCTCGAAGCTCTGGCTGGACGAGGCCCAGACCGCCAACATCGCAACCTTCCCACTTCGGATGCTGCCCGCCGAGCTGCGGCGCGACGGGGCGCCCCCGCTGTACTACGTCCTCCTGCACTTCTGGATGTGGCTGGTCGGGCACTCCGACATGGACGTCCGGGCCCTGTCCGGCGTCTTCGCCGTGCTCACCCTTCCCGTGATGTGGTGGGTGGTGCGGCGAGGCTTCGGCCGAGTCGAGGCCCTCGGCGCGCTCGCCATGCTGGCCACGTCACCGTTCGCCGTGTACTTCGCGACCGAGACAAGGATGTACTCACTCGTCATCTTCTTCGTGACCGCCGGGATCGGCGCGGTCATGGCGCTACTCGCGCGGCCGACCGTGCCCCGTGCGCTGCTGGTCGGGGTCATCACCTCGCTCCTGCTGTACACCCACTACTGGGCCTTTTACGTGCTTGCCGCAGCGGGGCTCTGGTTTGTGTACCTCGTCGTTCGTGACCAGGGCGTCAAGCGGCGTGGCGCGCTGTTCGGGCTCGTCGCGATGGCGGTCGGTGGCCTCACGTTCATCCCATGGCTGAGCTCGTTCCAGTACCAGCACCTCCACACCGGGACCCCGTGGGCCTCGGGACCGTCGCTTGCGTCGACGTTTGGATGGATCGGAGGCTTCATCGGGAACCAGAGCGTCCAGGCCCAGGCCTTCAACCTGCACCTCGAGCTCGGCCTCATCGCGTTTCTCCTGCTCTTCATCTTCGGCTATGCGGCCGCGCCGGTGGGCCGAGACGTGCTCGAGTTCCGCCTGCTCGGCCAGCCGCGCGCCCGCGTGCTCACGATCACGTTCTTCGTGACGCTCGCGATCGCCTACGTCGCGAGCCGCCAGTCCAACACGGCATTCCAGCCTCGGTACGCGTCGGTCGTCTTCCCGATCGCGGTGATCCTCGTCGGCCTTGGCGTCGCCGCGCTCCCGAACCGCTGGCTGCGCGTCGGCGCGGTCTGCGCCGTCAGCGTCCTCGGACTGTGGACGACGCACTGGGGCGCGCACGTCCAGCGCTCCCAGGCGGGCAAGCTCGCCACGGTGATGCACGCGACGCTGTCGCCCGGGGCGGTCGTGGTCGTCTGTCCGGACCAGCTCGGTCCGTCGCTGCTGCGGTACTCGGGTCGCGCCACCTACGACTACGTCGGTTTTCCAAGGTTCACGTCGCCGTGGCTGGTCAACTGGGTCGACTACAAAGCGGCCGTCAACGGTGCGTCACTGTCCGGCTTCTCAAAGCGCGTGACGAGCCTCGCCGGTCTGTCAACGTTCTATGTCGTGTGGTCAAAGGGCTACGGCGTCCACACCACCTGCGCGGACCTCGTCGGAGCGCTGACTCGGGCGTCGCGACGGCCGCCAAGGGTGCTCGTGGGTGCGCAGAAGTTCCAGTACTACCAGTCGATGACGCTGCTCGAGTACGCGCCTCACTCGTAGTCGCGCCGCACGACGCCTAGTGTTCCCGGGTGGCTCGTGACGAAGGCGCGGCTGGATCCGCCGCGCCGTTCGTCGTCATCGGAGCTGGCCCTGCGGGACTGACGGCTGCGTACCAGCTCGTGAAGCGCGGCGAGCCTGTCGTCGTCATCGAGGCCGACGACATCGTCGGTGGCATCAGCCGGACCGTCGAGCGCGACGGCTGGCGCTTCGACCTCGGAGGTCACCGCTTCTTCACCAAGGTCCAGGTCGTCGAGGACCTCTGGCACGAGATCCTCCCTGACGAGGACTTCCTCATGCGACCCCGAATGAGCCGGATCTACTACGACGGCAAGTACTACGACTATCCGCTCAAGGCCTCCAACGCGCTCAAGAACGTCGGGGTCATCGAGGCGATCCGCATCGTGGCCTCCTACGCGTCGGCCAAGATCCGCCCACCGAAGGACCAGACGAACTACGAGAACTGGCTCGTCGCTCGATTCGGCTGGCGGCTCTACCGGCGGTTCTTCAAGACCTACACCGAAAAGGTGTGGGGCGTGCCGGTGAACCAGATGCCCTCGGACTGGGCGGCACAGCGCGTGAAGGGACTCTCGCTCGGCAACGCGATCATGAACGCGCTGCTGCCGCGCCGCAACCAAAAGGAGATCACGAGCCTCATCGAGGAGTTCCAGTACCCCAAGTACGGACCCGGGATGATGTGGGAGCGGTGCCGCGACCTCGTGGTCAACCTCGGCGGCGACGTCCGCATGTCGACTCGCGTCGTCGGCGTGCACACGACCGGCGACGACGTCGACGCCGTGACGATCGAGCACGCCGACGGCACCCGTGAGCGGCTCGCCGCCGCCGCGGTGATCTCGACGATGCCGATGCGCGAGCTCGTCGCGGCCGTCGAGCCACCGGTTCCCCCCGAGGTGCGAGCCGCGGGCGACGCGCTGCACTACCGCGACTTCCTCACGGTCGCCCTCGTCGTGCCGAAGGCGGCGTCGTTCCCCGACAACTGGATCTACATCCATGCCTCCGAGGTCAAGGTGGGCCGGATCCAGAACTTCTCGTCGTGGTCGCCGTACATGGTGAAGGACGGCAAGACCTGCCTCGGACTCGAGTACTTCGTCTTCGAGGGCGACGACGTCTGGTCGATGCACGATGACGACCTGATCGCGATGGCCTCGCTCGAGCTCGAGCAGCTCGACCTGGTCCGCGCCTCGGACGTGGAGCGCGGCTTCGTGGTGCGGGTCCCAAAGGCGTACCCGTACTACGACACCGAGTACCGGCGCAACGTCGCGAGCATCGTCGCGTACTTCAACGAGCACGCTCGGGGGCTGCACCTCATCGGTCGCAACGGCATGCACAGGTACAACAATCAGGACCACTCGATGTACACCGCCATGCTCACCGTCGAGAATCTCTTCGGCGCGCACCACGACATCTGGTCTGTGAACGTCGAAGAGGAGTACCACGAGGAGTCGCGCACCTCGCAGGGGGGCACTGGTCGCGACGCCCCCGTGCTCCCGCCGAGGGCCGCCTCGAAGTGACGCGGCGCGTCGAGTGGCGCCAGTGGCGCGAGCCGGTGGGCCTCTTCGTCATCGCCCTCATCGGCTCCGCCGCGCTGTGGGGACGACTGTGGGTGACCTCGCCCACCACTCGTGGGGTCTGCGGCTGCGGCGACCCGTCGCTGTTCCAGTGGTTCCTCGCCTGGCCGGCACACGCGATCACGACGGGTCACAGCCTCTTCTTCTCGCGCGACCTGTTCCATCCTGCGGGCATCAACCTGCTCGCGAACACCTCGGTGCTCGGCCTCGGCGTGCCGCTCGCCCCGGTGACGTGGCTCGGCGGCCCGGTGCTCACCGAGAACGTCGCGCTCTTGCTTGCTGTCCCGGTCGCCGTCGTCGGGATGTACTTGTTCTTGCGACGCATGTCGACGTCGCGCCCTGCGAGGGTGGTGCTCGCGCTGTTCTATGGCTTCTCGCCCTACGTGATCTCGAGCCTCAGCGAGACGCACCTCATGAGCGCATGGATCGGCTTCCTGCCCCTCATCGCGCTCGGGGTCGCTGACGCGACCGGCACCGAACCGCGACGCGCGCGGCGCGGCAAGGTCCTGCTCGTCGCGGCCCTCGTCATGCAGTTCTTCGTGAGCACCGAGCTGCTGCTCTTGGTCGCCATCGTCGCGGCCATCGTGCTCGGGATACTCGCGATCGGCTGGGCACTCGCGCGCGAGGTGCCGTCGCGAGCGCTTGGCATGGCACGCCAGCTCGCCACCCCGCTGCTCACTGCCGGCGTGCTCCTGGTCGTGCCGGCGGCCTTCGCTCTCTACGGGCCGCGCAGCCTGACGGGGAGCGTCTGGGGCGCGGGTTTCAACCGGTCCGCCTGGGGAACCTCGCTCATCGATCTGGCCGTCCCCCGCGCCGTGGGGGGCAAGCTCATCTTGCTCTCCGGTTACGACGGCAAGCCGGTCGTCGACATCCAGGCCCTGGGCTGGGGTCTCCTCGCGGTCGCGGTCATCGCTGCGATCTGGCAGTGGCGCGACGTTGTCTCGCGCACCGCCGCTTTGACCGCGCTGTGCTGCTGCGCGCTGGCGGTGAGCCCGACCTACGTCGCCTGGGCCCCGTGGCGATGGCTCGGCCGGCTGCCGGTGCTTCAGAATGTCGTGCAGCTGCGGATCATCGTGTTCGCGTTGCTTGCGCTCCTCGTGCTCGTCGCGCGCGCCGTCGCGAGGCTCGAGCACCTGGGCCCACGTGGTCTGCTCGCCGCCGCGGCGGTCCTTGCGATCGTCGTCGTCCCCGTCGCGATCCCCGAGGCGATGAGCCTGCCGCTCAAGACCGAGCACGTGGCGATCCCCACGTGGTGGCAGCACCCGCGCGGCCACGGGGTCGTGCTCAGCTACCCGTTCGCCGACCGGATCTTCCAGGGCCCACTGACGTGGCAGGCCCATGACGGCTTCGACGTCTCGCTCCTCGGCGGCAGCGGCCCCCAGGCCATCGCCGCGCGAGCGGGCGCCGACGCGGCAGCCACCGCCCTGCTGTCGGACCTCTCGCTTCGGGTCGCCGGACGTCCAACCGCGTCAGCCGCGAACGCGTCGCTGGTCCGCGCGATGATCGGGCGCGACGCGGTGAGCGAGGTGGTCGTCCCCGTCTCGATCATCGGATCACCGCTCGTCACGGGCGCGCCGAGCATCGGGGCCGCGGCGTTCTTCATGGAGTCCCTCGGGCTGGAACCCGTCGTCACCCATGGCGCGTGGGTCTTCGACGTGAGCCGCGGGCTCTCGAGCCCCCGGATCGTCACCCCGACCCGCCTCGCGTCGTGCACCGCCCCGGGCACGACGCCCCCGGCGAGCGTGCTGTGGTCCTGTCTCATGGGTGCAACGTCGTGAGCAGCGTGCCGCCGGGCCCCCTCGACGCGGCGCCCCAGAGCGCGCCGTCCACGCGCTCGTCGGTCGGCCACGCGCTCGCCGTCGCGATCGCCGGCCTTGTCGCGAACGGGCTCAACCTCATCGTCACCGTGGTGCTCGCCCGCCTGCTGCCGGGTCACAACCACAATGCCGCCTACGGCGCGTTCGCCCAGATGGTCGGCCTCTACGTCGTCGTCTCGCTCCCGGGCTCGGCCATCGCGATCGCGGTCGTGCGCCGCTCCTCGTGGTGGCTCGCGCGACAGGGCAATGCCGAGCTCGAGGCATGGCGCCGGAACCTGACGGTCCTCGCGGTGCGGGCGCTCGCGATCTTCTCGGTCGTAGCCCTCGCCGTCTCTCCGCTCATCGGTTCTGCCCTCGGGGGGCGCAGCTGGATCGCGGTCTTCGTGACGATGCTCGCCGCGGGCTGCTGGGTCGCGATCGCCGTCGAACGGGCGTTCCTCCAGGCCTGCCGCCGCTACCGCCCGCTCGCGATCAACTTCTTGCTGGAGGGCGGTGCACGCACCACCGCGGTGCTCGCCGGCGCGGCCGTGTGGGGGGTCACGGGCGCTGTCACCGGCATCCTGCTCGCCGAGATCGCCACCTGGGCGAACGCCTGGCGCTCGGCCGCCACGTCGGTGCCCAGCCCCTTGATGAGCGCGCCTGGGTCGCCGCCCACAGGTGAGATCGGCGGCGATCTCGTCGCGTCCACCACGGCCTTCGGGATGCTGGCGCTCCTCCAGTACGTCGACGTGTTCTTGGTGGGGCGGCTCAACTCGTCGCTCTCGGGTCGCTACGCCGCGATCGCCGTCGTCGCCAAGACACTGGTGTACGTGGCGATCGTGCTCTCGTACTACCTGTTGCCCGAGGCCTCCATCGGGCATCGCGAGGGAAGCCACGCGCGCCGACAGCTCGCCGTCGTCCTCGGCCTCTACGTCGCCCCGTGCGCGATCCTGCTCGGCGCGTCCGCCCTCGCGCCGAGGACGCTGCTCGGGATCGTCTATCCGACGAGGTACCTCGGTGCGTCAGGCTCCCTCGTCACCCTCACGGCCGCGATGGCGCTGCTCGGTGTGTCAGTGCTGCTGTCGACCTACTTGCTCGCCCGCGGCGTGCGCCTGGTGGCGGCGTGGCTGGTTGTCGGCGCTGGCGTCGCCATCGCCGCGGTCGCGACAGCGCACGGCACCTGGCAGGCCACGGCCATGCGTGACCTCGAGGCCCAGGCGGTCATCGCCGCCGGCCTCGTGATCGGGACGGTGCTGGTTCTCGCCTCGCGACGCGTGACCTAGGTAGCATCGCCGGTCCGGCGACCTCGGGATAGGTGTGGACGGCAACGACCAGAGCGACACCCTCGGCGCGATTGCGGCTGCGTCGTCGATTCGGCGGATCCAGGTGGTCGCGTGGCGCGACCTCGACGACCCCGAGGCAGGCGGCTCCGAGCTGCATGCCGACCGCGTGGCGACGCGGTGGGCCGCCGCGGGGCTGGACGTGGAGCTGCGCACCTCGATGGTGCCGGGCGAGTCGAGAGAGACTCGGCGCCACGGCTACCACGTCGTGCGCTGGGGGGGGCGCTACCAGGTCTTCCCCCAGGTCGTGATCGAGGGATTTGCAGGGCGTCGCGGGCACCCCGACGCGGTCGTCGACATCTGGAACGGGCTGCCCTTCTTCTCGCCCGTCTGGTTCCAGGGCCCGCGCCTCACGATCCTGCACCATGTCCACGGCGAGATGTGGCGCATGGTGCTGCGCAACTCGATCGCCGCACTCGGCGACACCGTCGAGCGACGCCTGGCCCCGCTGCTCTACTGGCGCAGCACGATCGCGACGCTGTCGGCCTCGTCGCGCGAGGAGATCATCGAGCGCCTCCACCTGCCGGCTGCGCACGTCCATGTCGTCGAGCCCGGCATCGACCCGCGCTACACCCCCGGGGGGACGCGCAGCGCGGACCCGCTCGTGGTCGCCGTCGGTCGACTCGTGCCGGTCAAGCGCTACGAGGTGCTCTTCAGGGCGCTGGCCGAGGCGCGGCGCGAGATCCCGACGCTCCGGGCGATCATCGTGGGTGAGGGCTACGAGCGCCCGACCCTCGAGGCTGTCCGCCACGAGCTCGGCGCGGACGACTACATCGAGCTGCGCGGCCGCGTCAATGACGACGAGCTGCTCGACCTGTACCGCACCGCGTGGGTGGTCTCGTCCTCGTCGCTGCGCGAGGGCTGGGGCATGACGCTCACCGAGGCCGCCGGCTGCGGCACGCCCGCGGTCGCGACGAACATCGCGGGGCACCGTGACGCCGTGGTCCAGGGTGTCACGGGCATGCTCGCCAACGAAGCGTCCCTCGGCCGCGAGCTCGCTGGCGTGCTCGGGGACGCAGCGCTGCGCGAGTCGCTCGCCAAGGGCGCGCTCGATCGCGCCCAGACGCTGCGCTGGGAGCGGACCGCCGCGCGCCTGTTCGGGCTGCTCGACCCCGCGGCGGCCCTCAGAGCTTCTCGAGGAGCGTGACGAGGTTCCAGGTCAGGACCTCGCGCAGGACCGGGACGCGCACGAGGAACGCGGCCCAGCGCGGCAGGTAACGAGGCTCGGCGACGATGAGCGCGACGTCGTCGCGTGCCTCGAGGAGCTTGAGTACCGTGCTCACCTTGAGCGCGAAGAGCGACTCGCCGTAGACGTTCTTCGGCGGGTGCCCATGGCGCCGTGTGTAGCGCCGGGCGGCATAGCGACCTGAGAGGTAGTGCCACGGCGAGGTCTCGTGACCGCCCCACGGTGACCACCAGACCGTGAAGGAGAGGTAGATCTGCCCGCCGTGCCTCGCGACGCGGACGGACTCGTCGATGAACCTGCTCGGGTCCGCAACGTGCTCGAGCACGTTCGATGAAAAGACGAGGTCCGCGAAGTTGTCCGGCAGCGGGAGGTTCATTCCGTCGCCTGCGATCGTGTCGCCCTCCATGAGTCGTCCGGGCCAAACCGCTCGCTCGTGGCGCGCCCGCACGTCGAGGCCCTGCTCGTGCCCCGCGAGGCGCGGCGGCAGGGGCTCGTCGGCCTCCGGCTCGATCAGGACCACACGGGCACCGGCGTTGCGGAACGCCTCGGCGAAGTAGCCCGCGCCTCCCCCGATGTCGATGACCGTCCGGTTGAACAGCGGTGTCGAGCCAGTCAGCCGAACGAGCGTGTCGAGGGCGATCGTCCGGTAGAAGTAGTCGGGGTCGCTCTGCTCCCTTCTAAACGCCCGGAAGAGTGCGACCGACCTTGGGATGCCCCCCGCAGGGAGCGCGATCACGGACTCGCCGGTGCGTCCGAGCTCTTCGGGGGGCACGAACGTGGACGGGGCCACGACCGAGACGAGTCCCGCGAGCCGCGTGGGCACGATCCTTGCGAGTCCCCGGGAGGCAGTGGGCTCGAGCGCGCCGGGGGGCACCGTGCTGTCGAGCTTGGCTCGCACGGGCTCGGCGTCCTCTCGGAACGAGAGCGCGTCGACGGCGAGGAGGCACACCACGATCCAGCCGAGCGTGTTGGCGGTCCCGAAATGCGTCGGCCACTGAATCGTGTGGGGCCAGTCGTACTTGCGCTGCTTGTAGATCATGTAGGCGGCGACCAGGGACACGGTGATCGCAGGAGCGATGGCCAGCACCCCGCGCATCGCCCGCCGCCACCACGCGAGAACCAGCAGAGGGACGACGATGAGCGCGATCGCAGGTCCCGCAATCACGACGGCGAGCACCGTCGCGCCCGCCGCGAGGGGCACCGACATGGTGCGCGCTCGCCACGGCCACGCGAGGACCGGCTCGAGGTTGTCCGCCGCCTCTGGTCGCGCCGGTCGGCGGCGGCGACCGAATGCTGCGAGCGCGAGCACCACGGCGAGCCCCGCTGCGCTGACCAGCAGCGCGATGTCGACCGTCGACTGGGGTGCCCAGCGGATCGAGACCGTCGCGCTCGACTTGGACGGAGGCAGCCGCCAACCGGTGAAGCCGCCGTCGAGCAGCGTCGGGGCGCCGAGGTCATGGCCTCCCACCGTGGCGTGCCAGCCCTTTGAGAAGCTCTGGTTGAACACGAGCCACGAGGTGCCCGACTGCGGCCCGACGGTTCCGCGCACCGAGACGTCGCTGGTCCAGGCGAGCCTCGTCACCGCGGCCGTCGCGCGCGGCGCCGACTTTGGCGTCGTGGCGCCGCTGCGCAGCTCGAGCGTGTCGAGATTCCAGCCCGTGATGTAGCCCGGGGCCGTCGTGAGGAGGTGGCCTCCCGCGGCGAGCCGCCGCGGCGAGCCGCATGCCGTGATCGACAGCGCTCGCTGGCCGAGCGCGTCCGACGTGGTTCCGGTGATGCGGACCGTGACGTCGTGGCCATCGATCGAGAGCAGCCCCGAGCGGCACGCCGACGACAGCGTCCGCGGCGTCACCGCACCCGCGACGTGGGGCACCAGCACGTCGGCGATGCCGATCGGGAGCACGGTCGGCAGCCCCGAGATGTGGTCGGTGGTCGTCTCGGCATGGACGGCGGGGAACGTGAACCTGAACGTGGTCCCCGTCACGGGCGTGAACCGGGCCGTCGCGGTCTCGGTCGCGCCCTGGCCGGAGCCGGTGAGCGACGAGGTCTGGTACTTGAGCTTCGCTTCGACGCGCTTGCCGGTGTCCGTCGTGACCTCGATGAACCGGGGCACGCTGTGGCGGCCGTCGACGACGACGCGCAGGGTGACATGGTCGAGCGAGATCGCCTTCGAGAGCGTGGCGGCGAGCCAGACCGGCTCGGGGCCAACGTAGGCGGGGGACCACGACGTCGCGGCCTTGCGGTCAAAGGCCGCCCACGAGCCGTTCGCGAGCGAGCCCGTGAGCCGAGACGAGCTGTCCGTCGACACGACGTGGAGCCCGGTGCCGCTCCCGCGCCCGAGCAGCTTGTCCAGCAACGCATCGCCGAGGAGGTCTGAGACCCTCGCGGTCCCGGTGATCGCGAAGGTCCTCGCGCTCGGCAGCTCGAAGGACCTCGACATCGCAAGCTCGGGGTCGGTCCGTGGAGGGATCGTGGCCGCGCGCAGACGGTGCAGCAAGATGACGAGCGGGTCAGCGTTGCCGGCTCTCCCCGCGCCAGCAAGCAGGTCCGTCGGCAGCTGGAGCGACGAGGTGACCCGGCTCACGCCGGGGATGTGGATCTCAGCGAAGCCCACCGGGCTCGCCCCGGTGAACATCGTCTGGGACCCGGTCATCCCGGTGATCGTGATCGTGAGCGACGTGGTGCGGTGCGCGGTGAAGTGGAAGGCGGCGCCAGAGGTGCGGGTGTTCATCCCGAGTCGGAGGACCTGAGTCGAGCCGTCCGAGAACGTGAGTCGCACCCGTGTCGCCCATCGCGTCCGGATCCCGACCTGCGGCTGGCGCAAGAAGAGCGACGACACCTTGGTCGGGCGCACGAGGTCGACGCGCAGGAACTGGCCGCGAGGGTCCGTGAAGGCCCCGACCGACCACGCGGTCAGCGGGTTGCCATCCATGGCGTTGAGCGGCTGGTCCTCGGGCGCGTTGGCGACGGCGTTGCCGTAGCCCGAGGCGCCGATTGCCTTGATGCCGTGCACGACCAGCACCGTCTGTGTCGCGGGGGACTGGTTGGCGAAGATCGCCAGCGCCTGCTCGCCGGGCGAGTACGCGAGCGGTTGGGCGCCCGCCTGCTCCACGTAGCCGTAGGTCGTGTGGAGGGTGCCCCAGGTGTCGAGCTCCCTCGCGTTCGTGTCGGTCACGACGAGCAGGGTGCTAGGCGACTTCGCGAGCTGGACGAGGGACGCGGGCGACCGAGTGGCGGCGTACACGATCGCGCGGGGCGAGCTGTTGAGCAGCCCTGCGCCCGCAGCGAGGAGCACGCCGCTGCCGTCCCCGTCGAGCACGATTGGGTCCTGCATGGACTCGGTGCGCAAGGTGGCCCTGGGACCCGCGATCTGGAAGATGGTGAGCGCATGGGGGTAGCTCGCGTTCGTCGGGATGCCGAGCTGGGTCTCGTCGAGGATCCTGCCGACCTGGGTCAGATCGAGGTGGGCGGGCCCGAATGCCTTGAGGAACGTCATGCCTCCAGGGAGGGGGTGCAGCCCGAGCCAGAGCGCCTGTGGGCGCGGGAGGTCGAAGCGCTCGTACTCGAGGTCCGACTGCAAGAGCACCGCGCCGACGCCCATCAGCCTCGCCATCGGCACGAGCGTCGCCGGGTCGAACACGCCGTTTTGGATCGACTCGTCGAGCGCCCGAAGGAGGTTCGCGCTCGCAGGCTCGCCCTGCAGCACGGCCTGGCGCTGGAGGTACGGACGAGTCAGGAGTCCCGGCCACACCGAGTCCATGGTCACGCCCCAGCGGTAGTAGCCGAAGTCCGCGCCGGGCAGCCCGAGGACCGGCGTGCGTCCCGTCTTGTTGAGGTAGCTGGCCGCGCTCGTCACGTAGCTGGGCAGCGTCTCGGGGAACATGAGATTCGTGGCGACGATTCGGCCCTCGAAGAACGGCGCGAGGTTGAAGCACGCCAGCGTGCCGACGAGGATGCCTGCGAGCACTGACGCGCTCGGCCGCCAGGCGCGAAGCGAGCTCACCGCGGCACCCGCGAGCAGGGCGAGCCCGAGCACAACGAGCGGCAGCACCCGGTTCGAGGACCGCATCGCGAGACCGATCGTCGAGCTCTCGCCGATCCAGCGGAAGAGCCGCCCGAGGGGCGAGGGGTCCGAAAGCGGGTACGCGCCGACGGCAAGGACGACGCCGAGCACGACGAGGAGCACCGCGTACGCGCGATAGCGCCACCGCAGGAACGCAGCGCCGAAGAGCGCCACGGCCGGCACCGCGAAGCTGAGCAGCACTCCCTGGCCGTGCGACATGTAGCTCGACGAGCTCTGGGTCCACGGCTGGATCGCGTCGTTGCCGTAGAAGTACCAGTACCCGAGCCCACGGAGGACCTCCGAGGACAGCGAGGTGAGCGTCACAGTCGGGAAGGTCTCGGTGTAGCGCAGCACGTTGATGCCGAACGCCCCCTCGGCCCACAGCCCCGCGACCCACCAGGCCGAGACCAGCGCCGACAGCACGCCCGCGCGCAGCGTCGCTGCCAGCACGCGCTTCCAGGAGGCCTCCTTCGTGATGCCCGCGAGCAGGAGCCAGAGGGCTGGCGCGAGGCCGACGAGGAGCACCGACGTCGCGTTCACGCCACCGATGAGCGCGACGACGAGGGCAAAGAGCGCCGGGTAGCGCCAGCCACCCCGGCGGACCGCGACGATGGCGAAGCCCACGAGCCAGCCCAGTCCCGCCCAGGGCATGAGGATGGCCGACGTCCTCGCGAGGTAGTCGATGACGTAGGGCGTCAGCATGTAGACGAGCGCCGCGGCCAGCTGGCCCCAGACCGCGATGCCGAGCAGGCGGGCCAGGTAGCGGACGCCGGCGCCGGCGGCGAAGACCAGCGTGCCCATCCAGAGCCGCTGGGCGATCCACGTGGGCACCTTCACGACGTGGAAGAACCAGTACCACGGCCCCATCGGGAACAGGTAGCCGATGTTCTGGTGGGTGACCGAGCCAGAGCCCACGTTCGGGTTCCACATGTACATCGCCGAGCGCAGGAGCCTCGTCGGGTCGAGGTACAGGTACGCCTTGGTGTCCGCCGCGATCCAGCCGGGGTGCGAGTACAGGAGCGGGATGAATGCGATGGCTGCGAGGAGCACAAGGTGCGATCGCGCGGCCGGGCGCTCGCCGACGCCAGGGGCGGCGCCGTCAGTAGCGGTTTCTTCGATCGTCGGCGTCTGCAGCGTCACGGGCCTTCCGAGTGTAGGACAGGGGCCCTTTGACTTAGAAGATCCGTCACGACAAATCGCTGCGATGACGCACGCGTGCCGGCGCAGCACGTCGCAGCCCCGCCCTAGCGTGGCGGGGTGCCGACGGTGGGGGTAATCGGGGGGATCGGGTGTGGCAAATCGACCGTGACCGCCCTGCTCGCCGACAAGGGCGCCTTTGTCGTCGACGCTGACGTCATCGCGCGCGAGGTCGTGGAGCCGGGCTCAGAGGTCCTCGACCGCCTCGCCACCACGTTCGGGCCTCAGATCCTCGACGGTGACGGCACCTTGGATCGCGCCGCGCTTGCCCGTGTCGCATTTGCCGACCCGAGCGCGACGAGCGCCATGAACGAGATCCTGCATCCCGCGATCGGCGTCGAGCTGCTTCGCCAGGTGCGCGAGGCCCGTGACCGGGCCAACGTCGTGGTCGTCGCGATCCCGCTGTTCCGCCCCGAGCACCGCGAGCTGCTCGACGTCGACGTCGTCGTGTGCGTCGACTGCGCACCCGAGATCGCCCTCGAGCGACTGGTCGCACAACGGGGGCTCACCGACGCCGACGCCCGTGCGCGCATGGCGGCGCAGCCGCCGAGGAACGCGCGCTGCGCCGATGCCGACGAGGTCCTCGACAACTCGAAGGACGCCGAGGCACTCGGCGGTCTCGTCGACGCGCTCTGGGAGCGGCTCGCCCGATGAGCACCGACCGTGCGTTCCGGGTCCAGTCGCCGTTCGAGCCCGCAGGGGACCAGCCCCAGGCGATCGCCGAGCTCTCCCGGGGGGTCCTCGACGGCCTGAGGTTCCAGACCCTCGAAGGCATCACGGGCTCGGGCAAGACCGCGACGATCGCATGGATGATCGAGCAGCTGCAGCGGCCGACGCTTGTCATCGAGCCGAACAAGTCCCTCGCCGCCCAGCTCGCCGCAGAGCTTCGCGAGATGCTGCCCGACAACCGCGTCGAGTTCTTCGTCTCGTACTACGACTACTACCAGCCCGAGGCGTACATCGCGAGGACCGACACCTACATCGAGAAGGACTCCTCGATCAACGACGAGATCGACCGCCTCCGGCACGCCTCGACCTCATCGTTGCTCACTCGACGCGACACCGTCGTCGTCGCCTCGGTGTCCTGCATCTACGGGCTTGGCTCGCCCGAGGAGTACCGCAAAAAGATGGTGTCCCTCGTCGCGGGGGAGCAGTACGACCAGCGAGCGCTGCTGCGGCGGCTGGTCGACATGCACTACAACCGCAACGACATGACCCTCCTGCGCGGCACCTTTCGGGTGCGCGGCGACACAGTCGAGCTGCAGCCGAGCTACGAGCAAGAGGCGGTCCGCCTCTCGTTCTTCGGCGACACGCTCGAGCGGATCGCGATGTTCGACCCGCTGACGGGCGACGAGCGCGAGACCATAGAGGACCTTGCGGTCTACTCGGCGTCGCACTACGTCGCGGGCGACGAGACGATGGCGCGTGCGATCGAGTCGATCGAGGCCGAGCTCCAGGTCCGTCTGGCCGAGTTCCAGACAGCCGGCAAGCTGCTCGAGGTCCAGCGACTGCGAGCGCGCACCGAGCACGACCTCGAGATGCTCGCCGAGACCGGCACCTGCGCGGGCATCGAGAACTACTCGCGCCACCTCGACGGTCGTTCGGCAGGAGAGCGACCCTTCACGCTCCTCGACTACTTCCCGAAGGACTTCCTCGTCGTCGTCGACGAGTCGCACGTCGCGGTGCCACAGCTGAACGGCCAGTACGCGGGCGACAAGTCCCGAAAGGACGTCCTCGTCGAGCACGGCTTCCGACTCCCCTCGGCCCTCGACAACCGGCCGCTGCGCTTCGAAGAGTTTCTCGGCGCGGTCCCCCAGGTGGTCTTCGTCTCGGCGACGCCCGGTCCGTACGAGCGCGACGTGTCCGACGCGATCGTGGAGCAGATGATCCGCCCGACTGGGCTCGTCGACCCGCCCGTCGACATCGTCCCCACGCGGGGCCAGATCGACGACCTGCGCGCGCGGATCGCCTCGAGCGTCGCGGTGGGGGACCGCGTGCTGGTGACCACGCTCACCAAGAAGATGGCCGAGGACCTGTCCACGTACCTCGCCGACGCCGGCGTGCGCGTGCAGTACCTGCACTCCGACATCGACACGATCGAGCGCATCGAGATCCTCCGGTCGCTCCGACTTGGTGAGTTCGACGTCTTGGTCGGGATCAACCTGCTGCGCGAGGGCCTCGACCTGCCCGAGGTCGGGCTGGTGGCGATCCTCGACGCCGACAAGGAGGGCTTCTTGCGCAGCGCCTCGTCGCTCGTCCAGACAATCGGCCGGGCCGCCCGCAACTCGCGGGGCCGCGCTGTCCTCTACGCCGACACGATCACCGACTCGATGCGCACGGCGATGTCGGTCACCGAGCGCCGCCGCGAGGTCCAGCTCGCCTACAACGCCGAGCACGGGATCGACCCCCAGTCGATCACCTCGGCGGTGAAGGACATCCTCGGGCGGCTCCGAGGCGCCTCGGGCGGCGCGGAACGGGGCCGCGGCCGGCGCGGACGCGGGAGCGGCCCCCGGCGGACCCAGCCCCGACCCGTCGACGCCCAGAGCCTCGCCTCGGACGCAGAGCGCCTGGAGAAAGAGATGCTGGCAGCGGCGAAGGATCTTCGATTCGAAGAGGCGGCTGCGATCCGTGACGAGCTGCACGAGGTGGTCGGGATGCTCGCCTCGCTGACCCAGGAGGGCCTGGTCACAGCATCCCGGTAGCCTCCGGCCGATGGCGGACCGAATCGTTGTTCGTGGCGCCCGCGAGCACAACCTGAAGGACGTCCACCTCGAGATCCCACGGGATCGGCTCGTCGTCTTCACCGGGCTCTCCGGCTCTGGGAAGTCCTCGCTCGCCTTCGACACGATCTACGCCGAGGGCCAGCGCCGCTACGTCGAGAGCCTGTCGGCGTACGCGCGCCAGTTCCTGGGCCAGATGGACAAGCCCGACGTCGACTTTATCGAGGGCCTCTCGCCGGCGATCTCGATCGACCAGAAGTCCGCGTCGCGGAATCCCCGCTCGACGGTCGGCACGGTCACCGAGGTCTACGACTACCTGCGGCTCCTCTTCGCGAGGATCGGCCGACCGCACTGCCCGAAGTGCGGACGCGAGGTTGGTCGCCAGACGCCCCAGCAGATCGTCGACCAGGTGCTCGAGCTCGGCGACGACACGAGGCTCCTCGTGCTCGGCCCCGTCGTGCGAGGACGCAAGGGGGAGTACCACGCCCTCTTGGACGACCTCGGGCGCCAGGGCTTCTCGCGAGTCCGCGTCGACGGGAACGTCCTCGAGCTGACCGATCGTGACTCGCTCGACCTCGCCCGCTACGAGCAGCATACGATCGAGGTCGTCGTCGACCGGCTCGTCGTCCGAGCCGGCATCCGACAGCGGCTCACCGAGTCCATCGAGACCGCCCTGCGACTCGGCTCGGGCACCGCCGCGGTCGCGATCCTCGACGAGGACAGCTCGCCGGTCACCGAGCTCGCCTTCTCCGAGCAGCTGGCCTGCACGTTCTGCGGGATCAGCTTCGATGAGCCCGCACCTCGTGACTTCTCCTTCAACTCGCCCTACGGGGCGTGCCCGACGTGCGCAGGGCTCGGCACGCGCTACGAGGTCGACGCGGACCTCGTCGTGCCCGACGCGTCACGACCTGTCGCCGACGGGGCGCTGGCGCCCTGGGCCGGGGCGCGCACGGGGTACTTCTCGGGGCTCCTCACCGGCGTCGCTGAGCTCGGCAAGTTCTCCCTCGACACGCCGTGGCGCAAGCTTCGCGAGAAGGACCGCAAGCTCCTCCTGTATGGCACGGGCGGCCAGCCCGTGCTGGTCAAGTACCGGAACCGCTACGGCCGGCTGCGCAGCTACGAGGCCAACTACGAGGGCGTCATCAACTGGCTCGACAGGCGGCACTCCGAGGTGGACTCGGACTGGAGTCGCGAGCAGATCGAGGCCTACATGCGCGAGGTCGACTGCTCGACGTGCGGCGGGGCGCGGCTGAAGCCGACCTCGCTCGGCGTGACCGTGCTCGACCGCTCCATCTCCGAGGTCTGCGCGCTGTCGATCGCCGAGTTCGTCGACTTCTTCTCCACGATCACGCTGACCGAGCGCGAGGCGATCATCGGCGAGCGGGTCATCAAAGAGATCCTCGAGCGCTCCCAGTTCCTCGTCGACGTTGGGCTCGACTACCTCTCCTTGTCGCGCTCGTCTGCGACGCTCTCGGGAGGAGAGGCGCAGCGGATCCGGCTCGCGAGCCAGATCGGGTCGCGGCTGGTCGGGGTCCTGTACGTACTGGACGAGCCGTCGATCGGGCTGCACCAGCGCGACAACCAGCGCCTCATCGCGACGCTCGAGCGCCTTCGCAACATCGGCAACACCGTCATCGTGGTGGAGCACGACGAAGAGACGATCCGTGCCGCCGACCACGTGGTCGACATCGGACCCGGTGCCGGCGAGCTCGGTGGCCGCGTCGTGCACTCGGGCCCCGTCGAAGGCCCCGACGGCATCGAGGCGAACGCAGCGTCGATCACCGGGGACTACCTCGCCGGGCGGCGCTCGATCCCGGTGCCGCCGCGACGACGCCCTCGCGACCTTGGCGAGCTCGTCGTCCTCGGCGCGCGTGCCAACAATCTGCGCGACCTGGACGTCGCGGTCCCGCTGGGCTGCTTCGTGGCGGTCACGGGTGTCTCGGGCTCTGGCAAGTCGTCGCTCGTAAATGAGATCCTCCTCAAGTCGCTCCTGCACACCGTGAACGGGGCAAAGGAGCTCCCGGCGGCCCACGACCAGGTGAAGGGCGCCGAGCTCATCGACAAGGTGGTGGCCGTCGACCAGCAGCCGATCGGCCGGACCCCGCGCTCCAACCCGGCGACCTACACCGGCGTGTTCGACAAGATCCGCAGGCTCTTCGCCGAGACGCCCGAGGCGAAGGTCCGCGGCTACCTGCCCGGCCGGTTCTCCTTCAACGTCAAGGGCGGCCGCTGCGAGGCGTGCGCAGGCGACGGGACGATCAAGATCGAGATGCACTTCCTCCCCGACGTCTACGTCGCCTGCGAGGTGTGCGAGAGCGCGCGCTACAACCGCGAGACCCTGGAGGTCCTGTTCCGGGGCAAGTCGATCGCCGACGTCCTGTCGATGCCAGCCCAGGAGGCACTCATCTTCTTCGAGCGCCAGCCGTCGATCGCGCGGCACATCCAGACCCTCGTCGACGTCGGCCTCGGCTACGTCCGGCTCGGCCAGCCCGCGCCGACGCTCTCAGGCGGTGAGGCCCAGCGAGTGAAGCTCGCGACCGAGCTCGCACGGCGCCCGACCGGCCACACGCTCTACGTGCTCGACGAGCCCACGACGGGACTGCACTTCGAGGACGTCCGCCGGCTCCTCGAGGTGCTCCAGCGGCTGGTCGAACAGGGCAACACGGTCGTGGTGATCGAGCACAACCTCGATGTGGTGAAGTCAGCCGACTGGTTGATCGACCTCGGCCCTGAAGGCGGTGCTGGCGGCGGCAGGCTCCTCTCAGAGGGGACGCCCGAAGAGGTCGCAGCGGATGACGCGAGCCACACGGGCATCGTCCTGCGCCGCGTGCTCCCGAGCACCCCGGCCCGGGCCCGGGCCCGGGCGCGAGCACGCGCACCGAGGCCGGCGTCGGCAAAGGCGGCCGCCAAGAAGAAGCCGGCGGCGGCCACGGCGCGGAAGCGAGCCGCAGCCGCCTCGCGCTAGACGGTCCTGCTCAGCTGATCGAGAGCATCCGCTCCAAGGCGACTCTCGCGTCGGCAGCAGTCTCGTCGTCGACGGTGATCCGGTTGCGCACCCGTCCCTCGACCAGCTCTTCGAGGACCCATGCGAGATGGGGGGCGTCGATCCTTGACATCGTGGAGCACGGGCACACGCTCGGGTCGAGGCACTCGACCGTGAGGCCGGGGTGCTCATCGGCGAGCCGCTTGACGAGGTGGATCTCGGTGCCGACGCCGATGACTGAGCCCGGCTCCGCAGCGTCGACGGTGCGAATGATGAAGTCCGTCGACCCCACGAGGTCGGCGACAGCGACCACCTCTTGGGAGCACTCCGGATGCACGACGACGAGGCCGTCGGGGTGAGCCTCGCGGAACGCGGCAACGTGCTCGGTGCGGAAGCGCTGGTGGACCGAGCAATGCCCCTTCCACAACAGGAACGTCGCCTCCTTGACGTCCACGTCCGCCAGGCCACCGAGCGAGCGCCGGGGGTCCCAGACCAGCATCGAGGAGGGCTCGAAACCCATCGCGAGCGCGGTGTTCCGCCCGAGGTGCTGGTCGGGGAAAAAGAGCACCTTGTCCGCCGCGCGACGGTCGGACTGCTCGCTGAGCGCCCACTCGAGTATCCGGCGCGCGTTGGACGAGGTGCACACCGCGCCGCCGTGCCGGCCAACGAACGCCTTGAGCGCCGCGGTCGAGTTCATGTACGTGATGGGCAGGACGCGCTCGACGTCGGTGACCTCGGCGATCTCGCTCCAGGCCGCCTCGACCTGGTCGATGTCGGCCATATCGGCCATCGAGCAGCCCGCCGCGAGATCCGGGAGCAGCACCTGCTGGTGCGGGGCGGTGAGCACGTCGGCGGACTCCGCCATGAAGTGCACCCCGCAGAAGACGATGAAGTCGGCGTCGCGGCGGTCGGCGGCCAGCCGCGAGAGCCCGAAGCTGTCGCCGCGGGCATCGGCCCAGCGCATCACCTCGTCCTTTTGGTAGTGGTGCCCGAGGATCAAGAGGCGCTCGCCGAGGGTCGCTTTGGCGACGCGGATCCGCTCGGCCAGCTCGTCGGGTGGCGCGATCCGGTATTCCTCCGGCAACGCCGTGGTGATCTGCAGCATCTTGGCCCCCTCGGGGGAATGCTCCCGTCGCGGCCGGCGGGGACAGCCTGGTCGCCCATCCGCGGGTCTGTCGGCCTCGGGAGAGATATGTGTAGTGCTGGAATCCAGGCCAGCTCCATCAGTCTAGGCAGCCCCGACAGACCGAGGTGCGACGATGCACGGGTGCAGGCGCCCCCGACCTCGACGATCCCCGACGTGCCCGGGGTCTACGTCTTCCGCGACGCCTCGGGCACGACCCTGTACGTCGGCAAGGCGCTCTCCCTGCGCGCGCGCCTTGCCAACTACTTCGCCGATCCCGCGACGCTGCCCGAGCGCACGGCGCATCTCGTCGCGGCTGCCGCGAGCGTCGAGTGGACCGTCACGCACAGCGAGGTCGACGCCCTCTTGCTCGAGAACTCGCTCATCAAGACCGAGCAGCCCCGCTTCAACATCCGGCTGAAGGACGACAAGAGCTACCCCTACCTGGCGGTCGACCTGCGTGAGACGTGGGCGCGACCCGTCGTCGTTCGCGGCCGTCGCCGGCGCGGGGTGCGCTACTTCGGGCCGTTCGGTCACGCCAAGTCGCTCCGCAGCACACTGGACCTGCTCCTCCCTTCGTTCCCGGTGCGCACGTGCAGCGACGCCAAGTTCGTGCGCCACGAGCGGCTCGGGCGACCATGCCTGCTCGCCGACATCGGACGGTGCTCGGCCCCTTGCGTCGGGCGGGTCGACAAGGAGACCTACGACTCGCACGTTCAGGGCATCCTTCGGTTCTTCGCCGGTGACGCCGAGGCGCTGACGAAGGACCTGGCCGAGCGGATGCAGCGCAGCGCGGACGCCCGGGACTACGAGACGGCTGCTCGGCTCCGCGATGCGCTGGCGCACGTCGAGCGCGCCTCGGACACCCAGCAGGTCGTGCTGTCGGACCGCGACGACCTCGACGCGATCGGCGTCGCGACCGACGGCCTCCAGGCCTGCGTCGTGCGCCTCGAGGTGCGGCGGGGCCGCGTCGTCGGCCGCGAGTCCCTCAGCGCGGACCTGATCGACGACCTCGACGACGACGAGCTCCTCGAGCGATTCTTGGGCGACCTCTACGACGACCAGGAGCGCACCCCGCCCCACGAGGTCCTCGTTGCAAGGAACGGTCGGGACGCCGCGGTGGACGAGGGGTGGCTGACGTCGCTCCGTGGCGGCCCGGTGCGCCTCGTGGCCCCCGAGCGCGGACGGCGCCGCGGCGTCGTCGAGCTGGCCGCGGCCAACGCCGAAGAGGACCTCCGCCGCCGGGGGCTGCGCAGGGCCGCGGACCACAACGCGCGCTCGAAGGCGCTCGTCGAGCTCCAGGCAGCCCTCGGCCTCTCGCGCCCGCCGTACCGGATCGAGTGCTACGACATGAGCCACCTCCAGGGCACGAGTTACGTCGGCTCGATGGTCGTCTTCGAAGACGCCCTTCCGGTCAAGCGCGCCTATCGCCACTTCACCGTGAAGACCGTCCAGGGAAACGACGACGTGGGAGCGATGCGCGAGGTCCTCGACCGGCGCCTCACGCACTGGCGCGTCGATGGCTCGAAGGACCGCTTCGGTGCGAATCCCGATCTGGTCGTGGTCGATGGCGGACTCGGCCAGCTGCACGCAGCGGAGGCTGCCATCGAGGCGCGCGGCGTCACGGGCGACGTCGAGGTCGCCTCGCTCGCGAAGCGTCTGGAGGAGGTCTTCCGACCAGGCACGTCGCGGCCGCTCATGCTCCCGCGTGGCAGCGAGGCCCTGTACCTGCTCCAGCGCGTCCGCGACGAGGCGCACCGTTTCGCGATCTCCTTTCACCGTTCCACGCGCGGCCGCGCGATGACCGCGTCGCTGCTCGACGACATCCAGGGGTTGGGGGCGACGAGGCGCGAGCGGCTGCTCGAGGCGTTCGGCTCCGCAGCCGGAGCGCGCACCGCGACGCTCGACGAGCTCCTCGCGCTGTCGTGGCTGCCCGAGGAGGTCGCGAGGCGCGTGCACGACCGGCTGAACGGGGGCCCGGCACGAGCCGCGAGCGCGATCGAGCGGCCGGACGATGCGCGATGATGGAGTCATGGCCGACCTCGTGATCGTCGCCGGGATGTCGGGCGCGGGACGCTCGACGGCGTCAGCGACCCTGGAGGACCTCGGCTGGTTCGTCATCGACAACGTTCCCGCCGCGCTCGTCACGAGGGTCGCCGCCCTGGCCGATGCCGCCCCTGAGGACCGGCGTCGCCTCGCCGTCGTGATCGGCCGGAGCGGCACTGCCGAGGTCCCTGAGATGGTCTCGGTCATCCAGGACCTGCGTGCGGAGGGCACCTCCATCCAGGTCCTGTTCCTCGACGCCTCCGACGAGATCCTCATCCGTCGCTACGAGGGCACAAGGCGACGGCACCCCCTGGCAGCGGCCTCGGTCGCCGGGGCCATCGCCCAGGAGCGCGAGTCACTGAGCGAGCTGCGCGCGCTCGCCGACGTCGTGCTCGAGACGGGCGAGCTCACTTCCAACGAGCTGCGCCGACGGATCGCCGAGCTGTTCGAGCCCTCCGCGGGCGCGCCGATGATGCGGACCGCGATCGTGTCGTTCGGGTACAAGTTCGGCATGCCCCGCGACGTCGACATCGTCTTTGACTGCCGCTTTCTCCCTAACCCCCATTGGGTCGCTGGGCTTCGCGCCCTGAGCGGCCTCGATGAGCCGGTGCGCGAGTTCGTGCTCGGCAACGAAGAGACAGTCAGGTTCATCGACGAGGTCGTGGCGATGCTCGCCTGGCAGCTCCCCGCCTTCCAGCGCGAGGGCAAGTCCTACCTGTCGGTTGCGTTCGGCTGCACGGGCGGCCGGCACCGCTCCGTCGCGATCGCCGAAGAGGTCGCACGGCGCCTCGCAACTGGCGTCGCAGTCCAGCACCGCGACGTGGCAAGGTGAGCCGCCCGAGCGTCGTCGCGGTCGGTGGCGGGCACGGCACGGCCGTAACGCTGCGCGCCGCCCTCGTCTACGCCGACCAGGTCACCGGCGTCGTCTCGGTCGCCGACGACGGAGGCTCTTCGGGGCGGCTGCGCGAGCTGCTCGACGTGGTCGCGGTGGGCGACCTGCGCAAGTGCCTCGTCGCGGTCGCCGAGCCAGGCTCGGCGCTGGCGGCGGCCTTCGAGCGCCGCTTCACCGAGGGCGAGCTCGCGGGCCACCCGCTCGGCAACCTCCTTCTGGCCGGTCTCATCGGGACCCTCGGCGACCTCGAGGCGGCCGTGGACGAGGCGGCTCGCCTCCTCGGGGCCCGCGGCCGCGTCCTGCCCGCGACGACCGCGAGCGTCGTGCTGTGCGCGACCGGGATCGCGGGCTCGGTCCGCGGCCAGGTCGCGGTCGGGTCGCACTCGCGCATCGAGCGCGTCGAGCTCGTGGGCGAGGACGTGCGCGCGCCCGCGACCGTGCTCGATGCGCTGCTCGAGGCGGACCAGATCGCGATCGGTCCGGGGTCGCTGTTCACGAGCGTCCTCGCCGCGACTTCGGTGCCGGGCGTCGTCGAGGCGATGCGCGAGTCCCGCGCCCAGTGCGTCTACGTGTGCAATCTGCGGCCCCAGCGGCCCGAGACCGAGGGCTTCACGGTCGCTGACCACGTCGACGCCCTGGCGCGTCATGGTGTGCCGATCGACCTCGTGATCGTGGACTCCGACGCGCCGATGTCCCTCGGCGAGCCGGGCGTCGACTTCCTCCGAGCGCCGCTGCTCGGTCGAAACCGGCGGGTCCACGACCCCGAGCTGCTTGCCGCGGCCCTCGTCGCCGCTCTGGCACAATCGAGGATCACCGTAGGGGAGGGCCAGTGACTGTGCGCGTCGGGATCAACGGGTTCGGCAGGATCGGGAAGGGCTTCCTTCGCGCCGTCCTCGCCCAGGGGGCGGACGTCGAGGTGGTGGCGCTCAACGACGTGACCTCGGCCGAGGTGAACGCCCACCTCTTGAAGTACGACTCGTCCATGGGCACGCTGCGTGAGGACGTGCGCGTGGAGGGCGACGCCCTCGTAGTCGACGGGCGCCCGATCACCGTGTTCACCGGCCTCGCGCCGAGCGAGCTGCCGTGGGGCGATCTCGGCATCGACGTCGTCGTCGAGTCGACCGGCAGGTTCACGGGACGCGAGGCGGCCGCCGGGCACCTCACAGCCGGCGCGAAGCGGGTCGTGATCTCGGCGCCAGCGGGGGACGCCGACGCCACGATCGTGATGGGCGTGAACGACGACACCTACGACCCCACGCGGCACCGGGTGATCTCCAACGCCTCGTGCACCACCAACTGCTTCGTGCCGATGGTGAAGGTCCTGGACGACGCCTTCGGGGTCGTCTCGGGCCTCATGACGACCGTCCACGCCTACACGAACGACCAGAACCTGGTCGACTTCGCGCACCGCGACCTGCGCCGCGCCAGGGCGGCGGCGATCAACATCGTGCCCGCGGCGACGGGCGCTGCGCGTGCGACCGGGCTCGTGCTCCAGGCGATGGGCGGCCGGCTCGACGGCACCGCCCTTCGCGTCCCTGTCGCGGTGGGCTCGATCACCGACTTCACTGCCGTGGTCCGCGGGTCGCTCAGCGTGGCGAGCGTCAACGAGGCGTTCGCGAGCGCCGCGGACGGCACCTTGAAGGGGATCCTCGTGTACACCGAGGCACCCATCGTCTCGTCGGACGTGGTGGGGACCGCCGCGTCGTGCACCTTCGACTCGGGGCTGACGCTCGTCCAGGGCATCGATGGCGCCACCTCGCTCGTCAAGGTCTTCGGCTGGTACGACAACGAGTGGGGCTACTCGAATCGACTGGTCGACCTCGTCGGGCTCGTCGGGCGCTCCTGAGTGGCCGGGCCGCACGCCTCCCTCGAGTGGCTTCCGCGACTGGAGGACCTCGGCGACCTCGACGGTCGCCGCGTGCTCGTTCGCACCGACTTCAACGTCCCGCTGGAGCGTGACGACGCCGGGCGCTACGTCGTCGCCGACGACTTCCGGATCCGCACCGCGGTCCCGACGCTCGAGGCCCTCAAGGCCCTGGGCGCGACGGTCGTGTGCTGCTCGCACCTCGGCCGCCCGACGGGGCCCGAGGACGGGGCCTGCCAGATGGACCCCGTGCGGCTCGCACTCGAGGAACTCTGCCCCGGCGTCGAGCTGCTCGACAACCTGCGCTTCGAGCCCGGCGAGAAGGCGAACGACCCCGCGTTCGTCGACCGCCTCGTCGAGGGCTTCGACGCCTACGTGAACGAGGCCTTCGGGGCCTCGCACCGCGCCCATGCCTCGATCGTCGGCCCTCCGTCGAGGCTCCCAAGCGCAGCGGGGCTGCGGCTCGCCTTAGAGGTGGAGATCCTCACCGGGCTGCTCGCCGAACCCGCGCGCCCCTACGTCGCGGTGCTCGGGGGCGCCAAGGTCGCCGACAAGCTCGGCGTCGTCGCCTCGCTCGCCAAGGTCGCCGACTCGGTCCTCGTGGGAGGCGCCTTGGCCTTCACGTTCCTTGCTTCGACCGGCCGAGCCGTCGGCGCCTCGCTCGTCGACCCCAATCGCATCGAGGACTGCCGCTCGTTGCTCGACTCGGCGACGACGATCGAGCTGCCGAGCGACGTGCTCGCCCTCTCGCCCGGCGCGGCGTTCGGCCGTGGCGCCACCGACGGCGAGGTCGCTTCATTCGACGGCGACCTGCCCGACGGCTGGCGCGGCCTCGACATCGGCGAGGCGTCGGCGGAGGCGTTCGCCTCGCGGCTCGCGAGCGCGGCCACGATCATGTGGAACGGGCCAATGGGGGCGTTCGAGGACCAGCGCTTCGCGGGCGGCACCCGAGCCGTCGCGAGCGCCGCGGCGTCCTCGAGCGCCTTCAGCGTCGTCGGTGGGGGCGACAGCGCACGGGCGCTCGCAGAGTGCGGCTGGGCGTCGCAGGTCTCGTTCGTCTCGACTGGCGGGGGAGCGAGCCTCGAGTTCTTGGAGCACGGCGACCTGCCCGGCCTCGATGCGCTGCGCCACGCGCCCAACAGCGGCGGCCAGCGATGAGCGACCGGCGCCCGATCGTGGCCGGCAACTGGAAGCTCAATCTCGACCACGTCGAGGCAGTGCACCACGTCACCGAGCTCGGCATGCGCCTGCGCTCGATGGACGTCGCGGCGCTTGACGCCGTTGTCGTCCCGCCGTTCACGGACCTGCGCTCTGTCTCGAGCGTGATCGAGGCAGAGAAGCTGGAGCTCGGACTCGGCGCCCAGCACGTGAGCGAGTTCGACCGCGGCGCGTACACGGGGGAGGTCTCCGCGTCCATGCTCGGGCGCCTCGGGGTCACGATCGTGCTCGTCGGCCACTCCGAGCGGCGCAGCCACTTCAACATGGACGACGCCACCGTCGCGCGGACGGCGGCGGCCGCACTGCGCGGTGGGCTCACCCCAATGGTCTGCGTCGGGGAGAGCGAGCCCGAGCGCGCCGACGGGGCGACCGACGAGGTGCTCGCCCGCCAGCTCGGCGCGGTGCTTGCCGAGCTTGACGGCATCGACGCCGAGCGGATCTGCGTCGCCTACGAGCCCATCTGGGCGATCGGCACGGGGACGGCTGCCACGCCTGAGGACGCTGGCAGCGCCTGCGCACATCTTCGCAAGCTCGCCGAGCAGCACCTTGGGGAGGGCGCGGCCCGCCTGCGGATCCTCTACGGGGGCTCGGTCGGCGAGGATAACGCCGGCGAGCTCGTGGCACCCGACGACGTCGACGGCCTGCTGGTGGGCGGGGCGAGCCTGACCCCTTCCACCTTCGCCGCTGTGCTGGATGCCGTGGCGGACTGTTATCGTTCCTCGCGTCGTTCCCCTCGGAGGTAGGTCGTGTTCACCGCTGCGTTTGTCGTGATCGAAGCCGCGAGCGCGTTCGGCCTGATCCTCGTCATCCTCATGCACTCGGGCAAGGGCGGGGGCCTCTCGGACATGTTCGGCGGCTCGATGGGCGCGGCCGCCCAGGGGTCCACAGTGGTCGAGCGCAATCTCGACCGGATCACGATCGTGCTCGCGCTCATCTTCGCTTTCGCCACGCTCACGCTCGACCTGCGACTGCAGTGACGGCGCCCCGGTGCGCAGGGGCCTCGCCGCTGCGCTGACGGGCGTCGCCACGCTCGGCGCCCTCGCCGTCACGTCGCCCTCGACCGCAGCCCCGCCAGCGCGCGCCCCAACGCTCACCGTCGCCATCCCGGGGCCCTTCGGCGGCTGCAACCCCGGCTCGGCGTCGACGACGGCCGCAACTGACGAGGTCCTCTCTTTAGTGCTTCCCTCGGCGTTCACGTCCGGCCCGCTCTCGGCTCCGGTCGGCGACACGTCCGTGGTGTTCCAGGCCGAGGTCGTCTCGCTCAACCCCCAGTCCGTCGTCTACACGATCGCCCCCGGGGCGAAGTGGCCCGACGGCACGCCGTTCAGCGCCGCAGACCTCGTGCGAACGTGGCAGGAGCGGCGCGCCGACGCCGTCGTCGCGGACCTCGGCTATCGCGACATCGCCTCGATGACCCCGAACACCTCGGGCACCGCGCTCACCGTTGTGTTCGCCACCCCGTACTCGGACTGGGAGTCCCTGTTCAACCTCATCGTGCCCCGCTCGACCGCCTCGGCGCCCTGCGCCGAGGCGAGCGCCGCGCTGGACCCAACGATGGGCCCCTACAAGGTCACCTCCGCCACGACAACCCGCGTGACGCTCGACGCCAACGCGGCCTGGCCGGGCACGCCGCCGTACTACGCCCACGTGGTCGTGACCACAGATCCTTCGACCCCAGTGGAAGCTGGGGGCGCGCCGCAGGTCGTCTACCTCCCGTCGCCCACCCTTGCCCAGCTCCAAGCGATCACGTCGACGGGCGCCCTTGACTCGCGTCTCCAGCACGACACGACGGTCGTGAGCCTCGACTTCGCCGTGCGCGGGCCGCACGCGCTCTCCCTGACCCTCCGCGAGGCTCTCGCGCGGCTCATCGACCGCTCCGCGCTCGTGGCCGGCCTCGAGTCACCAGTCGACGACACCGCCGCGCCCGCGGTCTCCCACCTGTTCGGGCAGGGCGACGCCGACTACCTCGGTGCGTCCTGGGGACCAGTCAGCCACCCGATCACGCCGGTCGCCCCGCTCCCCGGGGCATCGGGATCTGCTGCCTACGGGGACCTGCCCGACGTGGCGGCCGCGGACGTGCTGCTGCACGCCGCGAACCTCGCGAAGTCGGCGCACGGCTGGCTCCTTGCGGACGGGCGTCAGTTCTCGGTGTGCGTGGCGGTGCCGAACGACGTGGCGCGCCTCGTGCCGGCCGCACGACTCATCGCGAGCCAGCTGCACGCACAGGGCATCGGCGTGGACCTGCGGCGCGCCGGCACGATCGCGTCGGTCCTGGGTGCGCTGCGCACCGGGACGTGCTCGGCCGGTCTGATGACGCGCACCGGCGACGGCTTCGCGACACACGAGGCCGCCAACTGGCTCGCAGCGCCGTCGCCGATCCCGGCGGACCTCAGCTGGACGGGCGTCAGCGACCCCATCGTGAGCGCCGCGGCGATCACCGCGACCGGCATGCTGAACCCGGTGTCCGCGGTGACCACGTGGACCGAGATGGACGCAAGGCTGTGGAACCTCATGGTCGGACTGCCGCTGTACTCGCCGACCGTGTACGTGGGCTGGTCGTCGCAGATCGCCGGTCTGCTCCCGACCGACACGCTCGCCGGCACGATCGACCAGATCCCTTCGCTGCTACCGACCACGCCGAAGCCGTAGGGGAGGCTGCGCTAACCTCACCTCCCGCGTCGGAGTGGCGGAATAGGCAGACGCGCCAGCTTGAGGGGCTGGTGCCCTCTGGGGCGTGCGGGTTCAAGTCCCGCCTCCGACACTCACGTTCTCCGACTCCTTAAGTCCAACCTCCCCAAAAAGGACGTTGAGCGGGGGAGCGCCGGCGACCGTGACCTCCAGGTGATCCGGGTACACGGTCACCCACTCGAGCAACTCCTCGATGAGGATCCGCCGTTCGGCGTCGTCCGCATCGGCCCAGACGCTCGGGAGGTCGAGCTCCTGGATCGTGGCGAGGACATCGTCGAATCGCTGCTCGAGGTCCGTCTTCGACCGGCTCTCCTTGTGCTCTTCAGAGGCCTGTGCTCGAGCGGCCTCGATTGACGCACAGATCCGCTCTTCCTCCTCTTGGAAGCCGTCTGCGCTGATCTTGCCCGCCACGTAGAGGTCCAGGACCTTCCGGCGTCGCTCCGACAGGGCTGTCATCGTCGTCGCTGCATCCTGGCGGCGGCCACGCGGCGCACCCTGCGGGTGCGCGCGGCGGCCGCCGGTCAGTTGCCGTCGCACTGCCGCCTGCAGGCGCTCGTCGTGGCTCAGCAACTCGAAGCCGAGCAGTGCCGCGCGTGCGAGTCCCTGGTTGGACCGAGCGGGCAGCGCGCAGCCGGTCCCTCGGTGTCGGCACTTGTAGGACACGGATCCCTGACCGTTCTGTGCGACGGCCATGCGACGATCGCAGAGCCCACAGCGGACCTTTCCCGAGAGTGGGTCGCCCGACCGCCGACGGCCCGGGACGAACCCTCGGTTCGCGACGCGCCACTCCTCCTCGGTGACGATCGCCTCGTGGCGCCCTGGGAACCACGAGCCGTTGTGCGGGATCTCGCCGAGGTACACCCTGGACTGCAAGATTGACATCACCGTCGAGTACCGGATCCCCGTGTGCTCCTCGATCGCGGCGTAGCTCAGACCTTCCGATCGAAGGCGGAAGATCTCCTGGACGCGGATGGCGTCGCCGTTCGGCACCAACTCGCCGTCCACAAGGTCGTAGCCCGTCTTCGGGCGGTTGATGTGCTTGCCCTCCTTGATCGCTCGGTCGTTGCCCATGCGGACGTTCTCGGACAGCTGCTCTCGGAAGTACTGCGCGAACGTGCCGAGGATGTTGTAGAACATCCGACCCGCCGCCGACGACAGGTCGAGGTTCTCGGACACCGAGTGCAAAGCGACCCCGTGGGAGCCGAACGTATCGGCGAGCAGGATGAGATCGCTCAGGTTCCGCGAGAGCCGGTCCAGTCGCCACACGAGCACGTGGCTCACGAACCCGGCCTCGACGGCTGCCAGCAATTGCTGGAGCCCAGGGCGCTTCATGTCCTTGCCCGAGAGGCCGGGATCCGTCAGCAGCGTGACGGTACCGAGGTCCCGCAAAGTCGCGTAGGCGCTCAGCTTGTCGGCCTGGCCCTCGATCGAGAAACCGTCCTCGGCCTGCTCTTCAGTCGAGACCCGGCAGTACGCCACCGTCAGCATCGTCGCCTCCTTCGTCCTCGCCATCTTGGTCAACCACTGCGCAGTCAGGAGCCGGGAGGATCCCGGCTCCGCTTCCATTATTGAGATCCCGCTGTACTCGCCGCAACCCGTCGCGGATCACGACCGCCGCGACGCGATCGAAGTCGGGGTCGTCGCCCTTCGCCACTACGCGCCGCTTGCCTTCTTGAGCACGCGCTCCTCGAATGACGTGCCGCTGTGCGACCCGTACTGGCGCAGGAGCAAGGGCAGCGCCGCCACGGTGTCCTCGATCCCCGTGGTGCCGACCACTGCCGCGAAGGAGGCCAGGTAGCCGTTCAGGCTTGGTGCGAGCCCCTGTAGCGTCGCTCGTCGCTGCAGGCTGCGCATCCGTTCGATGCCGTGCGCACCGGACACGAGCGATGCGCGTTGGATCGCCTGCCACTCTGGCGACAGCGGCCAGCGCGATCGCGTCTCGTCCGCGGTCCTGTCCCGGTAGGTAAGCCACTGCGTCGTCAGGTAGAGCCAGATTGCCCCCGATGCGTTGACGACGTCGGCTGCCGTGTTGAGTCCGAACTCGCGGAGGCACGTCCGCATGACCTCGAACTCGACGCGGATGACAGGCGTTGATCGATCGAACGCCGAGCCCCAGACCTCCTCCCAGATGCCGAGGATTCCCTTGAGCTCGGCGGTCTTGTCGTAGATCCGGCACTCGACGGTCCCGCTTCGTCGGTGACCGAAGATGAACCCTGTCCAACGTCCGTCGTCCTCGAAGGTGGCCCGCGCCTTCGGACGACACACGAACCGGTCGCGTTCGTTCGCGTCCATCTCCCAGCCCTGGACGTCCACGTGGAGGTCCAAGCGGCTCACCTTGAGGTCGACTGTGCCGAGGTGGTGAGCCAGGGTGTCCTCGAACCACTCGGCGGCGTGCAGTGGTCCCACGGCGTGCAGGAACGCGGAGCGTGGCTGGACTGCGACTGGTGGCAGCGCGCCACTCGTGGGATTGAGCAGGATGAGCCCGTACTCGTGCTTGAGGCAGAACGGGTACTTCCGCAGTCCGCGCGCGGCGATCGCGAAGTCCTGGCCCCCGAAGCGGAACGGCACTGGTTCGCCTGCCGCTTCGGCGAGCTCACGGCCGCGTACGAGGCGCTCGCGCACGTCCTGGGGGATCGGAGCCCACCCCGAGAGGTACAGCGCGTCCACGCAGCTCGACAGCTCAGTGATCGGACCTGCCATAATCTGGCAGTGTAGTGACCGGCTGCCACATTGTGGCAGTAGTCTGGACCCCAGCGAGCAGGAGGTGGCATGAGTTCCAAGACCGAGCAGAAGCGCCACGCCACCTGGATCGAGGTCGCCGTCCGCAACGTCGGGATCCTCAAGGCGTACACGGCAATGTCCTGGGCGTACACGTGGGCCACAGCGCGTGAGTCCTTGAAGCACGACCCCTCCGTCGAGGAGGTTGCTAAGTGGTGGGGGCAGTCGGTCCGGACCACCTACCGAGAACAGGCAGCCTTCCGGGAGGCATTCCCGACGTTGGATTCACCTGCACAGATCTTTGAGAACCCCGCCGTCAGGTCCAAGGTTGCGGCAGTCGCCAGAGCTTCGGACGCCGTGGAAAGGGCGATCACTGACGTCAAGAAGGATCTCAAGATTTTGGAATTTGCCATGATGCCGGCGAACCTCAGAGATCGCTGATCTGATGAGATGTGCAATTAGATGGACATCAATCCGACACGCCGGACGAGACGGGCATACGCTCAATCGATGACAGATATGACCCCAGTCCGCGGGCGTAGAGCCTTGTGGGGTGCTCTAGTTGCCTGCGCTGTCCTAGGAGCCGTCGTCGCCGCCATTGAGATCACGAATGGGTCCCCGAGTGGTGTTTCGCCCATTCAAACCAGCGCCCGATTCGGCACGACGATGATGATCGCTCAGACAGACGGCACTCACGATCGGACGATCTGGGTCGGCTTCGGGGTATGGAACAACAGCACGGCGTCCGGGAGGCCGACCTGCCGAGTCTTGATCGGGAGAGCACGATTCGAAATACCGACGTTGGGGCGACTGACTCCAGGGGAATCGGTCACCCACAATGCTGCTGTATTGGTCACAACGCCAATCGCATCTGCCTTTGTCGCGGCCGAGCACGGAGGGCGTCCCGGACCGGCGGTGGCTGTCAGCTGCTCTTAGTGAGGCGCTGCTCTTCCGACGCTTCCGTCTAGGGGTCCTGCCCGTACCTCGTGAACCGTTCGTCTTCCCGATGCAGTTTGCGGGTGCTGTGTTACCTTGCGATTAAACCCCGTGCTGCAGTTCACGCAGCTCTTCTGATGACGGGATAGCGAGTTCTCGGTGGTCTTCGTGTGCCCTTGGGTCGTCCGGGACCCGGCGTGATCGATTTCGGTGCATGCGCGGGCGTGCCGATGGTTGCACGCAGCTGACGAAACCCTCTGCGAACTCGTGACGGAGTGAGTTGTGAGAGTTCTCGTCGTCGCTCCCAGGGCAGTCGGAGGTCCGCGACGATCGCTCGGGAGAGACGCAGCTGCGTGTAGGCGGCGAGAACCAACCACGTCCAGCGGTCGGCCTGCTCGGGGTTGCGCAGCGCGGGCATGGTCCAGCCGAGCGTTCCCTTCATGAAGCGGAAGGTGTGCTCGATATCGAATCGCCGAAGGTATGACTGCCAGCAGCGGCTGAGGTCGGGTGTGCCGGTCCCTGACCACCAGAGCCAGAGCGTCTTTTTCGTCCGGCCCGACGGCTTGGGCAGTCGCTCGACTTCAACGCGCAGCACGCTGCCGCGCACGATGGGCATCTTGTCGAGCTCTCCCCAGCGCCCCTTGACCCGCCCGCTGATCCTCGGGTGCACCTCGTGCCACGCCTCGACCGTCACGGTGCCGTAGCGGAGGTCCTCTGCTGTCAGCGAGTCATTGGGCGCGGGCCAGGTCTTTTGATCCGACAGAGAGAGGCGCAGCCCGTGGCGCCGGGGGCGACCGACCGTGCCCGTTGGCGGCACCACAGGGTCGAAGTGAAAGACCCTCTTCGAGCTGATGCGCACGAGCACCTCGCTGCGGATCTCTTTCAGTCCGTCACCGATCGCGATGCAGTTGTAGCCAGCGTCGAAGACGAAGAGCGGGACCTCGCGATCGACGGGCAGCGCCGAGACGAGGCGGGTCACCTGGTCGATGGTGCGCGCGGACTCGT
>Ga0208219_1000064_pt1 | contig 49103 bp, 44 predicted proteins | sample NGESurshal072012_7_FD_184469 | JGI IMG/M metagenome (GOLD analysis project Ga0208219, IMG submission 184469) | Arctic peat soil microbial communities from Barrow, Alaska - NGEE Surface sample 53-2 shallow-072012 (SPAdes) | ecosystem: Environmental > Terrestrial > Soil > Wetlands > Peat ... | reverse complement strand
AGGTCGCGTACGTCGAGAACTTGTAGCCCTTGGTGTAATCGAACTTCTCCACCGCGCGGATCAGCCCCAGGTTCCCCTCCTGGATCAGGTCCAGGAAGACCAGCCCGCGGCCGATGTAGCGCTTGGCGATGGACACGACCAGCCGCAGGTTAGCCTCGATCAGCCGCTGCTTGGCCCGCAGCCCGTCGGCGGCGACCAGGGCCAGCTCGCCCATCAGGACGCCGTTCCCGGCATCGGCGCCGAAGCCGTTCTGCAGCTTCTCATCGGCGAACAGGCCGGCCTCGATGGCCTTGGCCAGCTCGACCTCGTCCTGAGCGGTCAGCAGCGGAACCCGCCCGATCTCCCGCAGGTAGATACGGACCAGGTCGCCGGTCGCGGCGCGGCGGGCCGCGTCGGCCCCGGCGGCGGGGCGGATTTCCTCCACCTCGTCCGGCTGGACCTCGATGACCTCGACGCCCTCGTCGGCCAGCAGCTTGAGGACCTCGTCCACCGCCTGCTGGGGGAAATCGTGTCGCTCGAAGGCCGCGGCGAGCTCGGTCATGGTGATCGTCCCGCGTTCTCGCGCCTGAGCGATCAGATCTGCTACCTGGTCAACACGGGGGGCAGCCGTAACGCTCATGGGGAACAGTCTGCGTCACGAATCGGCCGTTGCGGGGCCTCAATATTGTCACCTTCACGGTAGTGACGCGGCCGGCCCATCGTGTGCATGTCATCACTGCCGCCCGTCCGCTCCGTGACTGCAGCACGCCTGGCCGTTACTGCAGGGCGTCGGCGGCCGGCCCGGACAGCACTTTCCGGCGCTGCTCGAGGGCCACGAGATCACCGAACATGCGGTTGTACTCCGCCTGCTCGGTCACCGGGTTCATCCGCTGCAGCCGCGACTTGACCCGGGCGATGTCGCGGCTCAGCGCCAGCTCCTCCACCCGCGCGAACTGTGCCTCGATGTACCGCGCGTCGGGCTCCCCGTCGGCTCCCGGCGCCCGCACCGGCTCCACGGCAAGCTGAGTGATGAACGCCCGCACCTGGTCGTCAGGTGCCGCGTTGCGCAGCCGCTCGGCCCACTCACGGCCGCCGGCCGCCGACGAGGTGCCGCCGCAGCCGGCCACGATCTCGAACGCCGTGACGTGCAGGGGCGCGGTGAAGCAGCCGGTCCCGAGCGCGTCAAAGGCCGGGCCGCACAGCGCCGGCCGCTGCACGGCCAGCTTCAGCGCCTCGCGCTCCACCTGGATCACCGGGTCGCGCGCGTCATACTCGGCGGTCTCGCCAGCCCGCTGCCGCGGCACGTTCGCGGCCGGGGCGCCCTCGGCCGGGCCGCCGCCGCGGCCGTCGGCGGCAGCGCCGCCGCGGTGATCGGCCATGCGGCCGCGCTGGCCGCCCGCGCCGCGGCCGGCCTGCTGACCGGCGGGCTGGGAGCGGGCATGCTGCCCGACCCGCTCCAGGACGAAGCCCTCGTTCATGATGCCCGTCCACCGGTCCAGGCTGACCGCGTAGAGCTGCCGCAGGCTCCGGTCCTTGATCTTGGCCACGATCGGCGCGGCAGCGTCCAGGGCGGCGAGGCGCCCTTCGGCCGTATTCAGGTCGTGGTCGTCCAGCACGCTGCGGATCGCGAACTCGAACAGCGGCACGCGGCGGGCGATCAGGTCCCGGACCGCCGCGTCACCGCGGGAGATCCGCAAGTCGCAGGGGTCGAGACCGTCCGGCTGCACGGCTACGAAGGTCTGGGTGACGAACTTCTCCTCCAGGCTGAACGCGCGCAGCGCGGCCTTGCGCCCGGCCGCGTCGCCGTCAAAGGTGAAGATCACCTCGCCGCGGAACTGGCTGGCGTCCATCAGCAGCCGGCGCAGGATGGCGACGTGACCCTCGCCGAAGGACGTCCCGCTGGTGGCCACGGCCGTGCCAATGCCCGCCAGGTGGCAGGCCATCACGTCGGTGTAGCCCTCCACGATCACTACCTGGCGGCGCTGGGAGATCTCCCGCCGGGCCAGGTCCGCGCCGTACATCACCGAGCTCTTCTTGAACAGCGGGGTTTCGGGGGTGTTCAGGTACTTCGGGCCGTCGTCGTCGGGCCGCAGCTTGCGGGCGCCGAAGGCGATCACGTCACCGGTCAGGTCGGCGATCGGCCAGATCAGGCGGCCGCGGAACTTGTCGATCAGGCCGCGGCGGCCCTGGCTGGCCAGGCCGCCGGTGAGCAGCTCCTGCTCGGTGAAGCCGCGCCCGCGCAGGTGCCTGGTCAGGGTGTCCCACTCGGCCGGGGCGTACCCGACCCCGAACCGCTCCGCGTCGGCGGCCTCGAAGCCGCGCGATGACAGGAAGTCGCGCCCGGCCAGGGCATCGGCGCTGGCCAGGCGCTCGACATAGTAGTCGGCCGCCGCCCGGTGGGCCTGGATCAGCCGACGCCGCAGCGTCTGCTCCTGGCCTGGGACGTGGCCGCCCTGCTCATAGCGCAGCTCGATGCCGATCCGGGCCGCGAGCCGCTCCACGGCCTCCGCGAAGCCGAGATTGTCGATCTTCTGCACGAAGCGGATGACGTCGCCGCCCTCGGCGCACGAGAAGCAGTACCAGAGGCCGCGCGCGGGAGTCACGTTGAAAGACGGTGTTTTCTCGTCGTGGAACGGGCATAGGCCCTTCAGCGATCCGCCACCCGCGTTACGCAGCTGGAGGTACTCCCCCACCACCTCATCCACGGCCGAGCGCTCGCGAACCAGGGCAATGTCCTCGTCGCGGATCCGGCCTGGCACGTCAGCCCCTCCGCCCCTCGTTCATCATGTCGTCGCGGCGAGTCTAGTCTCGGCCGGGGACATCCGCGCCGGGCTCGGCCCCTCCCGGCTGGCGCGATGCTGCGCCGGACTGGCCTGATAGCCTCCCCGGGTGGCCAGCCTGCTCGTGCTCTGGGATGTCGACCAGACCCTCATCAGCGCTAACGGCGCCGGCCGGGCGATCTACGAGGTCGCGTTCCGGGAGATGTTCGGCCGGGAGCTGCCGGCGGCATCGGCCGCGGTGCCCATGGCCGGGCGCACCGACCGCGCGATCGCCCTCGACATCCTGACCGGGGCCGGCATCGCCGACGCCCGGGACCAGATCGACAAGTTCCAGGCCATCCAGGCCGGCCACGCGCCGGCCCTGGCCGACCGGATCAGGGCGCGCGGGCGCGTCCTGCCCGGAGTGCCCGCGGCCCTCGCGGCGGTCGCCCGGGGCCGCCCGGGCGTCCGGGTGATCCAGTCGGTGCTGACCGGCAACGTGCGCTCGATGGCCGACGTGAAGCTGGCCAGCCTCGGGCTGACCCGCCACCTCGACCTGGACGCGGGAGCCTACGGGACCGAGAGCGAGATCCGCGCGGACCTCGTGCCGGTGGCTCAGCGCCACGCTGCGGCCCGCTACGGCGAGGACTTCAGCGGCGCCCGCACGGTGCTGGTCGGGGATACCCCGCTCGACGTGGAGGCCGCCCTGGTGGCAGGAGCGCGGGCGGTGGGCGTGGCTACCGGCGGCTTCAGCGCCGAGGACCTGGCCGAAGCCGGCGCGCACGCGGTCCTCGACGACCTGTCCGACACCGCCCTGGCGCTGCGCGCCATCCTCGGCCACCCCTAAGCCCGCCCCCCGGCCAGCCTCATGATCACGACCGTTCTGCCGCATATAGCGCGGAGGAACGGTCGCGATCATGAGCGAAGGGGGCTCAGCCGGCGAGGTCGGACAGCGGGACGTCAGGGTCGGCCAAGCGGCCGGCGTCCACCGTGGCCTGCGACCTGATCAGCGCCTGGATGTCGTCGTTGACGTCCCAGACGTTGACGTTCATGCCCGCCACCACGGACCCGTTGTCCAGCCAGAACGCGATGAACTCCAGCGACTCCGGGTCGCCCCGGTAGACCACCTGGTCGTAGCCGCCCGGCTCGGGCACTCCGGCCGCCTCCATGCCCAGGTCGTACTGGTCACTGAAGAAGTAGGGCACCCGGTCGTAGGAGACCGCCCGGCCCAGCATGGCCCGGGCCGCGGCGGGGCCGCCGTTCAGCGCGTTGGACCAGTGCTCCACCCGGATCCGGCGGCCGAGCAGCGGGTTGAACGCGTTGGCCACGTCACCCGCGGCGAAGATATCCGGGTCGGAGGTGCGCAGGGACTCATCCGTCAGGACGCCGTTGTCGACCTCCAGCCCGGCCTCGGCCGCCAGGCTGACGTTGGGCGCCGCGCCGATGCCGGCCACGACGATGTCCGCGGGGATCTCGGTGCCGGCCGAGGTCAGCACCTGGCGGACCGAGCCGCGCGCCTCGCCGGCCGACCCGGCGCCGCGACTGACATCGCCGCGCAGCTCACTGATGGCCTCGCCCAGCCGGAACGTGACACCGTGACTGCGATGCAGGCCGGCGAAGACCTCGCCCACCTCGGGCCCCACCCACCGGTAAAGCGGCGCGGGGTCGGGCTCCACGACCGTGACCTCGCAGCCAGCCAGCCGGGCGGCCGCGGCTACCTCCAGGCCGATCCAGCCCGCTCCGGCGATGACCACGTGCCGGCCGCCCTGCAGCGCGGCCGACAGCGCCTCGCTGTCGCCGATGGTCCGCAGGTACAGCAGGCCGGCCAGGTCGGCGCCGGGCACCGCCAGCCGCCGGGCCGAGGCGCCCGTGGTGAGCAGCAGCCTGGCGTAGTCCACTGATGAGCCGTCTTCCAGCCGTACCTGGCGAGCAGCCCGGTCGATGGACGTCACCCGGGTCCCCAGGCGCAGGTCGACGTCGTGCTCGGCGTACCAGCCAGGCTCATGGACGAAGGCCGACTCGCGGCCGGCCTTGCCCAGCAGGAGATCCTTGGACAGCGGCGGCCGCTCGTACGGGCGCTCAGGCTCGGCGCCGAGGAGCACGATCGCGCCGTCGAAGCCCTCCCCGCGCAGCGTCTCCGCCGCCTTCGCGCCGGCCAGGCTGGCCCCGACGATCACATAGGTCTGCGCTGCGGGCATGGGGCGATCCTTTCCTGGCGGTGAGCGTCACCGAGAACGTCACGGCCTACGTTAGCGGCGCTGGATGGCCCGGCTCATCCCCCAGCGGCGCCCGCCCCAGCGGCGCCCGCCCCAGCGGCTCACCGCCCAGCGGCGCATGGACCAGCCGCCGGTGCCAGGACATGGCCGAGGTATCGGTGAGCGAGGCGATCTGGTCGATCACGACCCGGCACCGCTCCTCGTCGCCCGCCGCGCCCTCGAACGCCGCCCCGAACATCGGATCCAGCGTGGCCGGCGCCCCCGACAGCACGGCCCGGGCCAGCTCGGTGATGACCTCGCGCTCACGCTCCTGGGCCGCCGCCGCGCCGGGGCGGCTCATGACGTAGTGCGCCGTCACGCCCTTCAGCAGCGCGCACTCCAGCCGCTGCTGGCGCGGGACCACCAGGTCGGCCGCGTACCGGGTGACCGGCGGCTGGCCGGGCCGCCGGGTGGCCTGCTCGGCGGCGCCGCAGAACCGGCCGATCAGCTCGCTGGTCAGGTGCTTGACCGCCGCGGCCGCCTGCGGGCCGCCATCGAAGCGCCGCGGCCAGAAGTCGAGCTGCAGCAGGCTGGCGAACACCTCGCTCAGCTCGCCGGCGGTGGCCGAGCCCGGCGCGCAGTAGGTGGCCAGGGTCAGCTCGGCCACCGGCTCGCGCTCGGCCGGGTCGCGCAGCTGCGCCAGCCGGATCAGGCCGGCGTGCAGCCCGTCCTCGAGGTCGTGCACCGAGTAGGCCACATCGTCGGCCCAGTCCATGACCTGCGCTTCGAGGCAGGGCCGCCCCGCCGGGGCGCCGTCGCGGATCCAGTCGAACACCGCCGCGTCGTCGGCGTAGGCCCCGTACTTCCGCGGCGCGGTCTCGACGCCGCCGGGCTCATCACCACCGTGCTCATCACCACTAGGCTCATCACCACTAGGCGCCAGCCACGGGTACTTGAGGGTGGCGTCCAGCGTCGCGCGGGTCAGGTTGAGGCCGGCGCCGGGCACCTTGGCCTCCAGGCGGGTGAGCAGCCGCAGGCTCTGGGCGTTGCCCTCGAAGCCGCCGCAGCCCGCGGCCAGCTCCGCGAGGGCGGACTCGCCATTGTGGCCGAACGGGGGATGTCCCAGGTCATGGGCCAGGCAGGCCGCATCTACCAGGTCCGGGTCACAGCCCAGGGCCGCGCCCAGCTCGCGGCCGATCTGCGCGCACTCCAGCGAGTGCGTCAGCCGGGTCCGCGGAAAATCGTCCCAGCCGACCGCGACCACCTGCGTCTTGGCCGCCAGGCGGCGCAGCGCCGCGCTGTGCAGCACGCGGGCGCGGTCCCGGATGAAGGGACCGCGCCCGGAGCTGCGCGCATGCTTCGACGGCTCTGCTGCCCACCGCGCCGCTGCCGGGCCGTCGTAGCCGGGGGTCACCGGCTGTCGCTACCCCCCGCCGCTTCTGCGGCTGCCGCCCGGCCGGCCTCGAGCCGGGCCACCGGCACCCGGAACGGCGAGCAGGACACGTAGTCCAGCCCGGCCGAGTGGAAGAAGTGCACCGACTCGGGGTCCCCGCCGTGCTCGCCGCAGACGCCGATCTTGAGGTCGGGGCGAGCCTGGCGGCCCTCCTCGACGGCGATCCGCACCAGCCGGCCGACGCCCTCGGTGTCCAGCGTCTCGAACGGGGAGACGCCGAAGATGCCCAGGTCGATGTAGCGGCTGAAGAACGAGCCCTCCACGTCGTCCCGCGAGAAGCCCCAGCCCATCTGGGTCAGGTCGTTGGTGCCGAACGAGAAGAACTCGGCGGCCTGCGCGATCTGGCCGGCGGTCAGCGCGGCCCGCGGCACCTCGATCATCGTGCCGATGAGCGTGTGTACCTGCGTGCTGGTCTCCTGCGCGACCTCGGCGAGCACCCGCTCGACCTCCTCGCGCGCGATCTCCAGCTCCTGCACCGCGCCGACCAGCGGGATCATGATCTCCGGCTTCGGGTCGCCGCCGGCCTGCACCCGGTCGGCCGCCGCATGCGCGATCGCCCGCACCTGCATTGCGAACAGGCCGGGGATGACCAGGCCGAGCCGGACGCCGCGCAGGCCGAGCATCGGGTTCTGCTCGTGCAGGCGGCGGACCGCCTCCAGCAGCTTGCGGTCCTGCTCGGTGGCGTCGTCCCCGGCCAGCGCGATCTTGACCGACAGCTCGGTCAGGTCGGGCAGGAACTCGTGCAGCGGCGGGTCGATCAGCCGGATCGTCACCGGCAGCCCGTCCATAGCCTCGAGGATCTCCACGAAGTCACCGCGCTGCAGCGGCTCCAGGGCATCGAGGGCCGCGTTGCGGCCGTCCTCGTCCTCGGCCAGGATCAGGTTCTCGACCAGCTGCCGCCGGTCGCCCAGGAACATGTGCTCGGTCCGGGTCAGGCCGATGCCCTGGGCGCCGAACCGGACCGCGCGGGCGGAGTCCTCGCCGGTGTCGGAGTTGGCCCGGACGCCCAGCCGGCGGCGGGCGTCGGCGTGCTGCATGATCGTGTGCACCGCGTTGACCAGCTCGTCGGAGGCGGGCTCGATCCCGCCCTCGAAGTACTCGACCACCGGGGAGGCGACCACCGCGACCTCGCCCAGGTAGACCGCCCCGGAGGAGCCGTCGATCGAGATCATGTCGCCCTCGCTGACGACGGTCCCGTCGGCGAGGGTGAATTTCCGGCCGGCGGTGTCGACCTCCAGCTCGTCGGCTCCGCACACGCAGGTCTTGCCCATGCCGCGGGCGACCACGGCCGCGTGGCTGGTCTTGCCGCCGCGGCTGGTGAGGATGCCCTGCGCGGCGATCATGCCGTGCAGGTCGTCTGGGTTGGTCTCGCGCCGGACCAGGATCACCTGCTCGCCGGCCGCCGCGTGCTCTACTGCCCGGCCGGAGTCGAAGACCGCCTTGCCGACGGCCGCGCCGGGCGAGGCACTGATGCCCTTGGCGACCCGCTTGACGTCGGTCCCGGTGTCGAAACGGGGGAACATGAGATGGGCGAGCTGGTCGCCGGTGACCCGCGACAGGGCCTCGTCGAGGTCGATCATGCCCTGGTCGACGAGCTGAACGGCGATCCGGAACGCCGCCGCCGCGGTGCGCTTGCCCACCCGGGTCTGCAGCATCCACAGCTTGCCGCGCTCGATCGTGAACTCAATGTCACACAGGTCCTTGTAGTGGTCCTCGAGCGTCTTCATGATCTGCATCAGCTCGCCGTAGGACTTGGCGTCGATCTGCTCCAGGTCCTGCAGCGGCACCGTGTTGCGGATGCCGGCCACGACGTCCTCGCCCTGCGCGTTCTGCAGGTAGTCGCCGTACACGCCCTGCTGGCCGGTGCCGGGATCGCGGGTGAACGCCACGCCGGTGCCGGAATCCGGGCCGAGGTTGCCGAAGACCATGCTGACGATGTTGACCGCGGTGCCCAGGTCGGTGGGGATGCGCTCCTGGCGGCGGTAGAGGATGGCCCGGTCGGCGTTCCAGGAGTTGAATACGGCATTGACGGCCAGGTCCATCTGCTCGCGCGGCTCCTGCGGGAAGTCCCGGCTGGTGTGCTCGCGCACGATGCCCTTGAACGTCTCGACAATCCCCTGCAGGTCACTCGCGTCGAGGTCCAGGTCGTTCTTGGTGCCCTTGGCCTGCTTGGCCGCGTCGATGGCATGCTCGAATGCCTCGCCCTCGATGCCGAGCACGGTCTTGCCGAACATCTGGATGAGCCGCCGGTAGGAATCCCAGGCGAACCGCTCGCTGCCGGCCTGCTTGGCCAGCCCGTGCACCGACTCATCGGACAGGCCGATGTTCAGGACCGTCTCCATCATGCCGGGCATCGAGAACTTGGCCCCGGAACGGACACTCACCAGGAGCGGGTCCGCGTGGTCGCCCAGCCGCCGGCCCATCTGCTCTTCCAGCTTCCGCAGATGCTCGGTTACCTCGTCGGCCAGGCCGTCCGGAATCGATCCGTTACTCAGGTAATAACGGCAGGCGTCCGTGCTGATGATGAACCCCGGCGGGACTGGCAGTCCCAGGTTGGTCATCTCAGCCAGGTTGGCGCCCTTGCCGCCCAGCAGGTCCTTCAGATCTTTATTGCCCTCGGTGAAGTCATAGACGAGCTTCGGCACTGCATGCACTCCTCGAGATGCCGCCGCCGGCCAGACAGCCCGGCGCTAGACGGCTCAGTAATTTCCGGCCTCACGGCCCCTCTTTCTGGACTCTACCGAGCATGGGCGGCTATCGGGGACGCTGACGGCAGCCAGACCAGGAATTAACGGACCGTATATGAGGCCGCAGGCCCGATACTGGCGGCGGCTCCGGGCCGGCGTTTCCCTGCGGGAGGCAGGTTTCGCGCTGGCCGGGTCCGCGCCACTGGCCAGCCGAGGCAGGGCGGCGCGAGACAATGCCGGGGTGGAAGACTCGAGGCATACCGCGATCGGCCTGCTGCATCCGGGCGAGATGGGCGCGGCGGTTGGCCGCTGCCTGGTCAGCATGGGTCACCCGGTGCTGTGGGCGTCGGAGGGCCGCAGCGCGCAGACCGCCGCCCGCGCAGCCGCGGCCGGCCTGACGGACGCCGGGACGATCGCGGGGGTCGTCGCCGGCGCCGGCGTCATCCTGTCGATCTGCCCGCCCCATGCCGCACTGGACACCGCCTGGGCGGTGCACGGGTTCGGCGGCCTCTACGTCGACGCCAACGCGATATCTCCAGGGACCGCGCGCGAGGCCGCGCAGATGATCACCGAGAGCGGCGGCCGGTACGTGGACGGCGGGATCATCGGGGCGCCGCCGGCCGACCCGGGCAGCACCCGCCTGTACCTGTCGGGGGCTGACGCCGCCGAGGTGGCCGCCCTGTTCGCCGGGACGCCGCTGGACGCGCGGGTCGTCGCGGGCGCTGCCACGGCCGCGTCCGCGGTCAAGATGGCCTACGCCGGCTGGACCAAGGGCACCGCCGCGCTGCTGCTGGCCGTCCGGGCCCTGGCCCGGGAACAGGGCGTCGAGGACACGCTGCTGGCCGAGTGGGCGCTGTCCCAGCCCGAGCTGGCCCAGCGATCGGAAGGCGCGGCCCGCTCGGCGGCCGCCAAGGGCTGGCGCTGGGTGGCCGAGATGGAGGAGATCGCCGCCACCATGTCCGCCGCCGGGCTGCCAGACGGCTTTCACCAGGCGGCGGCGGAGGTGTTCCGCCGGTCGCCGCGGCTGGGCGCGGCGGCGGGGCCGGGCAGCCAGGAGCTCGAGCAGGTGCTCGCGGCGCTCACCGGGGACGGCGCCGCCGGCTAGCCGGGTTAACCGGGCGCCCCGGGGCCCGGTCAGCGGCGGCGGCTGGGGTCGGCCAGGACCAGCAGGCCGCGCAGGCCGGCGTCCAGGGCCAGCCCGAGGATGGCGATGGTGATGATCCCGGCGAAGACGAGGGCGGTGTTGAGGTAGTCGCCCGCCTGCATGATCAGGGACCCCAGCCCGCTGGTGGCCGCGATGAGCTCGGCGGCGACGATGCTGGTCCAGGCTCCCGCCATGGAGATGCGCATGCCGGTCAGGATGCCGGGCAGGGCGGACCGGATCTGCACGTGCAGCATCGTGTACAGGCCGGCGGCGCCGAGTGTCCGCGCGCACAGCCGCAGGTCCTCGGGCACCTCGTCGAGCGCGGCGACCGTGGTGACGGCCATGATCGGGGCGACCCCGATCACGATCAGCACCTCCTTGGGAGTTTCCCCGATCCCGAACCAGATGATGAACAGCGGGATGAACGCCAGCGGCGGCAGCGGGCGGAGCACCTCGATCACCGGGTCGATCAGGTGCCGCACGACGCGGGTAGCGGACATGGCCGCGCCCAGGGCCACGCCGACGCCAGTGCCGATCGCGAAGCCCACCAGGATCCGCCGCAGGCTGATCAGCGCGTCATACCAGAGCGGCTTGCCCAGCGCGGGGTAGGGCCGGTTGAGGTAGTGCGCGAAGGCCTGCCCGGTCTGGCTGACCGACGGCAGGAAGACCGGGTCCCGGATGAGCGTCGCGGCGATCTGCCACGCCACGGCCAGGCCGACGAGCCCGGCCGCCCCCGTGGCCAGGCGGCGGGTGCGCGCCCGCCGCCTGGCCCGTCGGTAAGCAGCCAGATCCGCGCGGTCTTCGCTCTGCTCGACGGCGGTCTGGTCCCCCTCCCCTGGTGCCGGCTCCCGCGCCACCGGGTCGGCGGGCGGCGGCGGGGAATCATCGACGAGGACGCCGTCGCGCGGCGGCAGGGTGGGCCAGACGGACATGGTTCACGCTCCTGAGAAGGGGTCGGCTCACGCCGTCAGGGACGCACGGATGGTGCGCTTGGCGGTGAGGAAGGCCGCGGTATCGGCGTCGAGGGCGTGCCGGGGCCGGACGAGCGGGATGTCGATGACCTCGACGACGCCCGGCGGCCGGCCGCCCATCACGGCGACCCGGTCGCCGAGCAGGACCGCCTCCTCGATGTCGTGGGTCACGAAGATGACGGTGATCCGGTACCGCTCCCACATGCTGAGCAGGAAGTCGTGCATGCGCACCCGGGTGATGGCGTCCAGGGCGCCGAACGGCTCGTCCATGAGCAGCAGCGACGGGCGGGCCATGAGGGCACGGGCGAACGCCGCGCGGTGCTGCATCCCGCCCGACAGCTCGTGCGGGAAAGCGTCGCCGAACCCGGCCAGCCCGACTGTGCGCAAGATCGCGTCGGCCTCCGCGTCGAGTTCGGGATCGTCTCGCTCATGGAGCCCGGCCGATCGCTGCGCCCTGGGACCGAACAGGACGTTTTTCCTGGTCGTCAGCCACGGGAACAGCATCGGGGTCTGAAACAGCATCCCCCGGTCGGCCGACGGCCCGCTGACCGGCTGGCCCCCCACCAGGACGGTGCCCGTGTCGGCGGCGAGGGCGCCCGCCACGATGCGCAGCAGGGTGGACTTACCGCAGCCCGAGGGGCCGAGCAGGCAGACCAGCTCCCCGGCCGCGACCTGCAGGTTCACCTCGGCGAGGGCCACAGTCCGGCGACCGCCCCGGCGGAAGGTTTTCCCGACCGAGTCGATCACCACGTCCGTCCCGCCGGGAGCCCGGATCTCCTCGGGCGGCCCGGCGGGGCCGCCGACCCGCAGGTCAGCGGCCCCGCCGGCCTCAGCTCGGGCAGCCACCGGACAGCGCCTTCTTGATGAAGGTGATATCGACGTGCGCGGCGATCTGCGCCGCCGTGGGGACCGCGGTGAGCCGGCCCTGCGCGACCAGGAACCTGCCGGTCTGCAGGTAGGCCTGCACGATGCGGCTGCCGGGATCGTGCGCGGCGGACCCCAGCCAGTAGAGCTGCTGGCTGGCCGGGATGAACGGGTAGTCCCTGGTGGCCGCCACGATCTGGCTGCCCGGCACGCCCTGCGCCTTGGAGCTCGCGGCCAGGTACCGGGCGGCCTGCGGGCCCGTCATGTCCCGGCTGCCCCGCAGCTCGGCGCAGACGTAGTCCTGGACCAGGCCGGGGTCGCTCTTGATGACGCTGGTCGCGACGGCGATCACGTCGAGACCGGGGATGCCGAGCCTGGCGATCTGCTCGGCGTTGACCAGCGAGTGATAACCCTTGTTGATCAGGTCGACGGCCGGGGCGCCGTACACGTAGGCCGAGTCGACCGCGCCCGACAGCGCGGCGGCCCCGGCGGCGGTCTCGCTGCCGAAGCTGACTACCTTGACCTTGCCGGTCAGGTGCTCCAGGGCCAGGTAGCCCAGCAGCTCGTAGTCTTCCGACGAGCCGACCAGGACGCCGACGGACTTGCCGGCCAGCTGGCTGGGCGAGGTCACCGACCCGGGAACGAGCAGCTGGTCGTCGTCAAAGCCCCAGCCCATGACGACGGTGACCCCGGTGTTGGTCCCGATGGCCGCGGTGGTGGGCGGGTTGCCGACGCCGCTGATGGCCTGGACCGCGCCGCTTTTCATCTCCGCGATAGCCGTCACGCCCGCGTCGAACGGCACGTACTTCAGGTGCGCCGGAATGGCCTTGGCCAGCGACGGCTGGCTTTCGATGATGCTGTCCGGGCTGGCGACGGTCCCCTGGCCGACCGCGATCGTGAAGCTAGGCAGGGGCGCCGAGCCGGAGCCGCCCCGGCTGACGGCCCAGACGATCACGGCGATGACGAGGATGACCGCCACGGCGGCGGCGCCCCAAATCCGCCGGCGCCTGCGCTTGTAACGGGGCACCGGCGTGCGAGCGGGCGCGTTGACATCGGCTGGGCTGCTCATGGTTCCGCCTTCGTGAGCTAGATGATCGGAGTTCGGTGGGCAGCGGCCGTCAGACCGACGAGCCCTCGTAGTAGGCCGACGCATCGCCCGCGAGCGCGACACTCGGGCGGCCGTCCACGCCGACGGGCACCGGGCCCGCCACCGTGACCCGCTCGCCCCGGCGGTGCTCAGCCCCGTAGTCGGCGACCGCGTAGTGCTGCGTCGCGCGGTTATCCCAGATCGCCAGGTCGCCAGCTCGCCACTGCCAGCGCACGGTCTGCTCGGGCCGGGTGACGTACTCCTGCAGGATCCTGATGAGGTCCCGCCCGGCCTGCGGCGAGAACCCGCGCACCGTGCGGGCGAACCCGCCGAGCACCAGGGATCGCTCGGCGGTCTCGGGATGGACCCGGACCGCGGGATGCTCGGTCTCGTAGATCCGGGACACGAACTCACGGCGGCGTTCGACGTCCGCCGGATCCGGGCGTTCCCCGCGCCCGCTAGCGGCGGCGTAGTCGTAGGCGTTGGTGTGGACGATCCGCAGCCGGTCGGCCAGTTCCCGAAGCTCCGCCGGCAGGCTCTCGTAGGCCGTGACCGTGTTGGCCCAGATGGTGTCGCCGCCGACCGGCGGGATGACCACGGCCCGCAGCAGCGTGAACGCGGGCGGGCGGTCGACGAAGGTGACGTCGGTATGCCAGTAATTGGCCCGGCCGCCCTGACGGGAGTCGATTTCCTCCAGGAATGGCTGGTCCGGCGGCGACGCCAGCGTCGGGTGACCGAGCGTCAGGGAGCCGAGCCGCTGGGCGAAGGCCACCTGGCCGGGATAGTCCAGGTGCTGGTCACGCAGGAACACCACCTTGTGCCGGAGCAGCGCCTGACGGATCTCGCCCACGGTCTCGTCGCTGAGCGCCCCGCCAGCGTCGACGCCGTCGAGTTCTGCGCCGATGCTGCCGGCCAGCCGACGGACATCGACGGCCGGGGAGGCGCTAAGGATCTGTGTCACTGTGCTGCCTTTCTGCTGGGGACTGCCGGTTCACGGGGTGGAGCAAGTTAAAAGTCCTCTGTGGCGGGACCACGGCCGGTTTGTCGCGGATGGCGGTGCAAAAAACGGCGCGTGATGACGACCAGATGGCATGGCTGAAAGCTCGGCTCGCGGATGGTGTGAGCGGGCCGGGGCGCGATCGTGCGATTGCCAGCAGGGCCGGGCGGTGGCTGGTTGCCTGCGCGTCCCGGCGTGGCGATAGTCAGCCGGGCGATGGCCGGCTGGATTATGGCCAGCTGGGCGATGATCGGCTTGGGTGGTGGGCGGCCCGGTGGTGGCAGCCGGGCGCGGTCAGCCGAGCGGCGGACAGATGGCGCTGGCCACGAGGAGCTGGTCTACGTAGCGGCGCCGGACACCCTCGTAGGTCGTCATGCGGCAAGCATCTCAGCCCAGTGCCCGGTTAGTCAATAATTCCTATCTATAAAATAGATAATCCCGGCATCGCGGTTTCTGCGCCGCGCTCGCCACCTCCCGCATCCCGGGCAGCCGGGAGGCCGTCACGCTGGGAGAGTCTGTCTCGACAAAGAGCTATCTGTCGTGAATAATCCCTAACTCGCCGTCGGGCAGGCTAGGGCTGGAGTGCGGACGTGAGGAAGTGGCTGTGGGGAGCCATCGGCGCCGCCGTCGTCCTGGCCGCCGCTGTCGGCGCCTTCCTGGCCTGGGGTCCGATCGGTATCGGGCCGGGCCCGCTGACCGTTGCCTTCGTCGCTTCTACCGGAACTGTCCCGCAGGGTCACCCCGCAGTGATCATCGTCCCGATCGAGACCGCGGCGTCGGCGCCCGCACTCGTAGACAGTGTCGGGCTCAAGGGCGGCCAGGGTTACCCGTCGCCGCGCCTGCTCCGCGTGCTGGCTGACCCGGACCAGGCCTGCACCGGCATCTGGTGGCCGGTCACCGGGGCCAACAGCTTCAGTCAGCGCTGCGCCCGGCGCGGCACCTTCCCGCTCCTCGGCCGTGTCGTCCCGCTGGCCCGGCCCGCGCTGGCCGCCGGCGGTGGCCCGCGGTCCGCTTTCCGGACGGTGGACGTCAGCATCGAGGTCGCGGCGCCTGGCTCGGCCGGCTGCTGGGACGTGACCGCGGTGGTGATCCGCTATCACGTCGGTTCCCGGCACTACACGGCCACGGCGGGCGAGTCGCTGTCCGGGTGCACAGCCTCGGCCGACCTGGCCTCCGACGGCCGCGCTACAGAGCTGCCCACCGCCGCCCCGACCGCGACCGGCACCACTCCAGCAGCCCACCCCACGCCCTGACCGCTGCCCAGCACCACACCAGCGGGGCGGGGCGGGGCCGGTGGGGTGGGGCTAATGGGGCCGATGAGGGCGCGCCGGGATGGGCGCCGGGCGCTCAGCAGCCGGAGAGGCGCTCGGTCAGGTAACCGACCAGGGCGTCGAGGCCGACCCGGTCCTGATGCATCGAGTCGCGCTCGCGAACCGTGACGGCCTGGTCCTGCAGCGTCTCGAAGTCGACCGTCACGCAGTACGGCGTGCCGACCTCGTCCTGGCGACGGTAGCGCCGGCCGATGGCGCTGGCGTCGTCGAAGTCGGCGTTCCAGTGCTTGCGCAGGCTGGCCGCGACCTCCCGCGCCAGGGGCGACAGATCCGCATGCCGCGACAGCGGCAGGACCGCCACCTTGACCGGGGCCAGCCGGTGATCCAGCCGGAGAACGGTGCGCTTCTCCAGCTTGCCCTTGGCATCCGGGGCCTCGTCCTCGGAGTAGGCGTCCAGCAGGAACATCAGCATGGCGCGGTCCACGCCCGCCGCCGGCTCGATGACGTACGGAACGAACCGCTCCCCGGACTCCGCGTCCAGGTAGGACAGGTCCTGCCCGGAGGCCTTGGCGTGGGTGGTCAGGTCGAAGTCCGTGCGGTTGGCGATCCCCTCGAGCTCGCCCCACTCGCTGCTGCCGAAGTCGTACCGGTACTCGATGTCGACCGTGCGCTTGGAGTAGTGCGAGAGCTTCTCCGCGGGATGCTCGTACAGCCGGAGGTTCTCCTTGCTGACGCCCAGGTCGTGGTACCAGCCCAGCCGGGTCTCGATCCAGCGCTCGTGCCACTGCTCGTCCGTGCCGGGCCGGACGAAGAACTCCATCTCCATCTGCTCGAACTCGCGGGTCCGGAAGATGAAGTTGCCCGGCGTGATCTCGTTGCGGAAGGACTTGCCGATCTGGCCGATTCCGAACGGGAGCTTCTTGCGCGAGGTCTGCAGCACGTTGCGGTAGTTGATGAAGATGCCCTGGGCGGTTTCCGGCCGCAGGTAAGCCAGGCCAGAGTCGTCCTCGGTGGCGCCCAGGTAGGTCCGGAGCAGCCCGTTGAACATCCGGGGCTCGGTGAACGCGCCCCTGGTGCCGCAGTTCGGGCAGGCGATATCGGTCAGGCCGCCCTCGGGGGGGTGGCCGTGCTTCTCGGTATAGCCCTCGATCAGGTGATCAGCCCGGAACCGGTGGTGGCACGACAGGCACTCGGTCAGGGGATCGACGAACTCGGTGAGGTGCCCGCTGGCCTGCCAGACCTCCGGCGCCAGGATAACGCTGGAGTCCAGCCCGACCACGTCCTCGCGCTCCTGCACCATCGAGCGCCACCACTGGTGCTTGATGTTGTTCTTGATCTCCACGCCGAGCGGGCCGTAGTCCCAGGCGGCACGCAGGCCGCCGTAGATCTCGCTGGACGGGAAGACGATCCCCCGGCGCTTACACAAGCTGACCAGGGTGTCCATACGATCACTGCGTCGTGCCATCAAGGTCTCCATCCGGCTGGCCGTCGGCGGCTCGCGGTGCATGCGCGGTCCCGGCAAAGGGGGGCGGCGGTGACCCCAGCTTACCGGGGACCGGACTCCGCAGGCTCCCGGTTATCCGCGCCACACCATCAGGCGCTCCCGGCCAGCGATGCCGGGCCTGGCCTGCCGGGCGGTAGCCTGGGCGGCAGCCAGCAGGAGCATCGACAGGCCAGCCCGGCCGCCGGGCTGGCGGGAAGGGCCGCGGCATGAGCACCAACCGGCCGGCCGGACGGCGCAGGCCACCCGTCCGGGGTCAGCCCCTGTATACGCCGGACGCCTCGCGCGCCCGTCAGTCGGTCGAGCGCCGCAGCGCGGCCCCCCTGCTGTTCCTGCGCCAGCTGCCCGTCTGGCTGATGCCGCTGGTGCTGGTCGTGCTGCTCATTGCCGGGCTCGCGGTGCACGGGATCGCCGGGGCGCTGGCCCTGTGCGGGGTCGCGCTGGTTCTCGGCTGGCTGGCCCTGGTGTCCTGGCCGCGGCTGTCGCCAGCGGGGCGCCTGGCCCGGATCCTGGTCCTCGCACTCGTCCTGGTCGGCGCCGTCATCCAGGCCACCAAGTAAGGCCGTCTGGCTTCTGACGGCCCGCCAGCGGCCGGCGGCCGGCGGCCGGCGGCGCTCACCGGGCCCGGGCCGGAGCCGGAGGCGGGGTCGGCACCGCGCCGCCGTAGCGGCGGTCCCGGCTCGCGTAGATCTCGCAGGCGTGCCACAGATGGCGGCGGTCGAAGTCGGGGAAGAGCGTGTCCAGGAAGACGAATTCCGCGTAGGCCGACTGCCAGAGCAGGAAATTCGAGGTCCGCTGCTCGCCGGAGGACCGGACGAACAGGTCGACGTCGGGGATCCCCGGCTCGTCCAGGTAGCGCGCGAACACCTTCTCGTCGATCTTGTCCGGCCGCAGCCGGCCCGCCGCCACGTCCGCCGCGATAGCGGCGGCAGCATCGGCGATCTCCGCCCGGCCGCCGTAGTTGACGCAGAACTGCAGGGTCAGCACGGAGTTGCCGGCCGTCATGCGCTCGGCATCCTCCAGCTCGGAGATGACGCTGCGCCACAGCCGGGGGCGGCGGCCCGCCCAGCGGACCCGGACGCCCATCTCGTTGAGCTGGTCACGCCGGCGCCGGATCACGTCCCGGTTGAAGCCCATCAGGAACCGGACCTCGTCCGGCGAGCGGCGCCAGTTCTCGGTCGAGAACGCATACGCCGATAGGTACGGGATGCCGAGCTCGATGGCCCCCATGATGACGTCGAACAGCGAGTACTCGCCGGCCTTGTGGCCCTCGGTGCGCGGCAGCCCGCGCTGCTGGGCCCAGCGCCCGTTGCCGTCCATGACCAGCGCGACGTGCCGGGGCACCAGGTCCCGCGGGATGGCCGGCGGCCGGGCGCCGCCGGGATGGCTGTCCGGCGGCCGCTGCGGGCCACCCCGGCGCGGCGGGGCAGCGCTCACGCGTGCTCCACGTGCCGCAGGGAGCGGATCGAGTGCTCCAGGTGCCACTGCAGGTAGGCAGCGGTCAGGCCGCTGCACTCCACCTGATACCGTCGCTCGCTGGCGTCGGCGTGCTTCCAGTCGCCTCTCAGCAGTGCGTTCATCAAAGCGATCGTAGCCGCCGACGGCGTGGTGGCCCCCGGCGCGCGACAGCCCTGGCAGGTGAGGCCACCCGCCGCGATGCCGAAGGTGCGCAGCGCCGCCGGGGTGCCGGGGGCGCCGGACCGGGTGCCGCAGATCGCGCACTCGTCCAGGGCCGGCGCGTAGCCCGCCACCGCCAGCGAGCGCAGCAGGTAGGCGTCGAGAACCAGGCGCGGGTTGTGCTGCCCCTCGCCGAGAGCGCGCAGGCCACCCACGAGCAGCAGGAACTGGCGCAGCGCGGGCTCCTTCTCGACCGGGGTCAGCCGCTCGGCGGTCTCCAGCATGGCAGTCCCCGTCGTGTACCGGGGGTAGTCGCTGACCAGCGGCTCGCCGTACGGCCGCATCGTCTCTGCCTGGGTGATCACGTCCAGCGACCGGCCGGTGTACAGCAGCAGGTCGACATGAGTGAACGGCTCCAGCCGCGCGCCGAATCGTGATTTCGTCCGCCGGACCCCCTTGGCCACCGCGCGGATCCGCCCGGACTTCCTGGCCAGCACCGTGACGATACGGTCGGCCTCGCCCAGCTTGTGGGTACGCAGCACGATGCCGTCGTCGCGGTAGATGCTCACCCGGCTATTGTCGCGCACCCGGGCGGCTTGCCCGAGATGCGCCGCACGGGCAGGCCGCGCCTTATTCGGCGGTGGCCCCTTCTTCGGTCATCGTGATGACGCCGTAGGCGTGGGCGGCCGTGAGTCCCAGGTTCGCCGCGACCTGCCGGGCAGCGAGCCGCTCGTCGTCGCTGAGCTGCCCGTCGGCCAGCCCGATGCGCACGACGTCGGCCAGGAACCACTCCCGGGCGGGCACCGCGAGCTGCGCGGCCAGCGCGTTCAGCGGGCCGGCGATGTCGGTGCCGCGCACGGCCGACTGGATCAGGTCCTTCTCCAGCGCCGTCTCGTCGTACCCGGCCATCCCCGCCGACCGGACCGCGTCCACGGCACGCCGCCGGGCCGGGCCGCTGGCGGGGTCGCCGGCCAGCAGCATGCAGGTCGCCGCGGCTAGCGTGCCCGCCGGCAGGGCGGCCTCCATCTGCGCGGCGGTGGGCACCGCCAGCACCCCCGTCCGGTACCGGCCGCCGCAGGTCATGCACTGCAGGTGCTCGCCCACCCTGTCCAGCCGGACCAGCGGGATGTAGAAGACGTGAAACCAGCGGCGCCCCGCCCGGTGACGGTACTGTCGGTCACCGCCGCATCGCTGGCAATGGAACTGGCCATGGCCGATAGTGCGGAAGCAGACCCGCAACCCGAAGATCAACATGTGCCCCCTCCAACGAGCCCGGCCTGGCGACTCAGGCCGTCCTCGGAACGCCCGGGTCCGCCGATCATCACACGTCTGGTGACGATGAGCGGCGGATTCGGGCAAACAACGAGCGCCACGGGTGGGCGCCGGATAACCCGGTGCGGGGCGCGGACCGCGGGAGTTACCTGGGGCAGGTGCGTATCGAGCGGTTCGACCCCCCGCGCCGACGACGAGCGGCTGCGCACCTGTCACGAGATCTTCGAGGCCGGCCGGCCGCATGACGATCCGACCGGTCCGCCGATGTCGCTGGCCGGGTTCCGCAGCTGGTCGGCCTACGGCTTCACCGGTGATCCGCGCCAGGTGTGGCTCGCCGCCGACGCGGGCGGGCCGGTCGGCTGCTACCTGCTGGAGTTGCCAGAGCGCGAGAACGTGCGCGTGGGCGTGTGCCTGCCAGTCGTCGCCCCGGCTGGCCGGGGCCATGGCCGACGCGCCGCGCAGTGATTCCCTGGAGGCCGAGCAGTGGGACGCCGCCCGCGTGCGGGAGGCCGAGGGCCGGTGCCTGGCCCAGGGCCTGCGGCTGTACGCCGTCGCGGCCTGCCACCCGGCCACGGGCGAGCTCGCCGCGCTGACTCAGGTCGCCCGGGATCCCGCCACGCCGGGATGGGCGTTCCAGTGCCTCACGGCCGTCGTCCGGGAGCACCGCGGGCGGCGGCTCGGCCTGCTGGTCAAGGCGGCCATGCATCAGTGGCTGGCCAAACGGGAGCCGGACGTCCGCCACGTCGTGACCGGGAATGCCGAAGCGAACCAGCACATGATCGCCATCGACGAGCAGCTCGGCTTCGCGATCAGCGACAGGTTCCGCCAGCTGGAGCTGGGCGAGCCGGGCTCACCTCAGTCGTAGAAGCCCAGGCGGCGGAGCTGCTTCGGGTCCCGCTGCCAGTCCTTGGCGATCTTGATTCGCAGGTCCAGGTAGACCCGGGTGCCCAGCAGGGCCTCGATCTGCTGGCGGGCCTGGGAGCCCACCGCCTTCAGCCGCGCCCCCTTGGCGCCGATCACGATGGCCTTCTGGCTGGGGCGCTCGACGTACATGATGGCGTGCACGTCGATGAGATCGTCCCGGCCCTCGCGGGGAGCCATCTCCTCCACGACGACAGCGATCGAGTGCGGCAGCTCGTCTCGCACGCCCTCCAGGATCGCCTCCCGGATCAGCTCGGCGACGAGCTGCTGTTCGGGCTCATCGGTGAGGTCACCGTCGGGGTAGAGCGGCCGTCCGGGCGGCAGGTGCGAGACCAGGACATCGGTGAGCACGTCCAGCTGGAACCCGGAGACCGCGGAAACCGGCACCACGTCGGCCCAGTCGCCGAGCTGGGCCACCGCGGCCAGCTGCGCGGCGACCTGCTCGCGGCCGACCTGATCGGTCTTGGTGACGATCGCGACCACCGGCGTCTTGCCCGCGCCGGCCAGCTCGGCGGCCAGGTACTTGTCTCCCGGCCCGATCCGCTCGCCGGCCGGGATGCACAGGCCGATCACGTCCACCTCGGTCAGCGTGGCCCGGACCAGGCTGTCCAGCCGTTCGCCCAGCAGGGTGCGCGGCCGGTGCAGGCCAGGGGTGTCCACGATGATGAGCTGGGCGTCCGGGCGGTGCACGATGCCGCGGATCGCGCGCCGGGTGGTCTGCGGGCGGCTGCTGGTGATCGCGATCTTGCTGCCGACCAGCGCGTTCATCAGCGTCGACTTCCCGACGTTCGGCCGGCCGACGAAACAGGCGAAACCGGACCTGAACCCGGTGGCCGGCGGCGGCGCGGGCGAGGCTGGCGAGGGCGATGGCGGCGAGCTCACGTCCTGATTCTCCCCTAGCCGGGCGGTGAGTTGCTCATCCGAGCGGTCTGCGGCGGGCGGCCGACGGTCAGGATGGCGATCGCCACCCCCACCAGGACCAGGCCCGCCAGCGCCGGGCCGGTCAGCCGCTCACCCGGCACGAGCACGCCCAGCACGGCCGCCACCACGGGCTCGGCGAGCCCCAGGGTGACCGCTACCGGCGCCGTCACGGTGCGCAATCCGCGCCCGTACAGCAGGTAGGCCGCCGCCGTGGTCACCAGCCCCAGGTAGGCCGTCACCGCCAGGCCCCGGCCGCTGAGCACCCAGCCAGGTGAGGTCGCCGCCAGGACGGGCGCCAACACGATCGCGGCCCCGCCGAACAGGACGCCCATCACCGTCGTCTCCGAGGTGCCACCGGAAATCAGCCGGGCCGCCGTCACCGCGTAGACGGCGTAGCGCAGCCCGGCCAGCAGGGCCAGCCCGACACCGCCCAGCTGGACGCCCGCCGTCCGGCCGCCGCTGACCAGGACGCCGCACCCGGCCACCGCCGCCGCGATGACGGCCAGGGCCACCCTCATCCGGCGGGATCCGCCGGCGGCCCACATGCCCCGCAGCTCGCCGCGATGCCTCCGGCCGGCGGCCATGGCCAGCAGGACTGCCCCGCCTGCCCCGCTGGCGCGGCTGACCCTGTCGCTCCCGCTGGCGCGGGTCAGGCGGGCTCCCAGACGGCGGTCTGCTTGACTTCCTCATCTTCCAGGCCGGCCCAGACCGGGACGGCGTAGCTGGCGACGGCCCGCAGCCGGCCCGGCGGCAGGTAAGTCCGGCCGGGATCGCCGACCAGCACGCGCGCCCCGCCCGCCCGGGCGCGGTCCAGGAACGCCAGCATGCGGTGGGCCATCCGCCGCTCATAGAAGGCATCGCCTACGAGCACCACGCCGACCCGCGGGCTGTCCTCGCCGGTCAGTCCGGCTTCAGCCGCCCGCCTGCCGTCGCCCGCCGGCACGCCCCCGCCGGCCAGCACCGCCGCGCCGGCCAGCACCGCCTCGCCCGCCAGCACCGCCCGGCCAGCGTCGCCCGCCAGCAGGTCGCCGCGCGCCACGGTCACGCGGACGCCGTTAGCCGCCGCGTTCAGCCCGATCGCCGCCACGGCCAGCGGGTCGATGTCGCTGGCCACCACGCGCGCCGCGCCGGCCAGCGCGGCGGCGATGGCGACCAGGCCCGATCCCGCCGCCACGTCCAGCACGACCCGGCCGGCGACCTCGTCGCGATGATCGAGCAGGTAGCGGGCGAGGGCGATGCCCCCGGCCCAGGGATAGGCCCAGAACGGCGGCGGCAGGTCGGCACGGCCGACCTGGCGCTCGACCTGCTCCCAGAGCCCGACTGGCTCGTCCCGGCTCAGGTGCAGCACGATTTCCGGAATCAGCGGCGGAGCGATCAGAGCGGTATGGCCGGTTATGAACTCCGCCTCCGCAGCCACTGCCGCGGGCTAAGCCTGCAACGTGGCCCGCAGCGTCCCGTCCGGCGCCGCGTAGAACACGACGGCGGCCGGCCCGAGATCGCGGACGACGGCCAGGTCAGCCGGGTCCAGGCCCGGCCCGTCGCTCACCAGCGCCGCCGCCTCGAGGCTGGACGCGCCGCTGGAGACGGCCATCGCGACCGCCAGGTGCAGTGCCGACAGCCGTAGCGACGGCAGGGCGACGGCCGCGGCGGCATAGGTACGGCCCGTCTCGTCGCGAACCGCGGCGCCCTCGGCGGACGCCACCCTGGCGCGGGCGGATCGGGCCAGCATGATGATCTTGAGATCCTCGGGTCCCGGTACCCCGGCCGCTGGCAGGGCCTCGGGTTCCTCGGGATGGGCCTCGCTCACCTGCCCGAGTCTAGTGCCGCCCCGGACGGGCCGCCGGCACTTGACCACTGCCCGGCCGCCCGCTGGCCCCGGTCCCGGAGCCGCCCGCGGCCCCGGGCCGCCCGCCGCCGTTGGCCGCGCCGCCACCCGCCGCGCCGCCACCCGCCGCGCCCCCGCTGGCCCCGCCCCCGCCGCTCCCGGCGCCGGCGCTGCCGCTCCCCCCGCCGCCGTTACCACTCCGTCCGGCGCCGCCGTTACCGCCGCCCCCGGCTCCGGCGGCCCCGGACGCGGGCGCGATCCGCTCCGCCCCCGGCTGGTCCTCCGGGAGCCCGTCGTCGGCGCCGATCCGCTCGACCCGGACGGTGCCGATCCGGTTGCGCCGCCCGGCCAGGCTCTCCGCGGTGAGCCGGAGGCCGACCACCGTCGCGACCGCGCCCGGGATGGGAACCCGGCCGAGACGCTGAGCCAGCAGGCCGCCGACCGTCTCCACGTCCTCGGCCTCGATGCTGACGTCGAACAGTTCCTCGAGTTCCTCGACCGGGAGCCGGGCAGTGACCCGGGCCTGGTCCTCGCCGAGCCACTCCACGGCCGGCTCCTCGCGGTCGTACTCGTCCGCGATCTCGCCGACGATCTCCTCCAGGATGTCCTCGATGGTGACCAGGCCGGCGGTGCCGCCGTACTCGTCAATCACGATCGCCAGGTGGATCTGCCGGGCCTGCATCTCGCGCAGGAGCTCGTTGATCGGCTTGCTCTCCGGGACGAAGGTGGCCGGCCGCATGACGGTGTCCACCGTCTCCACCGATTCCCCCTCGCGGTGCTCGTGGCTGCGGGTCACCAGGTCCTTGAGGTAGGCGATGCCCACCACGTCATCGAGGTTCTCGCCCACCACCGGGATGCGCGAGAATCCGCTGCGCAGCGCCAGCGACATGGCCTGGCGCAGGGTCTTGCTGCCCTCGACGAACACCATGTCCGTGCGCGGCACCATCACCTCGCGCACGATCGTGTCGCCCAGCTCGAACACTGAGTGGATCATCGCCCGCTCGTCCGGCTGGATGATCTGGCGCTGCTCTAGCAGGTCGACCAGGCCGCGGAGCTCCTCCTCCGACCCGGACGGCCCGTCCCGCCCCTCCCGGCTCAGCCCGCTCCCCATCGCCAGCAGCAGCGACGGAAGCGGCCCGAGCAGGCGGACCACGGGCCGCAGCACGACGGCGGCGGCGCTGGCCACGCCCACCGCGTGCTGCCGCCCGATGCTCCGGGGGACGACGGCGGCGATGACGTAGAACACCACGGTCATGATCGCGGCCGTGATCAGGAAGGCTCGCCAGTCCGGAGCGATCCAGTGCACGAGAACCGCGGCGACCAGGACAGTCGCCGATACTTCCCCCGCCACCCGCACCAGGACCAGTACCAGGAGATAACGCGATACGTCCGCTATCACCACCTGCAGCGGCGGCGCTCCTTCGCCAGGCGACCGGCCCAGCTCCTTGGCGCCGGCCCTGGACACGCGGAGCAGGGCCGTCTCGGCGCTCGCGCACCAGCCCGCCAGCAGTATGAGTGCCGCCGCCGCTACCAGCAGCCAGCCCATCGGCGCGTCACCCGGGCCCTTCGTGCCCACCCGGGCTGGCATTGTCGGGGCTGGCACTGTCGGGGCTGGCACTGTCGGGACTGGCACTGGCCGGGCCGGAGACGCCATCGCGATCCGCGCGCCAGGCGCTCAGCAGCTTGTCCTGCAGGCCGAACATCACGGCGTGCTCGTCCGGCTCGCCGTGGTCATAGCCGAGCAGGTGCAGGATGCCGTGGGTGCACAGCAGGCTGATCTCGTCCCCGACCTCATGATGGGCTTGCTGAGCCTGCACTGCCGCCACCTGCGGGCAGATCACCACGTCTCCCAGCAGGCCGGGTATTTCGGGCGGCTCGGCGGCCGAGTGATCGGCATGCGTGCCGCCCGGCTGCGGCGGCCGGATCTCGTCCATGGGGAAGGCCAGCACATCGGTCGGCCCCGGCTCGCCCATCCAGCGCATGTGCAGCTCCGTCATGGCCGGCTCGTCGACGAGCAGGACGGAAAGCTCAGCCAGCGGATGCACCCGCATGCCGTCCAGGGCGTGCCTGGCCAGCGAGGCTAGGGCCGTCTCATCTACCTCGACGCCCGACTCGTTGGCGATCTCGATGCTCACCTGTTCCCCGTCGCTTCCGCTGTCACATTCGTCCTACCCCGCCCGGCCTTGCCTAGGCTGACCCGGCTAACCCGGCCAGCATCGTGGATGTCCCGTTGGTAACACCAGTGGGTTGCCAACGGGACATCCACGATGGCGAGGATCAGCGGCGGCGGTTATCGCGCCGCGGGCGCGTACCGGACAGCTGTCCGGGGCCATCCGCGGCCTGCCGGGCGTCGTACCGCTCGTAGGCGTCCACAATGTCGGCCACCAGCTTGTGCCTGACCACATCGTGGCTCGTCAGCCGGGAGAAGTACACGTCGTCGACGCCCTCGAGGATGTCCTGCACCAGGCGCAGCCCGCTGACCTGCCCGGCGGGCAGGTCCACCTGGGTCACGTCACCAGTGACCACGATCCTGGAGCCGAAGCCCAGCCTGGTCAGGAACATCTTCATCTGCTCGGCCGAGGTGTTCTGGGCCTCGTCCAGGATAATGAACGAGTCGTTCAGCGTCCGGCCGCGCATATAGGCCAGCGGCGCGATCTCGATGGTCCCGGCCGCCGTCAGCTTGGGGATGGAGTCGGCGTCCACCATGTCGTGCAGGGCGTCATAGAGCGGCCGCAGGTAGGGGTCGATCTTCTCGTACAGGGTGCCCGGCAGGAAGCCGAGCCGCTCGCCCGCCTCGACGGCCGGCCGGGTCAGGATGATCCGGCTGACTTCCTTGTCCTGCAGCGCCCGCACGGCCTTGGCCATGGCCAGGTAGGTCTTGCCCGTTCCGGCCGGCCCGATCGAGAACACGATCGTGTGCGTATCGATGGCATCCACGTAGCGCTTCTGGTTCAGCGTCTTGGGCCGGATGGTCCGGCCCCGCGAGGACAGGATGCCCAGGTTCAGCACCTCGGCCGGCCGCGCCCCGCTCTTGCGCCGCAGCATGGCCACGCTGCGCTCCACCGCGTCCGCGGACAGCTCGGCGCCGCTGGCGACCAGCTCGGTCAGCTCGTCGAACAGCCGGGCCACCAGCGCGGTCTCGTACGGCTGGCCCGTCACGGTGATCTCGTTACCGCGAACGTGCACGTCGGCGTCGAACGATTTCTCGATCACGTTCAGTAGTTCGTCGCGGGAACCTAGAAGGCTGACCATCGAGTGATCATCCGGAACCACGATCTTGACCTGATTGCTGCCGTCGGCGTCAGGCTGAGCCTTAGCCGTCTCGCGCGATTTGTCTGTCAATGACCCTTCCCTGCTCGGGCACGCACCCCGCTGGACTGCGCTGGACCCAGCTGCATTCTGCGCTTGGTTCCAGCGCACTTCCTGCCAGCGCGCTCATGCCAAGCACCTACGCCATGTTATGCCGCCGCGACGGCAGCTCAGCCCGGCGGCCAGGTCAGGGCCCGGCCCCCCAGGACATGCGCATGGGCGTGGAACACGGTCTGCCCGGCGTCACCCCCGGTGTTAAAGACCACCCGGTATCCGCCCTCGGCCAGGCCCTCTTGCACCGCGATCCGGTGCGCCTGCGTCGCCATCTCGTCCAGCAGGCCGTCGTCCGCGGCGGCGACCGCGGCCAGATCGGCGAGGTGCACCCGCGGGATGACCAGGACATGCACCGGCGCCTGCGGGTTCATATCACGGAAAGCAACGGTACGGTCACTGTCTAGCACTCGCTCGGCCGGGATGTCGCCGGCGACGATGCTGCAGAAGAGGCACTCGGGCACGGGACGATCTTATTGCGTGTACCCGGTCCAGCGGCCCGCTGACATATATGGTGACAGTACTGCGAACCCATGATGCACCCACCCCCTGGTGACCGGTCTTGCCATCTCCTGGCTTTCCGTCGCCTCCGGTGTGTCGCGTCGGTTATCGCGGCGATGCGTCCCAGGGTATGGACAGGCATTGGGGGGAAGTGCGAGCGTTGAGTGATATCGGCGCCCGGGCAGCCGGCGGCATGAGTCCGTCATGACCGTGGGTGAACGAGGATCAGCCATGGCCGCAGGTGAACCTAGCGACATGGCTGGGCGTCCCACTAGCGTGACCGAAACCCTTATCGCGGATGTCGCCATAGGGCCGGTTCACGCCGAATGGGATGCCGACCGAGCAGTCACCGCCCTTTACAGCGAGCATTACCGATCGCTGGTCCGCCTGGCGGCGCTGCTGGTCCGAGATGTCGCAACAGCGGAGGAAGTAGTGCAGGACTCGTTCGTGGCGATGCACGGCGGCTGGCGCCGTCTTCGCGACAGCGACAAGGCACTGTCCTACCTGCGCCAGTCGGTCGTGAACCGGTCCCGATCGGTACTGCGACACCGCGTCGTCGTGGACCGTAACGCGCCTAAGCCCGCACCGGATATGCCCAGCGCCGAGCATGGAGCGATCGCTCTGCTGGAGCGGTCTGCCGTGGTGGCCGCCCTGCGGACGCTGCCACCGAGGCAGCGGGAGGCGCTCGTGCTGCGCTACTACGGGGACCTTTCCGAGGCGCAGATCGCCGAAGCCATGAACATCAGCAAGGGCGCGGTGAAGAGCCACACGGCCAGGGCCATGATTGCCCTGCGCAGCGTGCTGGAGCGTGAGGCATGAGTACCGTGAACCACGACTACGACGAGGTGCTTCGCCGCGTGCTGCGCGCCGCGGCGGACAGCGTCGAGCCGTCGGCTGACGGGCTGGAGCGGATCAGGGCCCGGCTGTCCGGACCGCAGCTGTGGTCAATGGCGTCGGCGGCGGCCTGGTATTCCGATGTCGCCACGCGCTTCATGGCCTGGGCCGTGCCCTTCCTTCAGGTCTCCCTCACTGCCTTCTGGTCAGCCGTTGACCGCTTCCGGCCCGATGGCGGGTACTTCCTCCGCCAGAGCAGCCGGCGATTTGGCTGGCTGCGGCCATTGGCCGCGATGGGCACGGCGATCTTCGTGGTCGCCGCCGGCGCATTCGCGATCATGACGCTGCCGCAGGCCATCTCGCCAGGCAGTGCCGGCTTTACGATCTTCGGCTCGCACCACTCGGGGCCTGGCAGCGGATCCGGCAAGGGCCGCCTGGCCGCTTCGGCCAGCCCGCTCAGCCATGGGCCCAGCGCTCCGGGGACCACCGCGGGACCGTCCGTCTCCGCCTCGGCGTCTGCTGCGTGCAAGTCGCCTGGGACGTCGAAGACGGGCAACGCCACGCCGACGCCCACGATGTCGACGAGCACCAGGCCGTCGACACCGGCCAGCACCAGTCCGCCGGTTTCGCCGACGCCCACCCCGGACCCGACGCCCACCCCGGACCCCACGCCGACAACGAGCGATTCGGGGACTCCCGCCCCCGGCTCAGTCACCACGGTCACTCCGTCGGCCAGCCCGGCCACCGGCAGCACCGCGAACGCCCTGGCCTCGGTGCGCTCAGCCATGATGGTCCCGACCAAGTCCTCGTCGCCGGCGATCCCGTGCCCGTCACACTCGGCTAGGCGAACCGCCGGCTAGGCCAGGCCAGGCCGCGTCAGGCCCAGCGGCCCGCTGAGCTCATGACCAGCGCGGCCGCGACGGCTCCGGCTGAGGAGGCGCGGAGCACGGTCGGCCCGAGCCGCGCGCCGATCGCGCCGGCGTCGGTCAGCACGGCGGCCTCCTGCTCGGAGATTCCGCCCTCCGGCCCGACGATCAGGATGATGTCCGAGGCGCCGTTACCCGTGGTAGTACCGCGCCGGGCCGGGCGGCCAGTCCCGGTCGCCTGCGCGGCCAGTGACGCGAGGGACTGCGGGGCTTCCGGGTCGAGGAGCAGTGCCAGGGCCGCGCGCTGGACCAGGTCGGCCACGGCGGCGGTCCCGGCGACGGGGGTGACCTCGGGAAACCAGGACCGGCGTGACTGCTTGGACGCCGCCAGCGCGGTGGACCGCCAGCGGGCCACGCCCTTGTCCGCCCGGTCGCCTCGCCACCTGACCACGCAGCGCTCGGCCGACCAGGGCACCACCACGTCCACGCCGACCTCGGTCATCGTCTCCACGGCCAGCTCGCCGCGGTCGCCCTTGGGGATGGCCTGGACGACAACAACCCGGGGATCAGGGCCGGGATCGGTGCGGCGGGCCAGCACCGCCAGCTCCAGCTGGCCGGGCCGGACGGACTCGACCACGCACTCGGCGACCGTTCCAGCGCCATCGGTGAGATCCGCGCGCTCGCCCGCACCCAGCCTGCGGACGGTCGTCGCGTGCCGGCCCTCGGCACCGGCCAGCACGACCGTGTCACCGGTCAGCGCGGCGCCGTCAGCGAGGAAAACAGGCGGTCTCAGGGCTACTCGTTCCGGGTGTCAGCGCCCGTTAAAGGCGTCCCGGAGCCGGGAAAAAAAACCCTGCTGTCCCGGTGCGAATCTGCCCGGCGGGGCCTCCTCGCCGCGAAGCTTGGCCAGCTCGCGCAGCAGGTTCTCCTGCTCCGGCTCCAGCTTGCTGGGCGTCTCCACGGTGACGTGGATCACCAGGTCACCGCGACCCGATGAGTTCAGGTGCGCGGTGCCCTGGCCGTAGAGCGGGATGGCCTGACCCGACTGGGTGCCCGGCCGGATGTCGATGTCGGCCGGCCCGTCCAGCGTCTCCACCTGCAGCGTCGCGCCGAGCGCCGCCGCCACCATGGGAATCGTGACCGTGCAGTGCAGGTCGTCTCCCTGGCGCTCGAAGATGGCGTGCGGCTGCTGCACGATCTCCAGGAACAAGTCGCCCGGCGGCCCGCCGCCCGGCCCGGTCTCGCCTTCGCCGGCCAGCTGAATGTGGGTGCCGTCCTCCACCCCCGCCGGGATCCGGACCTTGATCGTGCGGCGCGTCCTGACCCGGCCGTCGCCGTCGCACTCCGGGCACGGCTTGCGGATCACGGTGCCGAATCCGCCGCAGCCCGGGCACGGCCGCGAGGTCATCACCTGGCCCAGGAAGGACCGGGTGACCTGGCTCACCTCGCCGCGGCCGTTGCAGACCTCGCAGGTCGTCGGGTGGGTCCCCGGCGCCGTGCCCTCGCCCGAGCAGGTCGGGCAGACGACGGCGGTGTCCACCACTAGCTCCTTGGTGGTGCCGAACGCGCACTCGGACAGGTCAAGCTCGACCCGGATGGTGGCGTTCCGGCCGCGGCGGGCCCTGGTCCGCGGGCCGCGCGGGCCGGCGCCGCCGCCGAAGAACGCGTCCATGATGTCGCTGAAGGGGAACCCGGCGGCGTTGCCGAACCCGCCGGCCCCGGCGGCCCCGCCCGGCGCGAACGGGTCAGCGCCCAGGTCATACATCTGGCGCTTCTCCGGGTCCGAGAGCACCTCGTACGCCTGAGTGATCTCCTTGAACCGCTCCTGCGTCTGCGGGTCGGGGTTCACGTCGGGGTGCAGTTCGCGCGCGAGCCGCCGGTAGGCCTTCTTGATCTCGTCCGCGTCCGCGTCCCGGCGCACGCCCAGGACGCCGTAATAGTCGTTCACGATCGGCATACCCTACGCCCCTGCCAGGATCTGACCTACGTACCGTGCCACCGCGCGCACCGCTCCCATCGCCGTCGGGTAGTCCATCCGTGTCGGGCCAAGAACTCCGAGCCTGGCCAGTGCCTGCTCCCCGGAGCCGTAGCCCACCGCCACCAGCGAGGTGCTCTGCAGCCCCTCGACCTGGTTCTCCGCGCCGATGCGGACCGTCACCGAGGCCTGATCGCCCGACTCGCCCAGCAGGCGCATCAGGACCACCTGTTCTTCCAACGCTTCCAGGACCTCATGCAATCCCTTGGAGAAATCCGCCGAGGCCAGGTTGGCGGCGCCGCCGACCACCACGCGCTCCTCATGCCGCTCGACCAGGGTCTCCAGGATCACGGAGAACACCGCCGCGGCGGTCGGCCGCTCGACCGCGTCGACGCGCTCAGGCAGCTCGTCGACCACCGACGCCACCTCGGTGAGCTTACGTCCGTCCAGGTAGGCGTTCAGCACCGCGCGCAGATGGGTGATCGAGTCGTCCTTGACCGGTGAGGGCAGCTCCACTGCCCGCTGCTCAACCCGCCCGGTATCGGTGATCAGCACCAGCAGCAGCCGCTGGTCGGTCAGCGGGACAAGCTCGATATGCCGGACCGCGGACCTGGTCAGCGACGGATACTGGACCACGGCTACCTGCCGGGTGAGCTGGGCCAGCAGCCGGACCGTCCGCATCACGACGTCGTCGAGGTCGTAGGCGCCCGTCAGGAATGTCTCGATGGCGCGGCGCTCGGCAGAGGAGAACGGCTTGACTCCTGACAGCCGGTCCACGAACAGCCGGTAGCCCTTGTCGGTCGGCACCCGGCCCGCGCTGGTGTGCGGCTGGACGATGAACCCCTGCTCCTCGAGCACGGCCATGTCGTTGCGGATAGTGGCCGGAGACACGTCCAGGCTGTGCCGGTCCACCAGGCTCTTGGACCCCACAGGCTCATTGGTGGAGACATAGTCCTCCACGATGGCGCGCAGGACAGCAAGTTTCCTGTCGTCGAGCACGCTGCCCACCTCCCTGGCACTCCCGCAACTAGAGTGCCAATTCTATTGCGCGAAGGATACTGTGGCGGCGGCTCGCAGGTCAGCTCCCCAGCACGTCTAATCGGCGCTTACCGGCTAGCGTGTGCACACGACATGACGAACGAGGGCGGATGACAAGCTTCTCACCTCTTCCGGAGCCACGGCGACCGGCGGCGCCGGCCGGCGGCGGCGGCTGGTTCACCGGACCCGGGGAGGACTGGCATACCGCGCCCCGGCCGGCTGTCCCCGCGCAGTCGGCCGCGGCGGCTCGCGGCCCGGTCCGGGACGGCGACGAGGCCTGGGCCATGCTCTGCTACCTGGGGGTACCGTTCGTCAGCGTCCTGGCTCCGCTGGCGGTACTCATCCTGCGGGCCCGCAGCTCAGGCTACGTCCGGCAGCATGCGACGCAGGCCCTGAACCTGGCCATCACGATCGCCCTCTACAACGTCTGCGCGGTGATCGCGGCCGGGATGCTCGCGCTGGTCGCCGTGGGCGTGGCCCTGGAGGTGGCCGGGCCGGCGGCGCTGGCGCTGTGGCTGGTGGCGCTGGCCTACCTGATGCGGGCCGCCGCCCGGGCCAGCCTGGGCGAGTTCTACCAGCTGCCGCGCTGGATCTGCGCGACGATCGCCCGCTAGTCGGTCAGGTCGCGGATCACCGCGTCGGCCAGCAGCCGCCCGCGGGTAGTCAGCACCACCCGGCCGGCCGCGAAGGCCTCCGGCTGCGCCAGCCCGTCGGCCGCGGCCTCGGCGGCGGCCTTGCGCCCGGCCGGGGTCAGCTCCGTCAGCGGGCACCCCGCCGCCAGCCGGGTCGCCAGCATCACGCGCTCCATGGACCGCTCCGCCGCGGTCAGGATCTCCCGGGCCTGGCCGGGGCTGCGTCCGGCCGTGATCCGCTCGGCGTAGGCGGCCGGGTGCCGCACGTTCCACCACCGGGTGCCGCCGACGTGACTGTGCGCCCCCGGCCCGATTCCCCACCAGTCGCCGCCGGTCCAGTACAGCTGGTTGTGCGCGCACCGCGCGGACTCCCCGGCGGCCCAGTTGGAGATCTCGTACCAGCCCAGCCCGGCCGAGGCGAGGCAGGCGTCGGCGGCCAGGTAGCGGTCGGCCAGCACGTCATCGTCGGGCGCGGCCAGCTCGCCGCGACGGATCCGGGCGGCCAGCCGGGTGCCCTCCTCAACGATCAGCGCGTAGGCCGAGATGTGATCGGGGCCGGCCGCGACGGCGCTGGCCAGTGACCGCGCCCAGTCCGCCTCGGTCTCACCGGGCGTGCCGTAGATCAGGTCCAGGCTGACGTGCTCGAACCCGGCCTCGCGCGCCCAGGCCACGCACTGTTCCGGCCGCCCCGGCCGGTGCACCCGGTCCAGCACGCTCAGCACGTGCGGCACGGCGCTCTGCATGCCGAGCGAGATCCGGGTGAACCCGCCGCGGCGCAGCTGATCCAGGGTCCGCTGATCCACGGTTTCCGGGTTGGCCTCGGCGGAGACCTCGGCGCCGGGCGCGAGCCCGAACTCGTCGTCGACAGCCCTCAGGATGGCCGCCAGGTCGGCCGGCGGCAGCAGCGTCGGCGTGCCGCCGCCGAAGAACACGGTGTGGGCCGGTCCCGCGCGGCCGCCCAGCACCCGCCCGGCCTGCCGGATCTCGGCGATCGCCAGCCCGGCATAGGACTCCCGGGACACGCCCGAGCCGAGCTCGGGGGCGGTATAGGTATTGAAGTCGCAGTAACCGCACCGGGTCACGCAGAACGGCACATGCACGTAGACACCGAACGGCTGGCTGCCGAGCTGGGCTACCCCGGCCGGCGGCAGCGCCCCGTCAGCCGGTACCGGCTCGCCGTCGGGCGGCTGGCCAGCCACGGTCAGCGCGACCCGGGCGCCGCGCGCCGGCGGGCCGGGCACCGGACCGGCTGCGGGCTCCCGCGCTCATCTCGTCCCACTCCCGGCCGTCCTTCCACCTCAAGCAGCTGTCCCTCAGCCTGCGCGTCCAGAGGAGGGCGCAGGGATGCTGCCACGGTAACCCGGCACGCGGACTGGCCGGGCCGGCCGGGCGGGCCCCGGCGCAGCTGCCCAGGGGGCTTGCCCCAGCCGGCCGCTGGGCCGGCCGCGGCCGTCGGCGCGCGACAGCCCCCGCGCGGGGGGACATCCCGCCCGGCCGCGGCTAGGCTGGGAAGGCAGCATCGAGGGTCCGGGGCCGTAGCAGGCGGCACCCGGCCGGGCAGGCACGGGGACGATGACAGACGAGACCACACGGGGCAGCTACAGCCAGCCCGGGCCGCCGGCCCCGGCGGCCATCAGGGCGACCGACCGGGACCGGGACCTGGCGATCGGGGTGCTGCAGGAGTCCTACAGCGAGGGCCGGCTGACCAAGGCCGAGCACGATGCGCGGGTCGGCCGGGCCCTGACCGCGCGGACCTACGCCGACCTGGGCCTGCTGACAGCGGACCTGCCGGCTCGGCCGGGCTACGTTGACGCGCCGGACATTCTCCAGCGGCGGCATACGAACGGACTGGCGGTCGCGGCGCTGATCTGCGGTGTGGCACAGCCGTTTACCGCGATGGTCACCACCATCCCGGCCATTGCCCTCGGGCATATAGCTCGCGGCCAGATCAAGCGCACCGGCGACGACGGCCGGTCTATGGCCACCTGGGGCATGGCCCTGGGGTGGGCGGGACTGGCGGCCTCCGTGGTGTTCATACTAGCTGTCCTCGCGCTTATCGTCGTGGTGGCTCGATCGGCGCACGGCTCCTAACGAGGGACGAACAGACCATGACGTCAGACGACTTCGGCCAGGGCGACCCGCCCCGGCCGGGCGATCAGCCAGGCCAGCCCGGCCAGCCCCAGTATGGCGAGCCCCAGTACGGGCAGCCCGGGTACGGCCAGCCGACGCAGCCCGCCTACGGCCAGGCCCCGCAGCACGGCCAGCAGTACGGGGAGCCTCCCCAGTACGGGCAGCCGCAGTACGGGCAGCCCGGCTCGGCACCGCCTTCTCAGTACGGCCAGTACGGGGAGACCCAGTACGGCCAGTACGGCGCGCCGGGCAGTTACGGGCCGCCGCGCACCAACCCGCTGGCTATCGCCTCGCTGTGCTGCGGCATCGGGCAGGTGCTCCTGGGCGTGCTGGCGGGCATTCCGGCGATCGTGCTCGGCGTGATCGCCCTGAACCAGATCAGGAAGCGGGGTGAGCGGGGTCGCGGGCTGGCCATCGCGGGGCTGGTCCTCGGGATCCTGGGCCTGGTGATCACCGTAGGCGCCATCATCGCCCTCGTCGTCGTCGGGGCGCACAAGGCGGGCACCTAGTCCGCCGCGCACCCCGGCCGCCGTTTACCTGACGGCGCTGAGCGCGGGCCGGTCCGGGCCGGTCCCGGGCCGGCTTGTGCTCAGCGCCTCTTGTCGGGTGCCTGCTCGGTCGACAGGGCCGCGACGAATGCCTCCTGCGGGACATCCACCCGCCCGATGGTCTTCATCCGCCGCTTGCCCTCCTTCTGCTTCTCCAGCAGCTTCCGCTTGCGGCTGATGTCACCGCCGTAGCACTTGGCCAGCACGTCCTTGCGCATGGCGCGGATGTTCTCGCGCGCGATGATCCGCGACCCGATGGCCGCCTGGATCGGCACCTCGAACTGCTGCCGCGGGATGAGCTCCTTGAGCCGGGCGGTCATGGCCAGCCCGTACTCGCGGGCCTTGTCGGCGTGCACGATCTGGCTCAAGGCGTCCACCGGCATGCCCTGCAGCAGGATGTCCACCTTGACGAGGTTCGCCTCCTGCTCGCCATCCGGCTCGTAGTCCAGCGAGGCATAACCGCGGGTCCGCGACTTGAGCTGGTCGAAGAAGTCGAAGATGATCTCCGCTAGCGGCATGGTGTAGCGGATTTCCACCCGGTCGGCCGACAGGTACTCCATGCCGAGCAGGACGCCGCGCCGGGCCTGGCACAGCTCCATGATCGCGCCGATGTAGTCACTGGGCGCCAGCACGGTCGCCCGGACCACCGGCTCGAAGATCTGGCTGATCTTGCCGTCGGGGAACTCGCTGGGGTTGGTGACGACGATCTCGGTCCCGGACTCGGTGACCACCCGGTAAACGACGTTGGGGGCGGTGGAGATGAGCGCCAGGTCGAACTCGCGCTCCAGCCGCTCGCGCACGATCTCCATGTGCAGCAGGCCCAGGAAGCCGCAGCGGAAGCCGAAGCCGAGCGCGGTGGAGGTCTCGGGCTCGTAGACCAGCGCGGCATCGTTGAGCCGCAGCTTGTCCAGCGCGTCGCGCAGCTCCGGATAGTCGTCACCGTCCACCGGGAACAGGCCGGAGAACACCATCGGCCGGGGAGTGGCGTAGCCGGGAAGCGGCTGGGTGGCCGGGTGCGCCGCGGTCGTCACCGTGTCGCCCACCCGCGCCTGGCGGACGTCCTTGACCCCCGTGATCAGGTAGCCGACCTCGCCCGCCGCCAGGCCGTCGGACGGCACCGGATCAGGAGAGATAACGCCGACCTCAAGCGTCTCATGCACCGTCCTGGTGGACAGCATCAGCGTGCGCTCGCGCGGGGTCAGCCGCCCGTCCACGACCCGGACATAGGTGACCACCCCGCGGTAGGTGTCGTAGACCGAGTCGAAGATCAGCGCGCGGGCAGGGGCGTCGGGATTGCCGCTGGGCGCGGGAACCTGCTCGACCACCGCGTGCAGCAGCTCGCGCACGCCCTCGCCGGTCTTGGCCGAGACCCGCAGCACGTCCGACTCGGCGCCGCCGATGATGCCGGCCAGCTCGGCGGCGTACTTGTCCGGCTGCGCGGCGGGCAGGTCGATCTTGTTCAGGACCGGGATCAGGTGCAGGTCCGCGGCGAGCGCCAGGTACAGGTTGGCCAGGGTCTGCGCCTCAATCCCCTGCGAGGCGTCGACCAGGAGGATGGCCCCCTCGCAGGCGGCCAGGGAGCGGGAGACCTCGTAGGAGAAGTCGACGTGGCCGGGAGTGTCAATGAGGTTGAGCACGTAGTTGCGGTTGTCGGTGCCGCGCCAGGGCAGCCGGACGGCCTGGCTCTTGATGGTGATGCCGCGCTCGCGCTCGATGTCCATCCGGTCCAGGTACTGGGCCCGCATCTGCCGCCCCTCGACCACGCCCGTCAGCTGCAGCATCCGGTCGGCGAGGGTGGATTTCCCGTGATCAATATGGGCGATAATGCAGAAATTGCGGATGATCGCCTGGTCGGTGCGGCCCGTCTCGGGCAGCGCCGACATCGAGCCGCCGATCGTGGGTGGCCCCGTGGTGGATGACACAGAAATCTTCCAGATGGTAGTCCGTTGCTCCAGCGATCTATCGTTGCATGCCAGAGCTGATGCCCACGCCAGCAGCCGCCCGGGCCTGCGCCGGTCAGCGCGCTGGCGGTATCGGTTTGAGGGCCGGGTCCTTTCTCGGCTATCCTTAGGCCGCTGGTTGCCTGCATGCCCGCGTGCGCAACGCCGGGCGCGACGCCGCCACCGTCTCGGCTCGTGCCGGGCACCACCAGACCGTACTGCTCACCACATACGACTAGCGAGGCACACGCGTGGCAAACATCAAGTCCCAGATCAAGCGGAACAAGCAGAACGAGAAGGCCCGGCTGCGCAACAAGGCCGTCAAGTCCGAGCTCAAGACCTCCGTGCGCAAGTTCCGCCAGGCGGCCGAGGCCGGCAACGTGGAAGAGGCCACGCTGGCCATGCGCGCTGCCGCCATCAAGCTCGACAAGGCGGCCAGCAAGGGCGTCATCCACAAGAACCAGGCTGCCAATCGCAAGTCCGCGATCGCCAAGCGCGCCGAGCAGCTCACGCAGGCATAGCCAGGCTTCCCCACCTCCCCGGGCGCGGTTCACCCCCGAGGGGCCTGCGGCAGCAGCCTGGCGGAGAGAACGACTATGTCCAGGCTGGCCGCACGCGGCATCACGATCGCCTTCGGCGGCCTGACCGTCCTTGAGGGCATTGATCTCACCATCGGCCCCGGCGACCGGGTCGGCATCGTCGCGGCCAACGGCGTCGGCAAGTCCACCCTGCTGCGGGTCCTGGCCGGCGAGCTGGAGCCGGACGCGGGCACGGTAACCCGGTCGCCGGCGACGACCACCGTGGTACGGCTGGCCCAGGAGCCGGATATCCGGCCCGGCGAGACACTGGCCGAGCACCTGGCCCGGCGGACCGGAGTTACTGCAGCCCAGGCTGCCCTCGATGAGTCCACCGCCGCGCTGGCCCGCGGTGACCGCGGTTCCGACGACGCCTATGCGACCGCGCTGGAGCGCTGGCTGGCCCTGGGCGCAGCGGACCTGCCCGAGCGGGCGGCCCGGGTGACCGACGAGCTGAGCCTGCCGGCCGGGCTGCTCAGCCGCGGCGCCGCGCAGCTATCCGGTGGCCAGCAGGCCCGGCTGGCCCTGGCCGCCGTCCTGCTGGCCCAGCCCGACATCCTGCTGCTGGACGAGCCCACCAACGACCTCGACGACGACGGCCTAGCCCGCCTGGAGGCGCACCTGCGGGGCACCCGCGCCGGGGTGGCCCTGGTCAGCCACGACCGGGCGCTGCTGGCCGCGACGGTCAGCTCAATCGTGGAGCTGGACGAGTTCACCCGGCAGGGCACCGCCTTCGGCGGCGGCTGGGACGCCTACCTAGCCGAGCGCGCCCGCGCCCGGCAGCGCGCCGCCGACGCCTACGCGGCCTACGAGCAGCAACGGGACCGGCTGACGCGGGCGTCCCGCACCCAGCGGCAGTGGGCCGCCTCCGGGGCCCAGCGCGCGGCCAATCCGCGCCGCCAGCCCGATCGGGACAAGTTCCGCAAGGCATTCTGGGTGGATGGCGCGGAGAATACCGGCGCTGGCGCCGCCCGCGCCGACCGGGCCATCGCCCGGCTCGACGCCGGGGCGCCCGCCGAGGTGCGCGAGCCCTGGCAGCTGCAGCTGTCCATCGCGGGAGCCCGGCGGGCCGGCGACGTGGTGGTCGCGCTGCGCCATGCGGTGGTCAGCCGCGGCGAGGTGACCCTCGGCCCCGTGGACCTGACCGTTGGTCCCGCCGACCGGATCCGCATCACCGGCCCGAACGGCGCGGGCAAGACCACGCTGGTGGACGCCCTGCTCGGCCGGCAGCCGCTGGCTGAGGGAGAGCGTTACGCCGGGCCCAGCGTGGTCTTCGGCGAGCTTGACCAGTCCCGGCGCGAGTTCTCAGGGCAGACCCCCGTCGTCGACGTGATCCGGGCCGCCACCGGACTCGCGCCGGAGGAGGCGCGGACGCTGCTGGCCAAGTTCCGCCTCGGCGGCGATGCCGCGCTCCGGCCGGCGGCCAGCCTGTCGCCGGGCGAGCGCACCCGGGCCGGCCTGGCCCTGCTGCAGGCACGGGAGGTGAACTGCCTCGTGCTCGACGAGCCCACCAACCATCTCGACCTGGAGGCTATCGAGCAGCTGGAGCAGGCCCTGCAGACCTACGCGGGCGCGCTCATCATGGTCACCCACGACCGCCGGCTGGCCGACGCCCTGGCCATCGAGCAGGTCATCGACGTCACCACGCTCCACCGCGCCAGCTAGGGCCACCCCGGCCAGGTACCGCCAGGGCAGCAGCGACATGACTGGTCAGCCGTGGGAGCGCGCGGCGACGATCGTGCTGATCGCCCGTTCCAGGGCGTAACCAGCGCTGGTGCCCTCCCCCTTGACCTGCGCGTCGGCCTCGGCGACAGCGGCATGAGCGGTGGCCAGGCCCGCTGCCGTCCAGCCCCGCAGCTGCTGGCGGGTCCGGTCGATCTTCCACGGTGGCATGCTCAGCTCGGCGGCGAGCGCCTCGGGCCGCTTGCTGCGCGAGGCCGATCCCACCCGGCCCAGGGCCCGGACTCCCTGGGCCAGCGCGCTGGAGATGAGCACCGGGGAGGTGCCGGTGGCCAGGGCCCAGCGCAGCTGCTCCAGGGCATCGGCCAGCTTCCCCTCGACCGCGCGGTCGGCGACGGTGAACCCGGTGGCCTCCGCGCGGCCGCGGTAATACCGCGCGACGACCGCCTGGCTGATAACGCCCTCGGTATCGGAGGAGAGCTGGCTGCAGGCGGCGGCCAGGTCACGCAGGTCGTTCCCGACGGCGTCCAGGAGCGCGCGCAGCCCGCCGTCATCGGCCTTGCGCCCGGCGGCGCGAAACTCGCCGCGCAGGAAATCCATCCGGTCCCCGAAACGCTTGATGACCGGGCAGTCCACCCGCGCCGCGCCCGCGCTAGCCAGGGCGGTCAGCAGCGCCTTGCCCTTGGCGCCGCCCGCGCCCGAGTGCGTGATCACCAGGACGACATCCGGGACAGGCGCGGCCGCCAGCCGGGTGAGCTCGGCGGCCAGGTCCTTCACGGCGTCCTGGGCGCCGCGGACCACGACCACGCAGCCGCCGCCGAACAGCGACGGCGCGGTCAGCGCCGTCAGCTCACCGGGCGCCAGGCCCGCGGCGGCGGCGTCATGGACATCGGTGCCCTCGACGTCCGGTGGCCGGTCGCGGGCACCCGGCGGGCTGGCGGCCGCCACGATGGCGCTCACCGCTCGGTCGACGAGCAGTTCCTCTTCGCCGACGACAACGGTGACGGGCGGCGGACCCGCCGGGGGCGAGCCGGGCGAGCCGGGGGCCGAACCAGAAGGCATGCTCGCAGCATGCCATGTTCGAGGCCATGCCCGCTCCGCCGCGGCAGAGCGCTTACTCCAGGGGCGCGACGACCACGCCGAGCAGGCCTGGTCCGGTGTGGGCCAGGATCGCGGTCCCGGCCGCCAGCACGCTGATGGGACCGGCCGCCGGAAGCGCGCCGGCGAGCTGCCGCGCCAGGTCGGCGGCGGCAGCGGGACTGTCCAGGTGCTGGACCACCACCTGGCAGGGGTGCCCCGCCGCGAACCCGGCGGCCAGCTCCGTCAGCCGGTCCGCAGCCGCGGACTGAGTCCGGACCCGCTCCAGCACCACGATCCGGCCATCCTGGAGGTGCAGCACCGGCCGGGACCGCATCATGCCGCCCCCGCCTCCCGGGCCACGGCCAGGCCCGGCGCGCGGGCCGTCGCCAACAGCGTCTAGCTGCGCGGCGCCCAGCCGGCCGCCGGCCCGGAGCTGCTCCTGGCTGTCGAGGGCGAAGAACGAGCCGATCCGGGCGGACCGGCGGATCGCGGCCTCGGCCACGGACCTACCGGGCTGGCCCGCCGCGGCGGCCCGCGCCGCGGCCACGGCGACGATGCCCAGGCCCGCGCCGACTGACCGGGAGTCGACCACGTGCACGGGCACCGGTGCCGTCGCCGCCGCCAGCCGGGCCGAGCCGAGCGTGCCGGACAGCTCGCCGGACAGGTGCACGGACACGATCTCCGGGGCACCCCCGGCCGCCGCGGCGGCGTAGGCGGCGGCGAACTGCTCGGGCGCCGGGCGGGCGGTGCTGAGCCGCTCACCGCCGCGCAGCTCGCGGGCGATCGCCTCGGGCAGGCCGCCCGCCTGGTCGTCGGCCACCGCTCCCCCGGCCAGCACCCGCAGCGGGACGACCACAATCGGCTCGGGCGGCGCGGACGGCAGCGAGGCGGAAGAGTCCGTTATGACAATGATCTGGGCCTGCATGGCCGGGGAGCTAGAGGCTAACGGGCTCGCCGCCGCGCCACAGGCGGTAGGGCTTGAGACCGTAGGCCCAGGCGAAGGCGCCCTCGTGGTCGGCGTCCCAGGCCACGATGTCGGCGTAACGGCCGCGGACCAGGCCGCCGCGATCGGGTGCGCGCAGCGCCTGGGCACCGCCCAGGGTGGCGGCCCGCAGCGCCTCGGTCACGCTCATCCCGAAGCTGGTTATCGCCATGCTGATGATCAGCGGCATCGAGGTGATCCCGTTGCCGCCCGGTGAGTGGTCGGAGCCCAGCGCCACGGCCACGCCCTTGTCCAGCAGCTCGCGAACCGGCGGGGTCTTCCCGGTCTCGGCCGCCACCGCCGGGCACAGCACCGCGGCCACGCCCGCCTCCGCCAGCGCCGCCACGTCCTCGTCATCGGCGCCATGGAGCAGGTCCGCGGAGGCGCAGCCGAGCTCGGCGGCCAGCTGGGCGGCTCCGCTGCCGGACTCCCCGCAGGCATGCAGCCGCGGCAGCAGCCCGGCCGCCCGGCCCGCGGCCAGGACCCAGCGCGCCTCGCGGGTGGTGAACCGGCCGTCATCGCAGTAGACATCCACGCTGTCGGCCCCGGCGGCGGCGGCGTCGGCGCACCAGCTGCCGACCGCGTCGACGTAGTCGTGACGCCTGCCGAAGTACTCGGGCGGGACCGCGTGCGCGGCGAGCAGCGTCGCGTGCACCCGCGGCATGCCCGGCTCGCCCTCGAGGGAGCGCAGCAGCCGGACGTCAGCCAGCTCGCCGTCGCGGGTCAGGTGATAGCCGGTCTTGGCCTCGATGGTCGTCGTGCCGCTCAGCAGCCAGGCCCGCAGCCGCTCCCGCACGCCGTTGCACAAGGTCCAGGGATCGGTGCCGCGGGTGACGGTCACCGTGGACGCCATCCCGCCGCCCGCGGCCGCGATCTCGGTGGACGACGAGCCGCCGGTGCGCATGGCCAGCTCGGCCCAGCGGTTGCCGGCGTAGACCGGGTGGGTGTGCGCGTCGATGAGGCCCGGCGTGACGAACGCGCCGTTGAGGTTGTCGACGTGGTCCACGTCGACGATGTCTGGGATGACGCCGGGGATGCTGGCGGGCAGCTCAGCGGCCGGGCCCACCCAGGCAATCTTGTCATTCTGGGTCAGGATGGCGGCATTGCTCCACAACTCAGAACCGGTCCACAACCGGCCGATGTTGGTGAGAAGCCGAACGGTCATCCCGCGCTACCCCGAAGCTCCAGGCATCCGCGCGCCGGGACCTGAGGTCGCCATACGCGGTCACCTGCCGTGTCGTCATGCCAGTGAGATAACCCAGAGGAGCCGGCTGCGCGGAGCGCCTGCAGCGCCGTCACGACCGGCCCCTGCGGATGGTGCTAGCTAACATATCGGTTCAGTCACGCTATTGCACAACTGGATCCCTGTACAGGGTCATTTTTGCCTGTCGCGCCGCAGGTTAGGAGCGGTGCGCGGGCGCAATTGCGTCGGCAATTCGGCACGGGTAGCGCAGATAGGACGATGGGGTTCATTTATGTCTCGTTAACGCTCGCGGAGCGTTGCCAAAGATGTGATCCGCAAGACGTGATCCGCAGCTCGCCAGTGCCCGCCCGGACCCCTCAGCCGGCCGAGGCGGCGGGCGCCGGCTCGGGCCCGGCGGGCGCGGGTGCGGCGTACTGGTCGAGCTGGGCGGCGAGGCCCAGCGGGACCCGCGCGGTCAGCTCGGTACCGCTCGCACCGTGGCTGACCTGCAGCACCTCGCCCTCGCTGTGGGCACGGGAGACCAGGTCACCCCGGTCGTAAGGCAGCGTGACGGTCATCTCGCGCTGCTTGCGCGGCAGCAGCTGCTCCAGCTCGGCCAGGAGCTTGTCGATCCCTGCGCCGGTCCGGGCCGAGACCACGACCGACTTGGGTTCGGCCAGCCGCAGGCCCTCGATCTCGATCGGGTCCGCCGCGTCCGACTTGTTGATCACGACGAGCTCGGGCACGTTCCGGGCCCCGATCTGGCCCAGGACCTCCCGGACCGCGGTGAGCTGCGCGCGAGGATCGGGGTCGGAGCCGTCGACGACATGCAGGACCAGGTCGGCGTCCGCGACCTCCTCCAGCGTCGAGCGGAACGCGTCGACCAGCTGGTGGGGCAGGTGCCGGACGAAGCCGACGGTGTCGGTCAGCGTGAACGGCCAGCCCTGCGCGGTCCGGGCCTTGCGCACGGACGGGTCGAGCGTGGCGAACAGCGAGTTGTCCACCAGCACGTGGGCGCCGGTCAGCCGGTTGAGCAGGCTGGACTTGCCGGCGTTGGTGTAGCCGGCGATCGCCACCGACGGCACGTCGCCCCGGCGCCGCTGGCCGCGCTGAACATCGCGGCCCACCGACATCTCGGCGATCTCACGGCGCAGCCGGGAGATGCGGGTCCGGATCCGCCGCCGGTCGGTCTCGATCTTGGTCTCGCCGGGACCGCGGGTCCCGATGCCGCCGCCCGCGGCCGAGCCGCCGCCACCGCGTCCGCCTGCCTGCCGGGACAGCGACTCGCCCCAGCCGCGCAGCCTGGGCATGAGGTACTGGAGCTGGGCCAGCTCGACCTGGGCCTTGCCCTCCTTGCTCCGCGCGTGCTGCGCGAAGATGTCCAGGATCAGCGCGGTCCGGTCGATGACCTTGACACCGGCGATGCCCTCCAGCCGGCGCAGCTGGCCAGGGGTGAGCTCACCATCGCAGATCACGGTGTCGGCGTCGTTCGCCGCCACGACCTCGGCCAGCTCGGCGGCCTTGCCGGCGCCGACGTAGGTGGCGGAGTCTGGCCGGCCGCGGCGCTGGATCAGGCCGTCGAGCACCTCGGAGCCGGCGGTCTCCGCCAGCAGCGACAGCTCACGCAGGGAGTTCTCGGCCTCGGCCAGGGTGCCCTCGGTCCACACGCCCATCAGCACGACGCGCTCCAGCCGCAGGGCCCGGTACTCGACCTCGCTGACGTCCTGGAGCTCGGTCGACAGGCCGGCGACCCGGCGCAGTGCGTGCCGTTCCTCCAGGTCCAGCTGACCATCGTCTGGTCCGGCCGGGCGGCCGGGACTGACAGGGCGGGCAGAGGCGGCGGGGCGGGCAGAGGCGGCGGAGTCGACGCGCCGGGCGGGATACTGATTAGAAATTACTGTCATCGCCATCCAAGCCGGGCATTTTCGGGTCCGGCTGCATCGGGGATCGGCTCGCAGCTGCGGGCCGATGAGGTCGATGGTGCCATGCAGGGCACCAATCCTCACCTGAATAACACCACGGCACGCCAGGATGTGCCCGCGCTCCCGCTGGGTAGGCTCCGCTGCGTACCTGCCGAGAGGGGCTGGGCCGGCGGCTGGCCCGTGAGCTAGCGTCATTACCCACCGGTAACCCGCCGGCGCAGGGACAGGGCGCAGGGACAGAAGGAGCAAGCGACGTGAACAACCCCGACGGCGTGGAGGTCACCGGTCCGGCCGGTCCCCGGTACGACGAGATTCTCACCCCGCAGGCCCTGAGCCTGATCGCCACCCTGCAGCGCGAGCTGGGCCCCCGCCGGGCCGAGCTCCTGCAGGCCAGGGTGGCGCGCCAGGAAGAGCTCGACGCCGGCGGCCAGCTTGATTTCCTCAGCCAGACGGCCGCGATCCGCGCGGACCGGTCCTGGCGGGTGGCGGAGCCCGCGCCGGGCCTGGCCGACCGCCGGGTCGAGATCACCGGCCCCACCGACCAGAAGATGACGATTAACGCGCTCAACTCGGGCGCCAAGGTATGGCTCGCCGACTTCGAGGACGCCAACACGCCGCTGTGGGACAACATGGTCACCGGCCAGCTGAACCTCAAGGACGCGCTGGACCGCAAGATCGGCTTCACCAGCGCCGAGGGCAAGTCCTATGACCTGCGGCCCGACGGCGAGCTAGCCACGATCGTCGTCCGGCCGCGCGGCTGGCACCTGGATGAGAAGCACCTGCTCGTCGACGGCCAGCGGGTGTCGGCCAGCCTGTTCGACTTCGCCCTGTACTTCACCCACAGTGCCCAGCGCCAGCTGGACCAGGGCAAGGGCCCCTACTTCTACCTGGCCAAGATGGAGAGCCACCGGGAGGCACGGCTCTGGAACGACGCCTTCAACCTGGCCCAGGACGCCCTGGGCATCCCGCGCGGCACTATCCGGGCAACGGCCCTGATCGAGACCATCCCGGCGGCGTTCGAGATGGAGGAGATCCTCTGGGAGCTGCGGGAGCACAGCGCCGGGCTGAACGCGGGCCGCTGGGACTACCTGTTCAGCATCATCAAGAAGTTCCGCACCCGGGGCCGCGCTTTCGTGCTGCCCGAGCGCAACTCGGTGACGATGACCGCGCCGTTCATGCGGGCCTACACCGAGCTGCTGGTGGCGACCTGCCATGGCCGCGGCGCGCACGCGATGGGCGGGATGGCGGCCTTCATCCCGAGCCGGCGCGACCCGGAGGTCAACAAGCAGGCCCTGGCCAAGGTGCGCGAGGACAAGACGCGGGAGTCCCGCGACGGGTTCGACGGCTCGTGGGTGGCCCACCCGGACCTGGTCCCGATCTGCCGGGAGGTGTTCGACAGCGTGCTCGGCGATGCGCCGAACCAGCTCGGCAAGCTGCGCGAGGACGTCAGCGTCAGCGCCGGCGACCTGCTGTCCATCAGCAAGACGCCCGGCGTCATCACCGAGGCGGGCCTGCGCAACAACGTGAGTGTCGGCCTCCAGTACCTGGCCAGCTGGCTGGCCGGCAACGGCGCGGTGGCGGTCTTCAGCCTGATGGAGGACGCGGCGACGGCGGAGATATCGCGGTCCCAGGTGTGGCAGTGGCTGCACAACGACATCACGCTGGACGACGGGCCCAAGGTGACCAGGGACTTCGTCGATACCGTGATCGGCGAGGAGCTGGCGACCATCCGCGCGCAGGCCGGCGACGCGTTCGACCAGGCCCGCTACGACCAGGCGACGGCCCTGTTCACGGAGGTCGCCCTGGCCGACGACTACGCCGACTTCCTCACCATCCCGGCCTACGAGCGCATGCCCTAAGGCGCTGCCCGGCCGCCTGCGGCCGACCCTGTCACACCCGCCACATCAAAACCATCTGCCGCACCCGCGGCCGCTCCCCGGCCGCTGCCTGCCTGAATAGCGCGGGGCCTTTTCAGCGCCGAGCGCTGAAAAGTCCCCGCGCTGTTGGTGCGAGCCCTCCCGAGAGCGCCAGTTTCCGTGAGCGCGCCGGGGTTGCTAGCGGCCGTCCGGGGCCGACGCGGCTACCGTACTGGCCACGTCCGCCCCAGCGGCGGCGCGCCGTTCCGCCGAGACCGGCACCAAGGCCGCCGCCGCCAGCGGAAACAACCCCACTACCGCGAACGACAGCCCGAAGCCCACCAAGCCGATCGCCAGGGCCAGCACCGGCGGCGTCGCGGCCGCCAGCGCGTTCTGGCCCGTGTTCTGCACGCCCAGCGCCCGCCCCGCCCACGCCGAGCCCGCGTACTCCGCCACCGCCGTGAACGCCAGCCCGTTCGTGCTCACCGCGACGACGCCGCAGGCCAGCAGCACCGGCACGGCCACCGCAGAGCTAGAAGCCGCCGCGGCGGCCAGGGCCAGCATCGCGATCCCGGTGGTCATGGCCAGGATGCGCATCGGCCGCATCCGGCTGCCAGCCCGATCCGACCAGTAGCCCGCGCCGAGCCGGCCGGCCGCGCCGCACGCCTGGGCCACGGCCAGCAGCCGACCCGCGCCGACGGCGTCCCAGCCGCGCGCATCAACCAGGAACACCAGCGCGAACGTCGCCACCGTGAACTGCGGCACCACCAGCAGCGCGCTGGCCGCGTGAATCCGCCACAGCACCGGCTGCCGGTAGGGCGAGGCCGCGCGCTGCTCTCCCGCCGCCGCGACCAGCCAGAACACCGCCAGGAACAGCAGCGGCGCCGACAGCCTGCGCGCCCCCAGCGTCGGCAGCGTCACGGCGGCGATAGCCACCCCCAGCGGCTGCGCGCTCTGCCGGATGCCCATGGCCAGGCCCCGCTCGGCGCGGGCGAACCAGCCCAGGATGAGCCGGCCACTCGCGGCGAACACCGATCCGCCGGCCCGCCCGCCAGCACGAGGCACACGGCCAGCCCGGCCACGCCGGTTACCGACCGGGCCGCCAGCAGCAGCAGGCCCGCGACGCCGAGGCCGGTCGACAGCACGATCCGCTCCCCCCACCGGTCGGCTGCCGCGCCCCAGGCGATCAGGGTGAGCAGCAGGCCCGCCGTGGGGCAGGCGACCAAGATGCCGGCCAGCTCCAGCGAGAAGCCCTCCTGGCGCAGGGCCGGGATCAGGTAGGCCAGGCCGTACCTGCCAAGTACCCGGAGAGCCGGTCAACCCGCTGGTCGGTCGCATGGGAGCCTAACGGGTGACCTCGAACCCCACATTTAGCAGGGCTGGTGCGGACGAATTGGCCTGGAGGCGGGGTCTAGTGCGCAGGTCTCCGTGGCCTCGGGCAACAGCGGCCGGACTCGCTCTAGCCTGCTGCTATGACCTCAGCGCTTTTCGACGCCTCTCGCAGTATCGCGACGCGAAGTGCCCGGAAAGTGCCCGGTGCGGCCTGCTGACCTCCTGCTCCCAAAGCCAAGTCGCCAAGCAGACTGGCAGTGGTGCGGCGCATGCCTGACCTGTGCAGCGTCATCCACGGCGTGCCCTCCCGGACGGTGGGATCGCTACTCAGCTGGTTACTCGGCCGCCTGCAGCCCAGCGGCGTCGGGCAAACCCGGCGAAGACGGCATACGCCCTCATGATCAGCAAGCCGGCCCGAAGATCATCGCGACACGCCAGCAACCCACGCGCCGATCACAACCCCGGCCGCGGCCTGGGGCACAATCGGCGGCACCGACCCCGGCCGAATAGCTACGCCCGGGTAGGGGTATGCATGCGGCTGGAACAACGGCACGCTGAATTCACCGCTTATATCCCGAAGAAAACACCGCCAGCATGGCGCATCCGCCCAGGCGCGGACTGCCCGGCGTGACGTGCCGGAACTGGCCAGAAGGAGAGCAACATGACCGCGGATCAGGGTCCGTATCCAGCTGAGTATCCGGTTCAGTTCGCCGTCGAGTACCCGGACAGGCCGCTTAACCGGCTGACGTCATTCTTCCGTATCGTCGTGATCATCCCGATCTTGATCGTGCTCGGCACCGTTTCCGGCGGAACCTGGCAGTCGACGGGAAGCCACTCCACCATGACCTACGGGGGCGCGGCCGCGGGCGGCCTGCTGTTCCTCGGCCCGCTGCTGATGATCTTGTTCAGGCAGAAGTACCCCCGGTGGTGGTTCGACTGGAATCTCGAGCTGCAGCGGTTCGGCAACCGGGTCGGAACCTACCTGGCCCTGATGAATGACAGCTACCCGTCCACTGACGACCATCAGTGGGTCGAGCTGGACTACGCCTATCCGGACGCGGCCGCCGACCTCAACCGGTGGCTGCCGCTGGTCAAATGGCTGCTGGCCATCCCGCACTACATCGTGCTGTTCTTCCTGGACATCGCGGCGTTCTTCGCAGTGATCGTGACCTGGTTCGCCATCTTGTTCACCGGCCGCTACCCGC
>Ga0208219_1000063_pt1 | contig 49523 bp, 53 predicted proteins | sample NGESurshal072012_7_FD_184469 | JGI IMG/M metagenome (GOLD analysis project Ga0208219, IMG submission 184469) | Arctic peat soil microbial communities from Barrow, Alaska - NGEE Surface sample 53-2 shallow-072012 (SPAdes) | ecosystem: Environmental > Terrestrial > Soil > Wetlands > Peat ... | reverse complement strand
GCGCCTCGTCGCGCGGTACGCGCTCGTCGCGGTCGTATCGGGCCGCGCCGGGAACGACGTGCGACGACGCGTCGGCGTCGACGGCGTCGTGATCGCAGGCTCACACGGGCTCGAGCTCGACCCGGAGGCCGAGCGCTGGCGCGATGCCATCGAAGCGTTCGCCCACGCGGCCGGCTGGCCGGACACCGAACGCAAGGGCCTCACCGTGTCGTTCCACTACCGCACTGCCGCCGAGGAGCCGGCTGCCATGGCGGCGCTCGAAGCGCTCGCGAACCACGCCCGTGCGGACGGCCTCAAGGCGCGCTTCGGCCGCAAGGTGCTCGAGGTGCTTCCGCCGCTCGAGGCGAACAAGGGCACGGCCGTGCGACAACTGCTCGCCGACGCGGGTTTGCGCCGCGCGCTCGTCGCCGGCGACGACGCGACCGATCTCGACGCGTTCCGCGCGCTCGACGACCTCGAGCTCGCCGTTCGTGTCGCTGTCGCGGCAGACGAGTCGCCGGCCGAGCTGCGCGCCGCGGCCGACGTCGTCGTCGGAAGCACGGACGAGCTCCTTGCGTTGCTGCGGACGCTGTAACTGGTTAAGCCTTGTGAACCCTGACCGCGGTGCCGTAGGCGCAGATCTCCGTCCAGTTCGCGCCCATCTCCGAGGTGTCGAAACGCATGGCGATGATCGCGTTCGCGCCCTTCGCTTCTGCCTCCTGCGACATCCGCTCCATCACCTCATGGCGGCTATCGACGAGCGCTTTCGTCATTCCCTTCAGCTCACCGCCGAGGATCGACTTCAGCTGCGCGCCTATCTGCGAGCCGACGTTGCGGGAGCGCACGGTCAGCCCCATCACCTCGCCGAATACCTCGTCCACCGTGTAGCCCGGAATGTCGTTCATCGTCGTGACGATCATCGGTTCAACACCTCCCATGCGCGGCGCACGTCGTCTTCGGTCGTGCGCGCATTGCCGATAGCCAACCTGAGCACGTAGCGGCCGTCCAGCCGCGTGTGCGAGAGAAAGATCTCACCGCTTTGGTTCGCGCGCTCGACGATCGCCTCATTCTCCTCGTCCGAGCCGTTACGGCGGAACGCGACGAGTGAGAAGCGCAGCGGCGCTACGAGCTCCCAGGCCGGATCAGCCTCGACCCAGTCGGCGAACAGCCGCGCGAGGCGAATGTGCTCGCGGTGCATCGCGCGCAACCCCTCGGCGCCGTAGCAGCGGAGCACGGCCCACAGCTTGAGCGAGCGGAAGCGCCGGCCCAGCGCCGGCCCGTACTCGGAGAGTGCGTACGCGTCCTCGGGCGTGCGCAGGTACTCCGGCACGAACGAGAACGCCTCACGGAACTCGTCCGGCCGCGACGTCCACAGCAACGAGCAGTCGACGGGAACGAGCAGCCACTTGTGCGGGTTGACGACGAGCGAGTCGGCAAGCTCGACGCCGTCCTGGGACCAGCGCTCCTCGTCCAGGATCCACGACGACCCTGCGTAGGCCGCGTCCACGTGCACCCACGCGCCCACAACGCGAGCACGCTCGGCGAGGTCTCGCACCGGATCGACCGAGGCGAACGACGTCGTACCCACCGTGGGAACGACGACAGCGACATCGGAGAGGTCCAGCCCGTCGGCGCGCATGCGCAGCTCGTCGTCGACCGGCGCCTTGCGCAGCTCCATGCCGAGCATGCGCGCCGCTTTCTCGACGGACGAGTGCGCGTGCTCGGAACACACGACGACGTTGCGCTTCGTGACGTGCCGCGCCGCGATGAGCGCGGCCATTGTCCCGGTCGAAGCGGTGTCCTCGATGTGGCCGTGCCAGCCCTCCGGCAGGCCGAGCAGCTGCCGCACCCAGTCGACGGTGCGCAGCTCGAGCTCGGTCGACGCCGGAGACGATCGCCAGTTGAGCGCAACCTGCTGCATGGCGGACGCAAGCAGCTCCGCGAGGATGCCCGGCTCGGATGCAGTCACCGCGAAGTACGCAAAGAAGCGCGGATGCTGCCAGTTCGTGAGCGCGGGGACGATGAGGTCGTCGAGGTCGGCCAGGACGTTCGCGAACGGCTCGCCGTGCTCGGGTGCGGAATCCGGCAGCTTCGCGGACAGCTCGCCGGGCCGCACCTGCGCAAGCACGGGGAGCTCGCCGACGCGGTCGAGGTAGCCGGCAGCCCAGTCGACGGCGGCGTAACCGTCCTCGCGAAACGTCATCGCTTCCGCCGCAGCTTCTGGAAGCGGCTCCACGGCTGCGTGTTCAGCAGGTCGTCCTTCGTCAGCCAGCCGCGGCGTGCCTGTCCGATCCCGAGCTCGACATAGCCCTGCGCGCGGATCTGGTGCGCATCGGAGTTGACGACAAGCTTCAACCCTGCCTCCTTTGCGGCGCGCGCGTAGACATCGCGCAGGTCGAGTCGGTCGGGCTGGCCGTTGATCTCGAGCACGACGCCGGTCTCCAGCGCCTTCTCGATCACGCGCTCGACGTCGACCTCGCGCGGGCCGCGCTTTCCGATTCGACGGCCGGTGAGGTGGCCGATGCAGTCCACATACGGATTGTCCATCGCCTCGAGCACGCGCTCCGTCGGCCGCGTGTGCGGCGCCTGGTGAACCGAGGCGACGACCCAGTCGAGTCGTGCGAGATCCTCGGCCGAGACGTCGACCTCGCCGTTCGAGCGGATGTTCGCCTCGACCCCGGCAAGTATGCGCAGCTTTGGAAAGCGCTCGCGCACCTGTTCGATCTCCTGAAGCTGCGCGGCGAGACGGCCTTCGCGGAGGTAGTGCGAGTGGTCGGTGATCGCGTAGTAGTCGTAACCGCGGGCCGCGGCGGCCGCGACCATCTCCTCCAGCGCGTTCTTGCCGTCCGCGGACCAACTCGTGTGCGTGTGCAGGTCGCCGCGCAGGTCGGAGAGCTCGACGAGCGTCGGCAACTCGCCGCGCCGCGCCGCATCGAGCTCGCCGTGGTTCTCGCGCAGCTCCGGCGGAATCGGCTGATAGCCGAGGAACTCGTACAGCGCGTCCTCGTCCTCCGTCGCGAAGACGTCGCCGGTCTCAACCGTCGTAACGCCGTACTCGGAGATGGAGAGCCCGCGCTTCACAGCCGCTTCACGCATTGCGACGTTGTGGTCCTTCGAACCGGTGAAGTGCTGAAGCAGGTTGCCGAACGACTCCGGCGGGACGACCCGCAGGTCGAAGCGCAATCCCTGCCGCGACACGACGGTCGCCTTCGTGTCACCGTGCGCCGCCACCTCGACGACCCACGGAAGCTGCGTGAAGTACGCCGTCAGCTCGGCCGGCTCCGTTGCGGTGGCGATGATGTCGAGGTCGCGGAAGGTCTCCTTCCGCCGGCGCACCGAGCCCGCCTCGGACACGGCGACCGCGGCCGGGTGCGCGCGCAGCTCGGCGACCGCCGCCTGCACCGCCGGCAGCCCGTCCCCGAGCAGCTTTCGCCCCTCGTCGGGGTTGTCCGCCTGGAACGCGAGCGCCTTGAGGATCTTCTCTTCGCTCTTCGGGCCGAGCCCGGTGAGCGTTCGCAGCCGCTCGGTCTCTGCCGCCTCCTTCAGGCCTGCGAGCGTCGTTACATCGAGCTCCCGCCAGATGCGAGCCGCGGTCTTTGGGCCGAGCCCGGGGAGGTGCATGAACGCGATAACGTCGGGCGGAACGAGCGCGCGCCGCTTTGCGAGCGCCTCGATGTCGCCGGTCTCGACGATCTGGACGATCTTCTCCTCGATCGTCTTGCCGATGCCCTGCAGCTCCTTGGCGCGGCCGGCGAGCGCGAGCTGTGCGACCGACGCCGACGTCTCGCGCATGCGCGTCGCGGCGCGGCGGTAGGCGAGGACGCGGAAGGATTCGGCGCCCTCGAGCTCCAGCAGGTCGGCCAGCAGGTCGAAGTGGTCGGCGACCTCGGCGTTCCCTGGAAGGGGGGGCAAGCCTACGGCTCCAGGTTTCTCGCGAAGGGGAGCGCGCCGCGTGACCCTGTAGTCATGGCTCCGATCATATGTAGCCTCCTCCGGCGTGCCGAAGGCGACGATTTGCCTCCCCACCTACAACGAACGCGCCAACGTCGAGGCGATGCTGCGCGCGCTCGAGCCGTTGGGCGTGGACGTCCTCGTCGTCGACGACAGCTCACCCGACGGCACCGGCGAGATCGCCGACCGGCTCGCCGGCGAGCTCGGGTTCGTCTCCGTCCTCCACCGTCCGCGCAAGGAAGGCCTCGGTCCCGCGTACGTCGCCGGCTTCCGGCGCGCGCTCGCCGACGGGGCCGAGCTCATCCTCGAGATGGACTGCGACTTCTCCCACGATCCCGACGACGTGCCACGGCTGACCGCCGCCTGCGAGGCGGGCGCCGACCTCGCACTCGGCTCCCGCTACATCCCGGGAGGCGACACCGAGAACTGGGGCCGCGTCCGGCGGCTCGTGTCCACGGGAGGGTCGTGGTACGCGCGCAAGCTGCTCGGCGTCGGCGTCCGCGACCTGACGGGCGGCTTCAAGTGTTACCGCCGCCGCGTGCTCGAGCGCATCGACCTCGGCGACATTCGCTCGAAGGGATACGCCTTTCAGATCGAGACGACGTACCGGACGCTGCGCGCCGGATTCGACGTGGTCGAGGTGCCGATCCTGTTCGCCGATCGCACGGCCGGCCAATCGAAGATGAGCCAGGCGATCGTCCTCGAGGCCGTGACGCGCGTGCCGGCGCTACGGTTGGCGGCGTTGCGAGGGCAGATCTGATGCGCGAGCTCGACACCTTCACCTTCGACGACGCTGTCGCGGGGCACCCGGTCCTCGTCGACTTCTGGGCGCCGTGGTGCAGGCCGTGCAAGGCTCTGGAGCCGATCCTCGCCGAGCTCGAAGCGACGGTCCCGGTCGCGCGCGTGAACGTCGACGAGCATCCGGCGATCGGCGCGCGCTACGACGTGCTCTCGATCCCGACGGTGATCCTGTTCGCCGGCGGCGCACCCGTCGGGTCGATGGTGGGAATCCGCCCACGGGCGCACTTCGACCAATGGCTATCCGAAGTGCTCCCAGCCGCCCAGCGCAACGTTGACGCCTGAGCCCTCCTCGCAGCGGCCGATGACCGTGAAGTCGAGCGGGTCCGGCGTCGCCGCGAGCAGCTCGTAGTCCTCGCCGAACTCGAGATCGGCGAGCGTCGCGCCCTCCGTCAGCGGGACGCGGTCCAGGTCGACGACGAGGCGACAGCCCGAACGCTCCGCGATGTGACCCGCATCCGGACCGAGACCGTCGGAGATGTCGAGCATCGCGTGCGCGACCGCGGCAAGCCGCCGGCCCTCGGCGAGGCGCAGCGGCGGACGTGCCAACCGCCCCGCGCGGAACGCGGCGCCTGCTCCGCCCAGCGGCCCCGTGACGACGAGCAGGTCGCCCGGCTTCGCGCCCGCTCGGCCCGGGACGCGGTCTGACCGGCCGAGCGCGGTCACGCTCAGGACGACCGCGTCCGCCCGCGTCGTGTCACCACCGCGCACTGGAACTCCCGCCTCTGCGATCCCCTCGTACAGCTCGATCGCGCCGTCGAGGTCCGGAGCCGCGAGGCTGACGATGAGCGCGATCGGCTCCGCGCCGGACGCGGCGAGATCGCTGAGGTTGACCGCTGCCGCGCGAAAGCCGAGCTCGCGCCACCCGATGAGGTCGAAGCGGAAGTGGACGCCCTCGACCAGTGTGTCCTGCGTCACGACGAGCCCCTCGATCTGCGCAGCGTCGTGCTCGACGCCGACGATGAGCCCGCGCCGCTCGAGCTCGTCGAGGAGCTCGAACTCCCTCACAGCTCCTCGATGCGCGTCCGCCCGTCGAGGGTCGCCGGGTCGAGCGTGTACAACGCGTCGTACAGGCGGGCGTGGAACGTGCCCGGCCCGGCCGCACCGGCCGCTGCATCCTCCGCAGCGACACCGAACGCCGCCAATGCCTCCGCCGCGGCCTCGAGCGGCTCCTCCGGCTTCGCCGCGAGGAAGCATCCCGTCAACGCCGACGACATGCAGCCGGTGCCCGTGACCGTCGCGAGCAGCGCGTCCCCGTTCGACACCGCGAGCACACGGTCACCGTCCGAAACGTGATCGGCCGGTCCGGTGACCGACGCGATCACGCCGAGACTGCGGGCTGCCTCGCGCGCGAGCTCAGCCGGCTCCATGCCGGTGCTCATCGACTCGACGCCCCGCACCTCGGCGGCCGCGCCGACGAGCGTCGCCACCTCACCGGCGTTGCCGCGCAGGACGGTAACGTCGACCTCGTCCAGGATGCGGCGCGCCGTGTCGGTGCGATACGCGGTTGCCCCGACGCCGACAGGGTCGAGGACGACGGGGATCGGCCGCGCGCTCGCCGCCTTGCCCGCGAGCAGCATCGACTCGATCCAGTGCTCCGACAGCGTGCCGATGTTGATGACGAGCGCGGACGCGATCTGCACCATCTCCTCCACCTCCTCGCGCGCGTGCGCCATCACCGGCAGCGCGCCGATCGCGAGCGTCGCATTCGCCGTCTCGTTCATGACGACGTAGTTCGTGATCTGATGGACGAGCGGCTTCCGCTCCCGCATCGTGCGCAGCGTGGTGCCGGCGGAGATCATTTCGTTACCCCCAGGACGTCGACGGGACCTTCACCTGAACCGATCTCGACGAGGCCCTGCGCCACGGCGCGCGATGCGGCCTCCGCTGCCCCGCGAGCGGCGTCGTGCAGGCTCTCGCCGCGCGCGAGCAGCGCTGCAAGCGTCGCCGAGTGCGTGCAGCCGGCACCGTGCGTCGCAGCGACCTCGTGGTGTGCGACGGGAATGTCGACGTGCACGCTCCCGTCGAAGAGATGGTCGACGCCGGCGTCACCGTGACCTCCGGTGACGATCACCGCGGGCGCTCCGAGCTCGTGCAGCCGCTCGGCGAGCTCGGCCGGGGAGGCGTCGACGCCTGTGAGCGCTTGCGCCTCCATCAGGTTCGGCGTGACCACGGTCGCGAGCGGAAAGAGCAAGCCGACAAGGGCGTCGACGGCATCGTCCTCGAGCAGTTGCGCGCCCGAGCTCGCGACCATCACCGGGTCGACCACGAGTGGCACGCGATGCTCGCGGAGGTACGACGCGACGGTCTCGATGAGCGTACGCGAGAACAGCATCCCCGTCTTCGCCGCGTCGACGCCGACGTCGTCGAAGACCGCATCGAGCTGCGCGACCACGAACGCGGGCGGGAGCTCGTGGATCGCCGTCACGGCGCGCGTGTTCTGCGCGGTGAGCGCGACGAGCACGGAGGAGCCGTACGCGCCGGCCGCAGCGAACGCCTTCAGGTCGGCCTGGATGCCCGCACCTCCACCGGAATCGGACGTGGCGATCGTCAGTGCTCGAGGAACCATGCGCTCCCTTCGCCGGCATGACCCGGATCAGGTTCGACGGGTGTGATCTCAGCCGCTCCTCGCGGCACCCCGGTGGTCGAACGTTAGCGTCTGAGCATGGATCGAATCCCGCCTGCACTGGCCGCTAGCAGGACGAGCCGGCTGATCGAGCTGATCGGCCCGCCGCCCGGGCGCGTGCTCGAGCTCGGGTTTGCCGGGATCCACGCCCAGCCGCTCCGCCTCGCCGGCTTCGACGTGGTCGTCGTCGAGCTCGACCCGGCCTACCGCGAGCGCGCACGGGAGCGCGCAGGCGACGTCCTCGAGGCGCTGCCCGGCGGTTCCTTCGACGCCGTCATCGCTCCCGCTGGGACTGACCTCACGGGCATCGACGCGCGCCGGGTGCTCCTCATCGAGCGGGACGGCTCGATTGTGGGATGACCTCTTCCAGGGCGAGGAGCTCGCCCACCTGACGACGGAGCCCGCGCGCGCCGCGCGCACGGTCCCGCTTCCGGAGGAGCTGCACCCGGCCGTGCGGGCGGCGCTCGCCCGCCAGGGAATCGGCGAGCTGTACGCGCACCAGGCGGAGGCGTGGGCCGCGTCGCGCGCGGGGAAGCATGTGATCGTCACGACCGGGACTGCCTCGGGGAAGACGCTCGCCTTCAACCTTCCGGTCCTGGACGCGCTCGCGATGCAGCCGAAGGACCGCGCCCTCTACCTCTATCCGACGAAGGCGCTCGCGCAGGACCAGGCGCGCACGCTCGCTGCGCTCGCGGTCCCGAAGGTTCGGGCGGCGATCTACGACGGCGACACACCGCGCGAACAGCGGTGGCAGGTGCGCAAGTGGGCAAACCTCATCCTCACGAACCCGGACATGCTCCACGTCGGCATGCTGCCGCGCCACGACCTCTGGGCGGACGTGCTCCACAACCTGCGCTACGTCGTCGTGGACGAGGCGCACGTCTACCGCGGCGTGTTCGGGTCGCACGTCGGCAACGTCCTCCGCCGCCTCCGCCGCATGGCGCACGTGTACGGCGCCGATCCGCAGTTCGTGCTCGCATCGGCGACGATCGCGAATCCGGGCGAGCTCGCGCAGCGGCTTCTCGGGCTCGAAACGACGGTGATCGCGGACGACGCCGCGCCGCGTGCAGAACGGACGGTCGCGCTCTGGAATCCAGAGCTGATCGACGCGGAGCTCGGGCTCCGCGCATCGCCGCTCGGGGAGGCCTCGCGCCTCGCCGCTGCGCTCGTCCAGCGCGGGCTGCGCACGATCTGCTTCGCGAAGAGCCGCAAGGCGGCCGAGCTCGTCCACCGCATGACCGTCGACCGCGTCGACGCAGAGACAGCGGCGCGGCTCGCGCCGTATCGCGCCGGCTACACGGCGCAGCAGCGGCGCGAGATCGAGCGACGGCTCGTCGAAGGCGAGCTGCTCGGCGTCTCCGCCACGGACGCGCTCGAGCTCGGGATCGACATCGGACTGCTCGACTGCGCCATCTCGGTCGGCTTCCCCGGCACGGTGGCGAGCCTTCGCCAGCAGTGGGGGCGCGCCGGGCGCCGCGGTCACGGACTGGCGGTGCTCGTCGCCTCCGAGGACGCGCTCGACCAGTACTTCATGCGCGAGCCGGAGACGCTGCTCGGCCGGCGCGTCGAGGCGGCCATCCTCGACCACGCGAATCCGCGTGTGCTCGACGGGCACGTCGCCGCGGCCGCGTTCGAGGCGCCGCTCGACGACGACGACCGGGCCACACTCGGCGACGCCGCCCTCGAGCGCGCGCCGCACGTGCCCGACCTGCGCAAGACGCCGCGCGGCTGGGTGTACGCGGGCACCGACTATCCCGCCGGACGCACACCGCTGCGCTCGGCGAGCGCGGATGCCTTCTCGGTCGTGGACGCGAGCACGGGAACGGTGCTCGGCATCGTCGAGCACGAACGCGCGTACTCGACCATCCACGAGGGCGCGGTCTACCTCCACCTCGGCGAGCAGTGGCTCGTCGCAGAGCTCGACATCGGTGGGCGCAAGGCGCTCGTCGAGCCCTTCGCCGGCGACTGGTACACGCAGGTGAAGAAGGAGACGTCCACCGACGTGGAGGAGCCGCTGCGCGTCGAGCAACGGCTCGGGCTCGAGCTCAGCTTCGGCCGCGTGTCGGTGACGGAGCGAGTGGTCGCCTACCAGCGGAAGGGGATCCGCGATCAGGCGACGATCTCGACCGTGCAGCTCGACCTTCCGGCGACCACGTTCGACACGGAGGCCGTCTGGTACGTCCCGACCGAGGAGCAGCTCGAAGGGCTCGAGCACATGCCGACGCTGCTCTCGTCGTTGCACGCCGCCGAGCACGCGATGATCGCCATCCTGCCGCTCTGGGCGATGTGCGACCGCTGGGACATCGGCGGGCTGTCGACGAACTACCACGACGACACAGGCGCCGCGACCGTCTTCGTCTACGACGGGCACTCCGGCGGCGTCGGACTCACGGAGCGCGGCTTCGACCAGTTCGAGGGCTGGGTGGCAGACACCGTGCGACTCCTGGAGGGCTGTCCTTGCGCCCACGGGTGCCCGTCCTGCGTCCAGAGCCCGAAATGCGGCAACCTGAACGAGTACCTGGACAAGACGGGGGCTCTCACCTTGCTTCGGCGGATGTCGATTTCGGCCCGGCCTGTTCGTCGTACCTCGTAAACGACTTTCAAGGAGGACAAGCCATGCAATACCTGCTTCTGATCCACGACGACGAGTCCCAGGACAACGGCGACCTCATGCCGGAGTACATGGCGTACACCGAGGCGCTCGGCGCTTCGGGGGCGCTCGTCGGCGCGAACCAGCTCCAGCCGAGCGACACCGCGACGACCGTGCGCGTGCGCGGCGGCGAGACGCTCGTCACCGACGGCCCCTTCATCGAGACGAAGGAGTCGCTCGGCGGCTACTACCTCGTCGAGGCCGGCTCGCTCGACGAGGCGATCGAGTGGGCGGCGAAGATCCCGTCCGCCCGGTTCGGCCACATCGAGGTGCGTCCCGTCGTCATGCGCCAGGCGCAGGTGAGCGCATAACGACGCTCGAGCAGCTCTTCCGCGAGGAGCACGGTCGCGTCCTCGCCACCCTGATCGGCGTCCTCGGCGACTTCGACCTCGCCGAGGACGCCCTCCAGGACGCGGTCGCGGCCGCGGTCGAGCGCTGGCCGCGCGACGGCGTGCCGGCGAACCCGGCGGGCTGGCTCGTGACGGTGGCGAAGAACCGCGCCGTCGACCGGATCCGGCGCGACCAGACGCTCCGGCGGAAAACCGAGCTGCTCGTCCCGCCCGAGGAGACCGAGCCGATGGACGACACCGCCATCCCCGACGAACGCCTGAGCCTCGTCTTCGCGTGCTGCCACCCGGCACTCGGGATCGAGGCGCAAATCGCGCTCACGTTGCGGTCTCTCGGCGGCCTCGAGACGGACGAGATCGCGCGCGCGTTCCTCGTGCCGGAGGCGACGATGGCGCAGCGGCTCGTCCGGGCGAAGCGAAAGATCCGCGACGCCGGCATCCCGTTCCGCGTGCCGCCCGACGACGTCCTTCCCGACCGGCTGGCCGCGGTGCTTCGTGTCGTCTATCTCATCTTCAATGCCGGCTACGGCCCGCCCGTGCGCCGCGAGCTGTGCAACGAAGCCATCCGCCTCGCCGCCATGCTCGCGCTGCTCATGCCGGACGAGTCGGAGGCGCACGGCCTGCACGCACTCCTGCTTTTCCAGGACGCACGCCGCGACGCGCGCGTCCGCGACGGGTCGCTCGTGCTGCTGGAGAATCAGGACCGCTCTCTCTGGGACGCGGGCGAGATCGCCGCCGGCCGGCGGGCGCTCGAGCGGGCGCTGTCGCTGCCGGCGCGCGGGCCGTACGCGATCCAGGCCGACATCGCGGCCGCGCACAGCGAGGGCGCCTCCGACTGGGCGATCGTTGCAGAGCTATACGCGCGGCTTGCAGAGCTGGAGCCGTCGCCCGTCGTCGAACTGAACCGCGCGGTCGCCGTGGCGATGGCCGACGGCCCCGAAGCAGGACTCGCGCTCGTCGACGCGATCGACGGCCTCGACGACTACTACCTCTTCCACTCGGCGAGGGCGGATCTCCTCCGCCGGCTCGAGCGGGTGGACGAGGCGCGTGCTGCGTACGGGCGCGCGACGGAGCTTGCTCCGAGCAGCGTCGAGCGGGACTTTCTAGCCGGGCGGCGCCGTACGCTCTAGCGCCTCCCAGCCGACGTCCCGGGCACGCGCCTGCTCCTCGCCTTCGGCCCCGCCGCGGAGGCCGAAGAGGCGCTTGGCGAACAGGAGATAAACCACGATCGCAACATTGACGGTGATCGCGCCGACTTTGAGGACAGTGATCGACCGCGTCAGCTCGTAGCTCTCGTAGGGCAGGAAGAGGAGGTTCGCCACGAAGGTGAGGTACTCGCCCCAGCGCCTCTGGAACCAGAGGCCGACGGCCTCGGCGCCCTCGAGAGCGGCGTAGCCGGCTGCTCCGGACCCGAGCAGGTAGAGCGTCTGCGTGCGAAGGGTGAAGATCTCCGCGAACGAATGGAGGAGCCCGTGCGCGCTCGCCGTGTGCGCGCCGGCGCCTCCCTCGACGGCGTTGACGACGCGGAAGTAGAACGCGCGCAGAGCAAGCTTGTGCGACGCGAACATGAAGATCGCGGCCGCGAGCAAGGCGAGCACGACGAAGTGGATCGCGCGGTCGACGGCGATGATCCGGAGCACGATCTTGTCGCGGAGCGCGCGGCCGCGCAGCGGAAGGTCGATCTCGTCCTGCTCAGGCGGAAGCTCGTATTTCGGCTTCTCCGGCGGAGGGAGCGGCAACCACGAATCGCAGCGCACGCAGCGGTACCAGCGAATGCCGTCGCTCTCGAGCGCGAACACCCGGTCCTCCGGGCGAAGCCGCGCTGCATCCATCCCGATCAGCTCGTGCCCGGTGAGGCCGCAGACGAGCAGCTCCCAGTGGAAGCGCGGGCGATAGAACCGCGGTCGCTGGGTTCCCGGCGGCTTATGCAACCGCGGCCATCGCGAGCTCGACGGCCTCTTGCGGCGAATCCGCGCGCAGCGCGCCGTCCACTTCCCAGCCTGGGTCCAGGATGACGACCGGGCGGCCGAGCGTGAGCGCGAAGCCGATCTCGGCGAGCGTTCCGTAGCGACCCCCGACGACGATCACCGCGTCGCCCGACGCGACGACGGCGAGGTTCCGCGCGTGGCCGATGCCGGTGACGACCACGTGGTCGACCCAGGGGTTCGCCCGGTCGCGGCTCTCGTCGGGAACGATGCCGATCGTCGTCCCACCGGCGTTCTTCGCGCCGCGCGATGCCGCCGCCATCACTTCGCCGAGCCCACCGGTGACAACGGTAGCCCCCCGTTCGGCCAGGAGACCGCCGATCTCCTCGGCCTGCGACTCGTACTCGCTGCCGCTGCCGATGACGGAGATCTGGACGCTCACGGCGTCTTGAGCCGCTGCTTCGTCGTGACGACGCCCTCGAACAGGTCGCCCAGCGCACGCACGCGCTCGAGCACGACGTCCATCGTGAACGCCGACGGATCGAGCTTGTCGTCCACTTCGTCCCAGCGCAGCGGAGTCGACACCGGCGCGCCTGCACGCGGCCGCACCGAGTAGGCGGATGCGATCGTCTTGCCCTCCCCGTTCTGGTTCGAGTCGATGAGCACGCCGCGCCGCTTCGACTTCGACCACTCCGTCGTGGCGAGCCCGCGGTGCGTGCGTGCGATCGCCCCCGCGACGATCTCCGAGAACTCGCGCGTCTGGTCGAACGTGTAGCGCCGCTCGATCGGGACGAGCACGTGCATGCCGTCCGCGCTCGACGTCTTCGGAAAGGAGACGAGGCCGAGTGCGTCGAGCGCCGCCTTCACGAGCAACGCGACCTGCACGGTCTCGGCAAAGCCCACGTCGGGCGACGGGTCGAGGTCGAAGAGCACGAAATCCGGACGATCGGGCCGATCGACGCGCGAGTACCACGTGTTCATGTCGATGCAGCCCATGTTCGCCATCCAGAGGAGCGCGTCCTCGTCGTTCACGATCGGCGCCGAGATCAGCTTGCGCTTGCGGGGCGCCTCGCGGGTCGAGACCTCGACCTCGAAGCGCGGGATCCACTCCGGCATGTGCGAGGGCGCGTCCTTCTGGAAGAACGCCTTGCCGAACGCGCCGTCGGGATAGCGGCGCATCGTGAACGGCCGCCCGCGCAGGTGGCGGACGATCACGGGCGCGACCGCGCGGTAGTAGTCGATCAGGTCGCCCTTCGTGATCCCCTCGTCCGGCCAGAAGATCTTGTCGAGGTTGGAGAGCTTCACTCGAGACGGTCTTTCCGCGCGCACCTCGGGCGCCGCCTTGTCGTCGCGGAGGCCGAGGTAGACGGGCGCCCGCAGATGGCCGTCGTGCGTCCACTCGGCGAACTTCACCTCCACAACGAGCTTCGGCTGCACCCACACGACGTCCGACTTGCGAACCTTCGCCATCTTCGGGATGACCGCAAGCGGCGAGTCGGCAACGCGCAGGGGCTCGAGCGCATCGAGCAGCTCGTCGATCGTGTTCTCGGTGAAGCCCGTGCCAGCGTTGCCCACCCAGCGCAACGCCCCGCCCTCGTTGACGGCGAGGACGAGCGAGCCGTAGGTCCGTGCCCGCCGGCCTTCACCCTTCGTGTAGCCGACGATCACGAACTCCTGCTCCCCGTGCGTCTTGATCTTCAGCCAGTCGCGCGTACGCCGGCCCTCCGCGTAGCGCGACCCCGCCTTCTTCGCCATCACGCCTTCGAGGTGCTGCTCCTGCGCGGCCGTGAAGAGCGCCTCGCCGTCGTCGAACGCGCCCGAGATCTGCACGTTCGCGACGCGCTTGTCGAGCAGCCCCGCGAGGAGCGAGCGGCGCTCCGCCAGCGGTCGATCGAGCACCGGCTCTCCGTCGAGCTCGAGCACGTCGAAGACCTCGTACACGAGCGGAGTCCCCGGCGCGCCCTGCTGCATCGCCGAGAAGCTCGGTCGCCCGTTCTCGTCGAGCGCGCACACTTCGCCGTCGACGACGCAGTCCGGCGACTTCGCCGCACGGCCGAGCGCCTTGGCGATGTCGGGGAACCGCCCGGTCAGGTCATTGCCGTTCCGGCTGACGAGCTTCGCCTCTCCGGCGCGCACGTATCCGACGGCCCGATACCCGTCCCACTTGACCTCGAAGGTCCAGTCGTCACCGGTCGGAAGCGTCTCCGTCAGCGTCGCGAGCATCGGCTTGTAGTCGTTGCGCAGCACATGGACGGACTCATCCTTCTTGCGGACGAGCAGCCAGTTCTGCTCCTTGCCGTCGAGATGCGCCGGGATGAGCGTCCACGTCCCGACCAGCCGCTTCCCGTGCAGCCGGACGGTCAGCCCGCCGTCGCGCTTCTCCTCGACGAGGTCGTACGTTCCCGAGTCCCAGATCTCGACCGACCCGGCGCCGTACTCCCCCTTCGGGATCTCCCCCTCGAAGCTCCCGTAGTCGAGCGGGTGATCCTCGACGTGCACCGCGAGCGCACGCACGCCCGGCTCGAGCGGAACGCCCTTCGGCACGGCCCACGACGCAAGCACCCCGTTGCGCTCGAGCCGGAAGTCATAGTGCAGCCGGCGGGCATCGTGGCGCTGCACGACGAACGTCGGCTGCCGCTTGCGCGACTGCCGCCCGGAGAAGGGCTCGGTCGTCTTCTTGGGATCGCGCTTGCGCTTGTACTCGTCGAGGCTCACGGGGCCTGTTCTAGCGAGGTTTGGGACGCGGCAGGGCCGTCAAGATGACCTTCACGCTTCTCCACGCTGCGGGGGGTCAGGCGCTCGGGGCCGGTCTTTACCGGCCTCGAGCCGTGCTTATGCCCTTTGCAAGCGACGTCATTCGCCGGGGATAAGCCTGTGGACGCTGTGGACAGAACGCCGCCGAACCTACCGAAACCTTCTAGGCGAACACGCCAAGCGACCGAAACTTGGCCCTCCGGCGGCGGCGAAGCTCGTCGCCGGGAACGTCCACGAGATCCTCCAGCGTCTCCCGCAGGGACTCGCCGAGAAGCTGTGCTGCCGCCTGATGGTCGGTCTGGGCGCCGCCCTTCGGCTCAGGGACGATGGCGTCGATCACCCCGAGCTCGAGGCAGTGGACGGCGTCCGGCTTGAACGCGGCGGCGGCCTTCTTCGCCTGGGAAGCGTCGCGCCACAGGATCATGGCGCAGCCCTCCGGCGAGATGACCGAGTAGATGGCGTTCTCCTGCATAAGCACGCGGTCCGCGAGCGCGATCGCAATCGCTCCGCCGGAGCCGCCCTCCCCGATCACGCACGCGACCGTCGGGACGGTGAGCCGCGCCATCACCGCCTGCGACTCGGCGATCGCGCCGCCCTGACCGTGCTGCTCGGCGTCCACGCCGGGGTATGCGCCCGGCGTGTCGACGAGCGAGATCACGGGGAAACCATGTGCCTCGGCGATCTTCATCGCGCGCATCGCCTTCGCGTAGCCCTCGGGGTTCGACATCCCGAAGCGCCGCTCTGACCGCTGATGGATGTCGCGCCCCTTCTGCTGGCCGACGAGCACGACCGTGCGGCCGTGGAGCTTGCCGAGCCCGGCGATCATCGCGGCGTCGTCGCCTCGCCGGTGGTCGCCGTGCAGCTCGAACCAGTCGTCGAGGAGCGCATCGACGTAGTCGAGCGTGTACGGCCGATCGGGATGGCGCGCGAGCTCGACGGAGCGCCAGATGTCGTCACCGGTCGGCTCCTCCCCGATGCGGTCGAGCTGACGTTGCAATCGCTGGAGCTCGCCCGAGAGTTTCGCGCCCCCGAGCAGGGACACGCTGCGTAGCCGGCTCAGCCTGTCGCGCAGGCGCAGCTCGTGCTCAGACGGGGGCATTGAAGATCCTCAGGAGTCGGCCGAGCGTCGCGCGCAGCTCCGGTCGCGGGACGATGGCGTCGATCTGGCCGAAGCGGAGGTTCTGCTCCGCACGGCCGAAGTCTTCGGAGAGCTTCTCGCGGGTCAGCTCCTGCACGACCCGCGGACCGGCGAACGACATGAGCGCACCCGGCTCGGCGAGCAGCACGTCGCCGAGCGTGGCGAAGCTCGCGAGCACCCCGCCCGTCGTCGGATGGGCCATGACGCTGAGCATCGCCTGGCCGGCGTCGTGCAGGTCCTCGACGGCGCACACCGTCTTCGGCAGCTGCATGAGCGCGAGGATCCCCTCCTGCATCCGTGCGCCGCCGGAGCTCGTCACGGTCACCAGCGGAACGCCGCGCTCGACGGCCGAGTCGCAAGCACGGGAGAACTTCTCGCCGACGGCGCTGCCCATCGAGCCGCCCATGAACGCGAAGTCCATGACGGCGAGCTCGCACCCGCGCCCCTCGATCGAGCCCTGGCCGATCACGATCGCGTCTGCCAGTCCGGTCGACATCTCCGCCTCGGCGAGCCGCTCCGTGTACGGGCGCAGGTCGAAGAAGCCGAGCGGATCCTCCGAGTGCAGGTCGGCGGCTTCCTCGTAGAAGGTTCCGTCGTCCACGAGCGAGGCGATGCGCGCCCGCGCCCGCATCGGGAAATGGTGCCCGCACTGCGCACAGACCCACTGGGCCCGCTCGAGCTCGTCGTCCCGGTAGTGGGAGTGACAGCCCGGGCAGGTGTTCGGGTGCTTGGGCGGCGGCGCCGGCTTGTCCTCGGTCTCGATCGAGACGTCGATCTTGGCCACGTCGCTAGCTTAGACCGGCCTCGCTGCCGGGGAGTTGCGGCGGGGGGGCGGTGCTCGTCGCAGGGATGCGCTGGGCAGATGCGATGCAAGGACGCAGGCCGCGTTCGTAGCGGCACTACGGACGCGGCAGCGCGCCGATCCAGCGCACCATCTGCGACGCAGCCACTGCCTCCGCCAAGCCCCCTAGAAGCCGAGGGCGGCGCAGAGCCGCTCGAGCGGCTCGACATTGGCGGGATCGGGCGCGAGGCCGGTGAGGCCGACTCCGGCGACCGTCACCCCGCTCTCGCGGATTCGTCCCAGCCGCCGCTCGAGGTCGGCGAGCGCCGGGCCTCCGGGCTCGGGCATGAAGACGGTGAGCTCGGCCGGGTCGAGAACGTCGCAGTCGAGCGCCACGTACACGGCGGACACCTGTCCCAGCACCCGGTCGGCGTCGTCGTCGATCCCGGCCGCCGCGATGAACTCGATTTCGGGCGGGTCGAGATTGCGGGCGCCGACGAGAGCGACATCGGCAACATCGACCGCGCCGCCGTCGACGAGCATGCGCAACGGCATCCCCCACTGGTTGCCGGACGGCGAGCTCTGCGGCGTGTTCAGGTCACCGTGCGCGTCGAACCAGATCACGCCGAGCCGCTCGTGCCGCGCGCCGAGGCCTTCGACGGCCCCGATGTGCGAGCAGCAGCAGCCGCCCAGGACGAGCGGCCGCTCGGGCAGGTCGGAGGCGACGGCGAGCGTCTGCGCGACGAGCGAGTCCTCCTCGACCACCGACGCCTCCGGGTAATCGAGCGGCAGCCGCGCAGCCTCCACCATCTCCTCGCCGCCATCGCCCCATGCGCGCGGGACACGGACGAGGCCGGCCGCGAACGTCCTGCCGCACGAATGGCACTCGTAACCGAGGCCGACCGCAACCGCGGTGTGCGCGCGGCAGGTCGGGCACTTCGCGCGCAGGATGCTCATGCGTCGATCTTCTCGAAGACGACGTTGGCGCTCTCCACCGTCATTCCCACGCGCTCGTACAGCTTCGTCGCCCCGGTCGGGCTGTCCGCGTCGACGCCGAGCGAGACGCGCGGGAGGCCGCGCCGCCAGAACTCGGCGAACGTCCGGTAGAGGAGCGCCTTCCCGAGGCCCTGGCCGCGCCACGGGCGTCGCACGCCGAGCAGCCCGACGTACCCGGCGGTGCTGCGCGCTTCGTTGCGCGCAACGCCGGCGATCTCGTCCCCGTCGCGGACGACGAACCAGAGATGCCCGTGCTCGTCCTGGTCCTGGCCCTTTCGCATCGCCCACCACTCGTCGAAGGGCAGCCCGCTCCATTCCCAGTGATCCTGGAACGCCTCGTTCGTGGCGTGATGGAACGCACGTGCGTCCTCCTCGCGGAACGGCTCGAGCACGAGCGGCGAAAGAAGCTCGGGGACGACCGGCTCGGCGTCTAGCTCGATCGCCATCTCGTAGAAGCGGCGAACCTCGCGATACCCGCGAGAGACGAAGAGCGAAGCCGCATCGGCATCGTCGGCGAGCGTGAATGCGTGGATCTTCCCGACGCCGTGGCGCGCAGCGGCTTCTTCACCGCGCTCGACGAGCATCGCACCGAGCCCTCGGTGCTTCGCGCCCTGGGCGACGACCCCGATGCTCGTCCCGATCCCGCCCCAGACCTGGAACCACCCGGCCGCGACGGCCTCTCCGTTCTCCTCGTACAGCCAGGAGTCGCGTGTGAGGTCGGCGCGCGTCCACCACGATGCGACCTCTTCCGCAGCGATGTGCGACGGCCGGCCGCGCAGCGCTTCCTCGTCCGCCCGCGCCAGCGCCGCGACGAGCGGCGCGTCCTCGCGCACGATCGGCCGCGCGCTCACGCGACGAGCGAGTCGAGGGCGCCGGCCAGACCTGAGAGCGAGAGCAGCTCGATATCGGGCCGCGGCCGCGCCTCTTCGCCGAGCCGGTTGACCCAGATGGTGCGTAGGCCGAGCTCCCGCGCAGGCGCGACGTCGTGGAAGAGGCTCGCGCCCACGTGCACGTGGCCCGAGCGGTCGGCGCCGGTGCGGGCGAAAAACTCGTCCCAGTGACCGTGGGCCGGCTTGTAGGAGCCGATCTCGGAGGCGACGATCGCGAGCTCGAACGGAACCCCGATGCGCTCCATCGACGCGTCGATGAAGTCGCGGTCGGTGTTGGAGAGGATCGCGAGCTTCCAGCCCGCGGCGCGCGCCTCCTCGAGCGACGTGCGGACCTCGGGGAACACGGGCCATGTCGGCAAGGAGCGGCCGAGCGCGTCCTGCTCCTCCACCGGCACATCTCCGAGTCGCGAGAGCGTGATCGCGAGCACGTCGCGGTAGCTACGCGTCGGCTCCTCCCGCTGCACTTGCGGCTCGACCTCGTGGTAGCGATGCAGCATCGTGGACGCCCGATCGGCGCCGAAGCGCCGCTCGAGCTCGCGGCCGATGCCGCCGTTCCAGTCGATCAGCGTGCCATAGCAGTCGAACGTCGCCCACCGGTCCATACTGCGCATCATGGCTGATCAAGCACAGCACTACCGCTGGGACGACCTCCCGCGCGAGGAGCTCAATCCGCTCCTCGGTCGCCGCCTCATCACGGGCGGCGACATGATGATCGCGCACGTCTATCTGAAGAAGGGCTGCATCGTCCCGAAGCACGAGCACCACAACGAGCAGCTCACGTACGTGCTCGAGGGCTCGCTTCGCTTCCGGCTCGGCGAGGATGGGGACCAGGTCGTCGACGTGAACGCCGGCGAGGTGCTCTGCATCCCGCGCAACCTCCCGCACGAGGCCGAGGCGCTGGAGGACACGCTCGACGTCGATGTCTTCAACCCACCGCGCCAGGACTGGCTCGACGGGTCGGACGCGTATCTCAGGCGGCCGGCCTGAACGCAAGCAGCTCCGGCCCGTGGGTGTCGAGCCAGACCTTCTGATCACGCCAATCCGGGCGGCGGGTCTCGACGAGACGCCAGAAGCGGCGCGAGTGGTTCGCCTCGCGCAGGTGGCAGACCTCGTGCACGACGACGTAGTCGAGCACTTCGAAGGGCGCGAGCACGAGGCGCCAGTTGAACGACAGGTTGCCGGAGGCCGAGCACGATCCCCAGCGCGTGCGCTGGTCGCGGATCTGGATGCGCCCGACCTCCACGTCGAGCGCGGCGGCTTCGTCCTCGACGAGCATCGCGACGAGCTCGCGCGCGGCGCGTCTACCCTCGAGCTCCGAGACGCGGCGCGGATCGAGCTTGAGCCGTGGGCGCTGACGCGCCCGTTCGGTGGCGAGCCAGTCCCGATGCGCGTGCAAGACGCGATCGATCTCCCGGTCTGACATCCCCGTGGGCACGGTAAGCCGCGCGGGCTCGCCCCACGGCACATCGATCGTCCAGCGTCGCGCGCGCCGCGAACGGCGCACCACTACGAGCTCGTCCAATCGACACGAGGCTACTGGGGCTTGCGGATGACGACGCAAGCATTGTGACCACCAAATCCGAACGAGTTGTTGATCGCGACACTGATGTCCGCCTTGCGCGCCACGTTCGGCACGTAGTCGAGATCGCACTCCGGATCCTCGAACTCGTAGTTGATCGTCGGCGGCAGCAAGCCTTCGTACACCGCGAGCGTCGTGAACAGCGCCTCGACCGCGCCGGCACCGCCGAGACAGTGCCCGGTCGCCCCCTTCGTTCCCGAGATCGCGATGCGCCGCGCGTCCTCCTCGCCGAGCGCGAGCTTGATGACGCGCGTCTCGCTCGAGTCACCGATCGGCGTCGACGTCGCGTGCGCGTTCACGTAGTCGACCTCGTGGGGACCGATGCCCGCATCCGCCATCGCCATCTTCAGCGCGCGCGCGGGATTGACGCCGGTCGGATCGGGCTCGGTGATGTGGCTCGCGTCCGCCGACACGCCGTACCCCGCGATCTCGCCGTAGATCTTCGCGCCGCGCGCACGCGCATGCTCGAGCTCCTCGAGCACGAGCACCGCCGAGGCTTCGCCCATCACGAACCCGTCGCGCTTCGCGTCGAACGGTCGCGAGGCATGTGTTGGATCGTCGTTGCGCCGCGAGAGCGCGCGCATCGCACCGAAGCCGGCGATGCCGACTTTGTTGATCGCCGCTTCTGTGCCGCCGCAGAACATCACGTCGGCGCGGCCCAGCCGGATCGCGTCGGTGCCGTCGCCGATCGCCATGTTCGACGCCGCGCAGGCAGTGCATTGCGAGGCGAGCGGGCCTTTCGTTCCGAGCTCCATCGAGACCCAGCCTGCGCCCATGTTGGGAATGATCGATGGGATCGCGAACGGGTTGACCCGATCCGGGCCGCGGTCGCGCAGCGTGTCGTGGCAGTCCTGGAACGACGTCAGGCCGCCGATGCCGGTGGCGATGGCGGCGCCCACGCGATCTGCCTCCTTGGCAATGTCGAGGCCGGAGTCGGCCTCGGCCTGGCGCGCCGCGGCGACAACGAGCTGGGCGAACCGGTCCATGCGCCGCGCCTGCTTGTGGTCGATCCACTCCGAAGGGTTGAAGTCCTTCACCTCGCACGCGAACGTGACCGGGTAGTCGGTCGTGTCGAAATGCGTGATCGGCCCCGCGCCGGATTCACCACGCACCAGGGCATCCCAGCTCGAGCGCACGCCGTTCCCCAGCGGGGTAACCGCACCCATGCCGGTGATGACGACCCGCCTGCGCCCGTTGAGTGATCCGTTGTCGCCCGTCACATTCCCAATCCGCCGTCGACGAGGAGCACCTCTCCCGTGATGAACGAAGCCTCGTCGGAGCAGAGGAAGCGTACCGCCCGTGCGACGTCGGCCGGATTTCCAAGACGGCCGAGGGGCGTGTTCTGGAGCATCGCGGCGGTCGCCTCCTCGGGCAGGACCTCAGTGAGCTGCGTCGTCACGTAGCCGGGAGCGACGACGTTCGCGCGGATGTTCCGGCTCCCGAGCTCGCGCGCCAGCGACTTCGTGAAGCCGATGATCCCCGCTTTCGAGGCAGCGTAGTTCGTCTGGCCCCAGTTGCCGTGCACGCCGACGATCGACGAGACGTTGACGATCGAACCGGCCCGCTTCTTCATCATCGGCCGAGTCACGGCGCGACACGTATAGAAGACGGAAGAGAGATTCGTCTCGATCACGACGCGCCAGTCGTCGTCCGACATGCGGGCGAGCAGTCCGTCACGTGTGAGCCCGGCGTTGTTGACGAGGACATCGATGTCACCCGCCTCCTCTATGAGACGACGGGCGTCGTCCGCGTCGGAGACGTCGGCCTGCACCGCGCGGCCGCCGATCTCGACAGCCAGCGCCTCGGCTTCGTCCTTGCCGGTGCGGTAGCCGATCACGACCGCTGCGCCGGCCTGCGCAAGCTCGACGGCGATCGCCCGGCCGATACCCCTCGACGCACCCGTGACGAGGGCGTTCTTCCCTTCGAGTGAGGCGAACGTCACGATTCCGCAGCGAGCACGTCGTGCAGCTCTTCGAGCGCGGCGAGGCTGTTCACCGACACAGCCTTCACGCTGCGGTCGATGCGCTTGACGAGGCCGGAGAGAACGTTGCCAGGCCCGATCTCGACGAACGTGCGCACGCCCTCCCGCATGAGCTCACTCGCGGCCTGCGTGAAACGCACCGGAGCGGTGAGCTGGTCGACGAGCAGCGGGCCCATCCGCTGCGCCGACTCGAGCCGCGCCGTGACGGTGGACATGAACGGCGCGACCGGTTCCTGGAACTTCACCTTGTCGATCGCCGGACGCAGCCGGTCGGCCGCGCGCGCGACGAGCGGCGAGTGGAACGCGCCCGAGACCTTCAGCTTGACCGCACGGCGCGCGCCCGCCTCCTGCGCAAGCTCGCAGCACTCGTCGACGGCAGCGTTCTCGCCGGAGACGACGATCTGCCCGGGGCAGTTGTAGTTCGCAGGCCACACGCCGAGGATCTTCCGGCACAACGTCTCGACCACCTCGTCCTCGAGCCCGAGGATCGCCGCCATCGAGCCTGGGTGGCGCGCCGCAGCTTCAGCCATCGCGATCCCGCGCTCGCGCACGAGCTCGATCGCCTCCTCGTCGGTCATCGAGCCGCACGCGGCCAACGCGGAGAACTCGCCGACCGAGTGGCCGATGACGTAGTCCGGCTCGATGCCGATCGCGCGAATCGCGGCGAGGACGGCGAGCGACGTGGCGACGAGCGCGGGCTGCTGCACCGCAGTGTCGAGCAGCTCGTCCGCGTCGGCGCGGAAGCACAGGCGCTCCAGATCGAGGCCGGCGGCGGCGCTGCCGCGGGTGTATACGGCGCGGGCTTCCGAGATGGCCTCCGCGATCTCACGGCCCATCCCGGGCTCGACCGAGCCCTGGCCCGGAAAGCAGAACGCAACCGTCATGCCGCAGCCTCCATCGTCCAGCGCATGAGTGCGCTCCCCCAGGTTAGCCCGGCGCCCATGCCGGTCATGAGCACGAGCTGCCCCGGCCACAGTCGCCCGTCCGCGAGAGCATCCGCCAGCGCGAGCGGGATCGAGCCCGAGGAGGTGTTGCCAAACCGGTCCACGTTGACCACAACCTTCTCAGACGGGACGCCGAGCTTCCGGGTTGCGTGCTCGATGATCCGGACATTGGCCTGGTGGGGGATGTAGAGATCCACGTCGTCGATCGAGAGGTCGCACTTCGCGAGGATGTCTTCGGCCGACTGGACGAGGATCCTCGTGGCGAATTTGAACACTTCCCGGCCGTTCATCTTCACGAACCGCTCCGGATCCTCGAAAAACCGCGAGCCGCTGCCCGGGAGCCACAGGCTTTTCCCGCCCGCGCCGTCGGCCCCGAGCTCGAACCCGAGGAAGCCCTGGTGGGGAACCGCCTGGAGCACGACCGCCCCCGCACCGTCACCGAAGAGCACAAGCGTCGAGCGGTCGGACCAGTCGAGGATCTTCGACAGGACGTCTCCGCCGATCACGAGCGCCCGCTGCGCCAGCCCACCGGCGAGCATGCCGTAGGCCTGTGCGAGCGCATACATGAAGCCGGTGCAGCCGGCGGAGAGGTCGTAGGCGGCGGCGTCCTTCGCACCGAGCGCGTCGGCGACGATTGCTCCGGTGGACGGGAACGCCATGTCCGGAGTCACCGTCGCGACGATGATCAGGTCGATGTCAGCGCCCGTGAGGCCGGCCTGCGCGAGCGCGTCGCGCGCAGCGGGCAGCGCGAGATCGGAGAGTGCTTCCTCCTTCGCGGCGATTCGCCGCTCCCGAATGCCCGTGCGCTCCATGATCCACTCGTTCGAGGTGTCGACGTATTGCGACAACTCGTCATTCGTCACCACACGGTCCGGCGCCTTGCACCCGAGGCCGGTGATCGAGATGTCGAGCCCGGCTTTGGCGGTGCCGATCATTCGCCGACGAACACGGTCAGGAGCGCCTCGACCGCGAGCTCGCCGTCGACGGTCGCCCGCCCCTCACCTTTCGCGATCGGCCCGCGCACGCGGACGAATTCGCACTCGAGCGTGAGCACGTCACCCGGCTCGACGATGCGCTTGAAGCGGCAGGCGTCGATGCCGGCGAAGAAGGGGATCTTGCCGCGGTTGGCCTCATCTGCAAGCACGGCCACCGCGCCGGCCTGCGCGATCGCCTCGACGGTGAGCACGCCGGGCATGACCGGCCGACCCGGGAAGTGGCCGGCGAACCACCAGTCGTCGGCGCGCACCTCTCGTCGCGCGACGACGCGCTTGCCCGGCTCGAGCTCCACGATCTCGTCCACGAGCAGGAACGGCGGCCGGTGGGGAATGAGCTCCATGATCACGTCCCGGCCGAACGGCGCGACGGGTGCCGTCACGCGACGTCTCTGTCCTCGAGACGCTCGCGCATGCGGTTGCGGCCGCGATGCGCGTGGCATTTCGCCGTGCCGACAGGCATGCCCGCCGCCTCGGCGATCTCCTCGAAGGAGTACCCAAGAGCGTCCTTGAGAACGATCACCTGCGCTTCGCGCGCAGAGATCTCCGCCAACGAGTCGCACAGCTCGCGACGCAGCTCGGACATGCCCGCTGCGCGCACAGGGTCACCGGCGGGCCCGGCGCGGAGATCGTCGTCGAGCGGCTCGTGGACGCGTGCGCTGCGGCGATCGGCGGCATCGCGGCACGTGTTCACCACGAGGCGGTGCAGCCACGTCGAGAACTGCGCGTCGCCACGGAACTGCGGCAGTCGGACGCACATCTTGGCCAGCGCTTCCTGCGCCGCGTCACGCGCATCTTCGGGATCGCGCAGCACGTGGCGCGCAAGGCGCTCCACCCGCGGCCCGTGGCGTGCGCACAGAGCCTCGAGCGCGACGCGATCGCCCGCTTTCGCCCGCGTGACGAGCACCGGGTCGCTCAACTTTTCGTAGACGGGGGCTGCCTGCCGGCGCAGCGGCTGCGTGATGGCCTTCACGGCGAAAGTAGTCTAGATGGGCGTGTCGGACCTTTCGCCCGAGCTCGTCATCCCGTTGTTACGTGGACGGCTCGGGCGTCCGTACCGCTTCGTCGCCGAGTGCCCGTCGACGCAACGCGAAATCGGCGAGGACGAGCCCGAGGGAGCGACGGTCTCGACCGACCATCAGACCGCGGGCAGGGGCAGGCTCGGCCGAGTCTGGGAGGACACGCCGGGGCGCGCGGTGCTCTTCTCCGTGCTGCTGCGACCGACCGCGGAAATGGTCCGCTGGCCCGAGCTGTCGGTCGTCGCCGGCGAGGCGGTCGCGGCGGCGGTCAGCGCGGGCGCAGGCGTCTCGCACCCGAACGACGTCATGATCGACGGCCGCAAGGTGGCCGGCGTGCTGCCCGAGGCGACCTCGGGCCGCATCGTGCTCGGCATCGGCGTGAACGTGAACCAGCGAGCCGACGAGCTGCCCCCCGACGCGGCGAAGCCGCCCACCTCGTTGTACGTCGAGCTCGGGCACGAGGCCGAGCGGGCGCCGCTGCTGGCCGCGATCCTCACGGAGCTCGAGCGCGGGTACGACGCGTGGCTCGGCGTATCCTGAGAGCCGTGCGCGCACTGCTCGTGGTGCTGGCAGCGCTCATCCTCGCCGGAGCTGCTGGCGCTGCGACCCAGCCGAGGGTTCTCGCGATCCAGTTCGGGCCTGACCTGGAGATCAATCCGGTCACGCAGGACTACCTCACGCACGAGCTCTCGCGGGCGGCGTCGGATCACTACGACGCCGCCGTCATCCTGCTCGACACGCCGGGCGGGCTGTCCACGTCGATGAAGACGATCTACAACGCGGAGCTGAACGCGAAGCTGCCGGTGATCGTGTACGTGTCCCCGAACGGCTCGCGCGCCGCGTCTGCAGGCGTGTGGGTGTCGGAGGCCGCGGACGTGCTCGCCATGGCGCCGACGACGAACATCGGCTCGTCGACTCCGATCGACTCGAGCGGGGCGAACCTCGGCTCCGACCTACGGCGAAAGGTGATCAACGACTCGGTCGCGTCACTGACCGCACTCGCGGCAACGCACCACCGCAACACGACCTGGCCCGCGAAGGCGGTGCGCGTTGCCTCCAATCTCACCGCACAGCAGGCGCTGAAGATGCACGTCATCGACCTGATCGAGCCGACGCTGCCCGCGCTGCTCAACCGGTTGAACGGCTACAAGACGCAGGACCCGCAGCGGCCGTACACGCTGCACCTCGCGGGCGCGCACATCGACACGGTGAAACCCGGCTTCGTCACCCGCCTGCTGAACACCGCCATCGATCCGAACCTGCTGTCGATCCTGTTCCTCGCCGGCATCGTCGGCTTGATCTTCGAGGTGCTGCATCCGGGCATCGTCCTGCCGGGCGCGCTCGGCGCCGTGTGCCTCGTCATCGCGCTGTACGGCTTCTCGGTGCTGAACCCGAGCTGGGGAGGTGTGGCGCTCATCCTGCTCGGCGTCGCGTTGCTCGTCATCGACCTGCACGCGCTGACGCATGGCGCCCTGACGATCGCCGGGGTGATCGCGCTCGGCTTCGGCATGGCCTTGCTGTTCCAGAACCAACCTGCGCCCTACCACGTCAACACCTATCTCATCGTCGGCATCGGCACCGCCATCGCCCTCTTCTGGAGCTTCGCGCTCGGCAAGGGCTTTGCGGCGAGACGCCTGCCGGTGACGGTCGGCCCGCAGACGATCGTCGGCAAGACCGGCGAGGTGCGCGCGCCCGGGCTCGTCTTCGTCAACGGCGAGCTCTGGCAGGCGCATGCCGAGGACAATTCCGAGCTCGTTCCAGGCGAGCACGTCGCGGTGGAGTCCGTGCACGGGCTCCACCTCACCGTCAAACGGTAGGATCCTCACATGCTCGGCTTCGTCCGGATCATGCGGGAGTACGAGCGGGGCGTGATGTTCCGCCTCGGCCGGCTGGTCGCGACGCGCGGCCCGGGCGTCGTCTGGAAGATCCCCTTCGTCGATCAGATCGTGAAGGTCGACCTGCGGACGATCACGTTGAACATCCCGCCGCAGGAAGTCATCACGAAGGACAACGTGCCGGTGCGCGTGAACGCGGTCGCGTACTTCCGCATCGTCGAGCCGAGGGACGCGATCGTCCAGGTCGAGAACTTCATGGTCGCGACGTCGCAGATCGCGCAAACGACGCTGCGGTCGGTGCTCGGCCAGCACGTGCTCGACGAGCTGCTGTCGGAGCGCGAGAAAATCAACGCGATCCTGCAGGCGATCATCGACGAGGCGACCGGCCCGTGGGGCATCAAGGTCTCGATCGTCGAGGTGAAGGACGTCGAGATCCCGCAGGGCATGCAGCGGGCGATGGCGCGCCAGGCGGAAGCCGAACGCGAGCGGCGCGCGAAGATCATCAACGCCGAAGGCGAGTTCCAGGCGGCCGAGCGCCTGAAGGACGCAGCGATCGTGATCGAGGAGCACCCGATCGCGCTCCAGCTCCGCTACTTGCAGACGCTGCTCGAGATCGGCGGCTCGAACTCGTCGACGATCATCTTCCCGGCGCCGATCGACCTGATCAAGCCGTTCCTCGAGAAGCGCTCCTCGAGCTCGAGCGACTAGGCGACGCGGGACTGCTCGCGGAACCGGCGGGCGGCCTCGATGGCCGCGCCGAGGTTCAGGCCCTTGTCCTTCGCCTGCTTGATGAGTATGACCGTCTCGAGCGCGTCGACGTCGTAGATGCGCTGCTTCTTCCCCTTCGTGGGGATCTGGGCCTTGTTCGTCCAGTAGTCGAGCTGCATCTTCGAAATGCCGGCGATCTGGCAGACCTGGCCGAGATACAGCTCGACCTTGTCGAGGTGCTCCGCCAGGTTGATGGGTTCCAGAAAGTCGACTTGCCTGCTGATTGCCATGAAATCCCGCTCTCGCCCCGTGAATCGACCCCGTGTTGAGAGTTATAGAAGGGATTGTTGCGTTTTGGAAGGGGGGCCTTCCGAAATGTCCCCCTTTCGAGGGAGCTAAAGACGGAGACGTCGACTAAATCGGCGTCTGCTCTTATGGTCGGCGTCGCAAGCGAGCGCCTTATTCGCTGTCGAGCTCGGTCTCGGGCGCCGCTTCGTCCCCGTTCGCGCTCTGGTCGTCCGACTCGACCACCGGAGCGAGCGCGGAGACGCGCTCGTCGCCGCGGAGACGCATGACGATGACACCCTGGGTGGCGCGGCCGAGCCGCTTCACGTCCTCGACGGGCATGCGGATGACGGTCCCGCCCGTCGAGATGAGCATCACCTGATAGCCGTCGCGCACGACGCGGGCGCCGGCGAGCGTGCCCTTCGCCTCGGTCAGCTGGATCGTCTTGACGCCCATGCCGCCGCGACCCTTGCGCGGATAGTCCCCGACCCGCGTGCGTTTGCCGTAGCCGTTCTCGGTGACGACGAGCAGGTCGGAGTCGTCTTGCGCGATGTTGATCGAGATCACCTCGTCGCCGGCGCGGAGCCGCATGCCCTGGACCCCGGAGGCGTCGCGGCCCATCGCGCGCACTTCCTTCTCGTGGAAGCGGATCGCCTGCCCGAGCTTCGAGATGACGAGGATGTCGTCGTTGCCGGAGGAGTGGCGGACGCCGACGAGCTCATCCCCCTCGCGCATCTTGATCGCGATGATGCCGTCGGCCTTGAGCGGCGTGTTGTACGCGGCAAGCTCGGTCTTCTTGACGACGCCGTTCTTCGTCCCGAAGACGAGGTACTTCGCCTCGCCGAAGTCGCGCGTCTGCACGACGGCGCGGACGGTCTCGTCCTGGCGGAACGGGAGCAGGTTCACGATCGCGCGACCCTTCGACTGGCGTGAGCCGAGCGGAAGCTCGTGCACCTTGAGCCGATAGACCTTGCCGACGTTGGTGAAGAAGAGGATGTAGTCGTGCGTCGACGCGACGAACAGGTGCTCGATGTAGTCCTCGTCCTTCAGCTCCATGCCCATGACGCCGATGCCGCCGCGCTTCTGCTCACGGTACGCCGTAACCGGTAGCCGCTTGATGTAGCCGGACTGGGTGATCGCGATCACCATGTCCTCTTCCGCGATCATGTCCTCGAGCTCGAGCTCCTCTTCGGCGTGCACGATCTCCGTGCGGCGGTCGTCGTTCTTGCCGTAGATCTGCTTGATCTCGAGCAGCTCGTCCTTGATCAGGCCGTCGATCTTCGCCGGGTCGCCGAGGAGCTCGCGCAGCTCGGCGATGCGCTCCATCTTGTCGCGGTACTCCTCCTCGACCTCGGTGCGCGCGAGGCCGGTGAGGCGGGCGAGCCGCATGTCGAGGATCGCCTGAGCCTGGATCTCGCTGAGCGTGAAGCGCTCCTGCAGCTGCGTGCGCGCCTCGTCGGCGTCGGCGGCTGCGCGGATGAGCGCAACGACCGCGTCGATGTTGTCGAGGGCGATGAGATAGCCCTCGAGGACGTGCGCGCGCGCCTCGTTCTTCTGCAGCTCGTCCTTCAAGCGGCGGATGACGATCTCGCGCTGGAAGTCGAGGTAGTGCCGGACGAGCTCGAGCAGCGACAGCGTCTTTGGCACGCCGTCGACGAGCGCGACGGCGTTGTAGCCGAACGTCGACTGCAGGGGCGTGTGCTTGAACAGCTTGTTGAGCGCGACCTGCGGGATCGCGTCGCGCTTCAGCTCGACCTGGATGCGCATCCCTGTGCGGTCGGAGTGGTCGGCGAGATCCGAGATCTCGGTGAGCACCTTGTCCTGGACGAGGTCGGCGATCTTGCGGATGACGCCGGTGTCGCCGCCCTTCTTGACGCCGTACGGAAGCTCGCTGATGACGATCGCCGACTTGCCGCCGCGCAGCTCCTCGATGTGCGCGCGGGCGCGCATGACGATGCGGCCGCGGCCCGTGCGGTACGCGTCGCGGATGCCGGTGCGGCCGACGATGTACGCGCCGGTGGGGAAGTCGGGCCCGGTGACGTGCTTCATCAGCCCTTCGACGTCGACGTCGGGGTTGTCGATCATCGTGACGACGGCATCGACGATCTCGCCGAGCCGGTGTGGCGGCATGTTCGTCGCCATCCCGACTGCAATGCCGGTGGAGCCGTTGACGAGCAGGTTCGGGAAGCGCGACGGAAGCACCGTCGGCTGCCGGCGCGACTCGTCGTAGTTGGGCTCGAAGTCGACGGTGTTCGCGTCGATGTCGCGCAGCATCTCCGTGGCCATGCGCGAGAGACGCGCCTCGGTGTAGCGCATCGCCGCTGCCGGATCGTCGTCGATGGAGCCGAAGTTGCCCTGCCCGTCGACGAGCGGGTAGCGCAAGGAGAACGGCTGCGCCATGCGCACGAGCGTGTCGTAGATCGCCTGGTCGCCGTGCGGGTGGTACTTGCCCATCACGTCGCCGACGGTGGCGGCGGACTTCTTGTATGGCCGGTTCGGCTGCAGGCCCGCTTCGTGCATGCCGTACAGCACGCGCCGGTGCACGGGCTTCAAACCGTCGCGCACGTCCGGCAACGCACGCGACACGATGACCGACATCGCGTAGTCGAGGAAGCTCGAGCGCATCTCCTGCTCGAGCTCGCGCGGCTCAACGCGGCCGCGGTCGATCGCGCCCGTATCCAGCTCAGACATCGAGGAACTTCACGTCTTTTGCGTTCTCCTCGATGAAGACGCGGCGCGGTTCCACCTGGTCTCCCATCAGCATCGAGAAGAGCTGGTCGGCGGCGTGCGCGTCCTCGACGTCGACGCGAATCATCAGCCGCCGGGCCGGATCCATGGTCGTTTCCCAGAGCTGCGACTCGTTCATCTCGCCGAGGCCCTTGAAGCGCGACAGCTGGATGCCGACCTCCTTCGCAAGGTCGAGCGCGGTCGTGCGCAGCTCCGAGAACGTCTGCGCGACGCCGGTCTTCTTGCCGAGCTGGAGCGTAAACGGCGGCGAGCCGGCCACCTCGGCGAGCCGCGCATGCGCCTTGCGGAGATGTGCGTAGATCGGCGACGAGAGCAGCTCTGCCGACAGCCGCACCATCTCCGCCGACGACGTCGACTCCTCGACGATCTTCACGCGCAGCCCGTCGGCGTCCCGCTCGAGCACCGAGAGCGTGAAGCCGTTCGCCGGCAGCTTTGCGAGGGCCTGCTCGACGTCGGCCGGTGTCAGCGCCTCCAGCTCCACGAGCCGGTGCGAGATGACGAGATCCGCGGCGTGGTGGCCGAAGTCGGCGCGCAGGCGCGCAGACCAACCTTCGAACTCGGCGAGCGCGGACGTGAACCGCTTCCAGCGCGCTTCGGTCAGCTTCACTTCGTTGCCGTCGCGGTCGTGCACTTCGAGGTCGCCGAAGCGTTCGCGTACGAGCAGATCCTCGAGCTGCGAGTCCTTCTCGAAGTAGTACTCCTGACTGCCGAGCTTCACCTTGTACAGCGGTGGCACGGCGATGTAGATGTGGCCGCGCTCGAACAGCTCCTTCATGTGCCGGTACAGGAACGTGAGCACGAGCGTGCGGATGTGCGATCCGTCGACGTCGGCGTCCGTCATCAGGACGATGCGGTGGTAGCGAAGCCCCTCGATGTTGAACTCGTCGCCGATCCCCGTGCCGATGGCGGTGATCATCGCCTGGATCTCGTTGTTCGAGAGCACCTTATTGATGCGGTTCTTCTCACTGTTGATGATCTTCCCGCGCAGCGGCAGGATCGCCTGGTACGTGCGGTCGCGGCCCATCTTCGCGCTACCGCCTGCCGAGTCGCCCTCGACGATGTAGAGCTCGGCCGCCTCCGGGTCGCGAATGGAGCAGTCGGCGAGCTTGCCGGGCAGCGACGAACTGTCGAGCGCGGACTTGCGCCGCGTCAGCTCGCGCGCTTTGCGCGCCGCCATGCGCGCGCGCATCGCCGCAATCGTCTTGTTGATGATGGCGCGCGCATCCTGCGGGTTCTCCTCGAGGAACTGCGCGAGATTCGCGTTCACCGTCGTCTGCACGAGGCCCTCGACGCCGGGGTTCCCGAGCTTCGTCTTCGTCTGGCCCTCGAACTGCGGGTTGCGCAGCTTCACGGACACGACGGCTGCGAGCCCTTCGCGCACGTCCTCGCCCTCGAGCTTCTCGTCCTTCTTCAGGAGCTTCATGTCCTGCGCCTTCCGGTTGAGCGTGCTCGTGAGCGCGCTACGGAAGCCGGAGAGGTGCGAGCCACCCTCGACCGTGTTGATGTTGTTGGCGAACGTGAAGACCGACTCCTGGTACGAGTTGTTCCACTGCATCGCCACCTCGGCCGCGCCCTGATCGGTCTCGCCCTCGAAGTAGACGATGTGCTTGTGGATCGCGTCCTTCTGCTCGTTGATGTACGAGACGAAGTCGCGGATGCCGCCCTCGTAGTGGAACTCGACCGTCTTGCCGTCGGCGCGCTCGTCGGTGAGCTTGATGCGCAGGCCCTTCGTGAGGAACGCGGTCTCGCGCAGACGCTGCGTCACGGTGGCGGCGTCGATGTCGATCTCCTCAAAGATCTCCGTGTCCGGCATGAACGAGATGGTCGTGCCGGTGTCGTCGAGAGCCGCGTCGCCGACGATCTCCATGTCGCCCTGCGGGACGCCGCGCGCGAACTCCTGCCGATAGGTCTTGCCGTCGCGGCGCACTTCGGCGATCAGCCACTCGGACAGCGCGTTCACGACGGAGAGACCAACGCCGTGCAGGCCGCCGGAGACCTTGTAGCCGTCGCCGCCGAACTTGCCGCCGGCGTGGAGCTTCGTCAGGACGACCGTCAGCGCCGGCAGATTCTGCTCCGGCATGAGGTCGACGGGAATGCCGTGGCCCCAGTCTCGGACGGTCACCGAATGGTCCGGATGGAGGTTCACCTCGATGCGGTCGTTGCGGCCTGCGAGGGCCTCGTCGACCGAGTTGTCGACCACCTCGTAGACGAGATGATGGAGGCCTCGCTGGCCCGTCGAGCCGATGTACATGCCCGGACGGAGCCTGACCGGCTCGAGGCCTTCGAGCACGGTGATGTCCTTTGCGGTATAGACGTCTTCAGCCATGAAAAAAGCCCTGCAAATCCCACATTTGCGGGCACCCCAAAGTGTATCAGAACGAGCGGTCGTTCGGGGCGTTTGCGAGGGATGCTTCGGCAGCTTTCGCAACGAGTTTGCGGAGGTCTTCGTCGTCGATCTCCGACGCCCATTTCGCCGCCAATTCCGATTGCTCCGGAGTCGGTGCCGGGGGCGACCCCTGAGGGGTCGCCGGTGGGGCTTCAACCGCTGCCTCGGGGAGTGGCCCGGGGACGAACTTCACTGCTTTCACGCCTTCCAGGCGCTCTTGAATTTCGCCTGCACGCTGTGTCAATTCGAACGCCCACACGGAGTCGCGGGTGTGGACGATCAGCGTGCCGTCGCGCGTAAAGCGTGCCGGCCAGGCGCTGCGCGCGATCTCCACGCCGACGGCTGCTGGCCAAGCGTCAACCGCCTCGCCGATCGCGCCCTGGGCGCCGAACCGTCCGAGCTCGCGCTTGACGTCGTCACCGAGCGGTTCCGTCGCGCACCTCCACCAGCTGGTCCGGGTTCGCAGGCAGCATCGCCGGATCGGTCGCCGTGATGAGTGTCTGGCCGCGCCCGGCGACGCGCTCGGCCAGGATGCGGCGGCGGCCGGGATCGAGCTCGGACAGAACGTCGTCGAGCAGCAGGAGCGGCGGGAAGCCGCGGCGCTCGACGACGAGATCTGCCTCGGCCAGCAGGAGCGCCAGCACGGCCAACCGCTGCTCTCCCTGCGAGCCGAAGCTGCGGAGATCGCGGCCGGCGGCAGCGACGAGAACGTCGTCGAGGTGGGGGCCTGCACCGGTCACGCCCCGCTCGAGGTCGCGGTCGAGGCGCGTCTCCAGCAGCTCGACGGTCGGAGGCTCGCCGTCGTAGCGCAGCTCCGCGCCGTCGAGCCCGAACGCAGCCGCGTGCTCGGCGAACGGCGGGCCGAGCAGCTCCAGCACCTCACGCCGCGCGGCGACGAGCTGCGCGCCGAGCTCCGCGACCTGCTGCGTCCAGGGAGCAATGGCGTCCCGCGTGGACGCGCCTGCGAATAGCCGTCGTAACGACGCGTTGCGCTGCGCGACGACGCCGCCGTAATCCGCCGGCAGCTGCGCACGGGCGGGAGTCAGACGGCCGAGCGCGCGATCGAAGTACGCGCGCCGTGCGGCCGGTGCCCCCTTGACGACGCCGAGACGGTCGGGAGTGAAGACGAGCGTCGTCAGCTCGGCGCGCAGCTGCTCCACGCTGCGCAGCGGAGCGCCGTTCAGAGTCGCGTGCTTCGCCGTCCCGGCCTCGAGCTTCACCTCCACGCCGACGGGCACGTCTGCGCGGCGGCCCTGCACGGCGACCCGCGCCGCCTCGTCTCCGAACCGGATCAGCTGCCGGTCGTTGCGCGTGCGCGGCGAGAACCCCTGCGTGGCGACGTGCAGCGCCTCGAGCAGGTTCGTCTTGCCCGCTCCGTTCGGCCCCGTCGCGAGGACCAACCCCGGCCCGAGCGTGAGCTCGAGCCGCTCGTACGACCGGAAGCTGCGGAGCGAGACCGCCTCGACGATCAGGTCAGCCGGGCAGACGGATGGGCATGACGAGGTACGTGAAGTCGTCGCCCTCGCCCTGGATCACCGCCGGCCGGAGCGGGCTGATGAGCTTCACGCGTACGTCGTCGCTGTCGAGCAGCTCGAGGCCGTCTCGGAGGAAGTCGGCGTTGAACCCGATCTCGAGCACGTCGCCCGTGTAGGCGACCGGAAGCGACTCCGTCGACTCGCCCACCTCGTGCGTCCGCGCGATCACGGTCAGCTCACCCTCGGCGAAGCGCAGCTGCAGCGGCGTCGACCGCTGGATCATCACCGACGCGCGGCGGATGACGTCGAGAAGCTCCACCCGCGGCAGCGTGAGCTCATGCTCGAACGCCTCCGGCAGCAGCTGCCGGTAGTTCGGGAACTGGCCGTCGATGCGGCGCGTCGTGAGCCAGACGCCGTCGGTGGAGAAGAGCACCTGGTTCTCCTGCACGCCGATCTCGACCTCGTCGCCGGAGGTGGCGATACGGGCCAACTCCTGGAGCGCGCGCCCCGGCACGATCGCCTCCAGGTCGGGAACGGTGCCGCTGAAGGAGGTCTCCTTGACCGCCAGCCGGTACGAATCGGTTGCGGCCATGATGAGCTTGCCGCCGCCGAACTGCACGAGGATGCCGGTGAGCACCGGGCGCGACTCGTCGCGCGACGCAGCTCTGGCGACGCGGCCGATCGTCTCCAGCAGCGATTCACGCTCGACGCTGAACGTCGACACAGCGTCCAGCTCCGGCAAACGCGGGAAGTCTTCAGGATTGTACGTGTTCAGCGTGTAGCTCGCCGTCCCGGCGGTGACGTGCACGACCGACTCCGCCGGCCGGTGCTCGATCGTCACCTCGTCGCCCGGCAGCAGGCGCGAGATGTCGACAAGCGTCTTCCCCGGAAGGACGATGGCTCCGTCCCCTTCGATCTGCGCCGGAACGCTCGCGCGCAGCGACAGCTCCATGTCGGTCGCCGCCAGGCGCAACTCACCGGCGCGAGCTTCCAACAGGACCCCGGACAAGATCTGCACAGACGTACGAGTCGACAACGCACGCGCAACGACGCCGAGCGCCTGCGCGAGCTCGTCCTTGGTGCACGTAATCCTCAGTCCCGCGCTCACCACGATGTCAGTCTCAATCATCTAGATATTCCTTGTAGGAGTAGTAGGGGGTGTGGATGACGGGGACAGTGCCTCGATCCCACATGGTTGAGAGCGATCCGCCATGTGTGGAGCTTGGGGAGAAGTCTCGCGCTTCCACAGGACGTTTCGCTACCGGACCTGTTTCACCCGCGCCGTCAACTCCTGCACGAGGTTGTACACAGACCTGTCCTCACGGATGAGACGCGCGATCTTGGAGGTCGCGTGGATGACGGTGGTGTGGTCGCGACCCCCGAATTCCCTCCCGATCTTCGGCAGCGACGAGTCGGTCAACTCGCGCGAGAGGTACATCGCAACCTGCCGCGGGTAGACGATGTTTTGGGAGCGCTTGTCGCCGCAGAGCTCCTCGAGCGACATGTTGAAGCGCTCCGCCACGAGGTCCTGGATGCGCTTGATCGAGACCTCCGCCGCCTCGCCTTGTGGGAACACGTCCTTCAGCACGTCCTGGGAGAGCTCGACCGACATCGCGCGGCCGGTGAGGGACGAGAACGCGACGACGCGGGTGAGCGCACCCTCGAGCTCGCGGATATTCGTCGAGACGCGGCCGGCGATGAAGGTGAGCACCTCCGGCTCGGGGACGTGGATCCCGTCCGTCTTGACCTTCTTGCGCAGGATGGCGATGCGCGTCTCGAGGTCGGGCGGCTGGATGTCAGTGATGAGGCCCCACTCGAACCGGCTCCGCAAGCGCTCTTCCAGGGTGGCGATGTCGCGCGGTGGGCGGTCGCTCGACATGACGATCTGCGAGCCCGCCTCGTACAGGGAGTTGAACGTGTGGAAGAACTCCTCCTGGATCCGCTCCTTGTGCTCGAAGAACTGCACGTCGTCGATGAGGAGCAGGTCGTACGTCCGGTAGCGCTGCTTGAAGCCCTCGATGCGCTTGTCGCGGAGCGAGTTGATGAAGTCGTTCATGAAGGTCTCGCTCGTGACGTAGCGGACGCTCATGTCTCGCGAGTGCTCGCTCACGTACTGCGCGATCGCCTGCAGCAGGTGCGTCTTGCCGAGCCCCGTGCTCCCGTAGATGAAGAGCGGGTTGTACGCCTGCGCCGGCGCCTCGGCGACCGCGAGCGCGGCGGCATGGGCGAACCGGTTCGACGACCCGATGACGAAGGAGTCGAAGGTGTACTTGGCGTTGAACCCGCCGCTCTCCGGCCGGTGCGGGACGAGTCGCTCGACGGGCGCGACCCGGGGTGCCGCCGGCGACGACTGCTCGGCCGGTCCGGCCGGGGCGGCCGAGATGTCCATCACCCGGAGCTCGATCGTCCGGGCGACGCCGGTGATGTCGCGGATGGCCGCACCGATCAGCTCGAGGAAATGGCCCTCGATCCAGTCGCGGGTGAAATCGTTGGGGACGCCGAGCACGAACCGCCCGCCGTCGAGCTCCGCTCCGGCGGTGTGCGCGAACCAGGTTCCGTAGGTTGTGTCGTTGAGGGCGCTCCTGAGGCGACCGGAGACATCGCTCCACAGGCTCTCCGCAGTCAGCTCGATTTGGTCCTCCACCCCGACGCCAGCCCCCCTCTCGTGAACCGGAGGCGAGCCTAGCAGGGTGCAAAAACGCGTCAAGAACGCGTCCCTGTGCAGGCATTTTCGCAGCCCCCGAAATCCCTCCACACCTGTGGAAAGTCGTGGGGGAAACTCACCTGCTCCGCATCGCTGTGCGCTCCACGCCTGTGGATAAGTCGGTGGACGACCGGCGGCTATACTGACCGTTCGCGCCGAGCGTCGTGGCGCCCGAATCTGCGTCTTTCGATCTTTTTCTCACGTGAAGCGGACCTATCAGCCAAACGTTCGACGCCGCAAGCGCAAGCACGGCTTCCGCACGCGGATGTCGACGCGCGCCGGCCGGCTGATCCTGAAGCGGCGCCGGCTCAAGGGCCGCGCGAAGCTCTCGGCGTAATCTTCGGCGTTGTGAAGCGCGCAAACCGTCTGTCCCGTTCGCGGGACTTCGACGCCGTCTACCGCCAGGGCCGGTCGGTCTCGTCGCGATTCCTCGTCCTGTACTGGTTCGGGCAGGAGGAGCCGGCCGAGCCGCGCTTCGGCATGTCCGTCCCCCGCTCGGTCGGGAATGCCGTCGCCCGCAACAAGCTCAAGCGGCAGCTGCGTGAGCTGTGGCGCGCGCGCCTCGAGCGTGTGCCGACCGGCCGCGACTACGTGCTGATCGTGCGGCCGGGCGTCGCCGAGGCGGTTGCGACCAACGGCTTCGAGTGGTTGGGCGAGCGGATCGACGAGGTCCTCTCGATGACGAAGGCGGCCGCCTGATGTACCGCGTCGGCGTGGCCGCAGTCTGGGTGTACCGCGCGACCTGGGGCGCGCTCTTCCCGACGACGTGCAAGTACCACCCGTCGTGCTCCCAGTACGCGATCGACGCGGTGCGGCAGAAGGGGCTCCTGCGCGGCAGCGCGCTCGCCGGCTGGCGGCTCCTGCGCTGCAACCCGTGGAGTCGTGGAGGATTCGACCCGGTCCGGTGATGCTCTTCAAGATCCCGATCATCGGTCAGCTCGAGACGGTGGCGCGCCACGTTCTCGACTGGTTTCACGGCACGCTGCACCTGCCGTGGGCGTGGGCGATCGTGGCCACCACCATCGTCGTCCGGATGCTGCTCGTCCCGCTGACGGTGAAGCAGATCCACTCGATGCAGAGCCTGCAGCGCCACGCGCCGCAGATGAAGGAGATTCAGAAGAAGTACAAGGGCGACAAGGCGAAGCAGAACGAAGAGTTGATGAAGTTCTACCGCGAGAACAACATCAACCCCGCGGCCTCGTGCCTGCCGATGTTGTTCCAGCTGCCGGTCTTCATTGCGCTCTACTACTCGCTCAAGACGTTCTCGCGCGAGCCGGCGGCGAAGCACCCGGGCAGCCTCTCGTTCCTTCACTTCATCCCGTCCATCGCCGCGCACACGACGACGCACTGGGGCGGCTACGTGCTGCTCGTCGTGTACGTCGCGAGCCAGATGATGTCGACGCTGTACATGTCTGCGACCGCGGACAAGACGCAGCGGATCCTCTTCATGTTCATGCCGCTCGTGTTCGTGTTCGTGATCGCGCGCTTCCCGGCCGGCCTCGTCCTGTACTGGGTGACGACGAACCTGTGGACGGTCGGGCAGGGGCTGATCACGCGGCGGTTGATGCCGAAGACGCCTCCGCCGGATCTCTTCAAGCGGACGTCGCGCACGCCGCCCAAGGACGACGGGAGCGACGGCAACGGCGCGAAGCCGGCGGCGCCGGAAACGCCGAAGGCGGAGACGCCTCGCCCGGCGGGCGAGCCGCGCAAGGTGCGGCGGAAGAAAGGCGCGGCTCGTAGGCGATGAGCAACGTGACCGTCGAGGCGACAGGGGAGACGGTCGGCGAGGCGAAGTGGGCGGCACTCCGCGAGCTCGAGCTGCGCCATCCCGGGCTGGACAAGACGGCAGTGCAGTTCGAGGTCGTCTCCGAGGGCGAGCGCGGCCTCCTCGGAGTCGGATACGCGCCTGCGCGCGTCGTCGCGATGGTCCCTGCTGACGCAGTCGAGGCTACGGCGATCGACGAGAGTGACGCTGCGGCTGACTTGCGCGCGCTGCTCACGCGTATGACGCACGTCCTCGGTGTGGACGGCCGGCTGGACGTGCGCGAGGACGACGAGTCGCTCGTCGCGACGGTCACCGCTGCCGACGCCGGGCTTCTCATCGGCCGGCACGGCCAGACGATCGACGCCATCCAATACCTCATGAACGCGATCTCGCACCGCCGCGGCGACGATCCGCGCAAGGAAGTCGTCGTGGATGCCGCCGGCTACCGCGAGCGTCGTCGCGCAACGCTCGAGTCGCTTGCGCTGCGAACGGCGGAGCAGGTTCGTGCGAGCGGCGACCCCGTCGAGCTCGACCCCATGACGGCGGTCGAACGCAAGGTCGTGCACCTCGCGCTGAAGGAGCAGGAGGGCGTCGAGACCCACTCCGACGGCACGGAGCCAAACCGCTACGTCGTCGTCGTCCCCGCTGACTGACGACTGGCTCCGGGCCGTCCTCGCGACGCCGGGGCTGACCGGGCTGCGCGACGAGGCGGAAGCGCGGTCGATGCTCGTGGACGACGCGCTGCGGGCGACGGAGCTCCTGCGGCAGTTCGACGGGCCCATTGTCGACGTCGGCTCCGGCGGCGGCTCGCCGGGGATACCGATCGCACTCGCGCTGCCCGACCGCGAGGTGACGCTGCTCGAGGCGTCGCGGCGCAAGTGCGACTTCCTCGAGCGGTGGGCGCCGCCGAATGCACGCGTCGTCTGGGGGCGCGCGGAGGAGCAGGAGCCGGACACCTACGGCGTCGCGCTCGCGAAGGCACTGGCTCCGCCACCCGTCGCGGCTGAGCTCTGCCTGTCGCTCGTTCGCCCCGGTGGTGCCGCGATCTTGTGGGTCGGCGCATCCGCGGACCTGTCGATGGTCGCGCGCGTCTCCTCCCTGCTCGGCGGCGACGTCCCGGAAGAACGCGACGGCCTCGTCGTCTTGCGGAAGCTCGCGCCGACGCCACCCGGGTTCCCCCGGCGGGCCGGCATGCCGAAGAAGCGCCCGCTGGCCTAGCGGACTTTCTGCAGGTGCGCGATCGCGGCGTGAAGCAGGATGATCGCGGTCGGCAGGCGCACCTTCGAGGACGCCACCACCCCTTGCACGAGCACGTTGCCGACCACCGCGGCCGCGTCCGTGACCTTCTTGCCGTTCAGGGTCCCTGTGAGGATGAGGCTCTCCTTGATCCTGGGAACCGTGTTGACGACCTGGACGCCGTTTCCGACCACGGGATTGTCGAGGTCGCCGATCGCGTCGGCGTGGTTCGGGAAGACGATCCAGGCGAAGGCGTCCTCGGCGTCCGGGCCTTTCAGCGCGACGTCGACCAGTCCGACAGCGTGGTACTTGCGGGCATTCGCGCTCAAGGCCTGCTTCTCGGCCTGCGCGTGCGAGAAGCCGCCCGGGAGCTCGGCGGCCCGAATCGGGGTCTTCAGGAGCTTCGTCAAGAGCGCCTGCGGGGTCGCCCCGGCAAGCGTTGCCGCGCTCAGCAGAAGGGCCAGCCTGAGCATGTCGGTCGCATTCTTCCCTGTCCGGCCTTGAAGCAACAATGAGGTCCGTGGCCCGGATCTATGCGCTCGCGAATCAGAAGGGCGGCGTCGGCAAGACGACGACCGCGATCAACCTCGCCGCGTGCCTCGCGGAGGCAGGCGAGCGCGCGCTTGTCGTCGACCTCGACCCGCAGGCGAACGCCACGTCGGGGCTCGGCATGCGCGCGAACGGAAGCTCGAGCTATGACCTGCTCGACGGCGCTCCGCTCGCTGACCTGGCGAAGCACACCGCGTTTGCGAATCTCGATCTCGTCCCGTCGAAGCCCGACCTCGCCGGCGCCGTCGTCGAGCTGGCGGCGCGCGAGGACGGAGAGCGCTACCTCGCGCAGGCGCTCGCGTCGGGCACATCCCAGTACGACTTCGTCTTCATCGACTGTCCGCCGGCACTCGGCCCGCTGACCGTGAACGCGCTCGCCGCCGCCGATCGCGTGCTCGTCCCGGTGCAGGCGGAGTACTACGCGCTCGAGGGCCTGACGCAGCTGATGCAGTCGATCGAGCTCATCCGCCGCCGGCTTAACCCACGCCTCGGCATCGGCGGCGTGCTGATGACGATGGTGGACGCACGCACGCGCCTCGCGCAGGACGTGGAGGCGGAGGTACGGCGGCACTTCGGCCCGCTCGTGTTCAGAACGTCGGTTCCCCGCTCGGTGCGCCTTGCGGAGGCGCCCAGCCATGGGCTGCCGGCGATCGCCTACGACCGTCGCTCCGCCGGAGCCGACGCCTACTGGAAGGTGGCGATGGAGCTTGTCGAGCGCAACTAACAGACGCGGTCTCGGTCGCGGCCTCGAGGTTCTCGTCGGCGGGCTTGAGCCGGGCTCGCCCGAGCTGATCGAGCTGTCGGTCGACGCGATTCACCCGAACCCGCGTCAGCCGCGCAAGCGCTTCGACGGCGAAGCGGGATCGGGGCTCGCGGAGTCGATCCGGTCGCAGGGCGTCATCTCGCCGCTGCTCGTGCGGCCGCGCACCGCCGGCGGCTACGAGATCGTCGCCGGCGAACGCCGCTGGCGCGCGGCGCGTGAAGCCGGGCGTCAGACGGTTCCGGCGGTCGTGCGCGAGACCGACGACCGCGACACGCTCCTGCTCGGGCTCGTCGAGAACGTCGCACGCGAGCAGCTCACCGCGGTGGAGGAGGCGCGCGCGTATGCGGTGCTCATCGATGAGTTCTCCCTCTCGCTCGGTGAGGTGGCAGAGCGCGTCGGCCGGTCGAAGCCGTCGGTCTCGAATCGGATCCGCCTGCTCGACCTTCCGGACGACGTGCTCGGCATGGTCGAGCGCGGCCAGCTCACCGAAGGTCACGCGCGCGCGGTGCTCGCCGTTCCCGATCACGAAGGGCGTCGCCGGCTTGCGCGCGAGATCGTGCAGAAGGGGCTGTCGGTGCGCGTCGCCGAGCAGCGTGCGAAGTGGGCCGGCGCGAAGCAGAAGCCGCGCGTGCGCGCGACGTCCGTCGACCCGGCGCTCGCCGGTCGCGTGCGCGATGCGCTGCAGCGGCTGACAGGCTTCCACGCGAAGGTGTCGAGCGGCCGCGTCGAGCTCGTGTTCGCCGACGAGCACGAGCTGGAAGAGATCGCGGAAGCGCTGGAGCGTGCCTCCGACCGCATGTAACGTCGGAGCGTGTCCGACAACGGCGCGCTCATCCACGCACGCGGTCTGACGAAGCGTTTCGGCGCTCTCGCCGCTGTCGACGCGATCGACTTCGACGTCCGCAAGGGCGAGGCGTTCGGTTTCCTCGGGCCGAACGGTGCGGGCAAGAGCTCGACGATGCGCATGATCGGGTGCGTCTCGCCGATCACCGCCGGCACGCTGCGCGTCCTCGGCCTCGATCCCGGTCGCGACGGCCCGGCGATCCGCGGAAGACTCGGCGTCGTCCCGCAGCTCGACACGCTCGACCTCGAGCTCACGGTGCGCGAGAACCTCGTCATCTACGGCCGCTACTTCGGCCTGTCCCGGAAAGAGCTGCGCGTGCGGACGGACGAGCTGCTCGAGTTCGTGCAGCTCTCGGAGCGTGCGGACGACCCGGTCGAGCCGCTCTCCGGCGGCATGAAGCGGCGGCTCACGATCGCGCGGTCGCTCGTGAACGACCCCGACGTCCTGTTGCTGGACGAGCCGACGACGGGGCTCGACCCGCAGGCGCGCCACGTCGTCTGGGACCGCCTCTTTCGGCTGAAGCAGCAGGGCGTGACGCTCGTCCTCACGACGCACTACATGGACGAGGCCGAGCAGCTGTGCGACCGGCTCGTGATCATGCACCAGGGCACGATCGCGGAGGAGGGGTCGCCGATCGAGTTGATCCAGCGGCTGTCGACGCGCGAGGTGGTCGAGCTCCGCTTTGCGGGCGAAGCGCCGACGATCGAGGCCGACGTCTTCGACGGACGGGCGGCGCGCGTGGAGGTGCTGCCGGACCGGATCCTGCTTTACACCGACGACGGCGACGCGCTCGTCCCGCTCGCGCACGAGCGGCTGCATCCGATGAGCGTGCTCGTGCGCCGCTCGACGCTGGAGGACGTCTTCCTCCGCCTCACCGGCCGAACCCTCATCGAGTGATGACGGGCTCGCTGCGGGCATACGAGCACTGGGTCGCGTCGTACCGGCGCGTGTGGCGGGGAAGTGTCGTCTCGAGCGTGCTCAATCCGGTGCTGTACCTGACCGCGCTCGGCGTCGGGCTCGGCAAGCTCGTCAACCACGGTGCGCATCCCCTCGGCGTGTCGTACATCTCGTTCGTCGCACCGGGGATGCTGGCTGCGGTCGCCATGCAAATCGCGTCGTTCGAGGCCACCTATCCGGTGATGGCATCCATTCGCTGGACGCGGGTATACCACGCGATGCTCGCGACGCCGCTGCGGATCCGCGACGTCCTCCTCGGCCACCAGCTCTACTTCGCTTCGCGGGTCGCGGCGTCGAGCGGCATCTACCTCGCGATCCTCGCCGCGTTCGGGGCGCTGCACTCTGCGTACGCGATCCTCGCGTGGCCGGTGGCGATCCTCATCGGCATCGCGTTCAGCGCGCCGATCGCCGGCTTCGCCGCGTGGGCGAAGAAGGACAGCTGGTTCGCCGCACTGTTCCGCTTTGGCATCGTCCCGCTCTTCCTTTTCTCGGGGACGTTCTTTCCGGTGTCGCGGCTGCCCGAGGGGCTGCGCCAGCTCGCATACGTGACGCCGCTCTGGCACGGAGTCGACCTCATACGGCACCTGACGCTCGGAACGGTGACGTGGGGCATGGCACTCGTCCACGTCGCATACCTCGTGACGCTCGCAGGCGTCGGCCTCGTGCTCGCAGAGCGCAGCTACGCGAAGAGGCTCGTGCTGTGACGACGTTCGCCGGTACGCGCGCGCATCTCCTCTTCGAGCGCAACCTCATGGTCTATCGCCGCTCGTGGTTGATCATCTTCAGCGGGCTGTTCGAGCCGCTCTTCTACCTCGCGTCGATCGGCTTCGGCCTCGGCCACTACGTCGGCCGCGTCAACGGGGTCTCGTACGCGAGCTACATCGCACCGGCGCTGCTCGCGTCGTCGGCGATGAACGGCGCCATCTACGACGCCACCACCAACGTGTTCTGGAAGCTCCGCTACGCGAAGGTGTATGACGCCATACTCGCGACACCGCTCGGTCCGACCGACGTCGCGCTCGGCGAGACGTCATGGGCGCAGTTCCGCGGGCTGCTGTACGCGGCCGGCTTCGTCGTCACGGCCGCGTCGCTCGGGCTCATCCACTCCTGGTGGGGCCTGCTCGCGCTGCCGGCAGCGCTGGTCGTCGGCTTCGGCTTCGCCGGCATGGGCATCGGCGCGTCGACCTTCATCCGCAGCTGGCAGGACTTCGACATGGTGCAGCTGGTGCAGCTGCCGATGTTCCTCTTCAGCGCGACGTTCTATCCGTTGAGCGTGTATCCGGTCGCGATCCAGTGGGTCGTGCGCTTCTCGCCGCTCTACAACGCGATCGTGCTCGTGCGCTCGCTCACGCTCGGCACGGTCGGCCCGACGAACCTCCTCAATGCCGCGTACCTCGTCGCGCTCGGGGCGTTCGGGATCTGGCTCGCACGCCGTCGCATGGCGGGCCTGCTGCTGACCTGAAGGATGCGGGATGGGCGATCGTGGATTCGAACCACGGACCTCCGCCTTATCAGAGCGGCGCTCTAACCAACTGAGCTAATCGCCCGCGCGGCCAGCGATTGTAGCGCGGGCTAATGGGCGCGCTGGGTACGCCGCAGGTACTCCTCGGCAGCGAGCAGGAAGGCATGGTCGGAGGCGAGCTCGATCACCTGACCCTTCGTCTCCTCGCCGAGGCCGCGGTCGTGGGCGACCTGCTGGAGGAAGGAGGGAAGACTGCCATTCCGCGACAGCGCCGACATCCGCAGGATGATGCTGCGAGTGTCGGCGTCCTGCGGATCGCCTCGAACGCCTCGATGTCCTCGAGCCGGTGAGCGCTCATCGCGGGCTGAACGGTGACGAGCACGGCGTGGATACGGGTTTCGGCGCGGGGCCCTGAGCTATATTCGGTCCGAGGTCGAGGATGCAGGAGATGCTCATCTACGGCGTCAGCTTCGACTTGGTCGGCAAGCAGCCGATCGTCCTGTTGAAGACCGCCGACGGGAACAAGTTCCTCCCGATCTGGATCGGGCATCCCGAGGCGGCGGCGATTCTCATGAAGCTGCAGAGCCAGGCGCCGCCGCGGCCGATGACGCACGACCTGCTGAGCGACATGCTCGAGCAGCTCGGCGCCCAGATCATCCGCATCACCGTCACGGAGTTGCGCGAGAACACGTTCTACGCGCAGATCACGCTGCAGCAGGACGGCGGCGAGATCGAGATCGACTCGCGACCGTCGGACGCGATCGCGCTCGCGATTCGCGCAGAGGCGCCGATCTTCGCCGCCGACCGCGTCATCGAGGAGTCGGCGATCGAGTTCGAGGGCGAGGAGATCGACCAGGACCGGCTGGACGAGGAGGTGGCGAAGTTCCGCAACTTCCTCGATGAGGTCACCCCGGACCAGTTCGCCGAGGTCGAGGACGGCGACGAGGACGAGGTCGAGGAGCTCGAAGAGGAAGAGGACGACTAGGAGCTAGGTCAGCACGGCCACGGCGAGCGCGACGCCGTTGAAGAGCCCGTGCACGATCATCCCCGGGTAGACGCTCTTCGTGCGGTCGCGCAGCCACGCGAGCGTGATGCCGAAGGGAACGAGGACGAGCAGCGCCTCCACGAGTCCATGCGCGAGGCCGAAGCTGATGCCGACGACGACGATCGACGGCCAGCGTCCGAGGAAGGCGAGCAGCGACTGTCCCAGCCCGCGGAACGTCAGCTCCTCGACGACCGGTGCGACGAGCGCGTAGAGCATGACGTTCGCGGCGAACGCGCCCGCGTGGGCGGGCTCCCAGTGTGTCGGCGTCAGCCCCTGCTCTTTGCCCGGGCTCTCCGGCAGCGGGATGACCGAGACGATCGCCTCGATCAGATAGATGGCGGCCACGGCGGCGACCGCCAGTCCTGCGGCGCGTGGCAGCGAGCGCGGGAGTCGAAGCGCAAGCAGGTCTCGCCGGCCGGCTGCGATCCAGAGGACTGCCCCCAACCAGACGAGGTAGACGATGAGCCCGCCTGCGAACGTCGAGTAGCTGTAGACGTCGTTGTGCGCGTTGCTCGACGTGCTGCTCGAGCCGGAGAACCGTGCGGCGTAGTTGAGCGCCGCGAGGAGGCCGACGAGGCCCGTCCACGCGGCGAGGCGTGCGCGATCCACGCGCTGATCCTAGGCTGTGGACCGTGAAGCACTTCAGTCCAGAGGAGGCGAACGCCGAGCTCGAGCACGTCCGCCCGCTCGTCGAGCGGATGGTCGAGCACCGCCGCGCGCACATCGCGGCGCTCGCGCAGCAGGAGGAGCTCGAGGGCCGCATCCGTGGAAACGGCGGTGGCATCCCGCCGGCCGTGCTCGCCGACGCGAGCGCTGCGGTCGAGCGCGAGGCCCGTTCGCTCGCACACGCCGTCGACGCGATCGCCGAGCACGGCGCCGAGGTGAAGGACGTGGACGAGGGGCTGATCGACTTTCCGGCGCTTCACCAGGGAGAGACCGTGCTTCTGTGCTGGGGGCTCGGGGAGGACGAGATCCGCTACTGGCACCGGATTGAGGACGGCTTCGCCGGCCGGCGGCCGGTGGAAGAGTTGGACGAGCCGGCGTCGAAGTAGGAAGGCCGCATGCCGTTCTGGCACCGCATCGTCATCGCCGCCGCAGTCTTCGCCGCCGTGTGGCTGGTCGAGCGCGTTGTCGGCTGGTGGCTCAGCCGGCGCACGCTGCCGCCGGAGGCGATGACGCGCTACCGCGTGTTGCGGCGCGCCATCAGCACGGCGATCCTCGTCATCGGCTTCTTCTCGGCGCTGCTCGTGATTCCCGAGGTGCGCGCCGTCGCCGGCGGATTGCTGGCGTCCTCCGCCGTGCTCGCCCTCATCGTCGGATTCGCCTCGCAGCGCACGCTCGCGAACTTCGTCGCCGGCATCCTCATCGCGCTCACGCAGCCCATCAGGCTGGGCGACCGCGTGAGCTACGGCGGCGTCGACGGCGTGATCGAGGACATCGGCCTGACGTACACGTTCATCCGCACGACTGACGGGTCACGGCTCGTCGTGCCGAACGACAAGCTCGCCTCGGACACCATCCTCAACTCCTCCATCCGCAACCGGGAGACGTTCGCGGAGATCACCGTCCAGCTGCCGCTCACCTGCGACCTCGATGCGGCCGTCGGTGCGCTGCGGGACGAGGTGGCCGAGGAGCGCGACGCGGCCGTCGCCGTCACTGGCCTCGACGGCAACGCCACGGTGACCGTCCGCGCCGCGGCGCCCGACGCGGCCGCTGCGCTGCGACTCGAGAGCGAGCTTCGCCTCCGTGCGCACGCGCGGCTGCGCACGCTCGGCGTTTTCGGATGAGCGCCTACCGCCGCCGCAAGCGCCGCGACGAGATCCGGAAGCTTCGGACGCGCAAGCGCGTGATCGTCGCCGCGCTCATTGTCGCGCCCTTCGTGCTCGTCGCCGCGACGCTCGGCGGAGAGGCGGCTTTCAGCTCGAGCTGCAACCTCAGCGCGCTTCGCCCGGTCGCCGTCGGCCAGAACTCCGTGGTGTACGCGGCCGACGGCTCCGAGCTGGGGGTCATCCCCGCGGAGCACAACCGCACGCCGGTCTCGTGGGGCCAGATGAGCTCCTGGATACCGAAGGCGACCGTGGCGATCGAAGACCGCCGCTTCTACCAGCACGGAGGCATCGACCCGATCGGCATCGCGCGCGCCGTCGTCGCCGACGTTCGCGCCGGCCGGATTGTGCAGGGCGGCTCGACGATCACGCAGGAGCTCGTGCGAAACCTCTACCTGTCGCGCGCGCAGACCCTGCAGCGCAAGCTCACGGAGGCGTGCCTCGCGATCAAGCTCGGCCGGCACTGGTCGAAGCAGCACATCCTGACGGCATATCTCAACCAGGTGTACTACGGCAACCACGCCTACGGCATCGAGGCGGCTGCAGAGACATACTTCTCCGAGCCTGCTCGCGCGTTGACGCTCGACCAGGCGGCGCTCCTCGCCGGGCTGCCGCAGGCGCCGTCCATCTACGACCCCTTCGTCCGGCCCGAGGATGCGCTTGCGCGTCGCGACGAGGTCCTGCACGCGCTGCTCGCCAATGACGACATCAGCTCCGAGCAGTACATCGCGGCGCAAGCGGATCGCCACCTCGATCTGCATCCGGGTACCCGCTACACAGCGATCCACGAGCCGTACTTCTTCGGCTACGTCGAGGATTTGCTGCAGCAGGAGTACGGGTCGAATACCGTCCGCGAGGGCGGGCTGAAGGTGTACACGACGATTCGCCCCGGGCTCCAGCGAGCGGCGACGGCTGCGGTGACGCACGTGCTCGACCGGCCGACCGATCCGGCGTCCGCGATCGTCTCGATCGATCCGAGCAACGGCGCGATTCGCGCCATGACTGCGGTGACGCCCGGCAAGACCGGCAACCAGTTCAACTTCGTCACAAGCGGTGCGCGCCAGCCGGGGTCGACCTTCAAGACGATTGCTCTCACGACCGCGGTGTCGGAGGGGCTGAACCCGTTCACGACGACGTACCTGTCGGCGCCCTTCTATTACGCGCCGCTGAAGTGGAACGTGCAGACGTACGAGCACACCTATGCCGGCGTCGAGCTCTTGTCGAGCGCGACGATTCAGTCCGACAACACGGTGTATGCGCGACTCGCGCTCGACGTCGGCGCGCAGAACATCGTCGACATGGCGCGCAAGCTCGGAGTCCGCACGTCGGTGCTGACGCCGAATCCCTCCATCGCCCTCGGCGCAGAGAGCGTGACGCCGCTCGAGGAGGCGAGCGCCTACGCGACGCTCGCTGCAGGCGGCATCTACTCGAAGCCGATGGCGATCACGAAGGTCGTGCTTCCCAATGGGAAGGTGGACACGAGCGTCGGCTGGGGGAAGCCGCAGCAGCAGCGCGTCATTCCCGACTGGGTCGCGAGCACCGTCACGCAGGTGCTGATGCAGAACATGCTGTACGGCACCGGTCG